>ERZ1504705.254-NODE-254-length-16450-cov-4.399939_pt1 | contig 16450 bp, 10 predicted proteins | sample MGYA00572392_ERZ1504705 | MGnify/ENA primary metagenome ERZ1504705 (study PRJEB39906, sample SAMEA3182116) | gut metagenome | biome: human; feature: gut; material: Stool; isolation source: human stools | place: Canada | collected 2014-02-25 ...
CCCAACAAGGTGTGCCCCGCTTTTTTCTTTTTTTGCGCCGAACATGGAATTTGCCTGTGCTCGGAGCTCGCCTGTCGGATGATCTGAAAACTCCTGTTAATACACCCTTGAAACAATCTTTTTCCATGAGGTGTTGATAGTTTGTATTGCGTTAAAAGTTTGAACATATCTTCGCCGTCGGGCTTTTGCCTTGCCGCCTCTGCAATGTTCAACTTTTAATTTAAATACTCAGAATGCGGTTTTTGTCCGGATTGTTTATTAAAATTATTGATAAATAGGTTGTTTTTATAGCAACAAGGGAACTATGTTCAGTCAAAATAGGCCCATTGAGCGGAATATTGCAGTAAAAAAATAAAAATGATAAATTTTCCGGTTAAATTTGGTGCGGTCAAAAAATTGTAATACATTTACCGCCGATACCGTGGAATTACAAAAAAATACGACCCTTTTCGATCGCATGAAGGCAGCCTTACTCCTTGTTGGAAAAAATCCCCCCCCCCTCCGTTTTTCGTGGGAGTTGGCGGGTGAGCGCCTATCGTAATCCGAAAGAGATTCTCCTTATTTTGACTGCACTCCTGTTCGTCCGTTTCCGCGAACGGGGCAGTGTGTTGGTCCGTCCCCATTATCCTCCGTGCGCGGTGGCATGCCAATGCCTGTGACGCACGGGGATCATCGTCGTGTGGGAGGCTGCTCTATGGACCCGCATCTGTTCGTCGAATATCCGTCGGGGCATCCCACCCCATATTTTTTTGCATTACCAATCAACCTAAATGTTATCTTAAAATCTGAGGCATGGAAAAAATTCTTCTAAGATGCCGGCATATCTTCGGGTATGCCATGTTGTTCCTTCTCCTGATGCCCGCGGCCAGCGCCCGCGCTCAGGACGGTACAACCGTGACAGGAGTCGTCGTGGACGAAAACAATCTCCCGGTGGTAGGAGCCAGCGTACTGGTCAAGAATACCGTGAACGGTGTTTCGACCGGAGTCGATGGATCCTATACGATCTCTCTCGACGATGCGGCCAGCGTGCTGGTCTTCTCGTTCCTGGGTTATACACCTCAGGAGGTGGCTGTCGCCAACCGCACCCGAATCGATATCCAACTGCTCCCCGATTCGAAGCAGGTCGAGGAGGTCGTGGTCGTCGGATACGGCGTACAGAAAAAGGAGTCGGTCGTAGGTGCCATTTCGACCGTGGACGTGGCGAATCTCAAGGTATCCAACGCGCAGCTCTCGACCAACCTGGCCGGTCAGCTGGCCGGTATCGTCTCGATGTCGCGTTCGGGTGAGCCCGGAAAGAACAGTGCCGCCGATTTCTACATCCGCGGTGTTTCTTCGTTCCAAGGTTCGTCGTCGCCGCTGGTGCTGGTCGATGGCATCGAACGCGATCTGGACCTGGTCGATACGGACGACATCGCTTCGTTCTCGATCCTCAAGGATGCTTCGGCTTCGGCCGTTTACGGCGTGCGTGGTGCCAACGGTGTGATCCTCATCACGACCAAGAAAGGTATGGTGGGGCGTCCCGAGGTGAAGGTCCGCGCCGAGTTCGGCGTGACGCAGCCCACCCAGATGCCCGAGTTCGTCAATTCGGAGCAGTGGGCCCAGATGTATAATGACGCAAGCGGCACGAAGCGCTATACTCCCGAGGAGATCGAGATGTACCGCAACGGTACGGATTCCGACCTGTACCCCAATGTGAACTGGATCGATGAGCTTTACCGCAAAATGGCCTACAACCAGCGGGTCAATGCGTCGATTACCGGCGGTGGAGAGGTGGCCCGTTACTACATTTCGGGCAGCTTCTACAACGAATCATCGATCTTCCGCAATGCGGGCAACCGTTATGATTACGACTCGTCGATCAACTACAACAAGTTCAACTTCCGTGCGAACATCGACCTGAACCTCACGAAGACGACGGTTGTCAATCTCAACCTGGCGAACATCTACGAGAAAAGCTTCTCGCCGGGAGCTGCGACGGGGGATATCTGGGGCTATACCTTCATGACCTCTCCCAACGCCTTCCCGAAGGAGTACTCCGACGGCACGATCTCGGCCCCTTCGGCCGCTACGGGTTTCAACCCGTGGAACCTGCTCGTACACTCGGGTTACCGCGAGCAGTTCTGGAACTCGGCCCAGTCGCTGGTGGGTATCACGCAGGACCTGAATATGGTAACCGAGGGCCTGACGGCCAACATCAAGTTCTCGTGGGATGCCTGGAACTCCCAGATCCAGCGCCGCTACAAGGAGCCGCAGCAGTTCCATGCCACGGGACGTGACGAATTCGGCAACCTGATCTACGGTTCGGCCATCTACCAGGGCAGTGAGTCGCTGGCCTACTCGCACGGCTCGGCCAGCACGGTGACTACCTATCTCGAAGGCTCGCTCAACTACAACCGCGTCTTTGCCGACAAACACCGTGTGGGGGCGATGTTCCTCTACAACCACAAGATCCATCGCCGCACGTTCGGTTCGTCGGATCTCAATCCGGGAAGTGCCACGAGTGCCACCACGTCGCTGCCCTACAAGAACCAGGGTATCGCCGCCCGAGTGACCTATGCCTTCCGCGACAAGTACATGGTCGAGTTCAACATGGGTTACAACGGTTCGGAGAACTTTGCCAGCGGCCACCGTTTCGGCTTCTTCCCGGCCGTGTCGGGCGGATGGATGATCTCCGAGGAGCCCTTCTGGAGCTCGCTCCGAAATGCGGTCAATACCTTCAAGATCCGCGGATCGTACGGTAAGGTGGGTAACGACCAGCTGGGCAACGACGACCGTTGGCTCTACCAGTCCACCATCATCACCGGCAACAGCTTCACAATGGGAGAGACCGGCAACTCGGGCGGTACGGGTATCGCCATGGGACGTCCCAAGAACCTCGACTTCTCGTGGGAGGAGGAGACCAAGCTCGACCTGGGTGTCGAGTTGATGCTCTTCAACCAGCTGCGCATCCAGGCCGACTATTTCTACACGCACCGTACGGGTATCCTGATGGTTCGTGCCGGCCTTCCGGGCATCGCCGGATTGCAGAACAACTCGAAACTGCCCTATGTCAATATCGGAGAGACCGAGAACCGGGGTGTGGACCTCTCGCTCGAGTGGAACAAGCAGATCGGCGACTGGTTCCTGACCGCACGCGGAAACTTCACCTACAACCGCAACAAACTGCTCAACAACGACGAGCCAGACTGGCAGTACAAGTACCAGAACCGCATCGGCAAACCCTATGGCGTCGGCGCCAGCCAGCCCTGGGGTCTGCTGGCGATCGGCCTGTTCGAGAGTGAGGAGGACATAGCCAACAGCCCCGAGCAGACCTTCGGTGAATACCGTGTCGGCGATATCAAGTATCAGGACATCAACGGTGACGGCCGGGTCGATGCCGATGACCGGATCTATCTGGGTTACACGACGCTGCCGGAGATTACCTACGGTTTCGGTGCAACAGCACAGTGGAAAGGGCTCGATCTGAATATCTTCTTCCAGGGTATTGCCCACGTGAACTTCTTCCTCAGCGGAGCTTCGATCGCCACGCCCTTCTCGGCCAACAACCTCGAACGTTCGGCCATTCAGCGCGACGTATGGGATCATGGCTGGCGCAGCGATCTTTCGGCCGAACGGAAGGCCGCGGCGATCTATCCGCGCATGACCGTCGGAACGGGAACCGGCTACGGCAACAACTCGCAGACCTCCTCGTGGTGGCAGCGCAACGGAGCGTTCCTCCGCATCAAGAATGTCGAGATCGGTTATACGCTGCCCAAGAGCTGGATGGTTCGCTCGGGTTTCATCAAGTCGTTGCGCGTCTATGTGGCTGCCAACAACCTTTATACCTTCAGCAAGTTCGATCTTTGGGATCCGGAGATTGGTGGCGGTGAAGGTGCGACCTATCCGCCCAACCGCATCTACTCCGTAGGTCTGAATGCTAATTTCTAATCTAATGAACATGAAACATATGCTTAAAAAAATAGTTGCCATCGTTCTGTTGTGCAGTGCAGCTGCCACCTCGTGCGACAGTTTCCTCGACCGGCAGGAGGATGAGACGATGACCTTCGAGAAGATCTGGCAGCAGCGCAGCACGACGCTCCAGTACTTCTTCAATGTGATGGGATATCTGCCCAACGATTCGCAGATCTTCTATTATCGTCCCGAATGCGGTGCTTCGGACGAGGGTACCTGCTGCTGGGCCTGGAACGCTTACCAACTTATCAACTTCGGGTCGTGGAATGCTTCGAACCTGCCCCACGACAACTTCAACAAATACTATCAGGCCATCCGCGACTGCAACATCTTCCTCAAGAACGTCATGTCGTGCAGCGACCCGGTCGTGACGCAGGAGGACCTTACGTTGTGGTACAATTGTGCCCGCTGGGCGCGCGCCTACTACTATTTCCTGCTGATGCGCGATTTCGGTCCCGTCTTCCTCGTGGGTGACGAGCCGATGGACTTTACGGCGTCGGCAGCCGAGCTGGCCCGCCCGCGCAATACGTGGGAGGAGTGTGTCAATTATGTGGTGAGCGAGATGGAGTGGTGCGCCGCCCGTCTGACCGACTCCTACAACTCGTCGTACATGGGACTTCCGACGCGCGGCGCCGCATTGGCCGTCATCTCGCGTCTGAAGCTTTATTCGGCCCGTCCGCTCTTCAACGGCAACAGCCTCTACCGCCGGGTGCTCAACCCCGACGGCACGCCGCTCTTCCCCGAGTCGGCCGATCCGCAAAAGTGGGTGGCTGCAGCCAAGGCAGCCAAGGCCGTTATCGACATGGGTGTCTACTCGCTCTACCGTTCGTCGGACAACAACCCCTACATGAACTATTATGGCATCATGCAGGAGGAGTGGAACAAGGAGATCATCTTCTGCGGCGGCGGTTATCAGTCGCGCTATATCCTGGGTGTGCATACGGCTCCCGGCCTGGGCGTCGGCGGAACGGCCTACGGCGGTTGGGGCCCCACGCAGCAGCAGGTCGATGCCTATGCCATGAGCAACGGCCGTTATCCCGTGACGGGATATGAGTCCGATGGCTCGCCGATCATCGATTCCGGTTCGGGCTACTCCTCCGACGAATTTGCCAAGGAGACCTTCAACAACCCCTTCATGACCGCACTGGGCGCACCGGTAGGCAACAGCCAGGGTTCGTGGCCCGTGATGTACAAGGACCGTGAGCCGCGTTTCTACGTCAGCGTCTTCTGGGGCGACAGTCAGTGGAAATACGGAAACAACTACAAACTCTGTTCGTTTGCCCAGGGGGGCAACGGCCATTTGACGCACGACTACCCGAAGTCGGGATACATGGTCAATCGTTATTACGACCACACGCTCGACAGCTATACGCAGGGGCAGTGGGGGAACGTGACCTTCCCGTCGTTCCGTCTGGGCGAGATCTACCTCAACTACATCGAGGCCGTATTCGAATGCGAGCGCAACGGGATTTCGGATCCCGACGTGAGCCGCGATCTGGCCATGCAGTACTGGGACGAGCTGCGCGACCGCTCGGGCATGGCCTCCATTCTGGAAGCCTATCCGTCGGCAACGCCCGATGAGATGGTCGAGCTGGTCCGCAGGGAGCGTCGCGTGGAGCTGGCCTTCGAGGGACTGCGCTTCTACGATACCCGTACGTGGATGATCGCCACGCAGACCGACAACGGCCCGATGTATGGCATGGACACGTCGGTTCCCGGAAGCGGAACGACAACACCCGACGGGTTCTGGCGCCGCGTCTCGTTCGAGAACCGGATATTCAGAAACAACCATTATCTTTTCCCGTTCCCGCAGCGCGAGCTCGACCGCAACAAGCTGCTTACGCAGAACTACGGTTGGTAAGGGAGCATAAAACGACACAGAAGTATGAAAATGACAAAGTGGAAAACCATATTGTGCTGCGGTGCGCTTCTGTCCGGCCTTTCGGGCTGTGAAGACACGCGGAGCGACTACATGGAGGAGTTTCAGACATTGGTCTATTTCCGCAACAGCGGCGAACAGACCCTGTCGCTCTATCTGACGGGCGAGAATACGCTCTATGACATTCCGATCTGCAAGAGCGGCCGAGACCTCGATGCTACGGCTACGGCATGGATCGTCGTGATGGACCAGGCGCAGCTGGATATCTACAATATCGAGAATTTGACGGACTACGTCCAACTTCCGGCCAGTTGCTACAAGTTCCTTACACCCACGGAGTTTGCCTTCACGGGCAAGGATGCCTACCAGGTGGCCCGGGTGGAACTCGACACCAATGCCGTGAGTGATCTGCAGGCGCAGGATCCCTCGGCACACTATGTACTGGCACTGCAGGTCTATTCCGACCGGCCGATAGGTGCTTCGGTCAATCTGTTGATGCTCAGTCTTCAGATCGATATCCCGCAGCTGTCGTTGGCCTCGTCGGGCCTTGTGAAGGCCAACTACACGGCCAGCAGCCCCGTGGTCAATACCTATCAGAACAGCGTGGCGCTCAATATCGACAACTCCTGGGATTTCACCTGCCCTCTGGAGGTGCTCGGCCAGGAGTGGCTCGATGCCTACAACTCCGAGAACGAAACGGAGTACAAATTGCTTCCGGCAGGGTCTTTCACCGTGCCGACCGAGGTGACTTTCAAGGCGGGTGAGAAGAGCGTTCCGTTCGAAATTTCGGTGGACCGGTCGGGGCTCGAACTGCTGGAGGAGTACCTGTTGCCCGTGCGGCTGGCCGGATGCTCGAAGGAGGAGTTTGCCATTGAGGCGTCGTCGTCCGAGTATCTGCTTAATGTGCGCCTCGATCCCGACAAGATCACCCTGTCGGCCGACATGGCTTCGTCTCCCTATACGCATACAGGAGACGGCGGTGGCCTGCCGGCCCTGTTCGACGGCGAGGTTTCGGCCGCTTCCTACTGGCATTCCTTCTACGGCGGAGGTCCTGTGGGCGATCCTCAGTGGGGCTACTACATCGATTTGGCACTCAAGGAACAGCTTTCGACCTTCTATCTGCGTTATGCAACCCGTTCCAACCCCAACGCCGTGCCGGCCGACGTGCGGATTGGTGTGAGCGAGGATGGCAAGAACTGGACCGAGGTGGGCCGTGTTTCGTCGGGACTGCCGACCGAGGGCCTTGTATGGGCCTCCCTGCCGGTCTATTCGCTGCCTACAGCATTCAAACACATTCGTTTAGGCGTGTTGAGCAGTGCGGGCAGTGCCGGCGGTGATCTGACTGTACCCGAGGGAACCGGAGCGTGCGTCGCTTTTTCGGAGCTCGAACTTTACGGTGCGGATCTGACGAAATAGTTCATCCGGTCGCTTCCCGGCAGAGGAGGGGAAAACACCCCTCTGCCGGGAGCCGAACCAGAAAAAACGATAAATAACGAAGATGAAAAAGTTTATAAAAAACATACTGGGTTTTGCGGTCGGTGCCGTTCTTTTGGCTGCCGGATGCACGAAAGACGATACGGCCACGATGGGAGCCGGTACTTTCGAAATAGCCGAGGAGTATCTGACCTACAACTTCACGAAAGACCAGGAAGTGGTCTTCATTCCCGTGCGGTCGAATATTCCCGCGGATGAATGGAAACTCACCTCTTCGGACGATGCCTGGTGCAAGATCTCGAGGAGTTACAACAACCAGACGGGACTGATGCTGGCCGTATTGGCCAGTGAGGAGCCCGATGTGCGTTCGGCCCGGGTATCGGTATCGGCCGGCGGCAACGACTATACGATCGCGGTGCAGCAGCTGGGCTACGGACCCGCAATTCTCGTAGCTGACAAGACGGTTGCGGCTGAAGGCGGAACGCTGGAGCTGAAGGTGACCTCGAACATCGATTATACGGTGGGTGAGCCGCAACTCGACGAGCAGGACGATGCCGGCTGGATCGAGGTTGTGACGGAGCCGGAGGTGCGTGCTTTTGCCGACCGGACTTACAGCTATAAGGTCCAGGCCAATACGCAGCCCTTCGAGCGCAACGCGACGATTGCGATCGATCCGGTTGATCCGCAGTATGCGGAGATTGCCGCCGTATGCACCGTTACGCAGCAGACGAAGACGCTCGAACCGGGTGCCAATATCGACGACGAACGGGTCGAGGCATTGTCGGCTACGGATAATCAGAGACACGAGGGCAATGGAGCCGACAAGACGATTGACGGCGACATGCAGACCAACTACCACTCGCCGTGGGAGGCCCCTATCGATAATCCCACGACGACCTTCCCTGTGGAGCTGGAGTATACGTTCGACGGTACGAAGGCGATCGACTACATCCGTATCTACTCGGGTACGGGCAACGGACGCCCCGGCAAGCTCGACATCTCCTACAAAGCGCAGGGTGCGGCCGATTATGTGGCGCTGAACGATGCGGAGCATCCGTTTGACCTGCAGCAGAAGGGTGGTGAGCAGACCGTCTACCTCCCGTCGCGGTTGGAGAATGTGGCTTCGCTCAAGTTGAGCTTCCGAGACGGAGCCGGCGACAACAAGGTTTCGGGCGGCTTCATTTCGATCTATGAGGTCGAGTTCTACCTCTCGAAGAAAGATCTGCTCAACGAGGCCATGCTGCGCGTCTTTACCGACCTGTCGTGCAGCAAGCTGCGCGAGGATGTGTCGCGCGAGTCGATCACGGCGCTTTACCAACAGCTTCCCTATCTGGCCCAGGAGGTAGCCGTACCTCTGCAGAACGGTACCTACGACAGTTTCGAGTATGAGTTCCGCGCCCAAAGCTATGCACCCTACAGCAACAACGAAATCAACCTGCGGCTGCTCACCAAGATGTATTCGCGCATGGATAACCCGACAGGTATCGAGGTGGCTGCTGGCGACGAGATTCTGGTGTGCGTGGACAAGGTTCCCGAAGGACAGAGCCTCAGCCTGGCCGTCTACGGAGAGGCATCCGACGGTTACGGCCCCAATTACGGCGGCATGTCGCAGGGTAATGCCTACGATACGGTCGATCAGGAGGTGACGCTTACGGCCGGACTCAACGTCATTAAGATCTCGGCTTCGGGCATGTGTTACGTGATGAACACGGCGGCATCGCTCTCCGAGGCTTCCGAGCCGGTGAAGGTCCACATCCTCCGCGGTTGCGGCAAGGTGCAGGGCTATTTCGACCTGGAGCGCCACCAGACCGACCAGAAGTACCAGGAGCTGCTGGCCCACTGCACCTACAAGTATTTCGTGGTCAAGGGCCGCAAGATGATCTTCAACTTCCACACTGCCCAGCTGCGTTCCGATGCCCCCTCGTCCATCGTGTCGGGCATCCAGGCCTGGGACGATATCCTGACCTGGCAACAGGAGCTGATGGGACTCGATGACTGCCCGTACTTCAACAACCACATCATGGCCGTATCGAGCACCAATCCGTCGGCCTACATGGACGCATCGAACCGCCGTGTGAACTTCTCGGCCTCGACGGCCCTTTACAAGATCATCACGCGCGAGCAGCTGCTGGCCGCAGAGGACAACGCCTGGGGTCCGGCCCATGAGGTGGGGCACATCAACCAGGGGGCGATCAACTGGAAGAGTGCCAGCGAGTCGTCCAACAACCTCTTCTCGAACTACGTGATCTACAAGATGGACAAGTACGGCTCGCGTGGCGACATGCTCAGCGAACTGGCTCTGAGCTGGGTTGGCAAGGAGACCTGGCCCCTCATGGGTGGTGCGACGCATCAGGGCGAGGATACCGAACTGCACATGCGCATGAACTGGCAGTTGTGGATCTATTACCACCGGTGCGGTTTCGACACCGAGTTTTGGCCCAAGCTCTTCCAGCTGTTGCGCGACGATCCTCTGCCGAGCGAGTTCTCGACGACCGACGATCCGGGTGCCAGCCAGCTGAAGTTTGCCGTCAAGGCCTGCGAGGCTGCCGGTCAGGATCTCACGGAGTTCTTCGAGACGTGGGGCTTCTTCCGTCCGATCGACATCACTTACGAGCAGTACGGCTCGGCCCGTTACCGTGTGACGGAGGCGATGATCGCCCAGGCCAAGGAGCAGATCGCAGCGAAAGACTATCCCAAGGCCGCTCCGATCCAGTATATCGAGGACCGTCAGATCAAGGATAATGTGATGTATTGCGACATGGGGTATTATACGACTTTCCAGTCGAAGAAGCAGATTACGAAGAGACCCTCCTATACGGTCTCGGGCCGGACCTATACGGTTACGGACTGCGATGAGGCGGTGGCTGTCGAGTTGCGCAAGGCTGCTTCGGGCGACAGCCTGGGTGAGTTGATCTATTTCTCGAACATGTCTACGTTTACGGTTCCCGACAATGCGGACCTGACCAATACGGGACTCTATGCCGTACAGGCTGACGGAAAGCGTATTCCGATCAACAAGTAACGAATTAACTGTCAAACGAAAAGAAATACATGAAAAAGATCTTTTACGGTGCCGTGATACTTGCAGCAGTCCTCCTTGCGGGAGGCTGCTGCCGGCAGGCGGCTACCGGTCCGATCCGGACCGATGTTCCCGAGCGTCCCGCCGGGCAGGAGGATATGGTCGCCTTTGCCGCTCCTCGGCTCGATACGGTACGTGTCGGGTTCATCGGACTGGGCATGCGCGGACCGGGTGCCGTGGAACGTTTTACCCATATTCCCGGTACGAAAATAGTTGCCCTGTGCGACTTGCGTCCCGAGTGTGTTGCCGCTTCGCAGCAGTTGCTGACCCGTGCGGGTCTTCCCGCGGCTGCCGAGTACAGCGGTGCGGAGGATGCGTGGAAGGAACTCTGTAAGCGGACCGACATCGATCTGGTGTATATTGCCACCGACTGGAAACATCATGCCGAGATGGGTGTTTACGCCATGGAACAGGGCAAGCATGTGGCCATCGAGGTGCCTGCCGCGATGACTCTCGACGAGATCTGGGCGCTGATCGAGACCTCGGAGCGCACGCGCAAGCACTGCATGCAACTGGAAAACTGTGTCTACGACTTCTTCGAGATGAACACGCTGAACATGGCTCAGCAGGGACTTTTCGGTGAGGTGCTCCATACGGAGGGTAGCTATATCCACAACCTCAAGGAGTTCTGGCCATATTACTGGAACAACTGGCGCCTGGACTACAACCGCGAGCATCGCGGGGACGTCTACGCCACGCACGGCATGGGCCCCGCCTGCCAGCTGCTCGACATCCACCGGGGCGATCGCATGACGACTCTTGTGTCGATGGATACGAAAGCGGTGAACGGTCCGGCCTACATCGAGGAGACGACGGGCAAGGCTCCCGAATCCTTTGCCAACGGCGACCATACGATGACGATGATCCGTACGTTGAACGGCAAGACGATTCACATCCAGCATGATGTGCTGACGCCGCGTCCTTACTCGCGGATGTATCAGCTGACCGGTACGAAGGGCTTTGCCAACAAGTATCCGGTTGAGGGTTATGCACTCGAGCCCGAGCAGGTGGCGTCGGACGAGATGCCCGACCATGAGAACCTCTCGGCTCACGGCTTCCTGTCGCCCGAGCAGCATGCGGCGCTGGTCGAGAAATACATGCACCCGATCATCCGCGAGGTGGGTGACCTGGCCCGCACCGTAGGCGGTCACGGCGGTATGGACTTCATCATGGACTACCGCCTGGTCTACTGCCTGCGCAACGGCCTGCCGCTTGATATGGATGTCTACGATCTGGCCGAGTGGTGCTGTCTGGCGCCGCTGTCGGCCCTCTCGATCGAGAACGGATCGGCTCCGGTTGAGGTGCCCGACTTCACGCGGGGCGCATGGAACAAGGTCCGGGGATTCCGGCATGCCTATGCGCAGTAGGCCGCGTACGCAACCGAATATGCAAACGGGACCCGCACAAATGGCGGGTCCCGTTTTTTTTGTCTCTTTTGTACGGGAAGGTTTCCCGGATTCCCTGGTGTCAGCATTCCTTCTCTGAAACGATTTTTTTTATGAGAGCCGAGGAAAACCGGCGGGAAACGCGTATCTTTGATAGGAGTTAAATTATTCGGTCATGGTCGAGTCATTTTTGCTGAGATACCGTGATGCCTTTGGTGATGCCGCGCCGCTGCCCATTGCCTTCGGATACGGGGATAATCCCGCCACCGAGTGCCGGCGGATTCCCCGTTGCATGATCGGGGCCATCCGCCGTGTGTGTGACGAAGGAGCGCTCACGCTGTGCGCCGACAACGTGCTGTGCGGCGGCGGAAGTCTCTATACGGCCTTCGCCTCCATGCAGGAGCGCATTCCAGGTTTTGTCTCGGAGGTCGAGCACTACAAGCAGACCCCGGGGCAGGTGCGGGAGTACATCCGCCGCCTCGATATCCGCCCGACGGAGAGACCCTTTCTGAACTTCGTCCGCATGGACCGTCTTGCCTCGCTTGACGGGATGGAGGGGGTGCTCTTCTTTGCCACGCCCGACATCCTGTCGGGGCTCTGCGCTTGGGCCTTCTACGACAACGATGCCGACGATGCCGTCTCGACGCGCTTTGCGTCGGGGTGCTGCAGCATCGTAACCTTTGCCGTCGGGGAGAACCGCCGGCAGGGCAGGAGCTGCTTCATCGGACTGCTGGACCCCTCGGCCCGGCTGTTGGTCCCGGCCGACGAACTCAGCTTCGTCATTCCGATGCACCGTTTCCGGGAGATGGAGCGGACGATGGAGCATTCGGCCCTCTTCCGTAAGGCCTGCTCCGCAGTGAAAAGACGAATTAACGGAGAGATCGGACAATGATACGAGAAAAGCTGCATTCATGCCCCGAGTTGATCGACTGCATCAACGAAGTGGGCTTTCTTCCCCTGCTGCGCATGGGGGTTCCGGGCTGGTCGGCCGAGGAGGTGATGGATGAGGAGTGTCAGTACAGACGCTTGCCCGACGGGGGCTGGGAGTGGCCGCTGTGGGAGTGGAAGGGGGCTATCCTTCAGGAGAGCGGCTGCGCCTACGGAAAGTTCTTCAACGGCAAGGCCGCCTTCGTGAGCCGCGCATGGTGGTCCGACTTCTGCAACTACCGGAGGAGCGTCTCGCCCGAGCCCGGGGAGGGAAGCATCGAACGGAGCATCCTCGACGTGTTGAAGGTTGAGGGAAGCCTCATTACCCGTGACCTGCGTGCGGCATGCGGCTTTACGGGCCCGAAGATGCGGAGCCGGTTCGACGGCTATGTGACCCGCCTGGAGATGGGCGGCTACATCGTGACGGAGGATTTTGTCTATCCCCGCGACCGCCATGGGCGGGAGTATGGCTGGGGCTGGTCGCTGCTCACCACGCCCGAGACGCTTTTCGGCCCGGATGCCTGTCGTCCGGATCGTTCGCCGCAGGAGTCACGGGAGCGGATTCTCGCCCAACTTCGCAAGATCCTGCCCGAAACTGCCGGGCCGCGGCTGGTCGCTTTGCTCCGATAGTCGATCGGGGCGGAAGAAAACAACGTGTCTCCGGTTGCTGAACTGGCAGGAAGGATGGGGCGATGCCGGTCCGGACTCGAAATGCGTTCCCCGGATCGGTCGCGGTTGTCCGGTCTTTGTCCCGGGTGAGAACGGAAACAAAAAACCTGCAAACTTTAAATTTGCAGGTTTTCAGGCTTTTGTTTGGCCTTCTTGGTGGAGAATACGAGATTCGAACTCGTGACCTCTTGCATGCCATGCAAGCGCTCTAGCCAGCTGAGCTAATCCCCCTTTTTGCGTGGCAAAGATAGTTGCTTTTTCCGGATTTGCAAAATATCGGCCTGAAAATATTTCCGAAAAATGCGCTTTTTTTCGTGCACGAATGCTCGGCTTTCGAAGCATATGCTGTGAAGATGCTCATCCTTAATGGTTTGCTGAAATGTGGCTCGCGGCGTGGTCGTTCTGTCGGTATGCGGATTTTGCTGCGACATTCCGTATGCGCCTTCCCGATAGTCTCTCTCCGCAGCTCGTGTGCCCTGAATCCCGTGCGGCCTGCTTGTTCCCGGGGCGTCCCTCTCCTGTCCCGACACGGCAGCAAAAGGCCCGGACCTGCGTGCGGGTCCGGGCTCATCGGGCAGAAAGTCTTCCGGCAGGGGGTCAGCGGGTGTGCCGTTCCTCCTTCCGGGCCTCCTTGCGCTCCTTGTCGTCGTGCCGCGTCTCTTTCTTCATCTCCTTGTGCTCCTCCCGTTTGGTGAAGTTGCCCTGGGCGTCGAAATGGAGGATCAATCCGTTCGAGAGGTGGAAGCGGTATCCCTTGTCGGTCTTTGCCATTTTGTGGATGCGCTCCTTGGGGTAGGTGTTGCTCATGTAGGTGCGCACCTTCGAAGGAACGAGCGACGAGGGTACGCTGCCCTCCTTCACGGCGACGCCCGTCAGTTCGCCGCTGGTGCCGTCGAACATCACCTTCGTTCCGTTGCTGAGCAGTACGGTGTAGTGATCCTTTGCATCCTTGCGTTCCATCTCGACATTCTTGACCATTTCGGTCGGGAAGTTCTTGCCGATGAATGCCTGCGACCGGGCGGGCAGTTCGCTGAAATCGACCTTGTGCCCTGCAGCGCCGGCGGTGAGTATCGTGCCGAGGCATGCGACGAGAAACAGCAGTTTTTTCATAGTTCGTAGCGTTTAAAAGTGAAACTTGCTGCCAGATGGAGGCAAAGTCGATGCCACAACGCACAAAAAAACCGGGGAATTTCACACTCCCCGGTTCATTTGCGTTTTCTGTCCGGCCGTTATTCGACCTCCCAGGTGGCCCCGCTGCGGAGCAGGTCGTCCACCGAGTGGATCTTGCTGGCGGCCTTCACCTCCTCGACCTGGCGCTCGACGGCGCGGTCGTAGACGGCGTCGTCCTCCACGGCCCGGATGACACCCAGTGCCACCGGGTAGTCCGGGTACTTCATCGCCGCCAGCATCACGTGCAGCGTCGTGTCGCGCTCGTGGGCGTCGTGTGTGAGGATGTCGTCGAGCGTGTAGCCGTCCTGGCCGACGGTCACCACCTTCAGGCGCATGTTCTCGAAGACGAGACCCTTCTCCCGGTTGGCGCCGAAGAGCATCTTCTCGCCGTGGCGCAGGGTGATCGTCCGCTCGGCACGCGTGGCTTTGTCGGCGGCAAATGCAGCGTGGGTCTTGTCGTTGAAGATCACGCAGTTCTGCATCACCTCGACCACCGACATGCCCCGATGCATCGCCGCAGCCACCATGCACTCCTTCGAGAGCTGTACCTCCATGTCGATCGAGCGGGCGAAGAACGTGCCCTTGGCGCCGATGACCAGTTCGCCCGGGTTGAACGGCTTCTCGACCGTTCCGTAGGGCGACGTCTTGGTGATCTTGCCCAGCTTCGAGGTGGGCGAGTACTGGCCCTTCGTCAGTCCGTAGATCTCGTTGTTGAACAGGATGACGTTCAGGTCCACGTTGCGGCGGATGGCGTGGATGAAGTGGTTGCCGCCGATGGCCAGCGAGTCGCCGTCGCCGGTCGTCACCCAGACGTTCAGGCGCGGGTTGGCGACCTTCACGCCCGTGGCCACGGCATTGGCACGTCCGTGGATGGAGTGGAAGCCGAAGGTCTTCATGTAGTAGATGAAGCGCGACGAGCAGCCGATACCCGACACGAACGTGAAGAGGTTGTGCGGCGTGTCGGTAGCGTCGGCAATCTCGGGCAGCGCGCGCTGCACGGCGGTCAGGATGGCATGGTCGCCGCATCCGGGGCACCAGCGCACCTCCTGGTCGCTTTTGAAATCTGCGGGGGTGTATTTGTAGTCTGCCATGGCGTTATTTCAGTAAGGATTCGAATTTTTCGCGAAGCTCGACGATCGTGAACGGTTGTCCTTCGCACTTGTTGTACTGCTCGTAGCTGAACTCCTGCAGCTCGTGGCGGAGGTAGTTGGCGAACTGTCCCTCGTTGAGCTCGCAGACGATGATCTTCTTGAAGCGCGAGAAGATCTCGCGGACGCCGTGCGGCAGCGGGTGGATGTAGTTGAAGTGGCAGAGCGAGACGCGGTGTCCCTCGCGGCGCAGGTCGTCCACGGCATTCTGCAGGTGGCCGCGCGTACCGCCCCAGCCGACGACGAGCAGGTCGCCCTCCTCATCGCCCCAGACCTTCTGCACGGGGATATCCTCGGCAACCAGGGCTACCTTGGCCGCACGCGTATCGACCATCTTCTGGTGGTTGGCCGGATCGGTCGAGATGCTGCCCTTCACGCTGTCCTTCTCCAGACCGCCGACGCGGTGCTCGAGGCCCACCTTTCCGGGGAATGCCCAGCCGCGGGCGAGCCGTTCGTTGCGGACGTAGGGCATGAAGCCGCCTTCGGGAGCTTCGTCCACGATCGGAGGGCAGATCTTCGGGTAGTCCTTCATCGAGGGAATGCGCCACGGTTCCGAACCGTTGGCGATGAATCCGTCGGTGAGCAGCACGACGGGCGTCATGTGTTCCATGGCCAGGCGGCCTGCTTCGAAGGCGAAGTGGAAGCAGTCGCTGGGCGACGAGGCAGCCACGACGATCACCGGGCACTCTCCGTTGCGTCCGTAGAGGGCCTGTGCCAGGTCGCTCTGCTCGGTCTTGGTGGGCAGGCCAGTCGAGGGACCGCCACGCTGCACATCGACAACGACTGTCTCTTATACACATCTGACGCT
>ERZ1504705.257-NODE-257-length-16331-cov-10.500983_pt1 | contig 16331 bp, 10 predicted proteins | sample MGYA00572392_ERZ1504705 | MGnify/ENA primary metagenome ERZ1504705 (study PRJEB39906, sample SAMEA3182116) | gut metagenome | biome: human; feature: gut; material: Stool; isolation source: human stools | place: Canada | collected 2014-02-25 ...
TGACTCATTTTTCTTCGTTCTTCTTCTGTTGGCTGTAGAAAATCACCAATTGTCCGAAGCCGGTGAACATGACGAGTAAGCCGATACATCCGAGACCGAATTCTCCGGTAATGGCCCAAAGGAAGATGAACAGGCCGATGCCGACGAATATGTTGTTGATGCCTTTGCTACGGATGTCTGTTGCTGCGGCTTCTTTGAAGAAGTTTTCAGGCAGTTGCTGTCCGCTGGCCAGAGCTTGTTCTGCCAGGCGGTACTTGGCCTTCCGGTTTTTATAGCGGAAGAAGAATACTACGAATATGATGAGTAGCGGCAGTCCGAATACAAAGACGATGGCTGTTACGGCAATCACGGTCTCCGAAGTCTTGCTTCCGAGGTCGAACCCGTTCCAGTCCATACTGCTGTTGTGGTGGGTTCTCCATTTTTCCGGAGCATCGCTACTGCCGGTACCGTTTTCATAAGTCATGATGCTGAGTGTGTCTGTTACGGTTTCTCCATTGATGACAGTGTCCCTCAATTCGATGACTCTTTTCTTGTTCCCCTGACCGTCGTTCTCTGTTACGGTTCTGTTTGCGCCTTGCACCAGTGTGCAGAACATCATGGCGAGCATTAATCCTAAAATGATACGTTTCATAATCTATGGTTTTTTAATTTGTTTCTTTGTTGGTTAGACGTATCGTCACCTTTATAAAGTTGCAAAGAGAAGATATTTTTTTTAGAAAACCGGAAATAAGACGATATTTTTCCGGAAAATGTCTTATTGTCTTTTTCCTGGAATAACAAGAAGTAGGTATTTGCGACTGTAAATAGAGGTAAATATACAAACCGGGTTGTTTCTTATTGTAAATACTGTTATCTTTGCGCATCTGTTTTTATTGGGAAGTCTTGATGAAGTTGAGGAATATAATGAAGTGTTTCCTCCCTCTGCTGTTCATTGCCTATCTGGGAGGAATTACGCTGTTTACCCACTCGCATGTGGTGAATGGTGTTATCATTGTGCATTCCCATCCATTCAAGGGACAGCATGAGCATACAGAGGTGCAGTTGGAAACCATTTTCTATCTTGCCTCTTTCGTCTCCTCTTCCCTTCCGTTGCTTCCGGTTGCCGCGACGGTTTTCCTTGTTTTGTTGTGTGTACTGAGCATTCTTGCCACGGAATGCATCAAGTGTGTAAAGCTTCGTGGAGGTATTTGCCTGCGTGCTCCCCCTTCTTTTTTTCAAATCCGATAGATTAAGGCAATTCCGTTGTGGGATTGCGTCAACCTCATTGATTAACATATTATTTTAGAAGTACATGAAAAAATATATATTTTTTGTGGTGGGAGCAGTATGTCTGTTACTCTCATCAACCGTTTATGCCGAAGATTTGAAGAGTACCGATGCCAATATTGTCGGTCATGTAATAGAAAAAAGTACAAGGGAACATTTGCCTTATATGACAGTTTCGCTGAAAGGCACCACCATCGGGACCATGACCGATGCCACCGGTCACTATTTCCTAAAGAATCTGCCTGAAGGTGAGTTCACGTTGTCCGTCAGTGCCGTAGGTTATAAGTCGCAGGAGCGCAAAGTCGTTCTGAAACGTGGTAAGACCTTGGAAGAGAACTTTGAGTTGGAAGAAGACATGGTGGCACTGGACGGGGTGGTAGTTACAGCCAACCGCAACGAGACTGCCCGGCGTTTGGCACCCACTTTGGTCAAAGTGGTTACTCCTAAACTGTTTGAGCAGACAAATTCGCATACTTTGTCGCAAGGACTGGCCTTTCAGCCAGGTGTGCGGGTGGAGACCGATTGCCAGAATTGCGGTTATTCACAAGTGCGCATCAACGGGCTGGATGGGAAATATACCCAAATATTGATAGACTCACGTCCCATCTTTTCCTCTCTGGCCGGTGTGTATGGGTTGGAACAGATTCCCGCCAACATGATAGAGCGTGTGGAAGTGGTGCGTGGAGGTGGTTCAGCCTTGTTCGGTTCTTCGGCCATTGCCGGGACGGTGAATATCATTACGAAGGAACCGATTCGCAATTCCGGTTCTTTCTCGCATACCATTTCCAATTTCGACGGTTCCGGCTCGTTCGACAACAACACGACCCTGAATCTTTCCTTGGTTTCTTCGGACAGTAAGATGGGGGCTTATGTGTACGGCCAGAGCAGGCATCGTTCGGCATGGGACTCCAACGGAGACGGTTTTTCCGAATTACCGAAGCTGAAGAACCAGACTGTCGGTCTGAATGCTTACTACCGGACAAGTGCCTATTCCAAGCTGAGCCTTGAATACCATCATATGGAGGAATTCCGCCGTGGTGGAAGTGGCTTCAGCCTTCCCCCTCATATAGCCGAGGATGCCGGATTGAACGGTACCGGGGCGCCCGGACTGGTGGAACAGCTGAAACATTCCATCAACACGGGTGGGCTCAAGTTCACGGCTTTCTCCAAAAACCAGAAACATACGTTCAGTACCTATGCTTCGGCTCAGCACATCGTGCGCAATAGTTATTACAGCGCTTATGGAATGACTACGGACTTTACCGGTGTGCTGGGTGCCCAGTATATTTATCATTTTGACAAGTGTCTGTTTATGCCTGCCGATTTGACCGGAGGCATTGAGTTCAATCACGACAATCTGCATGACAAGGCAACGGACGTACAGAAGTATCGTGATGCTGCTTTGGCCGAAGATCCTACGGCAACGGGTGACCGCTTGCAACAACTGATTGAGAAATATACCCCCGCCCCGTTGAACCAAGTGGTGAATATAGCAAGCGTCTATGCCCAGAATGAGTGGAAGAACGAACAGTGGAGTTTCCTGATTGGCGGGCGCGTAGATAAAAACAGCATCATGGACAAGGCTGTTTTCAGTCCCCGTGCCAATATCCGTTACAATCCTACTCAGGATGTGAATATCCGTTTCAGTTATGCTGAGGGATTCCGTGCTCCACAAGCGTTTGATGAAGATCTGCATATCAGTAATGTGGGTGGAGAGTTGGTTTCCATTGTCCGCGCCAAAGGATTGAAGGAAGAGCGTTCGCGCAGCTTCAATGCTTCGGTAGATTGGTACCACTATTTCGGAGATTTCCAGGCAAACCTACTGGTGGAAGGCTTCTACACGAAACTTTCCGACCCGTTTGTCCTGACGCCTCCGGTGAAAGACCCGGATGGTAGCGCTTATCTGATACAGACCCGTATCAATGGTTCGGGAGCTAAAGTGTATGGCGGCACATTGGAAGGAAAGGTTGCCTATAAGGATAAGGTTCAGTTGCAGGCAGGGCTGACGCTTCAACGAAGTATCTATGACTCTCCCGAAGAATGGAGTGCGGATGAGGAGCACTTGTCGGAGAAAGAACGTTACAGCGACAAGATACTGCGTACTCCCGACGTCTACGGCTACTTTACAGCTACCTATATGCCGGTTAAAGCCTTCTCAATAGCTTTGAACGGCAATTATACCGGGCGGATGTACGTTCCCCATTTGCTTTCGGAGGTGAACGGTGAGGCGGATGTATTGGTAAAGAGTCCGGACTTCTTTGAGCTTGGAACAAAGATAGCTTACGACTTTGATTTTCAAGGGTTCTGTTTGCAGCTCAATGCCGGTGTACAGAATATATTCAATTCTTATCAGAAAGATTTTGATAAAGGAGCGAGCCGCGATTCCGGTTATATCTACGGACCGGGTGCACCGCGTTCCTATTTTGCAGGGGTGAAACTCAGTTTTTAAAAAGAGTATTGAACCGTGCTTTTTGTTTAGCCCCGTAGATTGGTGAAACGTATTTTGCACTATCTTTGCTGCCATAAAACAGTTCAAAGCATGAAGCTACCCTCATCTTTCACCGATTATACACGCGCCCTCTTGGGTGTGGAAGAATATGAAAAGCTGGCTGCCGCCCTGGAAGGGGAGCAGCCGGTCAGTATCCGACTGAATGAAGATAAATTACCGGAATCTTCATTCAGTCTTTTTCGTTCCTCTTTTAGGCATGTCCCTTGGTCTACTGCCGGATACTATCTGGACAAGCGGCTGACATTCACTTTTGACCCGCTGTTTCATGCAGGCTGCTACTATGTGCAGGAGGCTTCGTCTATGTTTGTGGAGCAGGCTTTGAGGCGGTATGTGGGCGAAGGACCGGTGGTGATGCTTGACCTCTGTGCGGCTCCCGGCGGGAAATCCACGCATGCCCGTAGCGTGTTGCCCGCAGGCAGTCTGCTGGTGGCCAATGAGGTAATCCGCAACCGCTCGCAGGTATTGGCGGAGAATCTTACGAAGTGGGGGCATTCCGGTGTGGTGGTCACTAATAATGACCCGGCAGATTTTTCTTCCTTGACGGACTTCTTCGACGTCATATTGACGGATGTCCCCTGCTCTGGCGAGGGGATGTTCCGTAAAGACCCCGTTGCGGTAAGTGAGTGGAGTGGGGAGAATGTGGAAATCTGCTGGCAGCGCCAGCGTCGCATCGTTACGGATATCTGGCCTTGCTTGAAGTCCGGAGGCATTCTCATCTACAGTACTTGTACCTATAATACAAAGGAAAACGAAGAGAACATCCGTTGGATACGGGATGAATTCGGGGCGGAGGTATTGCCGTTGGAAATTTCTACTGACTGGAATATTACGGGTAATCTATTGTCGGGAGAGGACTTTCCCGCCTATCGTTTCCTGCCCCATCGGACGAAGGGGGAAGGATTCTTTTTGGCAGTTCTCCGCAAACCGGGCGTGAGCGATGGGAATACCTGGGCCGGGCAGGTGAAATCCTGGGAAAAAGGAAGAAAACCTCAAGGAAAAGGAGCGAAAACTCCGGGTGTTTCCAAAGAACAGCTTTCGGCACTGCATGAGTGGTTTGCGGTTCCGGATAATTACGAATTTATCGTCAATGGCAACAACGTCAGCGCTTTCCCTAAAGCGTATCTCTCCGAACTGTCGGCTTTGCGTTCGTCACTCCGTATCGTGCAGGCTGGGGTAGATGTTGCCGAGTTGAAAGGAAAAGACTGGATGCCTGCTCATGGGCTCGCCATGAGTATAGCACTGAATCCGGATGCCTTTGCCCATGAAGAGATAGGCCGCGAGCAGGCCATCAGCTATCTGCGCAAGGAGGCTGTTGTCCTTTCGGAGACTGCTCCGCGCGGCATTGTCTTGCTCACCTACAAACAGATACCTCTAGGATTTGTCAAGAATATAGGTAACCGTGCCAATAATCTTTATCCCCAGGAATGGCGCATACGCAGCGGATATTTGCCGGAAGGGGTGCTGGAATTGGCAACAATAACCGGGTGAAATCAATCACGTTACTGCAAAGCTGCTGTATATATTTTGCAGTAGCACTGCAGAGCTGTTGCAGTGACACTGCAAATATATATGCAGCGCGACTGCAACACATATGCAGTGGTGCTGCAACACATATGCAGTGCGACTGCAAAAAATATGCAGAACTTTGCAGTATGATAATAGAGTAGGAATGTACTATTTTTTATTGTTTCTTCAATGCAGTATTTTGTTTGTTCAAGCATTTTCTATATATAGATAACTGTTTTAAAACTAATACTATTTGCTTATGCTTAAAAAAACGATTACTGCCTTAAGCCTACTTTGTATCCTTGCAGCCTGCCAGAGTGACGACAACTCTTCACCACAACCCAAGCCTCGCAAAGACATTGCCTTGACCCGTGCCGAGCAGGAGATGATGGATTTAGGAACGGATTTCGCTTTCCGTTTCTTTAATCAGGTTTGTAAAACTGAGGTGGAAAAGCCCAATCTGTTCATCTCTCCTTTGAGCGCTTCGCTCTGTCTGTCTATGATTGCCAATGGAGCGTTGGGAAACACACTATCTGAGATGACAGATGTCCTGGGCTTTTCGGGCTATTCGTTGGAAGAAATGAACAACTATAATAAGAAGCTGGTGGAGGCGTTGCTCGATTTGGACAATACCACACAGTTGGGAATTGCCAATTCCATCTGGATAAAGAAAGGGTTCGGTGTTCATGACGACTTTGTAAGCGTAAACAAAAAGATGTATGACGCGCAAGTGCAGGAGCTGGATTTTGCCTCTCCCAAGGCTCCGGACATTATAAACGGCTGGTGTGCCGGGAAAACGAATAATTGCATCCCCAAAGTCTTGAATGAGATTCCGGAGACGGCGCGTCTTTATCTGTTGAATGCGCTTTATTTCAAGGGGATTTGGAAGAATCAATTCAAAAAATCGGATACGGCAGAAGAGGCTTTTACGAATGCTGACGGAAGCAAATCGACTGTACACATGATGAATCTTCGTGACGAGAGATTCAACTATGCCGAGAATGAGTATTTCTCAATGGCAGAGTTGCCTTACGGCAATGAGGCTTTCAGTATGGTGGTGCTCTTGCCGGCAGAGGGAAAATCGTTGGATGAGTGCCTGCCGCAGCTGAATGACGAGCGCTGGGGGGAATGGAACAGTAGTTTATCAAGCTCTGCCTTGAACCTTAAGTTACCCCGGTTTGAAATGGAATATGATAAAGAACTCATTGACGATATGATGGCAATGGGAATGCAGGAGGCTTTTACTCCATCGGCCGATTTTTCCGGAATGGCGGATGAGGATTTGTTTATCAGTTTGCTGCAACAGTTCACTTATGTGAAAGTGAATGAAGAGGGGACGGAAGCTGCGGCTGTAACTGTCGGAGGAATGGACGTGGCCGCTCCCGGACCAAGTACGGTAATTCCGTTCTATGTGGACCGTCCTTTCATCTTTCTGATAAAGGAGAAGAGTACGGGAGTTATTCTGTTTATGGGTAAAGTCACAAAACTATAACTACAATATATTGAAATAGAAAGAGCTGTCTGTCAACCGCAGACAGCTCTTTCTATTTATAACCGGCTCTTGTATATCTGTGCCATTGCCTTCTGATACTGGTTTTCCAGTTGCAGGAGGTTTGTCTTGCTTTGATAGACAACCGATATTTCAACGAAGTATTCAATCATACTGATTTGTCCTCCCATAAGTGCTTGTTTCAGTAAAGAAAGGTCTTGCTGTTGATGGAAGGTGCGCTCGTATTCCTCCATGGAAGCGTGCAGGTTCTTGGCCTCTTCATAGAGTTGCCACAAGGCAGAGCTGGCTTGCAGTGCGGCGTTCTCCTTTTGGTAGTCAATGTTGAGCGCTTGTGTCTTGGCTATCTTGACCTTATTGCGGTTTTCGAAAAGCGGGAAAGAGAAGCCTACTACTACACCGTTTAGCGGATGCCCCGATTCGGTATTTCTACGGTAACCCAGTTCCAGTTTGGGCAGCCAGCCTTGCTTGCTTGCCGAAATCTGTTTCCGGGCGGCAGAACTTTCACCCTGCAAGGATTGCAGGGTGGGGTCTGAAGCCAGCAGTTCGTCGGCCAGCGGGTGGAAGTCGGCCGGCAACGGCACTGCCGGGTATTCTGTCAATCCGAGTGTTTGGGCGTCGGGTGTGGTATCGGGTCTGGGACGTCCCGGTGTGAGCGGCTGGTTTCCGTTGAGGACAAGCAGCTCTTTCAGTTTATTGTTAAGTGCCGTCTGGTTCATGCGGGCTTCCGTGCGTACATTCAGCAACTCCAGATTAATCTTGTTGGTTTCCAGTGCATTGGCATCTCCCGTTTCCAAACGCCGGGTGTACATGGCCGACAGTTCCTCCGCATTCTTCAACCGTTCGTCGAGCAGGGCTTGCTGGCGTTGCAACATGATGATGTCCAAGCATACTTCCTTCGCTTGCAACAATATCTGCTGGCGGAAGGCGGTGGCTTGTGCATCCAGTGCATTTGTCTTGAGTCGGTTCATCTTCCCTCGGGTGGCGTAAAGCGTGGGGAAGTCGAAGCTTTGCGAGATGACCATTTCGCCGACTGTCTCGTCACTGTTCTTGGAGTCCCAAAGGTGGGCGTATGACAGTGTAGGGTCGGGGAGGTTGTTGTTTGTCTTGTTCTCCAGTTTTTGTGAGGAAATGAGGTGGGAGTTAGCCTGCAATTCCTTGTTGTTGGCCTCTATCTGCTGGAGCACGGCATCAATGCCGGACGTTTGTGAGCTCATCCCCGCAAAAGCGAGGATGGCGGCGCTGAATATGAAAAATCTTTTATTCATTGTCTGACGTTTTAGGTTGTTGGTTATGGTGCATCATCAGGTAAACAATCGGAATGATGAAACCGTTCAGGAACGTGGATGTTAAAAGGCCGCCCAAGATAACCTTTGCCATCGGGCTTTGTATCTCGTTGCCCGGCAGGTCGCCACTGAGAGCCAGCGGGATAAGTGCCAGTGCACTGGATAGGGCGGTCATCAGGATTGGATTCAGACGGTCGAGCGAACCGCGGATAACGCTGTCGTAGACGCCATAGCCTTCTTCCTGCTGCAAGTGGTTGTAATGGCTGATGAGCAGCATTCCGTTTCGGGTGGCGATACCGAACAGTGAGATGAAACCGATGATGGCGGGGATACTCACTTCTCCCGTTGTGATGAGCAGGGCGAATACACCGCCTATCAATGCCAGCGGCAGATTGATAAGGATGATGGCACTCTCCTTCACACTGCGGAATTCATGGTAGAGGAGCAGGAATATCACCACGATGGACATGAACGAAGTAAGTGCCAGCGTGCGGCTTGCTGCCTGCTCGCTTTCGAATTGTCCGCCGTATTCGATGTGGTATCCTTCCGGCAGTTTGATTTGTGCGTCTACCTGGGCTTGTATATCATTGACTACACTTCGCAGGTCGCGGTCGGCCACGTTGGCGGAGATGACGATTTTACGCTTTACATTCTCGCGGCTGATGGTGTTCGGACCCATGGCCGAGCGGATTTCCGCTACATAGTTCAGTGGAATTTTCTGTCCGTCGCCCGTATCAATCATCAAGTTGCGTATTTTTTCCATTTCGTCGCGTAGGTTGTCTTTCACGCGTACGGTCAGGTCGAAGCTCTTTCCCTTTTCGTAAACTTGGGAAACGGCTTCACCGGCCAGGCAGACATTGACAAACTCCGAAAATTCGGGCAGTGAAATGCCGTATTTGGCAAGCATTTCCCGTTTGGGTGAAATGACAAGTTGCGGACGCTCAATCTGCTGTTCCACGTTCAGGTCGGCAATACCGGGAATCCCCTGGATGGCACTCTTGATTTCATTGCCCAGAGTGAACATGCGGTTCAGGTCGTCGCCGAACAGTTTGATGGCGATGTTCGCCTTTGTACCGGATAGCATGGCGTCTATACGGTGGCTGATAGGCTGGCCTATTTCCACGTTTGCCCCTACAATGGTACCCAGTTTTTTGCGGACTTCTGCCACGAGCTCGCTGCGCGAGCGGTCTTTCAACTCAAACGGTGCCTCGATCTCAGAGACGTTTACTCCCAGAGCGTGTTCGTCCAGCTCTGCACGTCCCGTTTTACGGGCCACGGTCTGTATTTCGGGGATGGAAAGCAGCAGCTCCTCGGCACGGTGCCCCATCTTGTCGCTTTCTTCCAGGGAAATGCCTGGAAGCGAGGAGATATTGATGGTGAACGAACCTTCATTGAAAGGCGGCAGGAACGAGCGGCCCAGGGTGAAGAAACAGCCGAGCGCTACTACAAATAGTCCGATAGTACCTCCCAGTACCCCTTTCTTATGCCCCAATACGAAAGTCAGTGCAGAACCATACCATTGCTTCATCTTGCGTGCTACGGCAGAATCGCTGTTTTCGTTGTTTTGTTTTTTCGTTTTCTCTTTTCCCAATAGATAGGAGCAAAGTACCGGCGTTACGGTCAGTGCCACAACAGTTGAAGCCGCCAATGCCACAATGAACGCAATACCCAGTGGTACCAACATCCTACCTTCCATACCACTAAGGAAGAACAGTGGTACGAAGCTGACAATGATAATCAGCGTTGAATTGAGGATAGGCATACGCACTTCTTTCGAAGCATTGAACACCACTTCCAGAATAGGAAGTTGCTCGCCGGCAGGTTTCAGTCGGTTTTCGTGCAAACGCTTGTAGACATTCTCCACGTCCACGATGGCATCATCCACCAGCGAACCGATGGCGATAGCCATACCTCCCAGGCTCATGGTATTTATCGTAAAGCCCATATAGTGCAGGGCAAGGATGGAGGCAATCAGTGACAACGGCAGTGTCACCAGCGAGATGACTGTGGTACGTATGTTGGCAAGGAACAGGAAAAGCACGATGACAACGAAAATACCTCCCTCCAACAACGACTTCTGAACGTTTCCGATGGAACTTTCGATGAAACGGCTTTGACGGAAGATGTCTGTGGAAACCTTTACGTCCGCCGGTAGATTCTTCTGCAGGTCTTGCAGGGAAGCTTCCAGTTTGTCTGTAAGCTCCAGCGTGCTTGTGGCGGGTTGCTTGGTGACTGTCAGCAGTACGGCATGCTTACCGCGTTCCGAGGCGGTACCCAGTTTAGGAAGTTTGGCTCCGACTTGAACGTCGGCAATATCTTCCAGCAGGATAGGGGCGCCGGAGACTCCGTTGCTCCGCACCACGGCCTTGGCTATCTGGTCTACCTTGTCGGTAGAAAGTACGCCGCGTACGATATATTCATTGCCATATTCATAGAGCACTCCACCATTGGCATTCAGGTTCATTTCGCGGGTGATGTTCATCACTTCGCTCAATGTTACGCCGTAATGGCGCATCCGTTCCGGGTCCAGCTGCACTTGATATTCCTTGATGTCGCCACCCAGTACGGCAACTTGTGCCACACCGCCCGTAGAGAGCAGGCGGGGACGTATGGTCCAGTCGGCAATGGTACGCAAATCCAGCATAGAGGTCGAATCTGCTGTCAGACCTACAATCAACATCTCGCCCAAAATGGACGATTGTGGGCCTAGTGTCGGCTTGCCTACGTTGGCCGGTAAGGATTCGCTGACGACTGCCAGCTTCTCACTGACAATCTGCCGGGCAAGATAGATATCTGTATCCCAGTCGAATTCTACCCAGACTACAGAAAAACCGTTCGTTGAGGAAGAGCGTACACGGCGCACACCCGTTGCACCGTTTACAGCCGTTTCTACGGGAAAAGTGACCAGCTGTTCCACTTCCTCTGCTGCCATACCATTTGCTTCGGTCATGATGACCACGGTCGGCGCATTGAGGTCAGGGAACACATCCACTTCCGTATGCATGGCGGTATAAGTACCGCCAATCAGCAACAGCACCGATGCTACCAGCACCAGGATGCGGTTCTGAAGAGAAAAACCAATTATTTTGTTTAACATCTTTCTATTTACTATTTACAATGTACAATGTACAATTGGGCTGCGCAATGTCAGCCGCACTTGCTGTTTTATCTAATATTTCTTGTTTATCTGACTTTACACTCCCATTCGTCACGTAACCCTTATACTGCATAGCGAAATGGTACTTTGTAAATTGTCAAATTGTACATGAGATTAGTGTTCATGGCTATGTGCCGGAATAGCATTCGTTGCCGATGCCAGCTTCACTTGATAGGCTCCTTGGGTTACGACGCGATCGCCTGCTTTTATGCCGGAAAGGATTTGTACACTCTCGCCATTGTCGGCACCCAGGGTGACAAGCTGTTTTTTGTAGCCCTCTTCATCCAGTTGCAGGTAGACAAAGAAGCTGCCTTGTTCCTCGGTCAGCGCACTGTGAGGAAGAGACAACACGTTCTCCATTGGTGAGGATAATAGGAATACTTCTACAAACGAGCCGGGAATAACGTCTCCCTTATTGTCGAATTCAAAAGTTACGGGTATATAATATCCGTTCTCACCCGAAGCCTTTCCATAAGAAAGCATGCGCCCGCCCAGTTCTTTCAATGTATATACCTTATTATTATAAGGAGTACAGAAGTTGGCGGAACCGATGCTGTTCAGGTAAGGATAGTACTTTTCGGATACATCCGCACGCAGGAAAAGCTTACGGTTCTGGGTGACGCTTACCAACGGCTGGCCGACGCTGACGTAGTCCCCTTCTTTCACCAACAGATTCTTCACATAACCGCTGATGGGAGAAACAACCGCCTGGCCGCTTGCCGAATGGTTCTTTGCGACTGCCTCGTAACTGATACGGGCATTTTCATAAATCTGTTCGGCTTGCGCGAATTCCTTTTCAGATACGATTTTGTTGCCTACGAGTGCTTTCATACGCTCATATTCCTTTTTGGAAACTTCGTAGGCTATCCGGGCTTTCTGCACCGGGTCTCCGTCGGCCATGTTTTTGGATGACAATACCACCAAAGGAGTACCTTTGCTGACGCTCATTCCTTCGATAACTTTTCCCTTGAAGGAAACCACGCCTGCTACTGTAGCTACGGCTACGCTCTCGTCTCCTTGGGCTGCCATCACCTGGCCGCTGGTCTTGATGACTTGATGGAAACTACCCGGTTTAACAGTGCTGACTGCTACGCCGGCAGCTTGTGCCTTTGCCGGTGGCAGGATGATTTCATCGCTTCCTCCGGCATGGTTTTCCTGCTTTTCGTGCTCATGGTTGTGTCCCTCATGTTCGTGGTCATGTCCTTCGTGGTCATGTCCGTCATGATTGTGCTCTTCTGTTTCGTGATTATGTCCTTCGTGGCTGTTTCCGGACTTGCTGTTGCAGGAGCCTAAAAGGAATAATCCCAAGACTCCCATGAAAATAACTTTTTTCATGATGATATTTGTTCTTACTTTTTGATTTTGAATACAAAGTTAGGGCATAGGGCGTGCAACCAAATTGCATTGTTCCTTATGCCGGATAGAAATCTGTCCCGGTGATGTTCCGGTAACAGTTAAGCAAGAAGAGACGGAGGGGCACGAAGTCCCGTAGCACATATGATAAATGTACTATGAAGAGATTCCAAATAGATACACTCCTGCCTGCTTATATCAAACTCGGGTAGGATGAGTAACTTGGAAAAAGGTTCAATGAGTAGGGTGACTGTCCACAAGGCATCCGGATGTGAACACACATCATTGGAAGAGCTGGGCGTCTGTTGTACAAAGTGGGTTGTCATGCATCCCGTGTCGCAACAGCAGTGCTCGTTGCCCGGGCTATGACGGTGTCCGCAGCAATCGGCGGTGATATCATTCTTCATGCATATCATTCCGTCGGCATGATGATGGTGGGGAATGACGGGTATCACCAGCATTATCAAGCTGATGAAAAAAAGAATATAGGTTATGTACTGTTTCTTTTTCATTCCTCTATCTTTGGACGGATGCAAAGATAGAGGTTAAGGACTTAATTACCAAATAGAAAATGCTAAAAAGGTTTGAATAACATATTCAATCCCTCATTCATGCTGGGGTGGGTGAAAATGAAGTCCCGCAGGAAATGGTAACGCTGTCCCGTTTTCATGATTGATGCTACGGTATTGATTACTTCCGGTGCATCGGCACAAAGTAGGGTACAACCCAGAATCCGTCCGGTATGGATGTCTACAATGGCTTTGAGCATACCGTCTATGCTGTGTAGCGTACGGGCACGTGGAATCATGGCAGCAGGGATACGTGCCACATGTATGGAATAACCGTTCTTCATCGCTTCCTCTTCCGTCAGTCCTATATGTGCCAGCGGTGGGTCGGTGAAAATGGCAAAGGGGATTGGATACCGGTCTTTTGTACTCCTTTTTTTGTTTTCAAAGAGTTGGTTACGGATGATACGGAAATCATCGATGGACAAGTAGTCGAACTGTTCGTCTCCTCTTACGTCCCCCAGGGCCCATACGTGTGGGGCTGTAGTCCGTAATTGGTCGTCGACAACGATGGCTCCCCGCTTGTCTGTTTGTATACTCGCTTTTTCCAGATTCAGCTCTGCAGTCATGGGCTTACGGCCAATGGCTACCAGCAAGGCATCTCCTTTCAGGTAGTAGGGAGTGCCGTTTGCACTGTCCGTATAGGTCAGAGTTATTCCTTCGGCTGTGTCGTACACGGATTGGACACGGGCGTTCAACCGGACATTGATACGCTTTCGGTTCAATGCTTCCAGCATGGAGGCGGCAATGTCGCGGTCCACTTTAGGCAGAAAGCGGTTTCCCGCTTCCAGCAGTGTGACATGGCTTCCAAAGCCTGCATACATAGTGGCAAACTCCAATCCGACAGCACCGCCGCCGATGACGAGCAGGTGTGCGGGCAGTTTGTCCGATTGCAGCAAGGTCTCACTGGTATATACATACTTGCTCTCCTTGAGTCCGTCGATGGCAGGCAGGATAGGGGAGGACCCGGTGTTGATGAATATTTCTTTCCCCTCAAGAATCGTTTCGTCCTTGCCGGAAATTATACGGATTGTATTTTCGGACAAGAAAGAAGCAGTTCCGTCATAGAGGGTTATGTTAGGCTTGTTTTTTACATTTTCATAATTTTTCTCACGCAGGAAGGATACAAGCTTGTCTTTCCGCGCCACGGCAAGTGCATACAGTTTGGACTGGTTCTTATAATCGTCATAGTATCTCCTTTCCGCATATTCCGATTCGTGAATCAGGGCTTTGGTGGGGATACATCCTACATTAACACATGTCCCTCCGTACATCTGGGGGGAGCGTTCCACTATGGCTACTTTCCAGTTCCGTTCGGACAGTTCAGCAGCCAATAACTTCCCGCCTTTGCCGAATCCTATTATGATGGCATCATATTGTTTCATTTTAATATCTCTTAGTTAAGTGTTTAGTAAAATGAAAACAATATGTATCGGCCATTTGTTCGGACGCCGGGTTTAGCAGATGCTTATCGTTCCAGTTCGCGGAGGGAGTCCATTTTCTTCTTTTCAAGGAATTCGTAGATGCCGCTCAAATGCTCTTTCACTTGCTTGTTCCCGAATTCATATACCTTGCTCACCAGTCCGTCCAGGAAGTCACGGTCGTGGCTGACGAGAATCAGGGTGCCGTCAAAATCCAGCAGAGCCTGCTTCAGGATATCTTTGGTTTTCATGTCCAGATGGTTGGTCGGTTCGTCCAGTATCAGCAGATTCACCGGTTCGAGCAAAAGCTTTATCATGGCGAGGCGTGTGCGCTCTCCACCGGAAAGCACCTTGACCTTCTTCATGGACTCTTCGGGGCCACCGAACATGAAGGCACCCAGCAGGTCGCGTATCTTGTTGCGGATTTCCCCTTTTGCCACATCGTCGATGGTCTGGAATACGGTCAGGTTCTCATCCAACAATGAGGCCTGGTTTTGTGCGAAATATCCAATCTGCACGTTGTGTCCTATCGTGAGGGTGCCTTCATGTTCTATTTCCTTCATGATGCACTTCACTAACGTTGACTTTCCTTCCCCGTTCTTACCAACGAAAGCAACCTTGTCTCCCCGTTCTATGGTGAGGTTGGCATTCTTGAAGACCACATGGTCACCGTAACTTTTCCCTACTCCCTCCATGATGACGGGATAATTGCCTGAGCGGGGAGAAGGAGGGAATTTGAGGCGTAACGCTGAAGTGTCTTCTTCATCCACTTCCAGCAGTTCCAGCTTCTCCAGCATTTTTACGCGGCTTTGCACTTGCAGGGTTTTGGAGTAGGTGCCTTTGAACCGTTCGATGAATTCCTTGGTTTCGGCAATGAACTTCTGCTGGTCGTCGTAGGCTTTCTGTTGCTGTTCGCGGCGTTCCTTGCGGAGTTCCAGGTATTTGGAGTAGTTTACTTTGTAATCGTATATCCGTCCCATGGTCACTTCAATGGTACGGGTGGTGATGTTGTCTACGAATTTACGGTCGTGGCTGATGACGATGACAGCCTTTCCATTGCTGATAAGGAAATCTTCCAGCCATTGTATGGATTCTATGTCCAGATGGTTGGTAGGCTCGTCTAGCAACAGCACGTCAGGCTTTTGCAGCAACAGCTTGGCAAGCTCGATGCGCATGCGCCATCCACCGCTGAAGTCACTGGTCTGGCGGTTGAAGTCTTCGCGTACAAAGCCCAGCCCGAGCAGTGCTTTTTCTACATCCTCCTCGTAATTGGTGGAGTCGATGGCATAGAACTTTTCGCTTAAGGCGGAGACATTCTCGATAAGTTCCATGTAGCTGTCGCTTTCGTAGTCGGTACGCGTTTCCAGTTCCTTGTTGAGGCGCTCTATTTCAGCTTCCATTTCATGCAGGTGGGCAAAGGCTTGCGCCGCTTCCTGGAATACGGTACGTCCGTCTTCCGTCATAAGGTGCTGTGGAAGGTAAGCTATGACACTGTCTTTGGGGGCTGAGATTTTTCCACGGGTAGGTTGTCTTACACCTGCCAGGATTTTCAACAATGTACTTTTCCCCGCTCCATTTTTACCCATCAGGGCGATACGGTCTTTTTCGTTGATAACGAAAGATATGTCACTGAATAAAGTAGTTCCGCCGAATTCTACGGCCAGTCCGTCTATAGAAATCATTATATATTTTTTTAATGAGCTGCAAAGATAGTGCAAATCTATTATTTTTTATATCTTTGCCCCTATATAAACAAAACG
>ERZ1504705.287-NODE-287-length-15159-cov-4.964380_pt1 | contig 15159 bp, 10 predicted proteins | sample MGYA00572392_ERZ1504705 | MGnify/ENA primary metagenome ERZ1504705 (study PRJEB39906, sample SAMEA3182116) | gut metagenome | biome: human; feature: gut; material: Stool; isolation source: human stools | place: Canada | collected 2014-02-25 ...
GTATGGCGGCGACAGAAGCAATTCGTTGACACAAGTATGGCGGCGACAGAAATAAAAAACGATGACATAAACAAGAGAGGTAGAAAAATGATCAGAGTAGGAATCATCGGAGCAACCGGTTATGCCGGAGGAGAACTGGTAAGGATCCTGTTAAACCACAAGGATGCCAAAATCGTATGGTACGGTTCCCGAAGCTATATAGATAAGAAGTATTATCAGGTATACCAGAACATGTTCCAGCTGGTGGAGGATATCTGCAAGGATGACAATCTGGAAGAACTGGCGAAGCAGGTAGATGTGATCTTTACCGCAACCCCTCAGGGATTTCTGGCGGGCCTTTTGACAGAGGAGATTCTCTCTCAGGTGAAGATCGTGGATCTGTCTGCTGATTACCGGATCAAGGATGTGGCCACCTATGAAAAATGGTACGGCATCGAGCACAAATCTCCTCAGTTCATTGAGGAAGCAGTATACGGACTCTGCGAGATCAATCGTGACAAGATCACGGAGAAGACCAGATTGGTAGCCAACCCCGGCTGCTACACCACCTGTTCGATCCTGACGGCCTATCCCATGGTCAAGGAAGGCATGATTGATGTGAACACCCTGATCGTGGATGCCAAGTCCGGTACCTCCGGTGCAGGAAGAGGCGCCAAGGTGCCCAACCTGTTCTGCGAAGTGAACGAGAACATGAAAGCCTACGGCGTGGCAAGCCACAGACATACCCCCGAGATCGAGGAGCAGTTAGGCTATGCGGGCAACTGCCAGGTGACCATTAATTTTACCCCGCACCTCGTACCCATGAACAGAGGAATTCTGGCAACCGAGTATGCAACACTGAAGAGAAAACCGGACGGTACACTTCCTACCTATGAGGAAGTAAAAGCTGTCTATGATAAATATTATGCAAACGAGAAATTCGTCCGTGTGTTGGATAAGGGCAGCTGCCCCGAGACCAAGTGGGTGGAAGGCAGCAACTACGTGGACATCAATTTTGTCATTGATGAGCGTACCGGCCGTATCATTATGATGGGTGCACTGGATAACCTCGTAAAGGGTGCCGCAGGACAGGCGGTACAGAACATGAACCTGCTGTTCGGGCTTCCTGAGAGCGAAGGCCTGGAGCTGGTTCCATGCTTCCCTTAAAGCAGATACGGAAAGGATTAGAAAGGATAAAATACATACATGAACAAACAGTTTACGATCAAACCCATGACCATAGAAGATTATGACGGTCTGCATGCCCTCTGGATGACCATTCACGGTTTCGGTATCCGGAGCATCGATGATTCCAGAGAAGGTGTGGAACGTTTTATCAACCGGAATCCCGGCACCAGTGTGGTAGCCATCGGGGAGGATGGAGCCGTAGTGGGTGGCATCCTCTGCGGCCATGACGGACGACGAGGCTGTCTGTACCATGTATGTGTCAGAGAAGATTACCGAAGACTTGGCATTGGCAAAGCCATGGTCGTCCACTGCATGAATGCTCTGAAAGCGGAACATATCAACAAGGTCAGCCTGATCGCTTTTACCCAGAATGACATCGGAAACGCTTTCTGGAAATGCATTGGATGGACAAAGCGGGAAGACTTGAACTACTACGACTTTACTTTGAATGAAGAGAACATTACGGCGTTTAATAAATAGATGCCAGGATTGTGGAAGCGCGTAGCACGAAGCAATCCGTAGGCATCAAAGTCGGGGGCTTTTGACCCCGACATCATAAATAAAACGGAAGCGAAAGGAGATTATTCCAACATGAAACAGATCCAGGGCGGTGTGACCGCAGCAAAAGGCTTTGAGGCAGCAGGTGTGGAGGCTGCCATTAAATATCAGAATCGTAAGGATATGGCACTGATCGTAAGTAAGGCACCTTGTACCGTAGCTGGTACTTTTACCTCCAATGTGGTAAAGGCGGCTCCTGTACTGTGGGATAAGCAGATCGTGGAACATTCTGCATTTGCACAGGCAGTGGTAGTCAATTCGGGAATCGCCAATGCCTGCACCGGCAAACAGGGACTGGACTGCTGTGAAGCAGAAGCAAAATGTGCCGGAGAACTGTTGGGCGTGCCCACCGATGCCGTACTGGTTGCATCCACCGGTGTCATCGGTATGCAGATTCCCGTAGACAAGATCACCGCTGGCATCGAGAAACTGGTGGCAGCCAAGGCAGATACTCTGGAGGCTGGCTCCGATGCAGCCCATGCCATTATGACCACCGATACCATTTCCAAAGAGATCGCCATCGAGACACAGATCGGTGGCAAGACTGTGACTCTGGGCGGTATGTGCAAGGGTTCCGGTATGATCCATCCGAATATGTGTACGATGTTAGGTTTTGTAACCACAGATGTGAAAATTTCCAAGGAGATGCTGCAGAAGTGCGTCAGCGCAGACGTAGTGGATTCCTTCAACATGATCTCCGTGGATGGAGATACTTCCACCAATGATACACTGCTGGTGCTGGCCAACGGCATGGCTGGCAACGAGGAGATTACCGCAGAGGGCGAGGATTACGACAACTTCTGCAAGGCACTGCATGAGATCACCACATTCCTGGCAAAGAAAATGGCAGGAGATGGCGAAGGCGCCACAGCACTGTTCGAGACCAAAGTAATAAACGCAGTCAGCAAGGAAGATGCCAGAACTCTGGCAAAATCCGTGATCTGTTCTTCTCTGACCAAGGCAGCTATCTTCGGACATGATGCCAACTGGGGACGTATCCTCTGTGCACTGGGTTATTCCGGAGCCAAATTCGACCCGGAAAATGTGGATCTGTATTTTGAGAGCAAGAGCGGCAAGATTCATATCTTCGGTAATGGTGTGGCATGTGATTACAGCGAGGAAGAGGCCACGAAGATCCTCTCCGATCCGGAAGTCACCGCACTGGTGGATATGCATATGGGTGAGGCAGAAGCTACCGCATGGGGCTGTGATTTAAGCTATGATTATGTGAAGATCAATGCGGACTATCGTTCCTAAAAAAGAACGACCGGAAAGATAAATGACAGGCGGATCACGGTATCTGCGGAAATGAGGATAAAAATGGAAAAAGATATGGAACAGGTAATGAAAAAAGCAGAGGTGCTGATCGAGGCGCTTCCTTACATACAGAAATTCAACCGTAAGATCATCGTGGTAAAATACGGCGGCAGCGCCATGAGCAATGAGGAACTGCAGAAAAACGTCATCAAGGACGTAACGCTGTTGAAACTGGTAGGTTTCAAGCCCATCATCGTTCACGGCGGCGGTAAGGAGATCAGCCGCTGGGTCGGCAAGGTCGGAAAAGAGGCAAAGTTCGTCAACGGTCTGCGTGTCACCGATGAGGAGACCATGGAGATCGCGGAAATGGTACTGAACAAGGTAAATAAGAGCCTTGTGACCATGGTGGAAGAGCTGGGCGTGAAAGCAGTAGGTGTCAGCGGTAAAGACGGCGGCCTGCTTCAGGTAGAGAAAAAATATTCCGACGGTCAGGACATCGGGTATGTGGGTGAGATCACCGGCGTGAATCCGGATATTCTCTTTGACATGCTGGAGAAGGATTACCTGCCCATCATCGCTCCCATTGGACTGGACAAGGATTATCACACCTACAATATCAATGCGGATGATGCGGCCTGCGCTATCGCAAAAGCAGTACATGCGGAGAAACTGGCATTTCTGACGGATATCGAGGGATTGTACAAGGACATCAATGACAAGTCCACATTTATTTCCAGATTGACAGCTTCCGAGGCAGAGGGACTGATCCACGACGGTTACATCGGCGGTGGTATGCTGCCGAAGCTGAACAACTGTACTTCTGCGATCCGCAACGGTGTAAACCGTGTGCATATTCTGGATGGACGTCTGGCACACTGCCTGTTGTTGGAGATCTTCACCAATCAGGGTATCGGAACTGCGATCGTATCCGATGAGGAGGAAAAATAAAATGAGCGACACTATGAAAGAATATATTGCAGAGGCGGAAAAAGACCTGCTGCATACCTATAACCGTTATCAGATCGTTCTGGATAAGGGCGAAGGCGTACATCTGTATGACACCGATGGGAAAAAATATCTGGATTTCGTAGCGGGAATCGCTGTATTTGCCCTGGGCTATCAGAACAAGGCATACAACGATGCGCTGAAAGCACAGATCGACAAGGTGATCCACACCTCCAATTATTATTACAACGTGCCTGCCATCGAGGCGGCTCGTAAGATCAAAAAAGTATCCGGCATGGATCGTGTCTTTTTCACCAATTCCGGTGCGGAAGCAGTGGAAGGTGCCATTAAGGCTGCCAGAAAATATGCGTATCTGAAGGATGGCTGTACCGACCATGAGATCATTGCCATGAATCACTCCTTCCACGGCAGAACCATGGGAGCTTTGTCAGTAACGGGCAACCCCAAGTATCGTGAGGCGTTCCAGCCCATGATCGGACATATCAAATTTGCAGAACTGAATGATTTCCAGAGTGTGCTGGATCAGGTGACAGACAAGACCTGTGCCATCATTATGGAGACTGTACAGGGCGAGGGCGGACTGCGTCCCGCTAATGAAGAATTCTTAAAACAGGTTCGTGATCTGTGCGATGAGCGGGATATCCTGCTGATTCTGGATGAGATCCAGTGCGGCATGGGACGTACCGGTTACATGTATGCATGGCAGCGTTTCGGCGTGAAGCCGGACATCATGACTTCTGCCAAGGCACTGGGCTGCGGTGTACCGGTAGGTGCATTTATGATGACGGAGAAAGTAGCACAGCATTCTCTGACAGCGGGAGATCACGGAACCACCTACGGCGGTAACCCCTTAGCCTGCGCAGCAGTGGAAAAAGTGCTTGATTTATTCGAAGAGGACCATATAATAGAACATGTGAGAGAGGTGGCTCCCTATCTGGAACAGCGTCTGAACGAACTGGCAGACAAGTATGACTGTATCAAAGAACGCCGTGGTGTGGGACTGATGCAGGGACTGGTATTTGACCATCCGGTAGGAGACATTATTAACAGAGCATTGGAGAAGGGATTAATTCTGATCAATGCCGGTGCGGACATTATCCGCTTCGTACCGCCTCTCGTGATTACCCGGGAAAATGTGGACGAAATGATTGCTATTTTGGACACCTGTATCGAATAAGAGGTTTAGGTGAATTTATGTTTTTGAAAAAAAGAATTATCGCTACAGCAGCTGTGATAGCCATGGCTGCTGCAGCTGTTTACGGAAGTACGCAGGAGATGAGTCAGACACAGGAGAGCGGAAGCGGACTGCAGCTGTTTCGAGGAAAGGAGACAATCTATTGCTGGTATTCCGATGAGGCATTGTCCGGTTATATCAATGCGGCAGCAGTATCCTTCGGAGAACAGAACAATGGAGTCCGTGTGATTCCCGTACTTACTTCTGACAGTGAATATCTGGAAGCTATCAATCAGGAGACCCTGCATTCCGATCAGATACCGGATATCTACCTGTTGAGCAGTGACTCTCTGGAAAAGGCTTATCTGGCAGGACTGGCATCGAAAGTGCCTGACACTGTGGGAATCTGCAATACAGACCATTTTTCCCAGGCGGCTCTGTCTGCGGTAACCTATGATCAGAAGCTGATCGGTTACCCGGTTTATTTTGATACCAGTGCGTTGGTATATAATGAAGATTATCTTCGAACCTGGGCAACCCAGCAGGCGGAGAAGGAACTGGCGGGAAGCAGTGAGAATGATGAACCCATAGGGGAAGGAGAAGAGATCATCGAGGAAGATTCTCTTCCGGAAGACCAGACCACGGAACAGGTGACAGCGGATGAGGCAGCGGTAAATGCGCTGGCAGAGCAGTATTTCGCGGAAGCACTTCCCTCCACAGTGGATGATCTGCTGAATATTGCAGATACCTTTGATGCACCGGAAGGTGTGGAAGGTGTCATGAAATGGGACGTGAACAATATTTTCTACAACTACTGGATCGTAGGCAACTACATGATCGTAGGCGGTGATCCCGGGGATGACAGAAATGATATTGATATCAATAATCCGGAGACCATTCAGTGTCTGGAAGTGTACAAGGCACTGAACCAGTTCTTCTTTATTGAATCCGATACGGTGACTTATGATTCTGTGATCCAGGACTTTATCGATGGCAAGACCATGTTCACCATCGGAACCACGGATGTGGTCAAACGGCTGGAAGAGGCAAAAGCGGACGGCAGCCTTGCATTTAATTACGGAATTGCCCGTATGCCGGATGTCAGCGCCGAACTGCAGAGCAGATCTTTGTCTGTTACGGGAGCGGCAGTCATCAACGGCTATTCGGAACACAAGGAACTGGCGGACTGCTTCGCAGCGTATCTGGCAGAAGGATATGCGGACGGCCTGTATGAACGCTCCGGCAAAATGCCGGCAAGTCTTCAGGCGGCAGAGAATGCAGACAACGGTGCGCTTATGATCTTTGCCGATGAATATGCGGACAGTGTGTCATTGCCGAAGATGCTAGAGACGGGAAATTTCTGGATGCAGCTGGAAGTACTGTTTTCCAAGGTATGGAACGGTGACGACGTGACTACTCTGGTACAGCAGCTGGACGAGACCATAGCCGGACAGGTAGGTGGTACAGAGAAATAAAACCGTTACAATAAAATATGAATGAACGAACCGGTCACAGGATAGACTACTACTAAAAAGAAAAGGTGGTAGAATCCTATGATCGGTTTTTTGATTGCTTTAGTTTCCGGTGCGCTGATGAGCATCCAGGGAGTGTTCAACACCCAGGTGACGAAATCCACCGGCATCTGGACCGCCAGTGCATTTGTGCAGTTTACAGCATTGCTGGTATGTCTGGGGGCATGGCTGTGTACGGAGCGGACTTCATTCTTGAAGATAGCGCAGGTGGAGCCCAGATATATGCTTTTGGGAGGGGCCATCGGAGCCTTTATCACCTACACTGTGATCCGCAGTATGGATGCCCTGGGACCGGCCAAAGCGGTAATGCTTATTGTGGTCGCTCAGCTTGCTGTAGCATATATTATCGAACTGTTCGGATGGTTCGGTGTGGAGAAGCAGCCCTGGGAGTGGCGGAAAGCCATCGGCATGGCCGTGGCGATTGTGGGTATTGTGATTTTCAAGTGGAAATGATCCAGGGCTATCCTCGTAGCGGCAATTTTGCGAATGGGTTCTGAATCGTGACCACAAATGCGAAAACGGCTTGTAAATTCCGTGCGATTCCAGTACAATGAAAGTTAACAGCATAGAGAGGCAATCCCCTGAAATTTTGTGAAGGAATCAGGAAAATGGAAAGGGGACTATGATGTTTTCGATAAGGTTTTTTAAAACAAAATATGCAGGTTTGATCGGAATGTTTTTCAGTCTGGTGATGTTCATGACCGGCTGTCAGAGGAAGGATGAGGCCATTGTGCTGATTCCATCCGGAGAAGATGTGGCGGAATTTCCCTCACTGGAAGCGGTGGAACAGGCAGCGGAGCCTGTAGGCAGCAGCGTGACAGTGCAGGAACCGGCAAAGGCTGAACCGCAGATGATATATGTCTATGTCTGCGGCGCAGTGCGGGATCCCGGAGTCGTGGAAGTGCCGGAGGGCAGCAGAGCGGAGGAAGCCCTGCGACTGGTCGGAGGTATGACAGTGGAGGCGGATCCTTTTTATGTGAATCTGGCGGAAACGGTGACGGATGGTCAGAAGCTGTATTTTCCAACGTTGGAGGAAGCGGAGACTCTGGAAGCCGAGGTAAAAGCGACGGCGGAGGGACTTGTGAATATCAACACGGCATCTGCGGAGGAATTGTGTGCGCTGCCGGGGATCGGAGCTTCCCGGGCGGCAGATATTGTGCGCTACCGGGAGCAAAACGGAGCCTTTCAGACGAAGGAAGACATTATGAAGGTATCCGGGATCAAACAGAACGCGTATGACAAATTGTGTGATAAGATCACGGTACAATGAGGGCTTATGCCGGGAACGTGAAGAGAAAAGTAAGGGATAGAGAGGTTAAGGAAAGATGGCAGGCAAGAAAGTGCTGGTAGTGGATGATGAGAAGCTGCTCGTGAAGGGAATCCGTTTCAGTCTGGAACAGGACAACATGGAAGTGGATTGTGCTTATGACGGTGAGGAAGCATTGCAGATGGCGCATAACAAGGAATATGACATCATATTACTGGACGTCATGCTGCCGAAGCTGACCGGCTTTGAGGTCTGCCAGCAGATCCGCGAATTTTCCAATGTACCGGTGATCATGTTGACCGCCAAGGGTGATGACATGGATAAGATCCTGGGACTGGAATACGGCGCGGACGATTACATAACCAAGCCTTTTAACATTCTGGAAGTGAAAGCCCGGATCAAAGCTATCTTCCGCAGAATGGAGCCGAAAAAAGGAACCACAGAGAACACCGGTATTCTGGAAAGCGGCGATATGAAGCTGGATCGTGACGGCAGAAGAGCCTACATCCAGGGCAGGGAGATCGGACTGACGGCCAAGGAGTTCGAAGTGCTGGAACTTCTGATGCTGAATCCCGACAAGGTATACAGCAGGGAGAATTTGTTGAAGCTGGTATGGGGTACGGATTATCCCGGTGATGTGCGTACAGTGGATGTACATATCCGGAGACTGCGTGAGAAGATCGAGTCCAATCCCAGCGAGCCCAGATACGTGCATACCAAATGGGGTGTCGGGTACTACTTTAATAATAAGTGAGACTATGAGAACCGGCAAAGATAAGAGGAAATGATTCGCCATGCTTGCATGTAAGAATCAATTTCTCTTATCTTTGAAGGTGGCTCGAATAGAGCCACCGCCACGCAAATGAACAAAAGTAGCTGCGAAGCAGCGGAGAGCACGATTTATCGTGCGGTTTTGTGAATGGCGTGGAGAGGTTCGGAACTGAGGTTTTTATACTGTGAAAAAATGGAATAAAGAACGTTTTGCAACTATATGGGAAAAGCTGGAGAGCATGATCGCACTTCGAAGTCTGCGGGCGAGGATCTTCCTGCTGACGCTGGTGATCGGCCTGGTGCCTTGTATTGCCATGCGCCACGGTATCGTGAGCAATTACGAGGATCTGGCGGTGGAACAGCGAACCACAGTGGTACAGAACCAGTTGATGATCCTGGCCAATCATCTGATCAGCAACAATTATTTAAGCAGCCATGGTGTCAGAGAGGACACCGGCAATTCCAGAGAAGTCATCAATGCGGAACTGGAGATGCTGTCCAATCTGTATGAAGGCCGCGTTATGATCATCAACAAGAATTTCAAGGTGGAAAAAGATACCTACGGCATCAGTGAAGGAAAGACCATCATTTCCGAGGAGGTCATCAAATGTTTTCAGGGGGAAAACATTTCCCATTATGACCCGGAGCACGGTTACATAGAAATGACCACTCCCATCATGGATACCACGGCAAACACTACGGACGAAAACGGAAAAAGGAATCCGGATGCCATCCGGGGCGTTATGCTGACCAGCATTTCCAATGACAGTATCGTAAATGCCAAGGAAGTGCTGAATCGTAAGGCGTACATTCTGGAAGTGATCATGATGGTGGCAATCCTGGCACTGGCTATCATACTGTCCAGAGCTTTGACGAGACCTTTCAACAGAGTCACACAGGCCATCAATGCGGTAAAGGAAGGCTTCAGTGATGAGACGATCTCTGTGCCAGATTATGTGGAGACCGTACATATCGTAGATGCGTTCAACCAGCTGTTGAAGCGGATGAAGGCATTGGACGATTCCCGACAGGAATTTGTGGCAAATGTGTCCCACGAGTTGAAAACACCCATGACATCCATCAAGGTATTGTCGGATTCCCTGCTAGCACAGGAAAATGTACCGGCGGAGCTGTATCGAGAATTCATGGAAGACATTGCTTCCGAGATTGACAGAGAGAACCAGATCATTACGGATCTGCTGGCACTGGTAAAAATGGATAAAAAGGTACAGGATCTGAATATTGTATCGTTGAACATCAATGATCTGACGGAACTGATCTTAAAGAGACTGCGGCCCATCGCCCGGAAGAAGGATGTGGAAGTGGTATTTGAAAGCGTCCGTCCTGTGGTGGCAGAGGTGGATGAAGTCAAGATGACCCTGATCATGACGAATCTGGTGGAGAATGCCATCAAATACAATAAGGATCATGGCTGGGTGAAGGTGATACTGGATGCGGATCATCAGTATTTTACCTTTGAAGTCAGTGATTCTGGAATCGGTATACCGGAGGAGGCTCTGACACATATCTGCGAGAGATTCTATCGTGTGGACAAGTCTCATTCCAGAGAGATCGGCGGAACGGGACTGGGACTGGCGATCACCAAGAGCGCCGTCCTGATGCACAAGGGATCCCTTACGGTGACGAGTACCGAGGGGCAGGGCTCCTGTTTCCTGGTGAAGATCCCGCTGACATATATCGCCTCTTAGGCGGAGCTGTTGTAAGAAAGATTGTGTAGTTATGAAGAGAGTTAAAAAATATGTTTTGACCGGTATGCTTCTGATGTTGCTGGCAGTCCTGACCGGCTGTGGCACGAGAGAGCCGGAGACCGGCAAAAAGATATCGGTGTATTATGTAAATACTGCAGAGACGAAGGTTGAGGTTCATGACCAGTATCTGAACACCAAGACATCGGAGGAACAGTTGGAAGAGACCATGACATTTCTCTCCACCACCCCGGAAAAGCTGGAATATAAGGCGCCTTTTGACATGGGATTTCAGGTTCTGGATTATGAAGTGGAAGACGGAAAACTTGTGATCAATGTGGATAAGGCATATTCCGAACTTTCGGTCACCACAGAAGTACTGGTGCGGGCGGCCGTTGTAAGGACACTGACGCAGCTGTCCAATGTGAAATATGTGACGATTACCGTGGAAGGCAGTCAGTTATATGACAATGCAGGGGAATTGGTAGGCTGGATGAATGCCGAGCAGTTCATCAATAATGACGGTAACGAGATCAACACCTATGAACTGGTGAAGGTAAAGCTGTATTTTGCCAATGCAGACGGTGATAAGCTGATCGCGGCCTACAGAGAAAAGCATTATTCCACCAATACTCCGTTGGAGCGATTCGTGGTGGAGGAACTGATCGCGGGACCCAGCGGACAGATTGAGGGTCTGTACCCGGTGATCAATCCGGAGACCAAGATCATCAATATCCTGACCAAAGATGGAATCTGCTATGTGAATCTGGATTCCAGCTTCCTGACCGTGGTGAACAATGTTTCCACGGAGGTAGCAGTTTACTCCATCGTGAATTCCCTGGTGGAACTGGATAATATCAATAAAGTACAGATCCTGGTCAACGGCGAAGTGCCATCTACCTTCAGCAATTCCACTTTTGAACGGAATCTGGATTATGTAACGACTTTGGAACAGTAAATTTTGAATTTATGCGGGACAGGACTGTTTTTGCGTTGGACTGTCGGAACAGTCCTGACTGTGGGCAGGCGGGATTGCCTGCGGAAGGGAGCTTAATGAGACGACCGCTTTTTATGGCGTGTCTGTGTCTCGTGATAGTGCTCGCCATAGGAAGAATACTGACGGGGGCGGACACCGGGGATGCCGGCGTACTGCCGCCTGACGGAAGTCCGGTGAGGATCACGGGACGGATAGACACAAGAACTTCTGAAACGATTATTCTGAAATCAATTTCTATTATTCAAAACGATCTAAAATATTCCTATTCTGGAAAATTACAATGTGAGTTGACAAACACACAGGAGGTACAGAGCCTGAGACTGGGCCAGCATATTGTTCTGGAAGGCGTTTTTTCGCACTTCGATGCTGCGACCAATCACGGGGAATTTGACGTGCGGGCCTATTCTGCGGGAAAGGGCATCGGTGGCAGAGTGCGGAAAGCACAGGTTCTGGCAGCGGAGGAGGACTATAGCTTTTTGAGAGAAAAGTTGTTTGCCTTTCGAAGGAGATTACACGACAGACTGGCAAAGGTATTCCCGGAGAAAGAGGCTTCCGTTATGCAGACATTACTGCTGGGGGAGAAGGAAGAAATGGATGCGGAGGTAAAGGCGCTGTACCAGAGGAATGGGATCGCCCATATCTTAAGCATTTCAGGGCTGCATATTACTTTGCTGGGGATGGGATGCTACCGGCTGCTTAAGAGACTGGGGGCTCCGGTCAGAGTGGCAGCAGCGGGAGGTGCCATGACACTGCTTCTGTACGGTATGATGGTGGGCATGAGTGTATCCGCCAGCCGTGCCATAGGAATGTATCTGCTGCAGATGTTGGGGATATTCGTGGGAAGGACTTACGATATGCTGACAGGTGTGGGGCTGTTGGCGGCATTGCTGGTGTTGCAGCAACCGGAGCGGCTTGGGGATGTGAGCTTTTTGATGTCTTTTGGGGCGGTGCTGGGGATCTGCTTGTTGACACCGGTGTTTGCCGGGGATGGTAGGGAAGATAATGTCGGTGTGGAAACGGCCAGTGGCGTGGTGGCAGGGCTTGAAGAGAAAAAGAGGGCCGACGGGAAGCGCGGACTTGGTGAGGCATTAGGCTTTGCAGAGAAAAAGAGGACTGATGGGAAGAGCGGATTTGGTGAGAGGTCTGACTTTGACACGGAACAGAGGAGACTGGGAAACGGGGGGAACGGTTTTAGAGTACCGGCATGGCTTCTGACCGTGACAGATATTCTGGGTGATTCCGCTTACGAGAGGAACAAGTACCGGGAAGGCTGGCGGAAGGTGGTGTATGAAAGGCTTTGGCGCATGGTGTCAGCACTTAAAAGCGGTTTTGCCGCCAGTGCCGGAGTTATTCTTTTTACGCTGCCCATACAGCTCTGGTTCTTTTATGAGATCCCTGTCTACTCGGTATTATTGAACCTGCTGGTGTTGCCCTTTATGAGTGTGGTGATGGCAGGGGGAATCCTGTCATTGATCCCTGGACTGGGAATTGCAGGGACGGTGGATTGTCTGATCCTGTGGTGGTATGAATGGATCTGCGAACGGTTCGGAGAACTGCCGGGAGCGGTATGGTGCGTGGGCCGCCCGGCAAAGTGGCAGATGGTCGTTTATTATAGTGGGCTATTTGTGTTGATCATTGGCAGGAATTATGCGGAAAAATGGAAGCGGCAAAGACTTTATGCAGCTTATGTGGCGGAAAATAATCATGGAGACGGACACCGCACTGAAAGAGAAAGGCAGCGTCGGGAAACACGCAGAGTGGATGATAGCGGTAGGGGTAGAAAAAGAGAGAGTAACAGAAAAAAGATGCAGCATTCTGACAGGTACTCTGAAATATGTCCCACCAGATGGCGGCATGTTTTAGCAAATTTTTGGTATACATGGCAGGGAGTGATGACATATAGGAACGGAGTTATGTGCCGAATTGTAGCCGCAATGATTTTAGTATTAATAGTTGGTTTACTGACCGGCAATTTTGATCGGGGAAGCCGTGTGACTTTTCTGGACGTGGGACAGGGAGACGGTATCGTGGTGGAGACCGGGCAGGGGGCATATCTTTTTGACTGCGGCAGTACCAGTCGGAGGAAAATCGGTGAATATGTGTTGAAGCCTTATCTCAAGAGCCGGGGAATCCAGTCTCTACGCGGTGTGTTTGTATCGCACCCAGATGAAGACCATATGAATGGCATATTGGAACTGCTGGAGAACGGTGGAGAATGGGGAATTACCGTGGAGCAGATGTTTCTGCCTGCGATTACGGAAGCGGAGCGCAGGGAGGCTTTTGAAAAATTGCTTGTTGCCGCGGAATATGCCGGAGTACCGGTAAGTTACATAAAATGTGGCGATGAGATCAGGGATAGTCGACTCCGGCTGCGGTGTCTGCACCCGGAGGAGAATACGACCCTTGCGGATGCCAATGCCTATTCGGAATGCTTCTACGTGGAGGTATTTGCGAAAGCAGTGAAGTGGGGCGCGGCAGAGGGGATGGAAGCAAGTGGAGAGGGCGGAAGAGCTGCTAGCGAAGTTTACGGTGAGAACGGCAGCTTTGCTGTCGGAGTTACTGGTGAGAGAACCGGTCATGGCGATACCGGTGAAAGGAAAAACTTCGGCGTGGGTGCCGGGAAGCTAAGCATTCTCCTGACAGGGGATGTGGAAGGCGAAGGGGAGCAGCAGCTGACACAGGAATTGCAGACGTTGAAGACGTTACGGGAAGCGAAGACGTTACGGGCAGCGCAGGAATCACAGGCTTTGCAGAATGCGCAGAAATTGCAGGAATCGCAGGAACCGCGAGAACAGCAGGAGTTGTGGGAATCACGGAGACAAGGGGGCTTCAAGGTAGACATCCTGAAGGTAGCGCATCACGGCTCAGGCTATTCCACCAGTTCTGAGTTCCTTGCCGTCGCCGGCCCCGCTGCCGCCATTATCTCCTGTGGTCGTAACAATTCCTATGGCCATCCCCATGCCGCGACGCTACAGCGCCTGGAAGATGCTAAGGTCCCCTGGTACCTCACCACTGACTATGGAGCTCTGACAGTAACCGTCGACAGTCACGGAAACCGGCTGCAAGGGTATCTGAGAAGAAAATAAGCCGTTGGGGTTCTAGGTAGTTGGGGCATGAGAGGAAGAAAAGTAAGAATAAGCCCCGAGGAAGTCAAGAAGCCGGGGGGTGAGAGAAAGAAAAGTAAGAATAAGCCCCGGGGAAATCGAGAAGCCGGGGCATAGGAGAAAGAAAAGTAAGAATAAGCCCCGGGGAAATCGAGAAGCCGGGGCGTAGGAAAAAGAAAAGTAGAAATAAGCCCCGGGGAAGTCAAGAAGCCGGGGCGTAGGAGGAAGAAAAGTAAGAATAAACCCCGGGGAAGTCAGGAAGCCGGGGCGTGAGAGGAAGAAAAGTAAGAATAAGCCCTGGGGAAGTCAAGAAGCCGGGGCGTGAGAGAAAGAAAAGTAAGAATAAGCCCCGGGGAAATCGAGAAGCCGGGGCGTAGGAGAAAGAAAAGTAAGAATAAGCCCCGGAGAAGTCAAGAAGCCAGTGTGCAGAAGGAGGAAAAGTGAAAACTACACGCGAAAATATAAAAAACAGAATAGAAGAAATTAATAAGGAATTAGAAAAGATAACAAAATTGGACAAAAAATTTCCGCAAGGAGAATTGCAATGCTTCAAAAATGAAAACCGCTACAAATGGAAAGTAAAAGAGGAAAATGGAATACGCTATCTTCCGAAAACCGAAAGAAATCAGGCAGAAATACTGGCATTGAAGAAATACTATG
>ERZ1504705.305-NODE-305-length-14698-cov-10.063853_pt1 | contig 14698 bp, 6 predicted proteins | sample MGYA00572392_ERZ1504705 | MGnify/ENA primary metagenome ERZ1504705 (study PRJEB39906, sample SAMEA3182116) | gut metagenome | biome: human; feature: gut; material: Stool; isolation source: human stools | place: Canada | collected 2014-02-25 ...
TAGTACGTTCGCGCGCCATTCCGGAATATTCATGCCCAAAGTCCCAGAAGTACTTGAAGGTCTGCTTCTGTACCAATGTCAACAAGTCCTCATCAGGAATACGCTCAAACTTATCAGTATCATCCATTCCTGTCTTAATCATACAAACCTTGCCATTGGAAAGCAGTACCCCGGAGGTGGACTTCACCCCCGGATTGACAATCAATTTATACGATGACAAGATTTTAAACCCCTCCTTAGGAGTCACCGATACTTTTTTCTCTTGCAGGAACTCATAATCGCAGCTTATAGGAAGCTCCTCATGTTTCAAAGCAATATTGTTACGGGCTGAAGCCTCATCTACAGCATCCGAGAACTCCAAAACAATGGCTACATTGGGAGCAACATTCTCAAATGTCTGTTGGTTTTGTTGGTCACCCACAATGATATTCTTCAACTCGAAAGGCTGATTCACCTCAGGTTGATTATCACCACCGCACGCAACCAACAAAAGACATACTATGAAATATAATACTTTCATCTTAGCATCAGATTAAAGTGTAGCTTCATTCTTTTCCAGAGTAAATACTCTGAATTTCGGTTGCCGTCAACACCTTGTCATATAAGCGGAACTGATCAAGCTGACCGGGAAAGTTCTTTGCCCAGGTTTGTGCTCCTGCACCCGAAGTAAGACTCGGAGTAGTGCTGAACTGAAATGCACCGACAGCCAAAGAAGCGCCTACATTATTAAACTTCAATTTCCCACAATCAGGCAATTCTTTGGTAAAGACACCCTCACCATTACGATAAACAGTAATGGTAGAAGTATTGCCATCATACACAAAAGCCAGATGCACCCATTCGCTACCAAAAATATCATCTATTTTTGCCTCAACCCATCTTTCATCATTCTCTTTTGCTGTCTGATTGAAGATATGAACCTTGAAAAATGCCTGAGTCTCGCTATTATTATTCTCCAAGAAGATGTCGAAGTTGCCCCAGAATTTAATAGAGTTAGGGATAGAGAACAAACCTTGCGCAGAAGTATTCTTAGTGGTTCTCATCCAAAAAGCTACAGTCAAATCACCGATAGTGGGTATGTTATTTTCCAAAATAGAAGGAGTCTTGGCCAAAATGTAAGCATTTTCAGCACCTTGATAGGCCATGCCAGCGATTCCGTCTTCCACAAACTTGGCATTCCCGTTATCTGCTACCAAAAATCCCCATTCACCTTTATCCCGAATGTCCTCTTCATCAAAAGGAAGATACATCTTCAAAGGAGTAGTAGGTACTTCACCGGTACTCTCAGGGTAGTCGAAAGCAGGATGATCCATATCCTGAAAACAAGACTGCATACACAATGCAAACAGGCAAGAAGCCACAGATACTATATATTTTTTCATAAGTAGTTAGTACATTTATAGATTAATAATTGGGATTTTGAACCAATACACCATTCGACTTGTCAATTTCGTCTTGCGGGATGGGCAACAAAGCATGTCTGTCTTGATAACCGGTCTTGCCTGCAGCATGAAGTACCTCTTTAGCAATACCCCAACGAACCAAGTCGTAGAAACGGTCGAACTCCATACCTAACTCAACACGTCTTTCATGACGAATGGCCTCACGCAGTTCATTCTGATTGTTGGTCGTCACTTCCGGTAGGATTCCGATATTATTGCCACGAGCACGAGCGCGCACCATCTCCAAATAGTTACGGGCAGAAGATAAATCACCCAATTCACAAGCAGCTTCGGAAGCCATTAATACCACATCAGCATAACGTATCAGACGAATATTTACCCAATATCCTCCCTTTGTGAATTTCAAACGCATCGCCGGGTCCGTATATGCCTTCTTGTTAAAGTATTTAGCTATAACATCAGCATTCGAAATAGGTTTCTCACCATAAGGCTTGTTAGCAGGTATGGACTCTGGATCGTCCTTGCCGTTGCGTATAAAATAAAGCAAAGTTTCGTCTTTTCTCGGATCTCCCTCTTCAAAAGCATCTGCCAATTCTTGAGTAGCGGTGTGTTGCCCCCAACCGAGATTCCACTCGCCTGCGCCACGTACACCCTGAACGGAAGCAAACTGGCTTCCTATATCATTAGAACCTGGTTGTGATTCTGTTGCCGTACATTGCAATTCAAAAACAGATTCACTACAGTTTTCACCTTTTTCCCGGAATATGTCTTCATAAGGTGTTTTCAGATTATATAAACCGGAGTTAATCACTTCTTCAGCGGCAGCCTTCATATTCCCCCAGTCATTACGCATCATGTATGTGCGTGCATGAAGAGAACGAGCAGCTCCCCAAGTGAGACGACCTACATAAAGTTGCTCCCACGTTCTGGGCAGACTGTTTTCGGCTTCCGTAAGGTCAGAATCTATTAATTCATATATCTTTGCCACAGAAGACTTTGGAACATTTGCCTCAGCTGCATCATAAACTTTAAAGTCAATCAAAGGCACTTCACCAAAAGCGCGTACAAGGTTAAAATAACAGAAAGCACGTACAAACAAAGCTTCCCCCTTATTGACGAGGTCACCTTCTGTCAATGACGGGTTTTGGCTCATTTCATCAAGCAAATCATTTACCTTATGTATCAATGAATAGTTTTCATTCCAGTAGCTCTTAATCATCCCATTACTTGCCAAATATTCAAAGTCATCGAACATCTTGCCAGTGGCTGCTCCATCGGACAATGTGCTTCCTTTCTCTGCGTCCTCAGAACGCATACCGTGGATTGCCAATGCAGTATTGCCGCTTGTCAAATGAAAACCGCGCAACTTGGCATACATATTAAAAACCTGTGTTTCATAAGTACCACCAGTCAAATCATCCTCTGTCTGTTGTCCAAGCGGTTTTCTATCAAACATATCCTCACACGAAGTTAGTGCAAAGCTTACTGCTAAAAATGCTATATAATAAAATATCTTCTTCATAGTCTGCCTTTATATAATTTTAGAAAGTCAAATTAAAACCAATCGTATAAACTGTAGGCATAGGATAGCCTCCACCATCAATACCAAACGAAATAGCACTTCCGCCCACTTCCGGCGTATATCCGCCGTTACGGCTCCAGGTCTTGGGATTCTGCACATTGGTATAAAGACGCAGTGACTGTACCTTGATACGATTCAACAGTCGTTTGTCAAAGTTATATCCCAATTCGATATTACGGATTCTGAAGAAACTGCCATCTTCGATGAAATACGTGGAAGCCTCCTGATTTATTTTGTGTGAAGGGTCGAGCAAGGGCTCCCAATTGGAAGTGCCCTCTCCATGCCAACGATTCAATTGCTCTGTGCGATAATTCAGTTGTGCATAGCTACTGCTTCCCCAATTACGGTAAATTTCATTTCCATAAACACCCATCATGTCAACAGTCAGGTCCAGATTCTTCCATCCCAAATTAACATTAAAACCGTAAGTAAAATCAGGAGTTGGATTACCTATCATTGTACGGTCATTATCAGTAATTTTGCCATTACCGTCAACATCAGCAAATTTCAAATCACCCGGTGTTACCGAACCAACCGAGTTAATCGGAGAGAAACGGATGTCGTCTTCGTTCTGATATACACCCTCAACCTTGTAACCATAGAAATAGCCAATCGGATAACCTTCGGAAACACGTGAGGGACCACTGATAATATTATAGTCTTTGTTTACCAGTGAAAGCACCTTGTTATCAATAGTGCTCAAATTAGCACCTAATCCATATCTCCAATCTTCCCCAATCTTGTCGTTCCAAGAAGCACTAAGTTCAAAACCGCGATTGCGAATCTCACCCACATTCTGTAATCCGGGAACAGTACCTGCAATACCCGGAATGGAAGTCAACATATCTTTTGTTGTTTTGTTATAATAAACCGGAGAAAGCTGCAAACGATCATTGAACATATGCATGTCAAAACCTACTTCCCATGAATAATTACGTTCCCATCCCAAAGTAGGTGAAATCAGTTTGTTGGGGCCTTTACCCGCAATGATATTGTCACCGAACACAGCTGAACCCGAACTAACAATGGTGGCGTATGCCGGATAACTGGAACCGGTATTCTGGCTGCCCAACACACCCCAAGAGCCTTTCAACTTCAAGAAGTTAATTACATTTTGGTTCTGCATAAACTTCTCTTCGGTCATTACCCAACCGGCACCGAAAGAGTAAAAGTTGTCCCAAGTATTACCTGTCTTATAGAAAACAGATGAACCGTCCCTACGGAAAGAAGCATTAAGTAAATAACGATTCTTGTAGTTATACAATGCTCTGAACAAATAAGACATGGTAAATCTGTCACTCTGAGAACCGCCATTAGTTGCCGTAGATACATCGTCGATGGTAGAGAGCCACCATCTGTCCGGGTCGTCGCCCACCAAAATGCCGTAGCCCGCAAGCTGGCTGCGTCCACCACTCAAACTGGAAGACTCATTGTAATTGGTGGTAAGACCGGCAGTCAATGTCAATCCATGATTACCAAACTGTCCGAGATAAGTCAACACATAGTCAGACTGTGCAGCAAGAGAGGTAGACTTGCTTTGGTTCACACTTTCTCTTTCAGTCAACCGTTCTTCCCCCCCCTCCACATCGGGATTATAAACATAAATCAGCGGAGAATATGAACGTCCCTGGCTAGAAGCATAGTCCATAGAGAAAGTCGCTTTGAACGTAAGGTTCTTTAGAATATCTATCTCTCCGAACACATTACCTGCCACGCGATAGTTTTCAGACTTGTTGTGAGCACCGCGCAGCTCTGTTTCAATAAGAGGATTCCACACTTGTGCACGCTGGAAGTCGGGCAGCGTATGTATCAGTCCCGATTCAAGGTCATGAGTAGGAGCAATAGGAGCAGCCTTCAAAGCACCATCCACACCCTTTGCATCAGGATACTTAGCACGAACTCCATTAAGTTGGAAACCAAAACGCAGGAAATCGGTTACACTATATTCACTGTTCAAGTTTACGGTAAACTTATTGAGCTTTTCCGTTTTAATGGAACCTTCTTCCATGACGTAACCCAAACCCAAATAAAACTTGCTCTTATCCGTTGCACCTGTAATGCTCACATTGTTATTGGTCAGAAAACCTGTCTGGAATATCTCATCCTGCCAATCTGTGTTACCAGTCCATTGAGTATAATCATAAGGGTCGCTTCCTTGAGATATCAACTGCTCGTTGTACAGCATCTTAAACTCTTCGGCATTCGTCACACCTACACGGTCATAAATAACCTTCCAACCCACTGAGGAGTTGATGTTGACCATCGTCTTCCCTATTTTTGCCCTTTTAGTGGTAATGATGATTACACCATTGGCACCACGCACACCGAAAATAGCCAAAGAAGAAGGGTCTTTCAAGATTTCCATAGATTCAATATCCGCAGTGTTCAGATAATTGATATTGTCCGTGAACAGTCCATCTACCACATAAAGGGGTTTGAAACCGTTAATGGAGTTCGTACCGCGAACACGGATTTCAGGGTCTTGTCCTGCACGGCCCGTATTCACTACCTGTACACCGGCAACCTTACCCTGTATGGATGCCAGTGGATTGGTAGAAGGCTTAGAGGCAATCTCATCCGCTTTCACAGTAACGATAGAACCGGTCAAGTCGCGTTTCTTGGCACTACCATAACCAACTACAACCACCTCATCAATGAGCTGGCTGTCCTCTTCCATCTTCACATTGATAGTTGAACGCCCATTTACGGCAATCTCCTGCTCACGCATACCTATATAACTAAAAATCAAGGTAGCATTAGATGCCACATCAACAATCTGATATTTACCATTTATATCAGTAATACTACCTTTACTCTCCTGCCCTTTTACACGAACAGAAGCACCGATAACAGTTTCGCCTGTCTTGTCCGTAACGACACCCGAAATCGTAATTTTGTTCTGTGCCATCGAAGTAATGGCAAACAATAACATCACACATGTAATTAGTAGATTTTTCTTCATTTTGTATTGATTTAAAATTCTTTTGCAAACATACCGGAGAAGTTGATATATGTCAAAAAACAAGCTACCACAAGAGTACCACAGTTCACCGGAGGGGTACATCATTGCTACTACTGCATAACATAAACAACAGATTATAAGGAATATAAAAGTATAATAAATATTTAGGTACTATTCATATAATAGAGCAAGAAGATAGAAAAGCAAAGGGGGCTTTTATCCTATTCTGAAGTTTTTTATCCCATATTCAAGAACGTCATACCTTTCACTGCCTCAAAGCCGACCATAAGATTTCCATAACCGATTGCCATTATACGATAGATTATATATCAAGTAAAAACTGCAAAACGTTTGCAGTGAAGATGTAGACAATATGCAGCAACAATGCCATCTCAACGCAGTGGCTTGAATGCTGCATATTGCCGTCTTGAGAATCAGTTAGAGTAACTTGAACGCTGCTTTCTTTACGTCCTGGCTATTTCTGCCAATCATCACCTCAAAATCACCGGACTCGCATACAAAATCAAGATTGTAGTTGTAGAACTTCAGCAATTCGGGAGTAATCTTGAAAGATACTTTTTTAGATTCGCCGGCTTTCAGAAAAATCTTCTCAAAGCCTTTCAACTCTTTCACCGGACGGGTTACACTTCCCACAAGGTCACGAATATAAAGTTGAACCACTTCTGCACCGTCTCTCTTGCCGGTATTGGTCACAGTCACGGTAGCAGTCAGTTCGCCCTTATCCGTCATGCTAGTCTTGTCCAAAGCCACGTCGCTATAAGAGAATGTGGTATAGCTCAAGCCGAAACCAAAAGGATAAAGCGGTTCATTGTCTATGTCTATATAGTTGCTGCGGAATTTCTGGAACCATGCACCGTCGGCAAGAGGGCGTCCCGTGTTCTTGTGGTTGTAGAACAAAGGAATCTGTCCCACGTTCTTCGGGAAAGTCGTAGTCAGCTTCCCACTCGGATTCACATCACCAAACAGTACATCACCGATGGCAAAACCTGCCTCACTGCCTGCAAACCATACATTCAGAATGGCCGGCACGTTTGCCTGCTCCCAGTTCAGTACCAGCGGACGACCGGTAAACAGCACCAGTACCACTGGTTTTCCTGTTTTCAATAATTCTTGTAACAGCATGCGTTGGGTGTCGGTCATTTCAAGATTCGTGCGGCAACTGCTCTCTCCACTCATTTCCGAAGACTCACCGAGCGCAGCCACAATAACATCCGATTTGGCAGCCACAGCAAGAGCCTCGTCCAGCAACTCCTTGTCCGAACGATTGTCACGGTGTAAAGAACGTCCGAACATAGTGGCACGTTTCTCATATTCGGCATCACTCATCAAATTACAGCCTTTCGCAGTCAATATTTCGGCTTTATCGCCTGCTACCGCCTTCAAACCTTCAGCCAAAGAAGTTGCATTCTTCAATACAGCAGCCACACTCCAAGTACCCGGCATATTACTGCGGCTGTCTGCCAACGGACCTACCACAGCAATAGTGCCTTTTTTGGCCAGCGGAAGCACATTACCCTCGTTCTTCAGCAACACCAAACTCTCCGAAGCAATCTTACGCGCAACGGCACGATGCTCTTTGGTAAAGATTTGCTTCTTGGCACGCTTCACATCACAGTATTTATAAGGATTATCGAACAAGCCCAACTTGTACTTAGCTTCCAGAATACGGCGACAAGCCGCATTAATTACTTCTTCTGTCACTTTTCCTTCTGTCAATGACTTCTTGAGCGTACCTACAAATGCATCGCTCACCATATCCATATCCACACCTGCATTCAGTGCCAACGCGGCAACAGTCTGCGTATCGCCCATGCCATGGTCGGTCATTTCTGTAATTCCGGTATAATCTGTCACTACAAAACCGCCAAACCCCCACTGCTTACGCAATACATCCGTCATCAACCACTTGTTTCCAGTAGCGGGAATGCCATCGACCTCATTGAAAGAGGCCATCGCACTTCCCACACCGGCATCAACCGCCGCTTGATAGGGTAACATGTATTCATTGAACATGCGCTGATGACTCATATCTACTGTATTATAGTCACGTCCTGCCTCACCGGCACCATACAAGGCAAAATGCTTTACACAAGCCATAATCTCATCATTACGGCTCATATCTTTTCCCTGATAACCACGTACCATGGCCTGCGCAATGGCTGCTCCCAGAAACGGGTCTTCACCGTTGCCCTCGGACACACGCCCCCAACGGGCATCACGGCAAATATCCACCATCGGACTGAATGTCCAGCAAATACCGTCGGCACTGGACTCAATGGCTGCAATACGTGCCGATTCTTCAATCGCCTTCATATCCCATGTACACGACAATCCCAAAGGGATGGGAAACACCGTTTCATATCCATGAATAACATCCATACCAAATAAGAGAGGAATACCCAAACGACTTTCTTCAACCGCCTGCTTCTGTACATCGCGGATACGTTCCACGCCTTTCAGATTGAAAAGCCCGCCCACTTCACCGGCACGAATACGTTTGGCCACATTACTACTTTTAGCCTGACCGGTCGTAATCTCACCGGTAACCGGCAGATTCAACTGACCTATTTTCTCTTCCAGGGTCATCTTCTTCATTAAATCGTCGATGAAACGATTCATATCGACCGGAGATTTCTGCGCATACGCACTAACGGCAGTAAACACCAACAAGACTAAAAATGATTGTAACTTGAAAAGTAAATGCTTCATGTCTTTCATGCTTTTAATTTATAGAAATATTATTTTGCTGCAAATAAAAGAAAAGCATACGACAACCTCCACATCCCGCACTACAACAAAAGTACACCCATCACTAAAAAACAAAAGAGGGAGTACAATATTAATACTTCCCCCATTAATATTCCACTGTAAAACAGTTATTTAAAATTTATAAGGAAATCAGTCAGACTTTCTTCCGGAAGCAGATTGAATTTCTTGCGCAACCGGTATCTTGCAGCATCAACCCCACGTGTAGAAATGTTGAGCAACTTCGCTATCTCCTTTGTCGGCATATTCAAGCGGAGCAATGCACAAAAGCGTAAATCTCCTGAAGTCAAATCAGTATATTGAAGTTTCAGGTTTCGGAAGAAATTTTCATGTATACGGTCAAAATTAGCTTGAAACATTATCCAGTTCTCTTCATCAGACACTATATTATTGTTGACCAAAACAAGAAGTTTATCCAAATTCTTACGACTATGCTGTCCGGACAACTTTTGCTTCTGTATCTCCTCTTTCAATGAAGTCAAAAACTCCTGATGAGCGATATTCATCATTACCACGCTGGACAATTCTTTACTTTTAAAACGCAAATCGGCCTCAAGCTGCTCCTTTTCCAACTCAATAATCTTCTTCTCTTGCCGTTCAAGCTCTGCCTGATGGACTACACGCTGCTGCTCAATCACACGGTCCTTCTTTTTCTTCACAAAGCGATAAACAATATATTGCAGCAAGGCCAGCAGGCACAACCCTATCAGAATGTAGCTTCCCACAGCCCAATAAGACAAATACCACGGAGACAAAATCTCAAAGGGAAACTCCACCGATGCCAAAACTCTACCAGTATCATATATCTCCGCCCGAAAAACATAACTTCCATAAGGAAGACGGGCATACTTTTTCTGCAAATTGCGTCCATCAGGTATCCACTGATCAGAATACCCTTCCAACCGGTATCTTACTTTATAAGTATAATCGTTATAAACCGGATAGCACAATGTAAAACTCACTGTATTAAACTCATGTTCGACCTTGACTCCCGACTGCACGACCAATGTTTTCCGTTTATCACTGAATTCCTCAGTAACCTGCATCTCTGAAATCCATAAAGAACGCCTGGTCTGAGATTTATATAACGAGGAACTATCTGTTTCAATACGGGCAATGGCATTATTCAAGCAAAGATAGGAATGATTATTTCTCTTGTCATAAACCACGCTTCCTCGTTCTTCCACAGCCAGACCGTCAAACAAAGAATATGGAATCCGAAGTTCGATATTGAAAGTATTTATCGCACACTTCACCAAAAACACAGTCCTGTCGCCCACAAACCAATAGTAATCTCCGTTCGCATGACTCACAGTCTTGATTCCTTTCAATTCCATCAATTGCTCATTCATTGTTTCATAAGGAACAATCGAATCAGTCATATCTTCGTAAGTATAGAAATATTCCCCATTAGAAAAAACTACCCGACCATTGATTTTGAACAAAGTAAAACTCCCACCTTTCACTTCTCCCAAGCTCTCATACTTCCGCACATCCTTTACCTGCTTCATATCCGAATCAATCCGAAAGCGATACAAACCATTCCTTAAATGTTTCGCCCAAATATTCCCTTGATGGTCCACTTCTATATGACGAATCATGTGGCTGAACCCACGTAAGGACCGAGTAAAGCAATACTCTCCCGAAGCAGTCTCCGTATATAAATTCAGAAGCGCATAAGCTCCCTCCAACAAAAAAGATTGTTCCTTCAATTCAATCTTTTCCATACACATCCCTCCTTTTACATCAGATACCAGCTTTGATTTCAGTCCTGATATAAAGAAAGTCCCCTTGTTGTGCCCGCAGAAAATCTGTTTTCCCCATTCATCGACGAACCACGCTTGTTCTTCCAAACCCGGAACTAATTCAGTCTTTCCATCCTTAAGCCAATAAAGTCCCTGATTAGAAGCAATATAAGCTTCATTTTCCCTTACCAAGACATCATATACCATGCCTATTTTACGAAATGGAGGTTCATAATAATAGATTAAAGAATTGTTGTGTATATAGGCAATACCTTCATCCAAAGCTGTCCATATATTGTTGTCATCATCACAATACAATCTCAAAACAGTATTGTTCTGTAGTTTATTATCCGTATTGACCTTCCAAATCAGCTTTCCCTTTTTATCCAACGCATATATGCCATCAGATATTGTGCCAACAACGTAGCAACTGTCTTTGGTCATCACCGCACGATTAATGGTATGCTTCCTGAATATATCATCACATTCAGTTTCCCATTTTTCTACCCTCCCATCTCGATACAGGAAACCTCCCTGATTACGGGTAAACATTAAAACCGCATCATCATAAGGGAGCCCGGCCAGGACATCACTATCTCCAAATGCTTTTCTGGGAATAAGTTCTTTCATTTCCCTACCGGCAAAGACATAAAGTCCGCCGTTTATTCTTTGAGAATAAAAAGTATTTCCAACCTGGAACAAATTCAGTGGAAGGTTCTTCATTCGAATACCTTCTACCGAATTTCCATTATAAAAAAAGAGAGAACCGAATGATTGAAATACAATTTCTCCTTGAACGCAAGCAATATCCCAGATTTCGTCATTATGAAACACAAAATCTTTCACCTTATTTTTCAATGAATGATATTGAAGAGTGTCATAAGGAGTACGGACAAAATAACCGAATTCTTCGTAAGAGCCTACATAAATTCTTCCATCTTCACTGATATATATAGCACGCACAATTCCTTTTGTCGGTAATTCATACAGCCGCCAAGCACTTCCATCAAATTCCAACAGCCCACTGTTATTACCGAAATACATCACTCCTCTTTCGTCCTGAGCAATGGCCCAATTCTGAATACCAGCATTATAATCCGACACTGAATAGCTCCTCACTATAGGAGAAAAAGGTATGGGTGAAGCTTGCAGCAAACTACTGAAAACCAAAAACAAGAGAAACGTTATTGCAATTCTCATGAGTACTGTTTATAGGTATTTACCAGCAAAGATAAAGCTTTTTGCGTTTTCGTAAAAACAAAATCGCAGATTATCCTCTTTTATAGAAAGATAACCCACGACAACTGACAACTCACTTTATAAGATTTCAGCAGCTTTCTGTTTTCCCAAAGGAATAGAAACACCCAAATAAGCATTGACATTCTTCGTATTCTTGCCAAAGAACATATAGTCTGTTCCCGCAAAGAAAGGACCCAGTTTCAGTGCCAGACCGAAGGTTTTACCGGCTCCTTGAAGTACGGAATAGCTGGCAGCTACATTGAAAGCATTCGTCGGACGGATGCAGGCAGAGAAAGTCAGCTCATTCAAAGTTTTCGGCTTGGCAAAACGACCGGTATACAAGGCACCCACTACCAGCCAATCATTCAGCAAGGCATATTCAGCGCCAAGAACCATTGTAGAAGTCAATCCACGGGTACGGCTCTTCTCAGAAGCCTCCTCTGTCTTGAGCTGCAACATGTCATAGTTAAGAATCTCGCCGCTGTTCACAATATTTATGAACTCCTGCTGCGAGGCCGGGTCAAGAAGATCATAAGTCTGCTCTGCATTGGCTCGCGCTATACTGGTATTCGATTTAGACCATTTGATAAAGCCCAAATCAAGAACTGAAGCAGAAAGTGTCAATTTATCCAGTAACTTGTAAGATACTCCCAAATCAATAGCCCCACCATATCCGGCAAAACCAAAACTGCCAAAATCGATTTCATCGATATAATCACCATTCTCATTCTCGGGAAGTTCTAACAGCTTTGACGAGTTCTCCAAAGTTGCATCCACTTGAATGGAAGCTTTACTCGTCACTCCTGAAGAGCCCACAGAAGGAGTTTCCACATGAATCTGGTTAATGTTCAGCTTTAAGTTACCGATACCCAGCAGCATCTTCACCTTACCGCCTACAGCCAGTCGGTCTGTTATATTCCTTGCAAAGCCAACGCCGACTTCTGCATAGGAATTTATCTCAAGCTTCTGTCCATTAATGGTTTCGTTAATGCCCAAATAGTCAGAAATATTGTCACCAAACTCCAGGCTACTCATGTTATTCATAAACTGGAACATGGTTTTCGGTATGGCAGCACCGATATCATTACGCAACCCCACATTGACTGACCAGAAGTTCTTTCCTTTATACCACCCGGCAGACAGAATGTCGGTACTCAAATTCACATTCAAGTTATTGATAGCATCCAGTCGGTTCATAAAGTCATTGCTCATGAAATAGTCGCTATCATCACTGTTCTCAATAATGTCCATAATATCCCTATACCCCAGGGAACTGGAGTTGACGGTAGCATTCAACGAACCTATCACGGGAATATTCAGATAACCGCGTCCCGGCATCAAGGCCGGATTGAGCTGCATACGCTGGCTACTTCCTTCCATAAAGTAGGAAGTGCGCAGAAACTGGGCTTGTCCGGAAAGAGAGAAGCAAAGCAACAATACCACAGACAGCCATACTTTCAGAGAATTCAATCGTTTCATAACCTTGTCAATATTTTCATTATCACCTGCAAAAATATAAAACAAGTTAATACCCTACAAACAACTTAACCGAATAGCCGTGTATAAAAGGCTTATACAGAGACTATCCGGTATAAATTAAGGAGCAAATAAAAGAATCCTCTTAAGAATGCCCTTATACTATTTCATCATAAACATTCTCATTTGCTCTCGTAGCGGTACTCAGAAAAACCGGGGCTGCCTCCTTTCTTTATTGCAGAGACATTGACGTCACTGTCGGAGCACTCAACATTTCCTTGTATTTTGCCGGAGCAGTCAGTATCTTTACAGCCTCTTTCAAGTCATCATCATCTTTCAACTGCTGGATAATGCTTCCACGCTGGAAATAATAACGCTTGATGATTTCTACCGCAATCATGCTCTTGATGTCCTTGGAGAAATGGTCAAGGTCACGGTCCAGATTATGCGACAATTTTTTCTCCAGCGCTTCAAACTCTTTCGAAGCATCAGTCAGATAGCCCTCAAATTCGGCCATCTCCTTCAGGTTCTTCAGCATCTTCTCTGTCTGTTGGTCGTATTTGAAGTCCGCCTTCTTCACCATCGCCTTGAAGTCCGCATAATCGGCATCTGTAATTTCAAACTTCTCTGCTGAAGGGATGGTAGGATGTTTCAGGCAATAGTCCGTTGCATAATTGAAAATAAGATTGTCATTGACAAGATAGAACAGAATGTTGGGCAGCTTCTCCTGCTTCACCGCAATGTCCGGAGTCACGCCTCCGCCATCACGCACTTCACGTCCGGCAGCCGTATGGAACACGGTAGTAAGGCTGTCCGGAATACGTCCCACACTGCCGTCCTCATTCCGGTGCTTGTAGTCGATAGCCTGCACACAACGGCCGCTGGGAATATAATATTTGGAAGTCGTCAGCTTCATGGTACCACCGTATGGCAACGGACGGGTGGTCTGCACCAATCCCTTACCGAAAGTACGGTTACCGATAATGACCGCACGGTCAAGGTCCTGCAAAGAACCCGCAAGGATTTCTGACGAGGAAGCCGTTCCGCCATTGACCAGAACAGCCAAAGGAATTTCCAAATCCAACGGTTCACGCAACGTCTTGTAGGTATTGCTGGCTTGCTTAATCTTGCCCTTTGTCGTCACAAGTGTTTTTCCGCGAGGCAGAAAGAAATTGGCTATCTCTATGGACTCATCCAGCAAGCCGCCTCCATTATTACGCAGATCAATCACCAACGAAGTCATCCCCCGCTTCTTCAAGTCCAGAAAAGCCTGCTTGAACTCCTTGGAAGGATTTCCCGAGAAGGTGCTGAGATTGATATAACCTATATTATTATCCAGCACCGTATAATAAGGTATGAACGGCAATTGGATGGAACGGCGCACAATGTCGAAATCCAACGGTTTCTCTGTACCGGGACGTTGCACTTTCAGCTTGAAGCTGGTACCCACTTGTCCGCGAAGCATCTCGCTGACTTCCTGGTTGTTCTTTCCGGCAAGGTCTTT
>ERZ1504705.374-NODE-374-length-12886-cov-11.367937_pt1 | contig 12886 bp, 7 predicted proteins | sample MGYA00572392_ERZ1504705 | MGnify/ENA primary metagenome ERZ1504705 (study PRJEB39906, sample SAMEA3182116) | gut metagenome | biome: human; feature: gut; material: Stool; isolation source: human stools | place: Canada | collected 2014-02-25 ...
GCTGTACGCAATACGGCAACCATTGATAAGAGCAACATGATGCAGTACATTGCTCCGCAGGATTTGAAGTCGTTCGGACTGATTCCCGAGATTATCGGCCGCCTTCCGGTGCTGACTTATCTGAATCCGTTAGACCGTGCGGCATTGCGCTCCATTCTTACGGAACCGAAGAATTCCATCATCAAGCAATACATCAAACTGTTTGAGATGGACAATGTGAAGCTGACTTTTGAAGATGCTGTATTTGAATATATCGTGGATAAAGCAGTAGAATATAAGTTGGGGGCCCGCGGCTTGCGTTCCATTGTGGAGACAATTATGATGGATGCCATGTTCGAAATTCCGTCAGAACAGAAGGGGCATTTTGTTGTGACGTTGGACTACGCCAAGCGCCAGCTTGAAAAGGCAAATATGGCACGACTGCAAAGTGCTTAAGAATCAGATGGTAATACGGGGTAAAACCGACTATTTTGCTTTTTATTGAAAAATATTCGATGGATTATGCTTGAAATTTAAGAAGTTGTTTATAACTTTGTTAGGGTGCTTTGTGAAAACATGGCGGAGTACCACTATTAAAAGTTAACTCAATAAACAACAACCTAATGAATCATGGCAGGGAAGAAGATTAATTTGACAGACCAGCTGAAGAAATACTTCGGGTTCGATACATTTAAAGGAAATCAGGAAGCAATCATAGAGAATCTGTTGGCGGGTAATGATACATTCGTGTTGATGCCTACCGGTGGTGGAAAATCTTTGTGCTACCAACTGCCGTCCTTGTTGATGGAGGGCACGGGTATCGTGATTTCTCCTCTGATTGCCTTGATGAAGAATCAGGTCGATGCGATGCGTAACTTCAGCGAAGAGGATGGGATAGCCCACTTCATCAATTCTTCCCTAAACAAGAGTGCGATAGACCAGGTTCGGTCTGACATACTCAGTGGTAAGACAAAGCTGTTGTATGTGGCTCCGGAATCACTGACGAAGGAAGAGAATGTGGAGTTTCTGAAAACGGTGAAGATTTCGTTCTATGCCGTGGACGAAGCCCATTGTATCTCTGAATGGGGCCATGACTTCCGTCCTGAGTATCGCCGTATCCGTCCCATTATCAATGAAATAGGAAAAGCCCCTCTGATAGCGTTGACTGCGACGGCCACACCGAAAGTGCAACATGACATCCAGAAGAATCTGGGTATGGTGGATGCGCAGGTGTTCAAGTCATCGTTCAACCGCCCGAATCTTTATTATGAGGTACGTCCCAAGACTGCAAATGTAGACCGGGACATCATCAAGTTCATTAAGAACAATCCCGAAAAGTCAGGCATTATCTATTGCCTGAGTCGGAAGAAAGTGGAGGAACTTGCTGAAATCCTGCAGGCAAACGGAATCAATGCCCGTGCCTATCATGCTGGAATGGATTCGGCTACACGAACACAGAACCAGGATGATTTCCTGATGGAAAAAATTGATGTGATTGTAGCTACCATTGCTTTTGGTATGGGGATTGACAAACCGGATGTGCGCTATGTCATCCATTATGATATACCCAAAAGTCTGGAAGGATATTATCAGGAGACCGGACGTGCCGGAAGAGATGGAGGAGAAGGGCAGTGTATTACTTTCTATACCAATAAAGACTTGCAGAAGCTCGAGAAGTTTATGCAAGGCAAACCTGTAGCAGAGCAGGAAATTGGCAAGCAGCTTCTGCTGGAGACTGCTGCGTATGCCGAATCTTCCGTATGCCGCCGAAAGGCGTTGCTTCATTACTTCGGTGAAGAATATATGGAAGAAAATTGTGGTAATTGTGACAACTGTTTAAATCCGAAAAAACAAGTGGAAGCTCAAGAATTATTGTGTACCGTGATTGAAGCTGTTCTCGCGGTGAAAGAAAATTTTAAAGCGGACTATATTATAGACATAATACAAGGTAAGGAAACTTCAGAAGTGCAGGCGCATCTGCACGAAGATCTCGAAGTATTCGGCTCTGGCATGGGCGAAGAAGACAAAACGTGGAATGCTGTGATCCGTCAGGCGCTTATTGCCGGCTATCTGAGTAAGGATGTCGAAAACTATGGCTTGCTGAAAGTGACGGATGACGGTAGGAAGTTCCTTAAACATCCTAAATCATTCAAGATAGTGGAAGACAATGACTTTGAGGATGTGGAAGAAGAAGCACCTGCACGTGGAGGCGGTGCGTGTGCGGTAGACCCGGCATTGTACTCCATGTTGAAGGACTTACGAAAGAAGTTGTCCAAGAAGTTGGAAGTGCCTCCTTATGTTATTTTCCAGGATCCGTCTTTGGAAGCAATGGCGACCATATATCCGGTGACTTTGGACGAGTTGCAGAACATACCGGGTGTAGGAGCCGGAAAGGCAAAACGCTACGGCGAGGAATTCTGCAAACTCATTAAGCGTCACTGTGAAGAGAATGAGATTGAACGTCCTGAGGACTTGCGTGTGCGTACTGTAGCTAATAAGTCAAAAATGAAGGTGGCCATCATTCAGGCTATTGACCGTAAGGTGGCGTTGGATGACATTGCCATGTCAAAGGGTATTGAGTTTGAAGAGTTACTGGATGAGATAGAAGCTATCGTTTACTCCGGAACGAAATTGAATATTGACTATTTCTTGGAGGATATTATGGATGAAGACCACTTGCTGGATATCTATGATTATTTCAAGGAATCTACCACTGATAAGATTGACGATGCTCTGGATGAATTGGGTGATGACTTTACGGAAGAAGAGGTACGTTTGGTACGCATCAAGTTTATTTCAGAGATGGCAAATTGATTGGCTTTAGTTGATAAAAAAGAAAAAAATGTTGCGTGCAAGTATACGGAATGGAATAAAAACCGTATATTTGCACGCAATAAATTTTAAACGCATAGCCCTATGTCATTTATTGCTGATAAGATTGTAATGGATGGATTAACTTATGACGACGTACTGTTAATCCCCGCTTATTCTGAAGTCTTGCCCAAAACTGTCGAACTCTCGACTAAGTTTTCACGAAACATTGAGTTAAAAATCCCGTTTGTAACTGCTGCCATGGATACGGTTACCGAAGCGAAGATGGCTATTGCCATTGCCCGCGAAGGTGGTATCGGAGTTATTCATAAGAATATGTCCATTGAGGAGCAGGCACGTCAGGTAGCTATTGTGAAGCGTGCTGAAAACGGTATGATTTATGACCCGGTGACTATCAAGAGAGGTTCTACGGTAGCTGATGCGCTGGCTTTGATGGCTGAATACAAGATTGGTGGTATTCCGGTGGTAGATGATGAAAGATATTTGGTAGGTATTGTTACCAATCGTGACCTTCGTTTTGAGAAAGATATGAATAAGCGTATCGACGAGGTGATGACCAAGGAGAACATCATTACTACCAATCCTACGACGGATATGGAGGCTGTTTCTCAAATTCTGCAAGAACATAGAATCGAGAAGTTGCCGGTAGTGGATAAAGACAACAAATTGGTAGGTCTGATTACCTATAAGGATATTACCAAGGCAAAGGATAAACCTATGGCGTGCAAGGATAGCAAAGGTCGTCTGCGCGTTGCTGCCGGAGTGGGAGTGACGAATGACACTTTGGAGCGCATGCGGGCTTTGGTGGATGCAGGGGCGGATGCCATTGTCATTGATACGGCTCACGGACATTCTAAAGGGGTTATTGAAAAATTGAAAGAGGCCAAAGAACATTTCCCTCATATTGACATTGTTGTTGGTAATATTGCTACCGGTGAAGCTGCGAAGGCATTGGTCGAGGCTGGTGCTGATGGAGTAAAGGTGGGCATCGGTCCGGGTTCCATCTGTACTACCCGTGTAGTTGCCGGTGTGGGTGTTCCCCAGTTGTCTGCCGTTTATGATGTGGCAAAGGCACTGAAGGGCACGGGTATTCCTTTGATTGCTGATGGCGGTTTGCGTTATTCGGGCGACGTAGTGAAGGCGTTGGCTGCCGGTGGTTACAGCGTGATGATCGGTTCGCTGGTTGCCGGAACGGAAGAGTCTCCGGGCGATACGATTATTTTCAACGGTCGTAAGTTCAAGTCTTATCGGGGTATGGGATCGCTGGAAGCTATGGAAAATGGTTCCAAGGACCGCTACTTCCAAAGCGGTACCAGTGATGTGAAGAAATTGGTTCCGGAGGGCATTGCCGCCCGCGTTCCTTATAAAGGCACTTTGTATGAGGTGATTTATCAGTTGGTTGGCGGTCTGCGTGCCGGTATGGGATATTGCGGTGCAGCCAATATAGAGAAACTGCACGATGCCAAGTTTACCCGCATTACTAATGCAGGTGTACTCGAAAGTCATCCGCACGATGTATCTATAACCAGTGAGGCTCCGAACTATAGCCGTCCTGAGTAAGATAATAACAAAATAATAGTGAATGCCCGGAGAGAGATTGCCGCTTTCCGGGCATTTTGTTTATATTTGCAGCCGTATAAAAAGAACGGATGGTGCTTATGGTTAGATTGCTTTGGGTGTTTGTCTTCCTTGGGTTCGGATTGGCTGTTTCGGCTCAGGACGATCCGGTATTGATGCGTATCAATGGAAAGGAGGTCCTCCGTTCTGAATTCGAACGTAGCTATAATAAGGACGGTACCTCTGTCGGTGCAGGTCGGAAGGCATTGGATGTATATGTGAATAAGTTTATAGACTTCAGGCTGAAAATAGAGGCTGCCGAAGTTGCGGGATTGGATACTTCCTGTGTCTTTCAGAAGGAGCAGGATGAATATCGCCGTTGTCTGATTAAATCATACCTGACAGATGAGAAGACGGCAGAGCAGGCGGCACGGCAGTACTATGACAAGATGAAATCCGACCGGCGTGCAGGTCGGGTATATGTGAAGCATATTTTTAAATATCTCCCCCAGAATATTTCCGGTCATACCTTGCGTGAGGTGGAGTTTAGGATGGATTCTATCTATAGGGCTCTTGCAAAGGAAGGGGAAAGTACGCCGTCTTTCGATGCTTGCGTCGAGCAATTTTCCGATGAGAAGAAAGCGTTTTGGGTGGGTTGGCTGCAGATGCCGGCGGAGTTTGAGGATATTGTATTCGGGTTGAATGCCGGAGAGATTTCTCGTCCGTTCCTCACTCCTCAGGGCATTCATATCGTGAAAGTACTCGAACAGCAGGAAATCCTTCCTTTTGAGAGGATGAAGGACAAAATCATCCGTTGTCAAACCCGTCGTCATGGAATGGATAAAGGAACGCGGGCTTTTGTGGAGAAACTGAAGAAAGAGTATCACTATATGCCGGATAAAGCCGGTATCGACGAACTGCTGGCTAAAGGAAGCACTTCCCGTACATTGTTTACATTGGATGGCAAGGCATACGGTGGAAAAGAATTTGTCGGATTTGCCGCTGCTTATCCGGCAGGGATGCGCAGACAGTTGGAGGCTTTTACAGTAAAAACGATTCTGGACTATGAAAACTCCCGTCTGGAATGGAAGCATCCCGAATTTTGTGCGTTGGTGCAGGGGCATCGTGACAGCATGTTGCTTGCCGAAATCACTGACCGTGAAGTGGGAAAGAGGAGTGTGGTGGATGAAGCGGGATTGAAAGCATATTTTGAGGCGCACCGTTCGGACTTCCATTGGGACGAACCGCGTTATAGGGGTATTGTGCTGCATTGTACTACCAAGCGAGTGGCGAAGCAAGTACGGAAATTTCTGAAACTGATTCCGGAAGAGGAGTGGATGGATGCCATCCGTCTCACTTTCAATGCCGGCGATACTCCCAAGGTGCAGGCAGAGCAAGGATTATTTGCCCCCGGTGATAATGCATATGTGGATGATTTGGTGTTTAAAAGGAAGGATGCGACTCCGGTTTTGTCATTTCCCTTTACTGCTGTACAAGGTCGTAAGCAGAAGGGACCGGACAGTTGGCAAGAGGTGCGAGAGCCGCTCGTAACCGCTTATCGGAACTATTTGGAAACGCATTGGGTGGCAAAGTTGCGTGCTGCCGGTAAGGTTGAAATTGACCAAGAGGTTTTAAAAACCGTTAATAATCACTGATGCAACCGATTAAAACACTATCTTCGTACCTCAAAACGAAGTAAATATCAGTTGGTGATGCGAACAACCTGCTTTGGGCTTTTAATTTTCCTTCTCTGTGCGGCGTGCAGCGAGCGGCACGACCATAAAGGGCGGACACCGTTAGTGGAGTTGGACGGCAATTTCCTTTACCGGGAAGATTTGCAATCGGTACTTCCGACCGGTTTGTCCAAAGACGACAGTCTGTTGTTTGCAGAACATTATATCCGTAATTGGGTGGAAGATATTTTGTTGTACGATAAAGCGCAGAGCAATATTCCCAATAACGGTGAGATTGATAAACTTGTGGAGAATTATCGCAAAGCATTGATAATGCATACCTATCAGCAGGCTTTAATACATCAGCGACTATCAGAGGAGATTTCAGAACAAGACTTGACGGAGTATTACGAGAAGAATCAGGCGCTCTTCAAAGTGGAACGTCCGTTGATGAAAGGCTTGTTCATCAAAGTTCCTTTGACAGCCCCACAGCTGGGCAATGTTCGTCGCTGGTACAAGATGGAAACCCGTGAGGCGGTGGAACATCTGGAAAAGTACAGTCTGCAGAATGCTGTGAAGTATGAGTATTTTTATGATAAATGGGTGCAGGTATCGGAAGTACTGGATATGCTGCCCTTGAAGGTTTCTGATGTGGACGAGTATCTGGACAAGAATCGCCATGTAGAGCTGAAGGATACAGCTTTCCATTATTTCCTGAATGTGAGCGATTATCGCCCGGTGGGAGAGCAGGAACCCTATGAGTTTGCCCGTAGGCAAGTGAAGGATATGCTGCTGAACGTGAAGCAGGTGGAATTCATGAAGCAAGTGAAGGATGATTTGTACCAACGGGCGGTGAAAAGAGACAAGATTAAATATTATTTAGAATAAGACACCAAGAATGAAACAGTGTATGAACTTTAAGTTTGTAATTTTATTTGCCTTGACGCTATTAGTCGGTTCTACCGTTTATGGACAAGACAACGTGATTGACGAGGTAGTGTGGGTAGTAGGTGACGAGGCTATACTGAAGTCCGAAGTGGAAGAGGCACGCATGAGTGCATTGTATGAAGGACGTAAATTTGACCGTGACCCTTATTGCGTGATACCTGAGGAGATAGCCGTGCAGAAACTGTATCTTCATCAGGCTGCCCTCGACAGTATCGAAGTATCCGAGAGTGAGGTTATCCAGCGTGTGGACTATATGACGAATATGTATATCGCCAATATCGGTTCGCGCGAGAAAATGGAGGAATACTTCAACAAGACTTCCAGCCAGATTCGTGAAACGCTGCGCGAGAATGCCCGTGAAGGATTGAAGGTTCAGAAGATGCAGCAGAAACTGGTGGGCGAGATTAAGATAACTCCGGCCGAGGTGCGCCGTTACTTCAAGGATTTGCCGCAGGACAGCATTCCTTATATCCCTACCCAGGTGGAGGTGCAGATTATCACTCAGCAGCCTAAGGTCCCTTTGGAGGAAATAGAAGATGTAAAGAGACGTTTGCGTGAGTATACCGACCGTGTCAATAAGGGTGAAAGCTTTTCCATGTTGGCTCGTCTGTACTCTGAGGACCGTGGTTCGGCCATGCGTGGCGGTGAGATTGAATTCTCAGGACGCGGTATGCTGGACCCCGCTTATGCCAATGTGGCTTTCAACTTGCAAGACCCCAGCAAGGTTTCCAAGATTGTAGAGTCTGAATATGGTTTCCATATCATTCAGTTGATAGAGAAGCGCGGTGACCGTATTAAAACACGCCACATTCTGTTGAAACCGCATATTCCGGAAGAAGCTCTGGCTGCCGGTTGTGCCCGTTTGGACTCTATTGCTGATGATATCCGCAATAACAAATTCTCTTTTGAAGAGGCTGCCTCCGTGCTTTCGCAGGATAAGGATACGCGCAACAATCATGGTTTGTTGCCGAATCCTAATACGAACACTTCCCGTTTTGAGATGCAGGAACTTCCCCCTGAAATAGCCAAGGTGGTGGATAAGATGAAAGTGGGCGAAATCTCCGAAGCCTTCACCATGATTCCGCAAAAGACCGGAAAGGAAGAGTGCGTGATTGTGAAGCTGAAGAGCCGTACGATGGGACACAAGGCTACCATTGCCGATGACTATCAGAACTTGAAAGAGATTGTGTTGGAAAAACGCCGCGACGAAGTGCTGGACAAGTGGATTCGTGAGAAGCAGAAGCACACGTATGTCCGTATCAAGGATAATTGGAAGAATAACTGTACGTTCAAGTATCCGGGCTGGATTAAAGAATAATCCGGAAGAATTTACATAGATTTGTATGCAAAAGAAGAATACAAAAAATCATTTCCTGAACAAGCATAGATACCTCCTGGTAGGTATTCTATGCTTGTTTGGCATCTGTCTGCTGAGTGCGCAGGACAAGAAGAAGAGTACTGGTGCACCGGAGAAGAAGAAAGTGGACTCAATTGAACAGAAAAAGACGGAGACGCCGGAAAAGAAGAAGACGCGCGTCGATTTGTTGTACGCAGATGAGGCGCAGGCGGACAAACAGTTGCGTCCTGATGTGCAGGTACTCATCGGCTCGGTGAGGATGAAGCATGACAGTATGTACATGTTCTGTGACAGTGCGCTGATATTCGAAAAGATAAATTCTGTGGAGGCATTCGGCAATGTGCGTATGGAGCAGGGCGACACCTTGTTTATCTATGGAGACTATCTGTATTATGACGGCATGTCGCAGTTGGCCATGCTGCGTGAGAATGTACGTATGATAAATCGTAATACGGTGCTGACAACTGACAGTTTGAACTATGACCGTCTGTACGATTTGGGCTATTACTTCGAAGGCGGTACGCTGACCGACGAGGATAATGTGCTGACTTCCGAGTGGGGAGAATATAGCCCTGCCACTAAGTTGGCTGTCTTCAACCACGACGTGAAGCTGGTCAACCCGAAGTTTGTTTTGACTTCGGATACCTTGAAGTATAGTACAGCTACTAAGATTGCCACAATTTTAGGACCCTCCGACATTGTGAGTGATCAAAATCATATTTATTCCGAACGTGGCGTGTACAATACGACTACTGAGCAGGCAGAACTGCTCGACCGTTCCGTACTGACTAACGAAGGCAAGAAACTGACCGGTGACAGCCTTTTCTACGACCGCATCTTGGGATACGGCGAGGCTTTTGACAATGTACAGATGAATGATACGGTCAACCGGAACATGTTGACTGGCGACTACTGTTTCTACAACGAACTGACCAGAAGCGCCGTTGCCACCAAACGTGCCGTAGCTGTCGACTATTCGCAGGGCGACAGTCTGTTCATGCACGGTGATACTTTGAGGCTGATTACCTACCATATGAATACCGATTCCATGTACCGGGAGATGCGTGCCTATCATAAGGTGCGTGCTTATCGCACGGATGTGCAGGCCGTATGCGATTCGTTGGTGTATAATTCCAAGGACTCTTGCATGACGATGTATACCGACCCTATTTTGTGGCACGGGGAACAGCAGTTGTTGGGCGAGGAAATTAAAATTTACATGAACGATAGTACCATCGACTGGGCGCATATCATCAACCAGGCCCTGACGGTAGAGAAAAAGGACAGTATTCACTATAACCAAGTTTCCGGTAAGGAGATGAAGGCTTTCTTCATAGATGGAGACATGCGTCTGGTGGAGGTAAACGGCAATGTACTGGTGGTGTATTATCCGGTAGAGGAGAAGGACAGTTCGCTGATTATGATGAACTATTCGGAAGGCGGACTTTTGAAAATGTACTTGAAGGAGAGAAGGATGGAGCGCGGAGTCTTTGTTGGAAAGACTACCGGTACAGCCTATCCTCTGGACCAGATTCCACCAGATAAGAGCAGGCTGCCTTCTTTTGTTTGGTTCGACTACATCCGTCCGCTCAACAAGGAGGACATCTTCGAGTGGAGGGCTAAAAAAGCAGGTGAAGTATTGAAGAAAAGTGACCGGAAACCTGTAACTTCGCCAAGGAATATGCATATTAAACGAAATAATAAGTAGCGTCATGGGAATGTTTGCAATGCGGAAGCCTCGTGGCTTCAATCATAGCTATATCTATGTGGATGAGCGGAAAGAGAAGTTGGCGAAGATGGAAGAAAACGCCAAGCGTGACCTGGGTATGCTGCCGGAAAAGGAATTCTCGCCCGAGGATATACGGGGCAAATTCATAGAAGGAACAACTCACTTGAAGCGGCGCAAGGAGAGCGGACGTAAGCCGATGCATTTGGGCATAATCCTTGTTGTCATAGCTGTGCTGATTTATCTGTGGTATGCCATCAGTAACGGAATCATTTAATAATGATTAATCATTAATCTCTAATCATTAAACATTATCATGAGCGATATCATTCATTTGCTGCCCGATTCGGTTGCCAATCAGATTGCTGCCGGAGAGGTGATTCAGCGTCCGGCATCTGTTGTGAAAGAATTGGTGGAAAATGCAATTGATGCCGAAGCAGAGGAAATACATGTGCTGATTACCGATGCGGGCAAGACCTGCATCCAGGTGATTGATGACGGGAAGGGTATGTCCGAAACGGATGCGCGCCTTTCTTTTGAACGTCATGCGACTTCAAAGATACGCGAAGCTGCCGATTTGTTTGCCCTACGCACCATGGGCTTCCGTGGAGAAGCGTTGGCTTCCATTGCTGCGGTAGCTGAAGTGGAGTTGAAAACACGCCCAGCCAGCGAGGAGCTGGGGACGCGACTGTTGATTGCCGGCTCTAAAGTCGAGAGCCAGGAAGCCGTTTCCTGCCCTAAGGGAAGCAATTTTTCCATCAAGAACCTATTCTTCAATATTCCTGCCCGGCGTAAATTCCTGAAAGCCAACTCTACGGAGTTGAGCAATATCCTTACGGAATTCGAGCGTATAGCGCTGGTGCATCCTGAGGTAGCCTTCTATCTGTATAGTAATGATACGGAATTGTTCAATCTTCCGGTAATGCCTTTGCGGCAACGCATCATGGCAGTTTTCGGAAAGAAACTGAATCAGCAGTTGCTGTCCGTAGACGTTAATACGACGATGATAAAGATTTCCGGTTTTGTTGCCAAGCCGGAAACCTCGCGCAAGAAAGGAGCGCACCAATACTTTTTTGTGAACGGGCGTTATATGCGTCACCCCTATTTCCACAAAGCGGTGATGGACGCTTATGAGCAGCTGATTCCTGCCGGTGAGCAAATCTCCTACTTTATTTATTTCGAGGTAGACCCTGCCAATATCGATGTGAACATCCATCCGACGAAGACGGAGATTAAGTTCGAGAATGAGCAGGCTATCTGGCAGATTATATCGGCTGCGGTCAAGGAATCCTTAGGCAAGTTTAGCGCTATACCTACTATCGATTTTGATACCGAGGACATGCCGGATATTCCTGCATTCGAGCAGGCTCGTCCGATAGAGCCTCCGAAGGTACACTATAACACGGATTTCAATCCCTTCAAGACGTCTTCCACTTCTTCCTATGGAGGCGGTGGCAATTATTCGCGCCCCAAGGTGGAGTGGGAGGGGCTTTATTCCGGTTTGGAAAAGGCTAGCAGGATGAACGAGCCGATGGCGGAAGAGCCTTTTGTAGAGGATACGGTTACCGGTACGGCTCCAAGAGAGGAGGAGAGGGTTTCTTATTTTCAGGAAACGGTTCCTTCCGAGGCAAGCGCCTCTTTCTACGGCAATGAGGCAACGGTAGAGAAAGGAGCGCAACACTTTCAGTTCAAGGGGCGTTTTATTCTGACTTCCGTTAAATCGGGTCTGATGCTGATAGACCAGCACCGTGCGCATGTCCGGGTATTGTTCGACCGCTATATGAGTCAGATTCGACAGAAACAAGGGGTATCGCAGGGGGTATTGTTTCCAGAGATTATCCAGTTGCCGGCTTCGGAAGCTGCCGTGCTGGACGGTATATTGGAAGATTTGTCGGCCGTAGGCTTCGATTTGAGTCCGCTGGGTGGCGGCAGCTATGCCATCAACGGCATACCTTCGGGCATAGAGGGATTGAACCCGGTAGAATTGGTCCGGAATATGGTACATACTGCTATGGAAAAAGGGAATGACGTTAAGGAAGAGGTACAGACAATTCTTGCATCGACTTTGGCGCGTGCTGCGGCCATCGTTTATGGACAAGTGCTGAGCAACGAGGAAATGTCCAATCTCGTGGACAATCTGTTTGCATGCCCATCCCCGAATTATACTCCGGACGGAAAGACGGTGCTGGCGACCATTAAAGAAGACGACATAGAAAAGCTTTTCTCCAAATAAGGAAGAGTACTTTCTTTTGCATCAAGGCAAAAAAAGTACAAATATTCAGAACCTTTTAGTTCTGTTGGCGTTAATTAGACAGTTTGAATGATAAAGAGTTTAATTAACCACTTAACTATTTTAAGGTATATGAAAAAGATTCTAATGTTACTGGCTTTGGCCGGGGTGTCTTCTGTTGCCATGGCGCAGCAAAAGACTGAAGTTGTGGAAGAGTTTGGTGTTATCCAGGTCCAGGATAAATATCAGGTAATCACTAATCCGTTCTGGAGTAATTGGTTTTTCTCTATAGGCGGTGGTGCCGAAGCAACTTTTGGAGATAATGATAAGGCAGGAAGTTTTGGCAAGCGTATCAGTCCGACGCTGAATTTTGCCATCGGCAAATGGTTCACCCCGGGACTGGGAGTACGTCTGCAATATAGCGGCCTTCAGGCAAGAGGATATACATATGATGCAGGTGCTGACTACGTGAAAGGCACTCAGATGGATGACGGCTACTACAAACAGCGTTTCGACTATATGAATCTGCACGGAGATGTGATGTTCAATCTGAATGCGCTGTTTGGAGGATACAACCAGCACCG
>ERZ1504705.406-NODE-406-length-12334-cov-3.805440_pt1 | contig 12334 bp, 10 predicted proteins | sample MGYA00572392_ERZ1504705 | MGnify/ENA primary metagenome ERZ1504705 (study PRJEB39906, sample SAMEA3182116) | gut metagenome | biome: human; feature: gut; material: Stool; isolation source: human stools | place: Canada | collected 2014-02-25 ...
GGTACAATGTTGTCTGTCACATCATCAATTTTTATACTACCGTCCGGGGTAGTAGTTTCATTTTTTACAGATTTATCAGTCATATGGCAGACTGTTTGTTCACCCATATACAAAATACCGTTACTTGTATAAGCCGGAGTTAATCGTATCTGCATATCCCACGCTTCACCGCTTTTCTGTGCTTCCTCAACTAACTTTGCAACATTCACATTGATTTTCCCGGCGTTTATCGTTGTAGTGGTATAAGTAACCGGGGTATACTTATAATTATCACCGTTTTTTGTAGTCAGAATATATGATGCTATTACAAGGGTGTCACTTTCTGGAATGAATAAAAGATCATTGTCTTTTGTTGTACCAGTCCATGTGATAGTACTGTATCCGAGTAAGCTATCTTTAACAGATACGCCGGATAAAAGGAAATCTGTAAGATTTACAGTACCACGCCGGACGCCACCGCCACCGGAGGGCAAGTCCGTACTATCGGAATAATCCCATAAGGGCGTACCGTCATTGTTGAAATACTTGTATGATACAGACCCTTTATAAAGTCTATGTGACGGATTATCACCGTTATAATGGTAAGGAGTAGCTTTTACATAAAGTACATAACTGTTAGAATCGAAAGTTGTGTATTCACTGGGAATCTGGAACGAACCTTTAGAAATTGAACAACGTTCTTTTACTACCTTTTTAGTGAGAACATTTCCCGGTGATGTATTAGAAGCAAAAGCAATTTCAAATTCTATGAAACTGTATTTTGATGTTTGCGATCCGATACCGTCCAAACCAGACCACGAAGCTTTAAAATTCTTGTCAACATTAAAGTCGATCAATTTAATACTGTTATTTCCTTGTATGGTTGTGGTGGATTCATCCGGGTAAAGATAACCAGACGGATCAGTTACACCGCCACCAAAATCACCATCACCGCCCGGCTTAACAACTGATGAACTATTATTCCAATCATTAAGATATTTAATAGGTACTGTATCATCAGAAGAATAATAAGGTTTAGTCTTATCAATACCGACTGTGGTTATATTCTGCCCGGTGAAAATACGGTGATTTTCAGACACGTAAAACGGTAGAAATCTTATAGAGTTAATGCTTCCCCATTCGTCAGTAAGTTCTTTCAAATTGAGTTGTACTTGTGCATTAAGCGGCATAACATTTCGGTAAACCATCCACGCACCGTTACCATAGTTAATCATAAGCGTCATGCCAGAAGTTACGACATTATCCGGGACAGGGGAACATTGCCATGACAAAACGCCTTTATCTGAAATGTTATAATTAGTTACACGCAAGTCACAGTTACCGCCCGAAGAATCACCATTCCAACCGATATAATAAGTTGAAAGCGGCAAAATTTTTGTACTTGATAAAGTGAAAAATACGCCGTTATCACCGAGAAGAGAATCAGAAACCCCACCACGTAACAAATACTCCATAATAGCTGATTTATCATCAGAAACATTAGTGTAAATAACTTTAATCCCGGAATTATTAAGATCAATATATCCGGCAGAACTACTACCGTTAGTTGTCAATTCATTAACACCTTGATAACCAGTAGAACCGGGGGTATAAGAATAAGAAGTATCGAGTACGTAATCATTCTGTGAACTATTCCATTTATACCGTTTCGAAATTATGTTAGGGAGAACTTCATAAGCAGAACCGTCTTTCTTCAATGCTATAAACTGATAATACTGTTGCCATGAAAACCCGAATTTTCTCGGTTTATTGTATGGCAACATATAAACAGGGTTATCAGCAGAAATATACAATTCGTATTTGTAATCACGATTTGTATAATAAACGGTATATTCATACTCTTTCGCTTCAGCCGCATGAACCGGGAGCATACAGAACAGCACAGCGGATACCAGAACGCCAAGCGTTAAGGCAACAATGCAGAGAAGCGTCTGCAATTTGTTTTGATTGATTGTTTTTTGTTCCAACTTTTTCCCTCCTTATGAAAAGTATTTTTGAATGATTTCAACCACAAAAATGACGGCGGAAATGTCACCTAAATAACAACCGATTTTTACGGCTTTCTGTCGAGCTGTTTCTTGTGGATAGAACAAGACGCAAGTTGACGCCATAAAACCGATAATTATAACTAATTTGGTAAGAAATTCTTTTAACATAATTCCTCCTTATTGAAACAATGAAAAAACAGTGTCAAAGATTACTGGAAACATGAGCGAAAGTAATTTCGTGTAACAAATTACAAGCATAAAAAAACCGACTATACAACCTACATCAAAAATGAATAGTGAACTATCTGCACAGACACAGATAAAAAAGATAAACAAACCAGTTAATAAAATTACAGTGTAAAGTGAAATATCCATTTTTTGTTCTCCTTTCGTGAAAATCAATAGATCGCCTACTCACAAGTACATAAGCATAAGCTTCAAAACGGAAAGTAGGGGATACACTGTAAAAAAAAATCCTACAATCGATAAAAAAACAGATAAGAGCGGACACTCATGGAGTGAATCTCCTAGTAAAAAAGTTAATAAACCGAAAAAACCACATATTAAATATCTGAAAATATGCGCCATTGCGTTCTCCTTTCGTGAAAAAAAAGAGGGGTGCAGATCGTTCTGCATCCCTCTTATGCTACCGTGATCCGGGTTATACGGAACGCTTTGCAACTCCGAACAGACCGAAGCAGGCACAAGCTACGGAAACAGCCAGCAGAATGTTCAGCGGATACTCTCCGAACAGACCCATTACAGACTTACATACAGAAATCAGAGTAGTTACGATAGCAGTATCGAAAGTGGGGGCAGTTTCTGCCGCCGCAATGATTGTTAAACCGGGCATATGTTTCTCCTTTCTTATAGATAATGCAGAATACACACGTCTGTGCAACCGTCTTAGTTATCTATAAATGTTTTTTGTTTATAAAATCAGCTTGCTGAAATTACCGGGGTAAAAGTTCAAACGTTCGAACTTTAGGGGAAAGTGTGGGGATCGAACCCACTCCGGCTGTCGTTGTTGTTTTCTGTGCGCACGCCACTCACACCATGAGATACTTTCCCATATTATTTTTGGTTGTTGGGTTATGTGTTACTGTTGCATGGGTGAGGGGTGATACTTTGTGTACCATTCCGAACCCCTCCCATGAAAAACTACGAAAGCAAAATACGCTTTTCTTGTTTTTCTAAGGTGTCCCCTTGCCCCCTCCCAAGGGGACAAAAGACCAAGGGCGAAAGCTTGCTCCGGGGACTGGTAAAGATATAATTGCTTATAGTCGGGCTGAACCCTCCGGGCTTCACCCTTGCCACAGATAACGCAACAGCGCAGTTTCCAAGGGCAAAAGGCACAACCAAGGAAAAGGGGGGAGGGTGGAAGCATACAGTTTATAGAAAATGCCGGGGGCGTGGCTTGCGTTCGATCGTACTGGGTTATGGGCGTACCATAAACAAATGATGAAAGGTGGTAAAGTTCGAACGTTCGAACATTCCACGCACCCGGCAGATTCAGCTTTCACACTTGCCCGGTAGTTTGTAGGAAAACCACCGGGCATCACACCGGAGAACGTTCCGGGGAGAAGATTTAAAGGCATAGATCGCAGTGACGGAAAACCGACCGTCAAGGGATACCGTTCTTGCTTCTCTTTACTCCCTAGACCCGGAACGTTCCAGACGGCTTATTTTTTATCCTTGCCAGAATCAGCGGCGGCAGTACCGGGGGCGGTAGCAGTTCCGGGGAGATCATAGATACCAGTCACACGCAGAGTCTTTTTACCCTCATACTCACTGATCTGCATACCGAATACGTACTCCTTGAAAAGTTCCTTGTTCTGCTTATAGACTTCCTCTGTGCATGACATACTTGTTGCTTCCGATCCCTGCAATACAGCAAGCTGATAATACTTGTTGTTGCTTCCGGTCATGCTCTTTTCTTCAATCGCTACCAAAGTACCTCTGAACTGTGTTGCTAATTTCATAATTGTTTACCTCTTCTTTCTTTACACATGGGCGGTCAGCACCATGGGGATAATGTTATATGTTTTTTTTTGAACACCTAAATAATGTAAGGTGATTCATGCAATAAATACCAAGAGCCAACAGCAATGTATTAAGAGGGATGTAATCACATTCCATAAGAACGCCGTCGTTATGCAACTGATTCATTTTCAACGAAAGCGCAACCAGACGTTCTACTACTGTTTGCAAGGTATCAAGGGAAGTATCTTTCCCCAGATCAGTGGCGCATGATTCTATATCATCAAGCACCGCACGACCAACCGGGGAAAGATTAGAAGTTACCATTTTATAACGATCTCAATACGCTTATGGTCAGCTTCAAAGTTCTTGCTTTTCAGAGCCTTTTCGATCAGATCATTGAGACCGTCAAGATACTTGTTGTATTCGTCAATGTTATGAAACGTTACAAGCGTCTGGCTGTTTACCTCCGTAAAGTTGCCGTCTATGATTTCTTTACCGTTGTAAGTATCATCACCGCCGGGAGCGTCACAATCGGAAGCGTCAGACTTTCCAGATTCTCCGTGAATATCTTTTACTTTTTTCTTGATGTCACGAACGGACATATCAACAGAAAATTCCGTCAACTGTGCATCCGTAACGCCCAACAAGGCGATCAGCTTACTACTCTGGTAGTCTTTCAGTTCCGGGCGGATCTCTTCCAGAATGTTTCCGTGTTCGTCACGGCTTGCAAAACGCTCTACGATATGAATAAAATCGCTACACGTTCCACGCGCAATACCGTGTTCTTTTGCGGCGTAGTCGTAAATGTTCTTGTAGCCTAACAGACCGAAAGCGGAAGCTGAATACATCCAATAGAGATCAAAAGCAATCCGGGTAAAGGAACTCTGAACATTGTTCAAAGACTTGCTAATAGATGCATTGCGCTTTCTGGCTTCTTTCAAGGTCTCAATGTCTTTCAGTTCCTGTGCCTTTTTTGCTTCTACCTCTGTTTTGTTGGTGCCCTCCACCGCCGGGGCGGTGGGGAGATTCATGGGAGCGGCAACAGCTTTCTTTCTGGTGGTCTTTGCTTTTGCCGGGATCTGGGTTGCGGTTTTCTTCTCTATGGTTGTTGTACTCATTGTGTTTGTCCTCCTTATCAATCAAATGCAATAAAAGCAAGATCTTCAATGTGAAAACGTCTTTCGGTACCGTCTGCCATCATTACATCAACACTAGGAATGGGATTATCGGAAAAAGGATCATCCTTTACGAACACCAGACCGGAAACATTGTCGAGCTCAATTTCTTCGATATGATGAATCTGGACACCGGGAAAGGTTGCTCTGTCTGTAATGTGTGCTACTGTGATTTTTTTCATGTTTTTTGTCCTCCTTGTGTGTGGGGTTCGAACGTTCGAACCAATATAAAAAATAGTATTGTGATCGGGATTTCGTGTCATTTCCTTATCACAATACTATTTTAATATTTTCAGAATTTGTAGAACGGCAAAGAAAAGCTTGTACTTATGACTCAAATTGATTATAATAGAAAAGAGTGTGCAATAAGATATGGTCTTATTAAAAAGCAGAAAATGAGGATATCAATATGCAACTTACAATAAAGGATAAAACATTCAATATATGGTCAAAGAAGCGGATATTATATACCATCTGCTTTTTCCTGTTCTGTGTGATCGACCAGAGAACCAAGACTGGTTCCGGCCTAGATGGCATCATAGAGACGTTTCGTGATATGGCCGGGGTTCTTATGGCTGTTATTATTATGTCCCACTATAAGTGGGAAGAATTTGTGGCATATAAGATTCCGTATGCAGTCTGGACAGGAATAGGTCTGGTTGCGGGAGTACTGTTCGTGGTATTGGGACAGTCTCTTGCATATTTCATGAACGAACGTGTGATGGTCAGTCTGGATGTTTTTCTCTTTGGCTATGTGGTGATCCATACGTTTATCAGTGTAGTGAAGGAAAAGAAGTATCCGAAACTGAACAGGGGAATGTTCGGGCTGTGGGTAGTCATGATGCTTCTGATGATCTTTTCCAGAAGTGATTATGTATGGCCATTTTGCTATTTTATTATGTTCGGATGTTTTTACCTTACGGATTTTACGGAAGAGGAGCAGGAGGACTTGTATCAGGGAATCATGAACGGAGTCATCTTCGCTTTTTTTGCGTTCCAGGCATTCTGCTGTGTGTTCCGGCCGTATGATCAGGTAAGATATACTGGAATCTATAATAACTGCAACCTGAATGGCATGTTTTATCTGGTTGTGTTGGCAGCAGTGTTTGGAAAAATACTGTATGTGACGAAAGAAAACAAACATAAATTCTGGAGAGTGTATTACTGGCTTGGGGCAGGAGTAGTGTACTCGTTTATTTTTATGACGATTGGAAGAACTGTATGGCTGGTATCCTTTATACTCGGTTTGTTATTCCTTGGATTTTATCAGGGAGTGAAAAAGAAAAAACATTATTTTAGAAACGGGTTACTTCTGATGCTGTGCATATGTATGATGTTTCCGGTGACGTTTGGGATAACAAGGTATTTGCCTCCGGTGTTCCATCATCCGGTATGGTTTTGGGGAGAATGGAGTGAGCAAAAGGTGCATTCATGGGATCTGTGGAATTCAGAAAAATACGTAGACATAAATGAAATAGTAGAAAGTGCAATCGGAAGAACTACAGTTATTACTGATAAAATTTTTGGAGCTAGTCCATTTGTTATAATGTCATATGCAGCTGAACTCACACGAGAAGAAAGAGCTGTCTTAAAAACATACGAAGAATATTCAAATCCTTTTATAGTAAGAAAGACGATTTATAATTACTACTTACACCATTTAAATTTTTTTGGACATCCACAATCGGAGCAGGGGTTCCAATTGGTGGCTGATTATTGGATAGGACATGCACACAACATATATTTGCAATATAGTACAGATTTTGGCATTTGCATGGGAGCGTGTTTTGTTCTTTTGGCGCTATGGAGTATTGTTCGACTAGCGATGAAAGAACAAAGAGGGAATATAGAAAGTGATACGTATTTGCTACTTCTGCTGATACCGTTGTTGTTTGGAATGTTGGAATATTCATGGGGAAGTGGGGCAATAACGATTATTCTTGTATTTTTTGCGTGGAAAAGAGCAATGGTAATGGATATAAAGATGTCAGAAAAGAGAATGCTAGGATGAAAAACAATAATTTTTTAAGAATTCCAATTAATAGAATCATAGCACTGATTCTACTTGATATTATGTCTATTATAGTGGCTTCTGTGGGAGCCCTATATATTCGGTTTGATTTCAATTTTTCTTCCATTCCGGTTGGGTATTTTGAGAAACTTGAAAATATTATTGCATTTAATATTATAGTAACACTTGTTTTTTTTGCACTATGGAAACTTTACAAAAGCGTATGGCGATATGCAAGTGCAACTGAATTATTGAACATTATATTTGCCACGACATGCGCAGCAATAGCACAGGTGATTCTCTGTTATATATTAGATGAAAAGATGCCACGGAGCTATTACGTAATATATTGGGCATTATTATTTGCTATGACCAGTGCGATAAGATTTAGTTATCGGATTTTACGTCTAATCAATTCTAAACGAACGGAATTTACAGGACGAAAGAAAGCAAATAATGTAATGCTTATAGGTGCTGGAGCGGCAGCTAATTCAATCTTAAAAGAGATAGAAAGTAGCCAATATTTGAGCCTAAATGTCAAATGCATTATTGATGATCACAATGGATGCCATGGGAAATTTCTGCGCGGAGTACCAATTATAGGTGGAGGAGATAAAATTATAGATGCAGTTGGTGAATATAATATAGATGAAATTATTTTTGCAATACCTTCTGCAAATACGAAGACAAAAAAAGAAATTTTGGATATTTGTAAGGAAACCGGTTGTAAATTACGAACTTTACCGGGCATGTATCAATTAATTAATGGCGATGTGTCTGTTGCTAAACTAAAAGAAGTAGAAATTGAAGACCTTCTGGGAAGAGAACCTATTCAAATTAACACCGAAGAAGTGTTGAATTATGTAAAAGATAAAGTGGTATTGGTTACCGGCGGTGGAGGTTCCATCGGAAGTGAATTGTGCAGACAGATTGCCAGTCATCAACCGAAACAATTAATTATTGTAGATATTTATGAAAATAATGCTTATGAGATTCAGCAGGAACTGATTCGCAAGTACCCCCAACTGAATCTGGTTGTACTGATTGCATCCGTACGAAATACAGAGAGAATTGACGCCATCTTCGAAAAATACCGTCCGAATATTGTCTATCATGCGGCGGCGCATAAGCATGTGCCTCTCATGGAGGTGAGTCCAAATGAGGCAATAAAAAACAATGTATTTGGTACATATCGTACAGCCCAGGCGGCGGATAAATACGGTGCGGAAAAATTCGTACTGATATCAACGGACAAGGCTGTGAACCCCACCAATGTCATGGGAGCATCCAAGAGAATGTGCGAAATGGTCATTCAGATGATGAACCGCCAGTCAAAGACCAATTTTGTTGCTGTTCGGTTTGGCAATGTGTTAGGCAGTAATGGAAGTGTCATTCCTCTCTTTAAGAAACAGATTGCAGAGGGTGGACCGGTCACCGTTACAGACCCCAATATTATTCGATATTTCATGACAATACCGGAAGCAGTATCTCTGGTATTGCAGGCCGGAGCTTATGCCCGGGGCGGGGAGATTTTCGTTCTGGATATGGGAGAACCGGTAAAAATTGTAGATCTGGCTACGAACCTCATTAAACTTTCCGGATACAAGCCGGGAGAAGATATTGAGATCAAGTTTACAGGACTGCGCCCCGGTGAGAAGATGTACGAGGAACTCCTCATGAGCGAAGAGGGACTGAAGAAGACTGCAAACAAGATGATTTATATTGGAAAACCGATTGAATTTGATGATGACGTTTTCAAGAAGCAATTGGACAAGATTTACAAAGACGCTTATGATGAGACAGATAATATCCGTGAGGACATTAAAGAAATCGTACCGACATATCAGGGTGTAAAGTAGAGGAATGCTATGAAAAAGACAACGAAAAAGATATTATACGGTGTTATAGCACTGGCAGGTCTGACGACAGCGGGGGTGAAAGTAGCATCTGCAATGCAGAAAAAGCAGTGTGCAGGTGATGAAAAGAACCCTTTTGAAGGAAAAAAGGTAATCTTCGTTAAAAACGAAGAAGACGCTGAAAATGCAGATGGAGCCAAAGGACATTTGGAGTCAGTGGGTAATTCCGATTATGCGCCGTCTTTTTATGACAAATACGTAAAGCGCTGCTTTGACATTGTATTATCTTTTGGTGGAATTGTGGCATTATCTCCACTATTGCTGGGAATTGCTGTGGCAATCAAGATTGATGATCCGGGGCCTGTGTTTTTTACGCAGAAGCGACTGGGGCAGAATAAGAAATACTTCCGTGTGTATAAGTTCCGCAGCATGAAAATGTGCACACCCCATGACACCCCGACACACATGCTGGAGAATCCGGAGCAGTACATTACCAGAGTGGGTAAATTCTTACGTGCGCATTCTCTGGATGAACTTCCCCAGCTGTTTAACGTGCTGGATGGATCGTTGTCTTTGGTGGGGCCCAGACCGGGATTGTGGAATCAGGATGTACTTACAGCTGAGAGAGATAAATATGGCGTAAATGAGTACAAGCCCGGAATTACCGGATGGGCGCAGATCAATGGAAGAGATTCTATCTCCATAGAAAAGAAAAGCGAACTGGACGGATATGGGGTTAAGCATAGTTCCCCTGCATTTGATTTGAAATGCCTGCTTGGAACAGTGACAAAAGTAGGACATGACGATACTGTGGTAGAAGGTGGCACGGGAGTAATGACAAAAGCTTGTCGCAACTATACAGAAGGGAAAACAAAAGAAGAACTCATTGGTAATATTGGATTTGGAGAGGCGGTGGAAGTTGATAAAGCCTTGAAAAAAAAAGTTCTTATTACAGGCGCAGGATCTTATATAGGTCAATCCTTTATTGACTATGCAAAAAAATACTATCCGGAAAATTTTGAGATAGACGAACTGGACATGATGGGAGATGCGTGGAAAGAATACGATTTTTCTCAATATGATATTATCTATCATGTGGCAGGAATTGCACATGCTGATGTTGGCAATGTATCTGATGAAACAAAAGAAAAATACTATCAGGTGAACACGGATCTTACGATAGAAGTAGCCCAAAAAGCAAAAGAGGAAAACGTAAAAGAAATTATCTTTATGTCATCTATGATCGTATATGGAGAGTCTGCTCCCTATGGGAAAAAGAAGATAATAGATGAAAATACTATTCCGACACCGGCTAATTTTTATGGGGATAGTAAATTACAGGCGGATGTAGCAATAAGAGAATTGGCGGATGATAACTTTAAGGTAATCGTACTCAGACCGCCTATGATTTATGGAAAAGGAAGTAAGGGGAATTACCCTGTTTTGGCAAAACTTGCAAAAAAACTCCCTGTATTTCCGGATGTGGATAATGAGAGATCCATGCTGTATATTGAGAACTTATGCGAGTTTTTATGCCAGGTAATGTTAGTGAGGAAAATAAGACGAAATGCGATTGTTTTGATTCCTCAGAATGCAGAATGGACAAATACATCAGTTATGGTTAAGCAGATTGCTAATATAAGTGGTAAGAAAATTGTTGGACTTAAAGCAATGCGTCCGGCTGTGGTTATCGGAGGAAAAATGCCGGGGAAGATTGGTGGATTGATTAATAAAGCATTTGGAAATAACTGCTATGCACATGAATTGTCAAAGTATCAGGGAATTGATTATCAGAAAAGCACACTCGAGGAATCTGTTAAATTAACAGAGGCGAATATTGTGAATCAGAAGAAATGTGTATTAATGCTTGCATCTGTGGCATCTATGATTGACCAGTTTAATATGTCAAACATTGATATCCTGTTAAACATGGGATATAGAGTAGATGTGGCATGCAACTTTGGATTTGGAAGTACATGTTCAGATGAAAAAATTACTGAATTGAAGAGCAAGCTTAAAGAAAAAGGTGTAGAGTGTTATCAGGTGGACTTTACACGTAACGTGATGAATCTTATTCAGGATGATAAAGCGTACAGACAGGTTAGGAAGTTGGTGGAGAATAACCGATACGACTTAATTCATTGTCATTCACCTATTGGTGGTGTGATTGGAAGAATTGTGGCACATGAGACAGGAATCAAAGTAATCTACACGGCACATGGTTTTCACTTTTACACGGGTGGGCCTAAGAAAAACTGGATGATATATTATCCAATTGAAAAATTGCTTTCCAGATGGACAGATGTGCTGATTACCATCAATAAAGAGGACTATGGAAGAGCAAAACAAAAGTTTCATGCTAAAGAAACAAAATATATTCCGGGAGTCGGAGTAAACATAGACCGATTTGAACTTGGCCAGGAAGAACGGGAACAGAATAGAAAACTGAAAAGAGAAGAGCTTGCGGTTCCTGAAAAAGGATTTGTATTGCTTTCTGTGGGAGAATTGCAGGATCGAAAGAATCAGCGAGTTGTTATAAAAGCCTTGCATGAACTAAATAATCCGGATATTTATTATTGGGCTGTAGGCAAAGGAGAATTGTTTACAGAATATCAGCAGTTAATTGAAAAATATGGATTAAAGGATAAGGTCACGTTATTAGGATTTCGAACCGATATTGTAGAATTGTGTGATGCGGCAGATTGCTTTGTGCATCCATCTGTAAGAGAGGGATTAGGAATCGCACCGTTAGAGGCAATGGCGGGTGGTTTACCTTTGATATCTTCCTATGTAAATGGAATAAAGGATTATACTGAGAATGGCGTAAGCGGTTGCTGCTTGATTGATCCTTTGTCTGTAGAAGAAATGAAGAAAGCTATTCAAAAGATGTATGAAAATGTGGAATTTAGAAAAAAGTGTGGAATAAATAATTTAAAAACTGTAAAAAGATTTGATATTAAGAATACGGACGAGATTATGAAGGACATTTATTCTCAATTCCTATAAGCAGAAACGGTAAAAGATTTATGAAGATATTAGTACTATCATATGAAGCGTGGAATGATATAACAAACGGAAATAATGTAACATCAAACTGGTTTGAGGGAATGGATGCCGAATTTGCAAATATTTATGCAAGCCCAGGGGAACCTTATAATCAATGCTGCCAGAGATACTACCAGATCACTGACAGCATGATGCTTAAAAGTATTATATCCGGGGAAAAAGCAGGGAAAGAAGTAGTTTGGTTAGGGGATACATCCCAAGAGAAAAATTCATTAGCGGAAGAGGAACCACAAAAATTATATAGATTCTTAAAAT
>ERZ1504705.432-NODE-432-length-11866-cov-4.790704_pt1 | contig 11866 bp, 10 predicted proteins | sample MGYA00572392_ERZ1504705 | MGnify/ENA primary metagenome ERZ1504705 (study PRJEB39906, sample SAMEA3182116) | gut metagenome | biome: human; feature: gut; material: Stool; isolation source: human stools | place: Canada | collected 2014-02-25 ...
CGGTATTCCATCCTATTCGGCGATGACGAGGTAGTAGTTCTTCTTGCCGCGCTGCACGAGCAGGTACTTCCCGGCGATCAGGTCCTCCTCGGTGACCGGGCGCATCGGGTCGGTCACCTTCTCCTTGTTGAGTGCGACGCCGCCGCCCTGCACCATCTTGCGGCATTCGCCCTTCGAGGGGAACACCTGCGTCTTCTCGGCGGCCAGCTCCACGAACGGGAGGCTGCCCAGCTCCGAGCGGGCGATGCGGAACTGCGGCACGCCCTCGAAGACCTGCAGCAGCGTCTGCTCGTCGAGGCGGTGCAGCGCTTCGGAGGTGGCCCCGCCGAAGAGGATGGCCGAAGCTTCGACTGCCTTCTCGTACTCCTCCTTCGAGTGGATCATCGTGGTGATCTCCTGGGCCAGGCGCTTCTGGAGCACGCGCAGGTGGGGTACGGCCTCGTGCTCGGCGATCAGCGCCTCGATCGTTTCCCGGTCGAGCAGCGTGAAGATCTTGATGTAGCGCTTGGCATCCTCGTCGCTGACGTTGAGCCAGAACTGGTAGAACTTGTAGGGCGAGGTGTAACGCGGATCGAGCCATACGTTGCCGCTCTCGGTCTTGCCGAACTTCGTGCCGTCGGCCTTGGTGATGAGCGGGCAGGTGATGGCGAAGGCCTCGGCCTCGGGGCCGAGCTTGCGGCGGATGAGCTCCGTACCGGTGGTGATGTTGCCCCACTGGTCGGCGCCGCCCAGCTGGATCTTGCAGTTCATCGTTTCGTAGAGGTGCAGGAAGTCGTAGCCCTGTACGAGCTGGTAGGTGAACTCGGTGAACGACATGCCGTCGCCCTCGCCGTTGAAGCGCTTCTTCACGGAGTCTTTGGCCATCATGTAATTGACCGTGATGCACTTGCCGATGTCGCGGATGAAGTCGAGGAACGAGAACTCCTTCATCCAGTCGTAGTTGTTCACCAGACGGGCGGCGTTCGGCGCATCGGAGTCGAAGTCGAGCAGCTTGGCCAGCTGCCGCTTGATGGCCTCCTGGTTGTGGCGCAGCGTCGCCTCGTCGAGCAGGTTGCGCTCCTGCGACTTGCCCGACGGGTCGCCGATCATGCCCGTCGCGCCCCCTACGAGAGCCAGCGGGCGGTGTCCGCACATCTGGAAGTGCTTGAGGATCATTACGCCCACCAGGTGGCCGATGTGCAGCGAGTCGGCCGTGGGGTCGATGCCCAGGTAGGCCGTCGTCATCTCCTTTTCGAGTTGTTCCTTTGCTCCGGGCATGATCGTGTGGATCATGCCGCGCCATTCGAGTTCTTCGATGAAATTTTTCATATGTGTCGTTTTTTTGTTATTTCCGTATGGTCCGTTATTCGATCTCCAGGTCGAGCGCCTTGCGCAGTTCGGCCACCAGCGGATTCTTCTCCGTGATGAACTTCACGCGGTCCTCGAGCTTGATGGGGCGTGCGGCCCGGATCTGTTCGTCCACCGTGATCTCCAGTTCGATCCGCCCCGTAATGCCGGCCACTTCGGCGATGCGCATCAGCATGGCGGTCTTCGACCGCAGAATCTCGTCGCGCAACTCCGTCGTGGGGACGCTCAGGCCGATCGTGTTGTCGTGGAAGGCCATCTGTTCGAAGACGGGGACGAACCTCGGGCGGCGTTCGCGGATCAACGCGAGGATCGCCTCCCGGCCGCGTTCGAGTTTCGCGGTGCATTCGGGGTCGATCTCCGCCGTTGCGGGCTCGTCGGCCTGTCCTTCGGTCTCGTGCTCCTCTTCGGGCAGCATGCCGCCCGAAGCGAGCAGCTCGGTGAGCGAGGTCCCGGAGAGCAGCGGACGCCGTGCAGGTCGAGCCGGGGTGTTGTGTGCCGGGGCTGCTGCCTGGGTCCGGGGCGCCGGTTGGTTCGGGACTGTGCGGAGTCCGCCGGTGGGTTGTGCCTTCCCGGGGCCGGGTGCCGTCTCCTGCGGGGAGGCGGTGACGGCCGTTCCGGGACTCGGAGCTGCCGGTCGGGAAACGCCTGCTGCGGGGGGTGTCGGCGTTGCCCCTGCGGTGGTTGCCGACCTTGCGGTTGCGGCGGCAGGTGCCGCCGCCGGGGCGGTTGCTGCCGGGGCTCCCGTTGCGGCCGGAGCCGTCGGGGTCTGAAGGTCCGGCAGGGGATAGGCTTCCGGAGATGTCAGCGGATTATTTTTTTTTTGGCCGAGCCCTGCGATTTTCATCAGGCCCAGCTCCACGAGCAGCCGCTGGTTCGACGACTGCCGTATTTTCCCGTCGATGTCCGTCAGAACGGAGATGGCTCCGAAGAGGAAATCGACACTGCAGGCGCCCGCCTGCGTCCGGTATCGTTCGAGCAGTGTGCCGGTCATCTCGATGAGCTGCAGGGTCTCGGGCCGTGAGGCCATCAGCAGGTCGCGCATGTGGCGGTTGAGTCCCGCCATGAAGGTCTGGCCGGAGAATCCCTTGGCCAGCACGGCGTCGAACGAGACGAGCGCACCCACGTAGTCACCCGCGAGCAGCATCTCGGTGATCCCGAAATAGGTGTCGTAGTCGAGAACGTTGAGAGTCTGGGCCACGTTGCGGTAGTCGAGCGTCGTGCCGCAGAACGAGACGGCCTTGTCGAACATCGACAGGGCGTCGCGCATGCCGCCGTCGGCCTTCTGCGCGATGAGGTTCAGCGACTCCTCGTCGGCGGTGATGCCCTCCTGGGAGGCGATGTAGCGCAGGTATTCGACGGCATCTTCGACGCGGATGCGGTTGAAGTCGTAGATCTGGCAGCGTGAGAGGATCGTCGGCAGTATCTTGTGCTTCTCGGTAGTCGCCAGGATGAAGATGGCGTGGGCGGGCGGCTCCTCGAGGGTCTTCAGGAAAGCGTTGAAGGCTGCGGCCGAGAGCATGTGTACCTCGTCGATGATGAACACCGAGTAGCGTCCGACCTGGGGAATGATGCGCACCTGGTCGATCAGTGTGCGGATGTCCTCCACGGAGTTGTTCGACGCGGCGTCGAGTTCGTGGATGTTCAGCGAGCGCCCCTCGTTGAACGAGCGGCACGATTCGCATTCGTTGCAGGCCTCGGCACCGTGGGGCGAAAGGCAGTTGATCGCCTTGGCGAAGATGCGGGCGCAGGTGGTCTTTCCCACTCCGCGGGGGCCGCAGAAGAGGTAGGCGTGCGCCAACTGTCCGCGCTCGATGGCATTCTGGAGCGTGGAGGTGATGTGTTTCTGCCCGACGACCGAACGGAAGGTCGCGGGGCGGTACTTGCGGGCACTGACGATGAAATCACTCATGGTCTTGCAAAGATAGGAATATTATTCTATTTTTAGCGCGGGGAGGTGAATTAATGCGGCCTCCCGAATTTGTCAAACCTTATAGTTTTCGGATGTTATGAAGTGGATTCGAATGGTGGCGATTGCGGTATCCGTACTGCTTTTCGCCGTGCGGGTGTCGGCTAAGGACCCCGTATATCAGTTGAGTACGCACATGCTGGATGTCTCGCAGGGCGCTCCGGCCGCGGATGTCGCCGTGGCGCTTTACGCTGCGGAGGAGGACGGTTCGTGGCGCCTTGTGGCCGAGCGCCGGACCGATGGCAACGGGCGGGTCGGCGACCTGCTGCCCCTGGGCGGGCCGAACGGCAACGACGGGGTTTACCGGCTCCGCTTCGAGACCGAACCCTACTTTGCGGCCCGGGGGCTCGGCTTGATCTATCCCTATGTCGAGGTGACCTTCCGTATTGCGGGCGACGGGCATTATCACATTCCGATCACCATGTCGGCGAACGGCTATTCGACCTACCGGGGCAACTGACGCCTCACCGGTCTGCCGGTCTTGCGGTCGGTGCCGCTGCGGCGGGAAGGTTCGGACCTTCCCGCCCTTTTTCTGCCGATTTGGCGGAGACTGTCAGTCGGCATGTGTCATTTTGTGACATTTCGGACAAAATGTGTGTCGAAATGTCCGGGCCGGCGGCCTGGCAGGCCTTTTGCGGTATTGAGTGTCGAACAACGAAACAAACGAAAACAACACGGATATGAACATCAACACTTTAACCATCAAGGCGCAGGAGGCGCTGCAGGCAGCGCTCAACCTAGCGCGGGAGCGCGGACAGCAGGCTGTCGAGCCGCTCCATCTGTTGAGCGTCCTGATCCGCGAGGACGATTCGCTCGCGACGTTCCTTTTGGGACGTGTCGGCGTGAACGTGCGCGGGCTGCGCGACGAGGTGCAGCGCAGCGTGGGTTCGCTGCCGCGGGTCGAGGGAGGCAATGGCGAGCAGTACTTCTCGCAGGACGCATCGCGCGTGATCCAGCGTGCGGTCGATTTCACGAAGACATTCGGCGACAAGTATGCCTCGGTCGAGCACCTGCTGCTGGGGCTTCTCTCCGAGCGCGGTCAGGCCGCCGACCTGCTCAAGCGGGCCGGAGCCACCGAGAAGGAACTCGTCGAGGCGATCCGCACCTTCCGCAAGGGGGCGACGGTCGATTCGCAGACCTCTTCGCAGGAGTTCGACGCGCTGGGCAAGTATGCCATCAACCTCAACGAGCAGGCGCGTGCCGGAAAGCTCGACCCGGTGATCGGCCGTGACGAGGAGATCCGCCGCGTGCTGCAGATCCTTTCGCGCCGTACGAAGAACAACCCGATTCTGGTCGGCGAGCCGGGCGTCGGCAAGACGGCCATCGCCGAGGGCATTGCACGGCGGATTATCGACGGCGACGTCCCGGAGAACCTGAAGTCGAAGGTGATCTACTCGCTCGACATGGGTGCGCTGATTGCCGGTGCGAAGTACCAGGGCGAGTTCGAGGAGCGTCTGAAGGCCGTCGTGCAGGAGGTCGTGCAGAGCGAGGGCGAGATCCTGCTCTTCATCGACGAGATCCACACGCTGGTCGGCGCCGGCAAGTCGTCGGGTGCGATGGATGCCGCAAACATCCTCAAGCCGGCACTCGCCCGCGGCGAGCTGCGGACGATCGGAGCCACGACGCTCGACGAGTTCCAGAAGTACTTCGAGCAGGACAAGGCCCTCGAGCGCCGTTTTCAGAAGGTCATGGTCGATGAGCCGACGCAGGAGGACGCCATCTCGATCCTCCGCGGCCTGAAGGAGCGCTATGAGAACCACCACCAGGTGCGGATCAAGGACGAGGCGATCGTGGCGGCCGTCGAACTCTCGACGCGTTACATCACTTCGCGGTTCCTGCCCGACAAGGCCATCGACCTGGTCGATGAGGCGGCGTCGCGGCTGCGTCTGGAGATGAACTCCGTGCCCGACGAGATCGACTCGCTGGAACGCCGTATGCGTCAGCTCGAGATCGAGCGCGAGGCGATCCGCCGTGAGAAGGACAAGGAGCGCATCGACCAGCTCACCAAGGAGATCGAGGAGCTCAAGGCAAAGGATGCGGAGATGCGGGCCAAGTGGCAGGGGCAGCGCGATCTGCTCAAGAAGATCCAGACCAACAAGGACCGCATCGAGCAGCTGAAGGTCGAGGCCCAGCAGGCCGAGCGTCAGGGCGACTACGGCAAGGTGGCTGAGATCCGCTACGGCAAGATCCAGGAGGCTGAGAAGCAGATCGCGGCCTTCCAGGAGGAGTACAAACTGGCTGCCGCCAATGGTTCGATGATCAAGGAGGAGGTCGATGCGCAGGATGTCGCCGAGGTCGTTTCGCGCTGGACTGGAATTCCCGTAACGCGGATGCTCGCCTCAGAGCGCGAGAAGCTCCTGCACATGGAGGAGGAGTTGCACAAGCGGGTCGTCGGGCAGGAGCAGGCCATTGCGGCCATCTCGGATGCCGTGCGCCGTTCGCGTGCCGGACTGAACGATCCCCGCAAGCCGATCGGGTCGTTCATCTTCCTCGGTACGACGGGTGTCGGCAAGACCGAGCTGGCGAAGGCGCTCGCCGAGTTCCTCTTCAACGACGACCAGATGATGACGCGTATCGACATGAGCGAATACCAGGAGCGGCACAGCGTTTCGCGTCTGGTCGGAGCGCCTCCCGGATACGTGGGTTACGATGAGGGCGGCCAGCTTACGGAGGCTGTGCGCCGCAAGCCCTATTCGGTCGTGCTGCTCGACGAGATCGAGAAGGCACACCCCGACGTCTTCAACATCCTGCTGCAGGTGCTCGACGACGGACGGCTGACCGACAACAAGGGACGTACGGTCGATTTCCGCAACACGATCATCATCATGACCTCGAACATGGGCTCGCAGGTGATTCAGGAGAACTTTGCAGAGGCATTCGACGGCAAGAAACTCCCGGCCGAGGTGATCGAGCGGACGCGCCGCGAGGTGATCGACCTCTTGAAGCAGCAGCTCAAGCCCGAGTTCCTGAACCGTATCGATGAGATCGTGATGTTCGAGCCGCTGACGCGCAAGGATATCGAACGCATCGTGGATATTCAGATGAGCGGTGTGCGCCGCATGCTGGGCGAGAACGGCATTCGTCTCGAATACAGCGACAAGGCGCGCGAGTGGATTGCCAATGCGGGATTCGATCCGCTCTACGGAGCACGTCCCGTAAAGCGTACGATCCAGCGCTACGTGATCAACGATCTCTCGAAGCGGATCCTCGCCGGCGAGGTCGATCGGTCGAAGCCCATTTCGATCGATGCCGGTGCCGACGGGCTGGTCTTCACGAACTGACCGGCGCGGCCTATACGGCCGACGCAGGAAGGAGGGACCCCGGAATTGTTCCGGGATCCCTCCTTTTTTTTGTTGGTGTATGCCATTGTCGATACGTGTATCGGCACTCTGCTGCGGTTTGCGGTTTCGAACTTTTTCGGGTGCAGTCAGAGCCCCTTTCGGGCCAGACGCCAGGCCAGGTTGTTGTACAGGTTGAGCAGCGGGGCGCGCCATCCGGCGGGCAGCCGGTTGAGCAGGCGCACCTTGCGCAGCGTGCGGCGGTAGGTTTTCGTGTAGCCGAAGCAGGCGACGGCCCGGGCTGCGGCGGCGGTGTCGCCCTTGGCCGAGAGGATCAGGGCCTTGCCCAGGGCTGCGCGGGCGATGAACTCACGCTCCTCCTCGGGGGCTGCAGGGTCGTAGAGCGCCTCGAACGAGTAGCGGGTCCGCTCGGGGGTGTAGCTTGCGGCCGAGCGGTTCGAGGCGTCGCGTGCGTAGCGAACCAGCCGCTCGGGCGAGAAGCAGACGCGGTAACGGCGGGCGATCTCGATCCAGACGTAGAGGTCCTCGCCGATCTTCATCCCTTCGGGGAAGCCGCCTACCTCCTGTAGCACCCGGCGGGGGATGCAGACGGCCGAAGGTATGGCGATATAGCGGTGTGCCGAGTCACGGAAGAAGTTCTCGACGATGCCCCGTCCCTCGGGACACGGCGCGGGGACGAGCCCTTCGCGGCCGAGGATGTGGAAGGCCGTGCAGTAGATGCCGCAGCCGGGGTATCGGGTGATGAGCGAGACGATCTCCGAAAGGAACCCCGGTTCCCATTCGTCGTCGGCGTCAAGCAGGGCGACGTACTCGCCCCGGGCCTCGGCGATGCCTCGGTTGCGCGCGGCGCAGACCCCGCCGTTCGGCTGTCGGATGAGGCGCGCGAGCGGCTCGCGGAAGGCCTCGACCTCGGCGGCGCTGCGGTCGGTCGATCCGTCGTCCACGACGATCAGTTCGAGCGGCTGCAGCGTCTGGGCGAGCACCGAACGTATGGCGCGGGCTACCTCGCGCTCCTTGTTGTAGAGGGGGATGACGACCGAGATGGTGGGTTCCGACATGCGTGTGGCTCTTTTGTTGCGAAGATATCGATCTTTTGCTACTTTTGCAAATAAAACTCCGCACGCATGACCCCATTCGAAAAGCTCGATCGATTCCTGCGCAACCTCTACGAGACGGCCTTTTACTTTGCCGTGATGGCTGTCAAGGAGAACTTCCGCAACTACGTCGGGCGTGCCGGTACGCCCGGAACGCCGCGAGGGACGATGGCCATCCTGGGCAACGGCCCCTCGCTTGCCGCGGAGCTGCCGGAGCTGCTCCGTGATCCGGGCGACCGCGACTTCATGGCGGTCAATTACTTCGCCCTCGACGAGCGCTTCACGCTCCTCAGGCCGTCGTATTATGTGCTTTCGGACCCGATGTTCTTCCGCGACAGTCCTCTGCGCGACCGCGTAGCCGAACTCTACCGGGTGATGAACGAGCGGGTCGCGTGGCCGATGGCCCTCTACGTGCAGTATTACAACCCCGAGCGGTTCGACTACCGGGCTGCGCTGCCCAATCCGCTGATCCGCATCGTGCCGTTCCATACCACCCTGTTCCGGGGGTTCCGCTCGCTCGAGTTCCGCCTCTTCCGCCGCGGACTGGGAAGTGCCAACTTCGGCACCGTAGTGCAGGTCGGCGAGTACATCGCCCTGCTGCTGGGCTATCTCCGGGTGGAGCTCTACGGCGTGGACCACACGCTGCTCGAGGGACTCTGTGTCGATGGCCGGAACCGCCTTTGCCGCGCCGACCGCCACTACTACGACGACGGTACGGCGCGCGAGCCGCAGCCCGTCTTCCAGAAGGTGCCGCCCGTACCCTACACGATGGCCTCCTATCTGGCGGAGGTTGCCGAACTCTTCCGCGGGCATGAGGTGCTGCGCGACTATGCCGCATGGCTCGGGGCGCGGATCGTGAACTGCACCCGCGGCTCGATGATCGATGCCTACGAGCGGCTCGATGATCCGCTCGCCTGACCGTTCCCGCTGCACGGGAAAGGGACGACCTGCATGCACAGGTCGTCCCTTTTTTGTCGGGCGGAAACCGCCCCTTATTGGGGCAGCTTGCGGCTTGCGGCGATGATCTCGGCCATGGCGAAATCCTCCGGGTAGTCGATGTCCAGCCCCTCGATGCGGTCTACGACGGCCATCCAGGGCCGGTCGCCGATACGGCGGTGGCGGCTGCACCACAACTCCCGCGGGAAGATGAAGAAGGCGCTGGTCTCGATGTAGACCGGTTCGATGGTCTGTGTGCGCGGGATGTTGTCGAGCGAGTAGTTGAGCGGGCGGCCGCCGTACCAGGCGAAGGTCTGGATGCGCTCGGCGCTGAATGCCGAGTCGTGCTCGCCCGAGTGGATCTTCTGCAGCGCCTCCGAGAGGGTTTCGGCCCGGATGAAGGGCGAGGTGGCGTGCGCCAGCACGTAGAGGTCGGCTTCGACCTGCACCGTAAAGCTGTCGTAGATCTCGCGGCCGAGGGTTTCGTCGCGGTCGAGCGCTTCGCTGCGGCGCAGGAAACGCACCCCGTCGGGCAACAGATCGCGCACCCGTTCGTCGCTGCAGAAGACATATACCTCGTCGATCTCGGGCACCTGCATCAGCGTCCGGAGGATGTGGCACATCAGCGGGGAGCCTCCCAGCATGCGGAGGTTTTTGCCCGCGACACGTTGGCTGTTGAGCCGTATCGGTACGAAAGCTACGGTTTTCATGCGTTCGGTTTTTCGTATTGGGCGGCCCGTTTCGTCGCGGTGTCGCGGCGTCGGAGACCGTTTCGCTGGTTTGATGTCATTGTACGAGCAGGTTGCAGCCTCGGATCTCGGCATGGTCGATGCGTCCCTCGATGACGAACGATCCGTCGGGAGCGACTCTCCCGACGTCCTGTGTCTGGATGAAGGCGCACGACCACCGGTTGGCCAGGTCGGTGATGTTCAGTCCGCCGCGTGCCCCCGCCGGCAGCAGTTTGAAGGGGTCGTTCACGTCGCGGGCCGTAACACGCATCCAGACCGGGCAGCGGAAGCGGTTCCCGCCCTGGGAGTAGGCCTGCGACGTCAGCTCTGCCATGCCGTACTCCGAATGGATCTCCCCGACACCGAAGGCCTCGCAGAGGATGCGGTGGAACTCCTCCTTGGGCAGCTCCTCGCGGTAGCCCTTCATGCCGCCGGTCTCCATGACCACCGTGTCGTGCAGCTTCGGGGCGTAGCGTTCGGCCAGATCCCACAAGGCGTAGCTTACGCCCAGCAGGATCTTGGGCTTCGGGTCCGCGGCCATGTCGCGCAGCAGGGCCTCGTAGTCGTCGAGGTAGAAGCCGCCCGAGCCGCAGTCGCTGATCAGGCGGTCGGCCATGTAGACCAGCGATGAGCCCTTGCGGCGCAGGTAGTTGGGCAGCAGGGCGTAGAGGCTCCAGCGGGCCGGATCACCGTAGAAGGTGCGGAACGAGCCCCGGAAGGCCTCCTCGTAGAGGGCCAGCGAGCGCATCGGGTGGCGCGAGGGGATCATGCCGGTCGTGGCGCTCGAGGTGAAGACCGCCTCGGGTTCGCCGTCGCCGCAGTAGACCTCGTGGCTCTTGAAGAGCTCGATGGGCAGCGCCGGGATGTCGCACGCGCGGCGGACCTCATCGGGGCGTACGCCGATCAGGTTCAGGTACTCGCCGTAGGGCGGGCATGTTGCGGCCTGGCGGCGGAACGTGTCGAGTACGGCGGCCTCGAACGAAGCTGCGTCGGCGATGCGGAAGATGTCGTTGTCTGTCATTCCCGGAGTTCGGTTTGCGGGATCCGGCGGACGGTTCGGTCCGCCTGCCGGAACACCGTAGCAAAGATACGAAAAATCCCGGACCGGGCAATACAGAGGAGGCTCCCGGCTGCGGAACGGCGGCAGGTGGCGGTAAAAACGGCGCCGCTGCGAAGTTCCTGTCCGGAACCTGCAGCGGCGGCTGTTGTCGGTTGTCGCAACCGGTCCTGTGGGACCGTGCGGTTACTTTTTCGACTTGGGTGCGAGCATCATGTTCATCTTCTTGCCGTCGAGCTTGGGCATCATCTCCACCTTGGCCACCTCCTCGAGGTCGGTGGCAAAGCGCAGCAGGAGGATTTCACCCTGCTCCTTGAAGACGATCGAGCGACCGCGGAAGAAGACATAGGCCTTGACCTTCGAGCCCTCCTTGAGGAAGTTCATGGCGTGCTTGAGCTTGAAGTTGTAGTCGTGGTCGTCGGTCTGGGGACCGAAACGGATCTCCTTGACGGTCACCTTCGCCTGGTTGGCCTTCAGCTCTTTGGCCTTCTTCTTCTGCTGGTAGAGGAACTTCTGGTAGTCGGCAATGCGGCAGACGGGAGGATCCGCCTTGGGCGAGATCTCGATGAGGTCCAATTCCATCTCGTCCGCAAGGCGCAGAGCGTCGCGGATCGGCATGACCTGCGGCTGTTCCACGTTGTCTCCGACGACGCGTACTTCGGGAGCCGTGATCTGTTCGTTGATGCGGTGCGGATTCTCCTTTTCGGGCAATCTGCGTCCGAAGCGGTTGTCCGATGCCGGTTTCGGTCTGTTATTCCCGGGGTTGAACGGCCTCGGCGGGAATGGTTTCGGTGCTGCGATAGTTGTAAAGTATTAGTTAATATTAAATAATATGGTCTCCGCCTCCGTCACCCGCCCCGGACGATTCCGGGACGGGTGTTCGGCGGTGAGGACGGTTACTCCTTTTTCAGGCGGTTGGCCTCGACCTCCTGTTTGACGAGTCCCGAGAGGAAGTCGCGGAAAGCCTCCATGGTCATCTGGCCCTTGTCGCCTTCGCCCTGGGCGCGGACCGAGACGAGTCCTTCGGCCTCCTCCTTCTCGCCGACGATCAGCAGGTAGGGGATGCGCTTGAGCTCGTTGTCGCGGATTTTGCGGCCGATCTTCTCGTTGCGGTCATCGACCTCGGCACGCACGTCGCCGGCGTTGAGGAACTCCGAAACCTTGTGTGCGTAGTCGTTGAACTTCTCCGAGATGGGAAGCACGACGACCTGCTCGGGCGAGAGCCACAGCGGGAACTTGCCGCCGGTGTGCTCGAGCAGCACGGCCACGAAGCGCTCCATCGAGCCGAACGGCGCGCGGTGGATCATGATCGGGCGGTGGAGCTTGTCGTCGGCGCCCTTGTACGTCAGGTCGAAGCGCTCCGGGAGGTTGTAGTCCACCTGGATGGTGCCCAGCCTGTCTCTTATACACATCTCCGAGCCCACGAGACCGTACTAGAT
>ERZ1504705.445-NODE-445-length-11597-cov-17.286346_pt1 | contig 11597 bp, 10 predicted proteins | sample MGYA00572392_ERZ1504705 | MGnify/ENA primary metagenome ERZ1504705 (study PRJEB39906, sample SAMEA3182116) | gut metagenome | biome: human; feature: gut; material: Stool; isolation source: human stools | place: Canada | collected 2014-02-25 ...
GAAGAACAATATGCTGCATACAGCAAGAAAGTGCAGGATAGAAAAGCAAAAATGGTATTTACAACCGATTATTACTCAATATTTTATAGGTAATAAGTCAGAAATATGGTCGTTGTCTTTAATTGTACATTCTAAAGGGTGAAGATTTAACGCTTTTATTGATTATTAACTCTAAAATAAATCAACTCGGGTCGTTTCTTCTCTTTTTCTTGTTATTTGTTTCCGATATTCCACTTCTATTTCAGCTTATCTCCTAAGTCTCTGCAAAGATAGCGAAATTGATTGGATATTCATCCACTCCATTATCATTTGTAGATTCTGTTTACGTGCCGCAATGTATCAATAACTCAACTACGCATAAGGAGGTGAGGGAATAGGAAAAGAAAATCTATTATTTTGGAGGAAGTGCAGTCTTCCGTTTGCTTTTTTGTTCCTGTTAAAATTAGCCCCCTAAAAAACAAGGGTTTGTGTAATCGGTTCTCGAATCAAGAACTATTGTTTAAGTTGATTTTCTACTATTTCGTCAGTCGTTTGTCTCCATTGCCGGATGCTTCATTATGTCAAGCCGATGAATGGGAAAGGTTTTGGGGCTGTTTACTCTCCGAAGGAGGAAGAAACTGCCTCAAACGGTTTACCGCTTGACCTTTTCACATTCAATTGAGGCTTGGCTACCTTTGCACCCGACATAAGGGATAAATGACTGAATATATTTTCGCTATTTGTGGGAGTGTTGTGGTGTCATCTTGATTGAAGAATAATAAAAAAAACGTTATGCTCAACCTTGACTAATCAGATGACACCCAATTGTGCTCTTGCTCCTTGAATATGGTTTTTGTCATTCGTTTCTAGAGCGAAGTATCCATATGCCAAGGCTGATGCTGCGGCTCTCTCTATAGTGTGTTCGTATAATTTATCCCATATTCTTCCTCCTTGTTTTGTATAAGCTGTAATCAAATCTCGCAGGCTATTTTCTCCGAAAATGGTGAGATGTCCTGCAAAATCATTGGCTGGGTCTCCAATATGGGCTGTTGACCAATCAATAATGCCGGCAACAACACCTGTTGTCGATGTAAGTATGTGCCCGGCATACAAGTCGCCATGAATGAATGTTGTAAAATCCGGCCATAAAGCATCATTGTCCAGCCATTTCCTGTATCGGATTTCAAGCTTGGTACTAATGCCTATTTCCGACTTTACAGCTTGCAATTGGTTCAAAATCTCAGGTCGCAAATCAGATGGCTTCATAACTCTCAGCCCATTTTCGATAATCTCTTCTTCTGGAATATTGTGCAACTGTACCAAAACTTTTGCCAGTGACGACACATATTCGGGACAGTCCTTGTCCATATTCCAAACCATATCGTAAGTTTCCGTGTCAATCATAAGCACAGGCTTTTCTTCAATCAAAGGATAGGCTATCAGATGGGGAGATACGATTTTCCAATCGGGCACTTTGACCGACAAATGCTTCTCGACAAGCTGTAAAATTTTCCTCTCGTTATTGATTTGCTCACCCATATCCTCACGGCGCGGAATACGAATCAGCCATTCCTTTCCGTTTGTGTCTGTAGCAAAACCGACTCTAAAGTCAACACCCATTTCATTGAATCTTATTTTCTCTGTCAAAGACACACCATATTCTTTGGCAAGTTTTTGAATTTCTTTTATTTCCATTTATATTTGATGTTAATTCTATAGTTTGAGTATCACTTTTTCATGTTTCCAACATTCATTAGTATGGGTGAAAGGAAAGAAACGACACCGATAAACATTACCATCGAACCTGATAACAAGAACGAATTGGATATTCCTATGTTTTCCGCCAATGTTCCTGTGCACAGCAAACCAATCATCGAAGGCAAAACGGCAGAACTATGATACAAAGAGAATACACGTCCCTGTATATTGGATGGGACTTCCGTTTGCAGGATAGTGATAAACGAGGCTGTGAATACCGACAATGAGATACCTGCGAATATGACAGTCGATACATAACCCACAAAACAGTTGGACGGCAAGATGCCACAGAGAAAAAAGGCAGTTCCCAATGACACATACATTGCATTGACTAAGACAATCTTTCTCGTTTTCGGCTTGAAAAAAGCTAAAGCCGTTCCACCTAACAGCATCCCTACAGACCACCCGATTTCTATTGTGCTGATTTTCCATTTCCCACCGTGATAACATTGTGTCGTGAGTAGAGGGAACATAAAGGAACTTGGAATGATACAAAATGTCACCGACATGGCACATAGGAATAGCAACGCTATCCCTCTATTTGCCAACACGCAGTCAAGACCTTTTTTCAAATCGCTCACAACGTGTTTGGCCGATAGAGAAGTTGTTGCCGTCGAGTAATGGGGAATGAATACAAATACCAATGAGAGAATAGCAGCTAAAGCACCCAATATGTCTAAATACAACACCGAATGAATAGACATATAGGTAATGGCTAATGTTCCTATGGCAGGGCTGGCTATACCACACATTGACCGTAGTACCTGATTAATTCCTGCCACCCGAATCAGCTCCTTTTCCGGCACAATAAGCGGAGCTATAGTTTGCACAGCTGGTGTTTGGAACGCATTTCCAACAGAGCGAAGCACCAATATCAAATATATCCAGTTAAGATTGCCACTGTCGTATTTCAAAAGGATACTCATCACGAATGCGCACAAAGCCAGGAACAAATCCGATACGATTAAAACTGTTTTACGATTCCATCTGTCAATAAGGACTCCTGCAAAAGGTCCTATGATAGCCTGTGGAAGTATGGCTGCCATTCCTGCAAAAGCAAGCACTTCTGCCGACTGATGTTCCAAGCTAAGCCAAATAGTGATTGCAAATTGAACGGCATAACTGGAAAGCATTGATATAAATTGTCCCGACCAAATAAGTATATAGGTCTGAACCCATTTCCCGTTTGAATAATTCATCGTTACCTTTTTTGCTACAAAGGTATAAAATTGGGTTGGTAAAATATAATCAGCTGATTAGTTTCTTTTGTCTAATCAGCTGATATTTGGTCATCTTCTCATAGAGAATCCTTGCTTTTGCTGGTGCTCATAATGCCCCTCCACCACATTGTTAACCTCTCGCTGGACTTTGACCTGCTCACGACTATCCAAGTTTCCTTTTTGCTTGGCAGTGAAATACAGGAAATCCCCTGCCGCCTGATGTGATTGTCTGTCATCCCCGAACAGGTTAAGGGCACTCTTGATGTCAGATACCTGTTCCGTATCAAAACGTGGCTTGTAATAATCACGGGCGAAACGGATGACACTGTGTACCGCCTTGCGGAAGATGTCGCTCGTTTTGAGCAGCAGGAAACTGAGATAACCGATAATATGATTTTGCCATGCAATCCGGTTCTTGAGTCTTGTTGTTTCCTGTGCATGTTCCGTTTCCTTGCGGTTCAGTTCGGACCGGTGTTTGGCCTCCAGTTGCATCAGTTCACGGCTATGGTCGTTCTGTATGGTCTGGATTCTGTCCTGCAACTGCTCGATAGTTTCCTTGTGCGTGGAAATCTCACAGCGCAAATCCTCTATTTCATTTTTCAGGGCTTTCGATTTCCCGGTAGCCCAGCCAACAGCGGCGTTCAGAAGCTCGCTTCCTTTTTCCTTGTTCAGTCTGGAGCGTTTCTCGCTGATAGCCCTGTCAAGATCTTCACTCTGCCGTTCCTTTTCATTTGCCTTTTCGATAAGGGCGTTGGTAATGCTTTCCGTTTCCTGCATCTTTTTGTTCGCCATTTCCAGCTGATGTTCCCGGTATTGCCTCGTGGCATCAAGCCGCTTCATTTCCTCCTTCTGCTTCCCAATAATAAAGTCGTTACGTTCCTGATGTTCCTTGCCTGTAACAGCCTTTGACTGCCCACGCTCCATCAGAAGTATGTCGGATGCCAGATTCTGCATTTCTGTCATATCCTCGTCATTGAGCTTGCGGCTCTTGCCTGTGTCATGGTTCATCCAGTCAAAAACGATATGGGCATGGTAATTCGGCTTGAACCATCTTTCGCCGACTTTGAAACTCTCCCTGTCTTCCGCTTCCGGCTGACCGCTAAGCCAATGTCCCTCGTCCTTGTGCAGGAAGATCTGGAGCGGAGTGATGCCCCAGCGTCTCCGGCACTCCTCGCCAAACTTGCATACATCTGCCAGTGTCGTGTCCGGTCTGATGAGCAACACGCCCTCACGGATTGGCGAGCATCCAGCCACCTTGGTGATTTTCCCGTTCTTGCCTTTTCGTTCACGTTCCTTCTCCTGCATCGCACGTCCTGTCTTTTCCTTGACCATCCGCTTGATGTAGTCATAGTGCGCCTGCAGGTCGGGATTGCCGAAGCCCGGGTTTATCCACTGCTCGTTACCGGCAGTCAGTTCGGGTACGATGTAGATTTGAGACTTGCCGATATTGCGCATATACTCGACAGTTCTCCGGTTATGAGCCCCACTTGATGTGACTCTGCAGGGCTTGATATGTATGCTTGATTTTGTTGCCATATTCTTAAATTTTGATTCTGGTTGTCTGACTAAAGTTGTTAGCTGATGTCCGCTCATAGCCGCACAGGGTTCTTAGGGGTGTAACCCATAAGCGGAGATTGCAAAGAGAGGGTCACTCTTTGCTCTGGGTTCTCAGGGGAGAAACGCCCTGAGTGGGTTCTTAGGACAAAGTCCTAAGTGGGACGGGGCAAAGCCCAGCCCCTCGGGAGAGCCCACAACTACGAAAGCGGAGCGTGTAGTTATAGTGGGCTATATCAATGGCAAGCCATTGTCCGTACACTACAACCCCCGGTTTCCGCTCTCCTCCGTTAAGGAGGGTTTCCGTCACCGCTGCCGATTGAGGATGCACCGACCAGCACAAGCCCCAGATCATCTATCAGCTTTTGAAGGGCGGGGTTCTTTTCTATCATCCGTTGCAGGATTCTTTCCGCCTCCACCAGATGGTCGGCTGTACAATTTATCCTGCTTTCCCGTATCTGGAAGATTATCCAATCGGCTATGTCGATATGGGCTGCCTTCTGTTCCGGCGTTGCGTTCTTCTCTATGAGGTCAGACACCATCACCTTGCAGAAGGTCATGCCGTCGGCACGCTCTTTCCATTCGGCATAGGCATCGGCATCCGGAAAGAGAAGCACGGTCCGCCCGGTCAGCACACGGAGCTTTTCCTCCCGCAACTGGCTTTTGCCTCCTGCCGCCAGCCATACATAGCCGGGGAAGAGGGCGGATCCGATAACGGCACTCTTCTCGGATTCTACCAGAACCGTCACCTTGTCAGGATAGACATTCAGCAGGTGTTCCCCGAAAAGGCATTGGGAAAGCTGCCATTCCTCCGCCAATACCCGTTGCCTTTTCAGTATGCTGTGTATCCAGTTCACTGCCGATGTCTGTCCGTCCTTTACACGGTGTCCGTCCCCGGGATTGTACTGCATCACCTTGCCTGTCCGCACCTTGTTCTCCCGGTCAATCTGCCAGAAGATGACCGCACAGTCACGGGTTGCTCCCAGACGGTAATCCTCCATTAACCTTTTCAGTACTTCCTTTGCCTTGCAGCCGTAATAGGAATCAAGCAGCGCTGAAAGGAAGCGGCAGAAGTTGCTATGCACGCTCTGCGATTTCTCCACATAGTGTGGCGGTATGTAACCGATGGCTGTCTGTTGCAGCGGTTGCTTGGGCTTCTGCGCCATACATTGTCTGCCGGAAGAGAAATCACCGGCAGTCCGGCATTCGGGGTGGTCGTGAAAATACTGTCTGGGCGTATAATGATACCCGCAGCCGCTTTCGTGGTTGCATCTGCCGACTGACGGGTGAAGGGGCGTACCGCTTTCGTCCACGTAGTAGGCAAAGGAACGTCTGTCCCCGCAATTCGGACAGGTATGCCGTGTTGACATTCCTTTATATTTCTGTAATGAATAGTTGCTCATGACTTTTTTTTATGATTGGTTTTCTACTGTTTGTCCCGCTGTCCCACTGTCCCGTCCCCTAAAGGCTGGGACAGTGGGACACTTGGGACACCCCGGGACACACTGGAAAATCAGGACCCGGTTTGTATGCTCACATGCTCTGCAAATGATATGGTCAGCTGGCATACAGCCGTGTACAGGCTGCTTTTTCATGGTTTGTCCTCCTTTTCATGTCCTGCAAACAGCTCCGCCTGCCTTGCTTCTCCAGCTGTCCCGCTTGTCCCATCTGTCCCATGCTGTCCCACCTGTCCCATTGTCCCGTTCTCCTTGGGACGGGACAGCGGGACACCCGGGACGGCTGCGTTCCTGTCCTCCTTGCTGCGCTGGATTATCCGGCTGACGGTGGACTTGCCGCAATTGACCTGCGAGGCTATCTCCCGGACTGACTTCCCGGATTGGGACAGTTGCAGGATCAGGCAATCCCTTTGTTCCGATTCGTTGTCACCCGGTTTCTTCAGGTGTTCCTTTTCGGTTGAATAGCCCCTGAACACGAATTGCAGGAAGGCGTCCGTTTTCTCAATCTCATAGACAATCACATTGTCGGCATCATACGAGAATGTCCCGTAACGGACCTTGAGCTGCTTCACATAGCGGAGTCCCCCGTCCAGTGCGCTTTTCCCGATGACAAACACGCTGTCAAAGAAATTGTAGAGCCGCTTGCTTCCGGCAAGGTCATTGGACGTGATGGGACAGTCCAGTGAACGCTTGGGTGTGTGTGCCAGGACAAGGATGGAAAGCCCGTATCTTTTTTTGAGATTGTTGAGCTGTATCATCAGCCGTCCCGCCGCATCGCCTTTCTCCATGGCACAGCACAGGTAAGTAAGGTTGTCAACGATGAAGATCCTGCAGCGGGTCTGCTGTGCCATCTGTTCAATGCTGCCGATGATTGTCCCTTCAAAGTCGGCATCCAGAAGGGCGTCACAGTCAAGCGATACCCGGTACAGCCTTTCGGGAAAAATGTAAGGCTTTCCGTACTCGTCGGTATAGCGGAGCTGGAACTGCTTTTCTGACAGTTCAAAGTCCAGATAAAGCACGTTGTCAGTCCGGGCTATACGGTCGGCTATCTGGACGGCAAGGATGGATTTCCCCACGTTGGAATCCGCAAAGAGGCAGGACAGTTCCCCCTCGTACCAGAAGCTGTCCCACAACGCACGGGGCGTGGGCAGCTGCGATGCTTCGAGTATAGTCCGGTTGGCGGTCTTTATGCTCATCACGCCGATATTTTCCGGCATACCGTTCTGCATCTGGGCTGCCCTCGTCAGGTCGCCATGTATCATGCTGATATAGTTCTTGTCCTCTTCCATGGCTCTTACCAGTTACGTTGGCCGGGCTTGCGACGGTGGGAGGAGGACATGGATTCGCTGAGTTCCTCATCGGACAGGGGTACGGGATTCTTGCGGGAGGATTCCAGCCATCTGTCCAGTTCGTCACGGTAAAGGCAATAGCGTTTGCCGGGCTTGGTGGCCGGAATGCTTCCGTCCGACAGTTTCATGTAGAGCGTTCCCTTGGGAATACCGAGATATTCCGCCGCTTCATCCACAGACATGGGGACATGGGTGTCCACCGTCTTTGCATTGTTCACACTGCGCTGCTCGGTAAGCAGGCTTCTCAAGCTCATCACTTCGTCCCGAAGCTGGGCTACGACCTCGGGAAGGTCGTTGAATGTAATCACTGTTTTTTCCATTTGCGTACTCGCCTCTTTTGTAAGGCTTGGCGCAAAGGACCGCAATGATATGACCGTGAATATCTTCACGGGAGGTCATTGCAAAATAATTCCCGAATAACGATGCCCAACCGTGAATGACGGGCAAAGTTATTCGGGAAATAATGGAATACAGGCTGTTACGTGTTGCCTGATACTTGTCGTTATTGCTGTTATATCCCCGGGAAACGGTCAACTGTTCACTTCCCGTGCATAATCTTCGGGATAATGGAAGTCCAGACTGTCGTTTTCGGGTTCGTCAATGGGAATCAGCGTCTTTGACGGATCGACCTTGAAGTTCTTTATGGTCGCTATATCCGTGTCGGCAAACTCACGTGGAAAAAGGGTCTTGATAAAATTGGCACGGTTGTCCCCGTTGTAGTATTTTTTGTACATGAAACGCTCGGAGATGTTCCACACGAAATGGCGGAGCGGAATGTTGGTAATCTCCCGGGTCAGCCGTCCTGTTATCGGCTTGGGCTTGTAGCTGTGAAGGCACATCCACTTGTTGACCTCGGCACAGATATGGTTGACGGTCTCCTTGTCGGCAATGCGGGGCATGACGAAGTGGATGTACTCCATGACAATGCGGATCCGTTCCGCCTCTTCCTGCTTCTGTCTGTCCTCATAGCTGGCACGGTTCTTTTCGTGAAGTTCCGGGGCAATGGCAATCTCTACCGGTTTTATATCCGGGGTTGCTTCCCCGCCTGTCGGCATCGGTGTCGGAGCTGCAGGTTCATTCGCATCCTGTGGCTGTTCTTCCTGAGCCTTTATGATTCCGGCAGATGCCTTTTTCTTGCCGGACTTGAGTTTCCAGATCTCGTATGAGTCGAAAATGACCGTCTGGAAAGAGAGATAGAGCAGCCACCCGAGAATGTTGCTGCATACAAAGACTATCAGCCTTACAAAATTGTCCTGATTGAAACTTGCGGAGACAATCAGTGTGATAAAAAAGGAAATCAGGCAGATGGCAACGCCGATGAATCCCAGAATGATGTATTTGTCCTTTATCGTTGGTTCCATATCGTTTTTTTCGGTTATTACTTGTAACTGTCAGGTCTTTGCAAATTTAATGGTATTCTTTCAATTATTGCTCATTAGCCTTGGTTGGCGGTTTCTTTTTCAATGTTTTTCACCAAAAGTCCGGAATCATACCAAAATATCATACGATAATGACTTTTTAAGGAATGGTGCCATCAGAAACAGAGGGAGCGGTTAAAGCCTTCACGCAATAACCGCTCCCTCTGAATATCCTGAAACAAGGCCTATGCCTCCTTGCGTTTCAGGGTTATCTTGTCCACCACGTCACACATCTGCTGTGCTGCCATCTTGGAATAGATCTGTGTGGTGGTAATGTTCTTGTGTCCCAGATAGGCTTGTATGACAGCCATGTCCGTACCCATTTCCACGTGCAGGCTTCCGAATGAATGCCGGGTGCAATGGAAGGTTATCTTCTTGGTTATGCCTGCCGCCGACAACCAACGCTTCAGGGGCCCCTGCAGCATCTTGTCCTTGAAGCCCTCGAAGATAAGCCCTTCATGCCGTTCCCCGAGCAGTCCGTAGGCTTCATCACTGATGGGGTTGTGAACAATCTGCTTCGTCTTCTGCATACGGGTGGTGACGAACATCTTGCCGTTGGTGTACGGCTGTATCTGCTGCCAGGTAAGCTGCCTGATGTCGCTCTTCCGCAATCCCGTCAGGCAGGCGAAAAGGAAAGCCCTTTTTAGAACCTCTTCCTCGCATGGCGTTTCGGCAAGCCGTATCAGTTCCTCCTGGCTCAGATGCTCTCTCATGGTGGGAATACTCTCGATGCGGTCCAGAAAGCCGTTGGGATTCTCCTTTATCTTCCTGTCACGGTAGGCCGTATGCAGGACGGCACGGAAAGCCGACCAGTAGCCCGCCGCAGAATTGATATGCAGCTTTTGGTTGGTGTGTATGGTCTGGGGAGCGTTCAGCAGGTACTCCATGAACTTGCGGCACAGGTCCACATCCACCTCTTCAAAGGTGCATTTGCCATTTACAAACCGTTCAAAGTGTTTGTAGACGTGCTGCCACTTGATATTCCTTCTGTCTGCCAGTTCCTTGAAGTAGGCGAGGAAATCCCCTTTCATCCTGGCCTTGTCAAAGAAACCGTTGTTCTCGTTGAAGATGGCTTCGTAACGCCTGTTGCGGAGTATCTCCGCCTTCTTCATCATGCGTGCGTTGAAATCACGCTCCTGCTGGTTGGCAGGTTTGGCAAAAATGTAAATACCCAGAGCTTCACGTGTTATCACTTTCATGGTGGTGTTGTCACGGTAGCCGGGATAATAGTCCAGACACAGCGAATACTGTGTACCGTTCTTGATCTTGCGCTTGCGCAAGGTTACTGTCTTGCATTTACTCATATTGGTGATGTTTTAACTGGTTGTACATTTCCGGAGGTGTCTCCGTGTTCACGGTGGCAAAGGAACAACGTGAAACAGCCGTGAATATCTCCACGGCAATCATTTTGAAATAATTTTCCGGTAATGGCGGTTGTTTGCGGTTATTTGTTCCTTTCAGCCATGACACGCTCCACATCGGAGCGCAGAAGCAGGTTCTTCACACCGACCTTTATCTTTTCGATGTGCTTAACCTTGACGATATGGCAGATGTTGGCTGAGGAAAGCCCGTAAATCTGCCGGACCTGTTCCACGGTGTAATAACGCTCGTCGTTCACAAGGTCAGTCCTGCGGAGTTCGTCCAAATGGGACTTGGAGTAATAGGTGCGGCCGTATTCTTTTTTGGTCGGTATCCTGTGCCGGTAGGCGTATGCCCGGAGTGCGGCAGGCTTCATGCCGAACTGCTCTTCCGCTTCTTCGGTCAGGAGCCAGTCGGTGATACTTTCCATATCAACTGCAACGCCAAAGAACTCGTCAACATGCTTCTTGCTGTAATAGTTCTTTCCAGCGATACGGCAGATGGGGATGCGGTTGCGTTTGGCGGTGGTATAGAGCCATGACTGCTTGACTTTATAAAGGGACATCACCTCTTCACCGGAATAGAAGTCCAAAATTTCATCGCCTTCCTTTTCCCTTTTTTCTTTTTTGGTCGGGAAAGAAGTTGAAGCGGATTTTTTCGGTGTGGAAGTGCTGCCGGGCAGGATGCGGTGGTAGGGATTGCCCTCCAGCATCCGCTCGATGTCGGCTCTGCGGATGAATGCCATGCGGTTGCTGATGCGTGAGGCTTTCAGCTTGCCCATGGCTACAAGTTTATAGATGTACTGTCGGGAACAGCCCATGAGTATGGCTGCTTTAGAAAAGGTGAGATACTCCTGATGCTGTATCTCCATGATTGGCCGGACGGCCTTGAAGAGGTTGTTCTTCTGTGTCATTCTGGCTCGCCGGGCTTCCGCCTGACAAACCTCGCTGCAATACCTTTGCATTCCGCTGCGGGTTACAAAGGATTTGCCGCAAAAACTGCATTTTCGGGTTGCTTTCATACTGCTTTATCGTTTACTGGTTCATTTCTTCAATCCTGTATTCCTGAAGTGGTGAACGGATGTAAACGGCAGTCAACGGTTGTCGCCTTTCTACACGATGTGACCGTCACTGAATGTTGGGGCGGATATTGTCGCTTGTCGTAAACGGTTGTAAACCCTTGTCAACTGTCTGCACGGTGTGACAAAAAACAAGCCCCGCAAATTCTCCACGTCAGAAATACGTCTCAAAAATATGTGGAAATTTGGGAAGCATCAAAAAGCAGCCGAAAAGTGTTAATTTTTAGAATATACTGATAATTAAAGGTTTATGCTTGGATATTTCTGATTGTTTTTGGTTGTTCTACGCTTCTAAATACATCATAAATATCTTCATCATCCTCACATGAAGTAAAGCCGACAAGCAACGTCAGCATCAGCAGAAAACCTGCGTATTTTTTAATCAGTTTCATAATCTTCTAGTTTATTGCGTTTATAAATACAAA
>ERZ1504705.485-NODE-485-length-10941-cov-5.050524_pt1 | contig 10941 bp, 6 predicted proteins | sample MGYA00572392_ERZ1504705 | MGnify/ENA primary metagenome ERZ1504705 (study PRJEB39906, sample SAMEA3182116) | gut metagenome | biome: human; feature: gut; material: Stool; isolation source: human stools | place: Canada | collected 2014-02-25 ...
CGGGTCAGAGCAGCGACTTCATCGAGAAGCTGCGCGGCCTGGGGCTGGTCGATATTACCACTACGGGGTGGGAGCCTTCGGACGAAGACCGTCAGTTGCTGCTTTCGATCGACAACCATCACAAGGCGGTCGATGCCCTGACGCGGTTTCTCGAAGACGAACGTTTCGTTCGGGACGAGCAGCCCATCGCCGACGGCGGCGAGGCTTTCGATCGCTATACGGCCGCTACGCAGCAGGCAGCGGCGCTCCGTTCGGAGATCGCACGCTTGCAGAAAACCGCCGACGAGCTGCGTCCCTGGGGCGATTTTTCGGTCGATACGCTTCGCAAGTTAGCGGACAGGGGCGTGGTGCTACGCTATTTCTTCACCAGCCGTGCGGCTTACGAGAAGGATATCGAAGCGTGGTCGGAGCGTTATACGATCGCTCTGGTGCACGAGGGTGAAACCTTTGATTACTTCGTGGTCGTGACCCGGCCGGGCGAGGAGGTGGTGCTCGATGCGCAGGAGGTCAAGGCGCCGACGATGGACTGCCGTCAGACCGAAGCGCAGATCGCCGAGGCCCGCAGGAAGCTCGCGGAGCTGGATCGGGAATTTTCCCGTGCGGCTCTTTCGGTGGAGGCGATCCGCCGGCATGGGATCGAGCTCAAGCGGAAGCTGGAAGAGATTCGCGTGAAGAATACTGCGCAGCCTGAAGCCGACGGTACGCTGGTTATTCTGGAGGGATGGGCCGAGGAGACCGATTCCGCGAAGGTGGATGCTCTGCTGGCCGAATACCCCAATCTGATTTTCCTGAAGAGTACGCCGACCCCCGAGGACAATACCCCGGTGAAGCTGCGCAACCGTCCCTTCGCCCATCTGTTCGAGGTGATCGGCGCGATGTATGCGCTGCCTAAATACGGCACGATCGATTTGACACGCTTCTTCGCTCCTTTCTATATGATCTTCTTCGGCTTCTGTATGGCCGAGGGCGGTTATGGACTGGTCATCATGCTGGGCGGTTTGGCCGCAGTGATGCTGGGTCGCAAGAAGGGGAGTTCGGCCATGAAGGAGATCGGTATGCTGACGATGCTGTGCGGATTCTCGGGCATGGTCTTCGGCCTGATGTCGGGCTCGTTCTTCGGATTGCAGCTCTCCGAATGGGAGTGGCTGGGCAGCCTGCGCGATCATCTGTTGACACCGGACATCCTCTTCCCGCTTTCGATCGGACTGGGTGCCGTGCAGGTGCTTTTTGCCATGATGATCAACGCTTATGTCACGGCCCGCAGCTTCGGCCTGCGCTATGCGCTGGGACTGATCGGCTGGATCATCGTGCTGGTCGATAGTGCCGTTGCGTTCCTGCTGCCCGAAAGCGTGGGCTTCACGTTCCATTCGGTCGCTTATCTGGTGATCCTGGGCATCGGCCTGGTGCTGATGTTCTTCTTCAATACGCCGGGCAAGAATATCTTCGTGAACTTCGGACTCGGTATCTGGAATACCTATAATAATGTGTCGGGACTGGTGGGCGATCTGCTGTCGTACATCCGTCTGTTCGCCATCGGCCTTTCGGGAGGTATTCTGGCGATGGTCTTCAACCAGTTGGCCGTTGGTATGAGTCCCGATATTCCGGTCGTGAAGCAGCTCGTGATGTTGCTGATCCTGCTGCTGGGACACGGCATCAACCTCTTCATGTGCGTTCTCTCGTCGGTGGTGCATCCGCTGCGTCTGACGTTCGTGGAGTTCTACAAGAACGCCGGGTTCGAGGCCGCAACGCGCGTCTTCACCCCGTTGAAAAACGAATAAACTAAATGATAATCAATATTAACAACTAAAACAAAATTCGATTTATGGAACCTATTACGTTGGGCTATCTCGGTATGGCCATCATGTTTACTCTGGCGGCCGTAGGCAGTTGCTATGGCACTACTATCGCGGGCAACGCCGCAGTCGGTGCGATGAAGAAGAACCCGAATGCCTTCGGTAACTACATCATCCTGTCGGGTCTGCCCGCTTCGCAGGGTCTTTACGGCTTTGCCTCGCTCTTCCTTATCATGAATTACCTGACCGATTCGGTTACGATGCTGCAGGCAGCCGCTATCTTCGGCTTGGGTATCTTGGTCGGCCTGGTGAACTTTTTCTCGTCGTATCGCCAGGGCCAGCTTTGCGCCAACGGTATCGCTGCCGTAGGTAACGGTCATGACGTGGGTACCAAAACCCTGATCCTCGCCGCTTTCCCGGAGTTGTACGGTATTTTGACCGTGGCGATCACCTTCCTGGTAACCGGTCTGATGAAGTAATCGAAATCCCGGATTTCGAAAGAACAGGCGGAGCTTCTGCAAGCTTCGCCTGTTTGTGTTTTGTGAGGAAGAGGGTGTGTGGAGGGGTTTTGGAGAAGGTTTTTGTATAAGGCATGAGAGGGGACGGTTCGATTCGAGGTGGAGTAAATTGCGGGGTTCGGCAATGTTGCTGTGTCCCGGCAGATCGGACGGTTACGGGGTGGAAACCGCTGGAATTCCGGGGTGTCTTCGGAATCCGGTCGTGTCAGTCATAGACGGCTGTTTTGTGTGGTCGGCTTTGTTGGGTATGCTGCTTTATTCTGTTGTTTGGAGCGCTTGTTCGATTTGCTCGATCAGCAGGCGTTGTATTGTTGCGTCGTAGTCGGTTTCGGAGAGCAGGATTTTGCCATTGGGACTGATGATAAAGTTGCGGGGAACGTATCGGGTGGCGTAGAGCGAGTAGATTGACATGTCGGGATCCAGACCTACGGAGAATGCGATTCCCAGCTCGCGGCAGAACTCTTGAACGGTCTGCTGCGTTTCGCCTCGATTGATTGGAAGGAAGCGAAATTTCCGGTCAGCAAAGCGATCGACGATTTGGGTTTGCATCTGCTGCATTTGTTTCCGGCAGGTCGGGCACCACGTGGAGAAGAAGGTAAGCAACACCACGTTGCCTTGCAGGTCGGACAGGGTGATCGCTGTGTCGTCGAGCATTCCGACCGTGAAGTGAGGGGCCTCCTCTCCGACGCGGACGAGCGTGGTTTCCTTTTCCGTCGGGATCTCTTCGGAAAGGCAGCCCGTTAGGGCGAGTACAAGCAGGAACAGCACAATAGTCGGCTGTACGGTCCGGTATAGAAGTCCGAGGTGTCGTGTAAGTCCGGATCGAGAGAAGAGTCTTGTCTGTCGAAGAGCAGGCCGTAAATATGCCGTCATAGGGAGTTGGTTATAATCGTCGGGTAGAGTTCAAAATTCGTTCCGAATAAAAAAGCCGGAATTTTCCGGCTTTTTATTCGTGCAGGGAAATACCTCTCTTCAGTTGATATGGCTTGCCGCACGGGGATCGTTACCGCATTCGGTAAAGCTGGTCCCGCAGACGAGGCGTGAAGCCCGCCTCGCGGATCGCTTGTTGGATGCCTGCGGCATCGAACTGGTTGTGCGCCCCGGCCGAAGAAACGACGTTCTCCTCGATCATGATCGAACCCATGTCGTTGGCGCCGCTGTGCAGCGCTACCTGAGCGGTGGCCTTGCCGACGGTGAGCCACGAAGCCTGGATGTTGCGGATGTTGTTCAGAACCAGTCGGCTGACGGCGATTATGCGAATGTATTCCAATGGAGAAAAGCGGGTTGCAACTCCCTGCCGCTCCAATTCGGTGCCCGACGAGCGGAAAATCCAGGGGATGAAGGCCAGAAAGCCGTAATGTCCTTCGGGACAGCGGGCCTGCAGGTCGCGGATGCGCAGCAGGTGGTCCACACGCTGACGGGGTGTTTCGACGTGGCCGTACATCATCGTCGCCGAGGTCGGCAGGTTGAGGCAGTGGGCTTCGTGCATCACCTGGATCCACTCCTCGACCGTAGGTTTGGCGGGCGAGATGGCTTTCCGCACACCGGGATCGAGGATCTCGGCCCCGGCACCCGGCAGGGAGTCCAATCCGGCGGCGATCAGCCGTTTCAGGGTGTCGAGCGTGGTGAGGCCGCTGATGCGGGCGATGTGCGCCACTTCGGGCGCTCCGAGGGCGTGCAGGCGTACCTGCGGATAGAGGCTCTTGAGTGTCGAGAAGAGCTCCTCGTAGAAATCGATCCCCAGCTTCGGGTGTAGACCGCCCTGCAGCAGCAACTGGTCGCCGCCGAGGGCGAGCATCCGCTCGATTTTCTCCTTGTATTCATCCAGCGTAGTGATGAAAGCCCGCTCCGTCTGGTGGGGTTTGCAGTGGAAATTGCAGAAGTGGCAGCCCGAAATGCAGACGTTGGTGATGTTCACGTTGCGGTCGATCTGCCAGGTCACGACCTCCAGGTCGGGCACTACGGCACGGCGCACGCGGTCAGCCGTGAGAGCCAGCTCCTGCAGGGGGGCCTGTTCGTAAAGCCAATACGCCTCCTCCGCCGTGAGGGGATCACGCTTCAGACATTTTTCGTATATCTCTTCCGCACGGTTGGGGCCGGTCCCGGCGGTTCGCTGCGTCTGTTCCCGGATCATCGCTTCGATCCTTTTTTGCCCCCTTTGCGGGACGTTTTGCCGCCCTTACCCGGTCGGGACGTGCTTTGGCGGCGTACCGGAATCGCTGCGTGCCCCTTTACGTCGTCCTCGCGGGAGTCGGCCGCCGCATCGTGCACCAGTTCGAAATCGAGCTGGCGGCGTTGCAGATCGGCCCGCTTGACGCGAATACGCACGGCATCGCCCAAGGTGAAGATCCGTCCTTTGCGGCGTCCATAGACCTCGTAGCGGTTCTCGTCGAACTGGTAGAGGTCGTCCTCCATTTCCCGCAGCGAAACCATGCCTTCGATGTGGGTTTCGTCCAGCTCGACGTACATGCCCCAGTCGCTCATGCCCGAGATATGGCCGTCGAAGAACTGGCCGATTTTATCCTGCATGAACTCCACCATTTTGTACTTGATCGAGGCGCGTTCGGCTTCGGCAGCGATCACTTCCCGCTCCGAGGCGTGTACGCAGAGTTTCTCGAAGGTGTCGCGGTCGGCCGATTTGCCTCCTTCGAGGTAGCGGGCCAGCAGCCGGTGGACCATCATGTCCGGGTAGCGGCGGATCGGCGAGGTGAAATGCGTGTAGTAGGGGAAAGCGAGGCCGTAATGACCGATGTTGTCGGTCGAGTAGAAAGCCTTGGACATCGCACGTACGGCGAGGTTCGAAATGACGTTTTCCTCGATGCGTCCTTTGGCCTGTCCCAGCAGCTTGTTCATCTCCTTGGCCACGGCGCGTCCCTTGTCGGCCTTGAATACGTAGCCGAAGCGCAGAACGAAGGTCCGGAATTTTTCGAGCTTCTCCTCGTTCGGAACGTCGTGTACGCGATAAACCATCGTGCGCCGCACGGCACGGCCGTTCACTTTGTGATGTCCGCAGAATTCGGCGACCTGTTTGTTGGCCAGCAGCATGAACTCTTCGATGAGCTGGTTGGCCTCCTTTTGCTCCTTGAAATAGACGCTCAGGGGTTTGCCTTCGGCGTCGAGTTTGAACTTGGCCTCTTCGCGCTGGAAGCTTACGGCTCCGCGCTTGAAGCGTGTTTTGCGCATCCGCTGGGCCAGACGGTTGAGCGTCAGCACCTCTTCGGCGAAGTCGCCCTTGCCGGTTTCGATGATCTGCTGCGCCTCCTCGTAGGTGAAGCGGCGGTTGGAGAGGATGACCGTGCGGCCGAACCATTTGTCCAGTACTTCGGCTTCCTCGTTGAGCGTGAAGACCGCCGAGAAGCAGAGACTCTCTTCGTCGGGGCGCAGCGAGCAAAGTTCGTTGCTCAATTTTTCGGGCAGCATCGGAATCGTACGATCGACCAGATAGACCGACGTGCCGCGCTCCTCGGCTTCGGTGTCGATCACCGAGCGGGGTTGAACGTAGTGGGTCACGTCGGCGATATGTACGCCCACCTTCCACACGCCGTCTTCGATCTTGCGGATCGAGAGGGCGTCGTCGAAGTCCTTGGCGTCCGCCGGGTCGATGGTGAAGGTCGTTATCTTGCGGAAGTCGCGCCGGGCGGCATAATCGGCTTTGGTGATCGTCGAAGGAATGGCCTGGGCCGCATCTTCGACCTTTTGCTCGAAATGGTAGGGCAGGCCGTATTCGGCCAGGATGGCGTGCATCTCGGTATTGTTCTCTCCGGCGCGGCCCAATACCTCGACCAGCTCTCCGGCGGGGCTTTTGGAACCCAGCGCCCAGTCCGTGATGCGGATCACGACTTTGTCGCCGTGCTGTACGTTAGGGTTGTCCCGCTTGGAGAGATAGACGTCCATCGGCATGCGCCGGGGATCCATCTTGACGAAGATGGCGTGGTCGCTCACGTCGGCCGTGCCCACGTATTGCTTGCGGCTGCGCTCCACGATGCGGGTGATCTCGCCTTCGAGGGACCCGGCGTGGGAGCGGCGGGTGATGACGAACTCCACGCGGTCGCCGTCCAGAGCATTCAGCGAATTGCGCTGGCTGACATATACGTCGTTTTCGAACTCCTCGGAGCGGATATACATCGCTCCTGTCGAGATCATCTGTACGATGCCCTCCTGGCGGGGACGCTCCTTGCCGCTGAGACGGTACTTTTCCTGCCCGCACTCCTCGATAGTGCCCTGGGCGAGCAGTTCCGTGATGATTTCACGGGTACGAAGACGGCCCTCCTTGGTGGCGCCGCCCGAGGCCGAAGCCAGATGCTTGAGGGAGAACTTGTTGTTCGGGAATTCCCGGAACAGGTTAATGATCAGCGAAGAGCGGTCGAATGCGGCCGACTTCTTCGTATTTTTCAGTTTATTCATCGGTTGAAATAGTTACGGGCGAGGAGTTCCATGAACCGGATGCCGGTCGGAATGGCCGCCTCGTCGGGATTGAAGGTGGATGTATGCAGTTTTCCGGCTCCGGGACCGACGCCCAGGCGGTAGAAGATCGCCGGGTAGCGGGTGCCGTAGAAGCCGAAATCTTCGGAAGTCATGCGCAGGGGCAGCATTTGAAAGGGAATTCCTTCGGTTTCGGCCAGTGCGACGGCCTGCCGGATCAACTCCGGGTCATTGACCACGCACGGGTAGCCGGGGGTGAAGTGTACCCGGGTTCGTATGCCGTACGAGGCGTCGTTCGCGGCGGCGAGTTCTTCGATCCTGCGTTTCACTTCGGCCCGTTCCCGTTCGTCGAAGGTACGCATCGTTCCCTCCATATAGACCCGGTCCGGGATGACGTTCGTAGCGCCCGCAGCTTCGACCTTGCCGATCGAAACGACCCGTTCGGGCGTGTTCAGGGCCGTGAGGTGCAGGATCAGTTGTGCGGCGGCGCTCACCGTGTCGCGGTGTTCGGCACGCATGGCCGCGTGGCCGCCCGCGCCTTCGAGCGTGAGGCGCAGTTCGTCGTTGGAGGCCATGTACTTGCCCGCGCGGAAGCCCAGCGTGCCCGCGTCCAAAGCGGGTTCGACGTGCTCGCCGACGACGGCCAGCACCGTATAGCCTTCGAAGGGGTTTTCGGCCAGCACTTTGGAGGCTCCGCCGGGATTCGATTCCTCTCCGGGTTGGAAGATTCCGAAAAGAGTACCCTCGAAATTCCGCTCGGCGGAGAGCCGGAGCAGGGTGCCGTAGAGCACCGCTGCGTGGATGTCGTGCCCGCAGGCGTGCATCACTCCGTCGTTCTCGGAACTCCACGCCGCGCCGCTCTGTTCGCGGATGGGCAGGGCGTCGATGTCGGCTCGCAGCACGACGGCTCGCCGCAGGTCGCCGCGTCCTTCGATTTTGGCCAGTACGCCGGTTCCGGCGATCGGACGGCAGGGGATGCCTGCCTCGCGGAGCGCCTCGGCGATGAAGCGGGCGCTCTCCGTTTCGCGGAACGAAAGCTCCGGGTGGCGGTGCAGGTGGCGGCGAAACTCTACGGGTGTCATGGTTAAGCGTTTAATAGCAATTACTTTGCCCTATTCGGAATTAGAATACGTTGCGGGCGATCTTGCGGATGTTGTCCGTGCGTCCCATCGTGTAGAAATGGATGATCGGCACTTCGGCCGCCTTGAGCTCCTTGGCCTGGTGGATCGCCCATTCTATCCCGACCTCGCGGGCCGCCTGTGTGTCCTCGCCGCAGGCCCGGACGGCCTTCACCAGCTCTTCGGGCAGGCTGACGCTGAAGGTGCGGGGCAGGATCTCCAGGTGCTTGGGCGTCGAGATCGGCTTGATGCCCGGGATGATCGGTACCGTGATGCCCGCTTTGCGGCAGCGCTCCACGAAATCGAAGTACTTGCTGTTGTCGAAGAACATCTGGGTCACGATGTAGTCGGCTCCCGCATCGACCTTCTCCTTGAGGTACTGGAGGTCGCTTTGGGCGTTCGCCGCCTCGAAATGCTTTTCGGGATAGCCCGCCACGCCTACCGAGAACTTGGAGTGGTGGCACTCCTCGACTTCGCCGTCGATAAATTCTCCCCGGTTCATGGCCTGGATCTGGCGCACCAGGTCGGCGGCGTGGGCGTGTCCCTGGGCGTAGGGGACGAAGCGGGGTTCGTTCTGCCGCTTGTCGCCCCGCAGCGCCAGCACGTTGTGCAGCCCCAGGAAATCCATGTCGATCAGCGAATCCTCGATGTCGTATTTCGACCAGCCGCCGCAGATCAGGTGGGGAACCACCTCCACGTCGTACTTGCGCCGGATCGCGGCCGAGATGCCGACCGTGCCCGGACGGCGGCGCATGATGTGCCACTCGCGGCTTCCGTCGGGGCGGATGTCCTCTTTGAGGGCTTCGCGGTGGAAGGTGACGTTGATGTAGGCCGGGTTGAAATCCATCAGCGGGTCGATGGCTCCGAAGACGCTGCGCGTACCGTCCCCCTTCAGGGGCGGGAGCAGCTCGAAGGCGAAACGGGTCGTGCGCGAAGCGACGGCGCCCTGTATGAGATCCGTAATATTCATCAGATGTTATTGGGTATCAGTTTTTCGATCGTTTCTATGTCCATGTTGCGGCGTGCGGCGTAGTCGGCCAGTTGCTCTCGGTCGATTCGGCCGACGGAGAAATATTCGGCGTCGGCGAAGAACAGGCCGCAGAGCGCCTCCTCAGGTGTAATCATATAGTTGTCGTTCAGACGCATGGCGGTCGTCTTGTCGGCGGCCAGCAGGTCGAAGACCTCGCGTTTGAGCGAGTGGTCGGGACAGGCCGGGTAGCCGAAGGCCATGCGCCGGCCCCGGTATTTGCCGCGGATGATCTGTTCGGGTGTGAGCGCCGGACCGGTTTCGTAACCCCACATCTGGCGGCGGATGAAGATATGCACCCATTCGCAGAGGGCTTCGGTCAGGCGGTCGGCCAGCAGCTTCGAGAGGATGGCGTTGTAGTCGTCGCCCTCCGCGCGGAACTTTTCGGTCAGCTCCTTGAGCCCTATGCCGCCCGTGAGGGCGAAGGCCCCGATATAGTCGGTCCTGCCTGCCTTTTCGTCGGCGATGAAATCGGCCAGACAGCGGGCCTGGGCTTCCCGGACCGGGGCCTGGCTGCGCAGCATCGGCAGGATGTATTTCTTGTCTTTCGGGCCGGTGACCACGATGTCGTCGCCCCGGCTGACGGCTGCGAAGATGCCCGCTACGCCCTGGAGGGTGAGGAGTTTTTCTTCGCGGATGCGGGCCAGCATCTTTTGCGCGTCGTCGTAGAGCTTGCGGGCTTCGGCGCCGTGTTCGGGGTTTTCGAAGATCTCCGGTACGCGGCCCTTGAGCCCCCACGCCGGGAAGAAGAAGTTCCAGTCGATCAGCGGCTCCACATCGGCGATACTTATGTCCGGAAACACCAGCCGTCCCGTATGGGCCGGAACAGCGATTTCGGACGCGGGTTTCGGCACGCGCAGCTTGCGCACCTGACCGAAGGGTAGGATCGTGCGGATCTCCTCGCGGCGGCGGTACTGGTCGCGCAGGGTCTGTTGCTCCTCGCGCACGCGAGCCAGATACTCTTCCCGGCCGGGACCGAGCAGTTCGCCGAGGATTTTGTTGTTGCGGCTGGCGTTGTCGGCATGGATCACCGGGCCCGAGTAGGTCGGAGCTATTTTTACGGCGGTGTGTACGTCCGAAGTGGTCGCACCGCCGATCAGTACGGGAATTTGCAACCCCCGGCGTTCCAGCTCTTCGCAGACGTGGATCATCTCCTCGAGCGAAGGGGTAATCAGTCCGCTCAGGCAGATCGCGTCGGCGCCCCAGGCGACGGCTTCGTCGATGATGCGGGGACACTCGACCATCACGCCCAGGTCGCGGATCGTGTAGCCGTTGCAGGCCATGACTACCGCCACGATGTTCTTGCCGATGTCGTGTACGTCGCCTTTCACGGTAGCCACCAGCACCTTGCCGGCACTCTTGGCGTTCGCTTCGGAACCTTGCTCGATGTAGGGAGTCAGTACGGCGACGGCTTTTTTCATCACGCGGGCGGTCTTGACCACTTGCGGCAGGAACATTTTGCCCTGCCCGAACAGATTGCCTACGACTTCCATGGCCGGCATCAGCAGCCGGTCGATCACTGCCAGGGGCGAGCCCAGCGTGCGGTAGCCTTCGAGCGCGTCCTGCTCGATGTAGTCGGCCACGCCCTTGAGCATGGCGTATTCGATGCGCTTGCCGAGCGGCTCCGAGCGCCAGGCGTCGGTATGCTGCGTCTGCGTCGCGGCGGTTTTGGTGAATTGCGAAGCGTATTCCGTGAGGCGTTCGGCTGCGTCTGCGCGGCGGCAGAGGATGACATCCTCGACTCGTTCGAGCAGTTCCGGTTCGATGTCGCTGTAGATTTGCAGCATCTGGGGATTGACGATCGCCATGTCCATACCCGCTTGGATGGCGTGGTAGAGAAACACCGAATGCATGGCCTCGCGCACGGCGTTGTTGCCCCGGAAGGCGAACGAGAGATTCGACACGCCGCCCGAAATCTTGGCGTGCGGCAGGTTTTGCTTGATCCAGCGCACGGCTTCGATGAAATCCCTGGCGTAGGCGTCGTGGGCTTCGATACCGGTGGCCACCGCGAGGATGTTGGGGTCGAAGATGATGTCTTCGGCGGGGAATCCGTCGTCGGTGAG
>ERZ1504705.495-NODE-495-length-10814-cov-3.094433_pt1 | contig 10814 bp, 10 predicted proteins | sample MGYA00572392_ERZ1504705 | MGnify/ENA primary metagenome ERZ1504705 (study PRJEB39906, sample SAMEA3182116) | gut metagenome | biome: human; feature: gut; material: Stool; isolation source: human stools | place: Canada | collected 2014-02-25 ...
GTGGGCTCGGAGATGTGTATAAGAGACAGTGCCTGAATTATACTATGACTTACTTCGCTGTTAATTTCCCTTAGAATCCAAGACAAATAGTCTTGTTCGCTTGTCTTTGGGTGCTTGCTTATGTAATCGGTTGATTGAGATAAAACATCTGAAATATTACAAGCAAATTGTACATTTTCATTATATTCTACGCCGTAATGTTTACCGAACAATCGTACGAACCCAGTAATGACGAAACTCCATTTTGTACCGCGATTTCGGTTCATCTTCATACCGACAATCAAACACTCTGATTTGTCAGGCGGAACATCACGATAAGTATACTCGAAGTCTTCGTTCGCTCTGTAAAAATCCCAAAAATAATATTCCGGATAGTTCTCCATAATCATCTTTCTGCCTTCACGATACAAAGCTTCAATATGTCCCATTATTGTATCGTCTACTATAAACTTCTTTCTGCCTTCTTGGAGGTAGAACTTATTGTAGGCATACAAATATTTGCCGTCTCCTCGAGTGTTTTGTGCTTCAGGAAACATTACTCGTAATGTAGAAATATAGGCAAACCAAGTCTTGATAAAAAGTGACACGAAATCAGCTTCAGTAACAGCCTTCCAATTCTTATATGTTTGTATCTCTGACATAGTTATACCTCCGCATTTTTACCTTTCAACCATTTCATAGCTTTTTCTTCTCCCAGCTCAATAGCAATCTCAACTGCTCGTTTTGCATTTTCAAGAAGTTGTTCAGATTGATGACGCAGGGCAAAGGATTCTTGCACTTTCGTGGCAATCTGTTTTTGTACGGATTGCTCGATTTTCGGCAAAGGCATACTCAAAAACTCGTCTTTTGTAATAGCAGTCAAAATTGTGCCCGAGCAGCGTTGCTTTAATAACGCTTGAATCGGTTTAGATTTAAACAAAACAAGAAGTGATTCCGGATTGATATAATCAGAGTCAACCACATAAAACCCTGTAGAGCACAATGCACCACTATATTCATCTGTAATTAGCGCACAACTTTGTAAGGAGCCTTCAACAGATGCAATAATAACCTGACCTGATTTTACCTTTCTACGAGCTCTTGATGGAAGATTTTTCCCAAGCACACTATCAACATCATTTATGTCACCAGAATTGCCCACGTTTGCAAGTTCGATGTAAGCATATTCAACGTCGTCTTTAGGAACAAAATTTTTATCATATAGATTACACAGGGTATATACGGTATCTTCCGTTTTCAAAGCCGCCTTATAGTCATCGTATATGGGTTGGTAGTATTCTGCGTCCAAACGACCACTTGTCAAAAAACTTTCCGAAAGAGATTTGAGCGACGTTATGATTTTAGTTGAACTTCGATCTACCATATCAATAGTGGAAACCAGCATCTTTTCGGCGTAACGGTATTTTTCTTGAGATGCTGCAATTAAATTCTCACTATTGATTATGAGATTACTTATTACTTTATAAAAAGCATCTGAAAAGGTGGGAATCGGAATTAAACACATATCTCCAACATTAAGTTTAGGTTGAGCATTGCCACTTGTTCTTCGAGCTACTAACTTTTGAGCAAGTGAGCAGTTAAGATAAGCAACTAAATAATGCTTGAAACTTTCTTGATACTTTTCTAACTTAATACCAATATTGTTTTCACTAATATTACAATAGGGTATTCGCTTATCTATACGTGCAAAATATCCAATGCTATTTCCTACTTTTGACAATACTATATCGTCCACCCTTAATGCGGAATTTTTAATACGATTATTGTCTTTTTCAGAAATATACATAATGTTTAATGTATTAACATAAAATCCACCTTTTATATTTTCAATTCTAATAAATGGAACAGGTCCCTCAGACAAATAAGATGCACTCTTTAATGTTGAACCAAAGGGGCCACTTACAACATCTTCTTTATTTAAACAAAGATGTGACATTTTTCTAATCTGTGTATCAATAGTGATAGCTCTCTTGTTGTAAAACTCTGCATCAATCCTAAAGATTGGATTCCAATTGTGAATTTCATTAAAACGAATTTCACTGCATTCCAGCCCATCCATCAAAGCCTTGTACTTGGCTTCATTAAAAGGTTTAACAGATGGGCTCATTGAAAAAAACTTAAACCTTCTTTTTTCGCAAATTCTATAAAGGCTTCTGCGATACCGTCTTCTGTCATTCCATCGTGATTGTATAAGTCGTGGTCAACAATAAAGTGATTATGGTGATCGAGTAGAATTTCGCCGTTTTCATTTTTTACATAGATTTTTTCACCAGAATTATCCTTGCTTGGCTTTTGCATTGTTGCAAAGAAAATAGGATAATCTTCTTTTTTAGGGCATAGCTCATCATCCCATTTCTGCACAAACAAAACCGAGGTTTTAGTTCCAGTATGGGGTTTAAAAACATTCCCGTGCAAACCTACGACAGCAAGAATACGGCAACGTTCAGCGATAAATTCACGAATATACTTATCACTGGAATTGTTAAAACGACCTTGTGGGAGAACAACAGCCATTCTTCCGCCCGGCTTCAAGAAGTTTAGGTTGCGTTCAATAAACAGAATATCTCTGCCAACTTTTTTCTGCCATTTGCCTTTATCGTTCTTTGCAAGTTCGTAATGGGAAAGAATAGTTTGCTCTTTGATATCTCCTGCGAATGGTGGGTTTGCCATTACAAGGTCAAAATTGAACTTGCTAAAATCACTGCTGCCCTTTGGCTGCAGCTTTTTCAACTTTTTAAAACCTTCATTATATGTATCGTTCCAGTCTTCTTGCTTTGTTACCTCATTCCAGCGAGAGTAATCGAGTGTATTTAAATGTAAAACATTAGTCTGCCCATCACCAGCAATAAGATTAAGGGTGCGAGCTACACGCACAGTTTTTTCGTCAAAATCAATCGCAAATACATTATCACGTACAAAGTCTCTTTCGTCATTTGTTCTTTCTGAAGCGGTGAAATCTTCGCCAGGTTCAAGACCTTTAGAAAGACGAATTTCTTTCCATACCTTAAAAATGCTGTGAACAGTAAAGCCGGAGCTACCGCAAGCAGTGTCAATAATTTTATCATTGATTGTTGGATTCATCATTTTTACGCACATATCAATGACATAACGAGGTGTAAAATATTGCCCTTTTTCACCTTTTTGCGCTTTGCTCATCAAATATTCAAAGGCATCATCAACAACATCCAAGTTGTTATTAAAAAGCTTAATATCTTGTAAAGTTGATACACAAACTGCAAGGTGAGAAGGAGAGAGTAGTATTTTACTTTCTTCAGCAAACACACCTTCCCACTTCTTTTTTGCATCGTCAAACAGGCCTTGGATTTTTTCTTTCAATTCAAAGTCAGTATCACCACTATTACGGAATTTTAAATATGCCGTTTTATCGTTGGCGCAAATCAGCTCGTCATACAATTTTGCAAAAATGAGCTTGAATATTTCCTCGAAAGAATCTACGCCGGCACTTGCAAGCACTTCATCTTCCATTTCTTTTATAAGATTTCTAAGAGAACGTTTCTCTTTACTGATTTTATCTCTGCTGCGTAAATCGTCATAAGTGTATTTCTCACTTAAAATCTCTGATAATTTTTGATTAGCTTGCGGAATATCACTAATCATTTCAAAGAAGTTTGGATCTTTGCGGTTATAGCAGGAAACCTGCTCACCGTTTGTCCAAACGCCAATAGGTGCACCTGTTGCATTGCAGTATGATTTGAGTTGTTCTTTTCCGTCAGTTAATTTAGGCTTTTTAAGTTCAACAATTATATACGGAACCATAGGACGGTCTTTGTCCATAATTGTAATATCTGCACGCTTAACTTCACGTCCAAAATGTATAGGTGTTTCAAGCTGAATACGACTGGTTGGATAACCATAATCGTGTACTAATTTCCAAATATATAATTGACGAATCGCTTCTTCCGGTGTTAATTTAATATCTTTTTCTCGAACAAGGCATTTGAAATAAGGAACTTCTTTTCCTTTTATATTTTTAGTAAATATCCCTTTTTCAATGGTTGTGATTGCTTCGGAAGAAAACAATGTATCATCATAAGACGTGTTTTTGAAAAGTTCATTTAATTTCATTATATATCCGCTCCAGTCTTTTTTAATTCTAAATAACGCTTATAGGAAATAACAACATTCTGTGGTTTATTTTGTTTTTGCACAATTAAAACTTTATCGTTATCAGCTACTTCTTTGAAAATTTTTGACGCTTGCCCTTTCAAGAACGGCGTAACCGATTCATAATCAGGCAATACAGGCTTTTTTTGAGACAATCGCTACGCCTCCTTTAAACTATTTATATTAGTGTATAATACCACAAAGTCATTACTTTTGTCAATATAAAAGTAATGACTTTATGGATGAACCTTGCTCTCTTATATTTAAATGATATGCTTCAACACGCTGAGGTGTCGTCAAATGGCGACACCTCACTACGAATTTGAAAATAGCTATTGAAATTCAGAATTAAATGATGTAGACTTGTAATATCAAATGAATATTTACGATTTCTAATCGAGCAAGCGGAGATAGTTTTTAAGAAACTAAGCTACCAAGCGCCGTACGAAACCGGATATACGAAGGGATAATTGTACCCTTTTGTGTATCTGTTTCTGCGGTGCTTTTTTGTTGCTCGATTTTGTTTCGTACAGTGTTAGGGCCTTTCCTGCTTGTTCGGGAAAGGACCTTTTTGTGTTTTTTAATGCATTATAACGAACTGATTTTGAAATATCCTTGAAGGAAAATATTATTTTTTGAAAATGAGAATATGTGATTCTCTTTCAGGTCTTAGGGTGTCCCTAAAGAATAAAATTACCGTTTGGATATACAAACGGTCTGCTCGCTAAGATTGAACATAATAGAATTTCGATTTAGATTTCCGAGAGATTTTTTCGGGGATCTTTTTTTATTTCACGCAAAAAATTGAAAGTTTTTAGAAAAACACCCTGACTATTTCCTCTCACAGTTCAAACAAGTGAGAGGAATTTTTTTAGTTTGTGGTTATTTTGGGTGTGCATTTTGGCACCCTTTGTCCAAATGAGTAGAGAGGCAAATATTAAAAAATATAAATTTTTCAACCCCCAAAAAAGCGTTCCCGCTTCTAACAAGTGAAGGGGTAATAAAAAAATATTTGGCAGGGGTTAATTTTTGACCGTTTTCGTTGCCTACCAAGTGAAAGGAGTTTTTATAATGTCGAGATTATCAAAGAAAGCAAAACAAGAATGGGCGTTCTTCCTAAGTCCCATCACCGACAGAAGAACTTACAACAATCTATGCCGTAAATGCTTAAACCAATGCAAACAAAGCTTTCGAGCGGTTGTTGTCAGTTGTCCAAAATATCATTCCAAAAGAGGTGTCAAAAACGCACCCAACGGCAACGATTTTAACGACACAGGATGAGGCAAGGAATTACACTTATTCAAAAATCAAACGGCTTACAGAGGGAAAAATCAGAAAAATTAGCACCTTTTTCATACAGAAAAAGTGTGACTATAGGTTGGAAGTTAATTTCGGAAAAAACAACACAGAAACCCTTCCCCTATAACTATATAAATAAATATATATTCTCTCTACCAGCCGGAAAAGAAATTACTGATTAAGAGAAAGGAAACATTATGATAGCAAATAAAGTATATAGCTGTGCAGAAATGTGTGAGGAAAGAATTTACACGGGAGATTACAGATTTATAGACAAAGAAGGTGAATATATCGCCACATTGATAATGCGAGCAGAAGCCGGTTCAGGAATGCTCCGCCTATTCTTCCGGCTGGTAAACGGAAATAAAATCATCACTCCGGTGTTCTGGTGGCAGAAATATCTTGGATTTTATGACATAGATAACGGAACAAAATTAAAGCTCATATACGAGAAAAATACCAAAGGCATTTATCTGAAAGCCGTAGAGATTTTGAGCTAAAGAGAGGTACTTACAATGACAGAAAGAATTGAAAAGATAAAAATAGACGCCCTTATCCCCTTCGAAAATCATCCGTTCAAGGAAAGAACCGGCGAGGAACAAGCGGAACTTGTGGAGAGTATTCGTACAACAGGTATGTTGGTGCCGGTAATTGTCCGCCCGCTTTTAAGGGGCAAATATGAAATCATCAGCGGACACAGACGAGTGGCAGCTTGTAGGGAGTTGGGCGTTGATACCATTCCCGCAATAGTAAAGGAACTCACAAAAGAAGAAGCGGTTATCACAATGGTGGACGCAAATTTACAAAGAGAAAATCTGCTACCCAGTGAAAAAGCTTTTGCTTACAAGATGAAAGCTGCGGCGATGAAGGCACAAGGAAAAAGGACGGATTTAACTTCGTCGCAAGTTGCGACAAAGTCGGATACTGCAACTACAATCGGTCAGCAATTAGGCGAAAGCCGTGACCAAGTTTACCGATATATCCGTCTTACTTACCTCATCCCCGAACTGCTAAAAATGGTGGACGAACAGAGGATAGCGTTTACTCCTGCTGTTGAAATTTCATATTTACCCGAAAGAGAACAACGAGTCTTGATTGATGAAATTGAATATACCGACGCTACTCCGTCACTCTCACAGGCTCAGCGTTTGCGAAAATTCAGCAACCAAGGAAGATTGTCTGTTGACACGGTATTTGCTGTGTTAAGTGAGGAAAAGCCAAACCAAAAGGAACAAGTCAAATTTATGACGGAGGATATACGAAAGTATTTCCCAAAGAATTATTCCAACAAAGATATGCAGAAAACAATCATAAAACTATTGGAGAACTGGCAGAGAAAACGAGAACGCAACGCAAGGGAGGAACGATGATGAATGACAAATTTATTGGATTAGAACATAGTGATATATTTCCGTTTCAATATGAAGCCAACAAACCTACTATCCATAAAATCGGCGGCAGATATTTTGAAGTAAGCTCCCGCTTTGATGATAAAGGAACGGAAAGTGTTCTGCATCAGTTTATCGAACTATTAAAGCAGGAAAATCTCATATAAGCAAAATTACACATTCGACAACAATGGCGTTGCAGTATATACTTGCATTATCTTGCAATGCCCGGTTGTCGGAAAGGAGCATTTAATTATGACAACTAAAAACAATAATAACGGGCAGGAAAAAGAGAAAATAACAGCACTCTATTGCCGCTTATCTGTTGACGATGATAAAAAGGATATGGAATCCAACAGCATAACCAATCAAAAGGAAATTCTTTTGGATTATGCTAAGAAACACGGATATTTACATCCGCAATTCTTTGTGGATGACGGCGTAAGTGGGACCACCTTTAATCGTCCGGATTTTCAGCGTATGCAGCGAATGGTAGAGAATGGCGAAGTCGGAGCAATCATCGTAAAAGATGTTTCCCGTTTCGGTCGTGAGCAAGTGGAAATGGGCAGATTGACACAGGTTGTTTATCCGTCATTAGGCGTTACCTTTATCGCCATTCAGGAAAATGTAAACAGCACCACCGGAGAGGGTATGGAAATGCTTCCGTTTTACAGTATTTTCAACGAATGGTATGCAGCGCAGACAAGCAAGAAAATTCGTGCAGTCAACGAACTCAAGGCTTCACAAGGAAAAAGAGTATCCGCAACAGTTCCCTTTGGTTACAAAAAGATTGAAGGAAACAAAGAACAATGGTATATTGATGAGCCTGCAGCAGAAGTTGTTCGTAAGATTTTTAATTTATGTTTAGCAGGCAAAGGACCATTGCAGATAGCTAAACAGCTTGAAAAAGAGAAAGTGCTTGTACCGTCTGCATATTATGATTCGATAGGCAGAAAGCACAGTAATCCAACTCCGGCTAATGTGTACGGATGGGACTGCACAACGATAAGAAATATTCTTGAAAATCAGCAATACACAGGATGTACTGTAAACGGAAAGTCCAGTACCGTCAGCTACAAGGTGCATAAAAAAGTTCATAAGCCAAAAGAGGAGTACCAGATTATCTTCAACACTCAAGAAGCAATCATTGATGAGCAGATATGGCTGAGAGTTCAGGAACTGCGAAAAAACAAGCGAAGAAATACGGCAACAGGCAGACAGAGCTTATTTGCGGGATTGCTGTTCTGTGCTGATTGCGGCTCCAAGCTTCATTTTTGTGCGGCAAAATCTTTGAAACGAAATCAGGAATTTTACCGCTGTGCCAACTATAAAGACGGCAGAGGTTCCTGCACAATCCATTATATCCGTGATGTGGTTTTGCAACAGATTGTGCTTGATGAAATATCGGCTTTGGCGGATTTCGTTCGTTGCTATGGTTCGGTATTCCGTATAATTCAGCAGAACAAACAATCCTCATTACACAAAAAGAGAGTTCACGAATTAACGCAAACTCTCGAAAACAGTAAAAAACGTATTGCAGATCTGGACAAGCTTTTCACTCGTATCTATGAAGACAATGTAATCGGCAAGCTACCTGATGACAGGTATTCCAAAATGGCTGTTGCATACGAAAAGGAGCAAAAGGAATTGGAATTGCTTATATCCGATTGCGAGAAAGAACTTCGTGACGCTGAGAAAAAGACGGTGGATATGAAAACCTTGTATCAAGGCTTAATGGAATTCACAGAGATTAAAGAGCTTACGCCCACGATTGTAAACAAGCTGATAAAACGAATAGAGATTCATAATCCCGAAAAGAAACACGCTCACAATTCCGTAAAGGTTGATATTACCTTTACCGCTATTGGTCTATTTCAAAAACCGGACGAGGCAGAACTTAAAAAGCTTATGCAGGCAGTTAAAGAAAATTCTAGTGAATACAAACAAATATCTGCATAAAAGCAAACGGAGTAACACCCCGAAAAGTGTTACTCCATCTACATTTCAAAAAACTTCCTTATGCGTAGTCAGCAAAATTTACAGCTCTTTTTTTCTTTGTTCATTTTGCTTTTTAATCCAAAATGTTTCCGTCGGTCGATATCGTCACCACGTGCCACGGTATAAATTTTCCGCTTCTCTTTACAGCCTGTTTTGCGGCGTTTTCAATACCTCCGCAGCAGGGAACCTCCATTCTCACAACGGTAACGCTTTTGATGTTGTTGAGCGCTATGATTTCCGTCAGTTTTTCCGAATAATCCGTGTCGTCAAGCTTCGGGCAGCCTATAAGAGTTATACGATTCTTTATGAAATCTGCGTGGAAATTTCCGTATGCGTAAGCAGCACAGTCGGCTGATATGAGTAAATCCGCATTCTCAAAGTACGGAGCGGTTACCGGAACGAGCTTTATCTGAACGGGCCATTGCCTCAAACGGCTTTCCGAAACCGTGTTCGTGCTTTTTGGGACTTCGTTTTTGCGCTCAATTGCCCTTGAACGTGAACCGGGGCATCTGTCTCTTATACACATCTGACGCCGCTTTGTGCATTTTTGCCTTTTTAACGGCTTCTTCGTTGTATTCGGGAGCTTCTCTTTCTTCAAATGTTATAGCTCCGGTGGGGCAGGCGGGAAGGCAGTCGCCGAGGCCGTCGCAGTAATCCTCGCGCATGAGCCTGGCTTTGCCGTTTACCATATCTATTGCACCCTCGTGGCAGGCGGCGGCACAGGCGCCGCAGCCGTTGCACTTTTCTTCATCTATTTTAATGATTTTTCTTATCATGGTATATCCTCCGAAATTTATTTTTCTTGACTTGTGAGGACATTATAATATAATAAAACCGAATTGTATGTTGAATTTTCAACAAACGGAGGCAAAATGGAGAATTATTTTGAAATACTCAAAAAGTGTCGTATGTTTACGGGACTTGATATAGACGACATAAAGTGCCTAACCGAGATTTTGAACTCTAAGGTTGTTAAATACTCTAAAGGCGACGTTATTTTCTCCGAGGGCGAAAAACCTGAGCATATAGGTGTTGTACTTCACGGTAACGCGCAAATAGAGCGGACGGATTACTACGGCAATCGCAGCATAGTCGCTGTGTTGGAGCCTTCGGAGGTGTTCGGTGAAGCGTTTGTATGTGCCGGAATAAAAAGTATTCCGGTAGATGTCGTTGCCCTTGACGAAACCGTTGTCATGCTCCTCAGTCTGCCGGATATTCCTCTCAAAAATACGGATATATATAACTGTTTTATTCTGAATTTGCTGCGAACGTCATCGGTGAAAAATCTTGTCCTTATGAAAAGACTTGAGGTGACAAGTAAACGCTCCACGGAGGAAAAGCTGATGACATATTTAATGCAGACGGCTAAGGAGCAGGGGAAAAGCAGCTTCCACATTACCTATGACCGTCAGCAGCTTGCGGATTATCTCGAGGTTGACCGTTCGGGACTGTCCGCTGTTATAGGTAAGCTTAAAAAAAGCGGAAAAATCAAATGCCGTAAAGATCTGTTTGAACTTTTGTGAAGATATGCGGAACAAAGGCTTTCCGGCAAAATCACAGCATAAACCCCCGATAGGAGTAAAAGACCTCTATCGGGGGTTTGTACAATTCGGCTTATTCAATTTGCTTAATGCTTATTTCACGGTTTGTAAAACCGTAAAATAACTAATCCTTCGGCTGCTGCTTTCTCGAAGACAGCAACGATTTCAGCTTTTTAAGTGCAAGCGTAAGGTTTTCCGTAAGGAACTTTTCCTTTAAAATCAGAAGCAGAACAAAATAAATTCCAAAGAACGAAACCGCACCGATGACAAGCCGTAAAAATGAGTTTGAAACACCCATATAGTGCTGTATCACGATTCCGGCACCCGTGGATACGGCAGCACTTAAAAGAATGGGCAATGCCTTTACTCCGCGTATGACTTTGCCGAGATGGTCCTTTAAGAAGAATGTCTGTACCTGTCTCTTATACACATCTCCGAGCCCACGAGACCGTACTAGATCTCG
>ERZ1504705.511-NODE-511-length-10667-cov-4.737938_pt1 | contig 10667 bp, 10 predicted proteins | sample MGYA00572392_ERZ1504705 | MGnify/ENA primary metagenome ERZ1504705 (study PRJEB39906, sample SAMEA3182116) | gut metagenome | biome: human; feature: gut; material: Stool; isolation source: human stools | place: Canada | collected 2014-02-25 ...
TGTATCGCATGCTCCGGGAGTTCGTGGATTTTGCCAATGTATTTAACTAACTTTCTATTTAGTCGTTCAAAGCCATGTCTTTCAATTTCGCAAACAAATTCCGTACCGGCTTAGCGCTTAAAATTACCAGAGTTATGGCTGCTTCAGAGAAGATATAGATAGCATTGTAGGCGAGGGAGTAAGGCAGGGGATCCCAGCCTTCCCAGGCATAGTAGCCGAAGAAGATCCATCCGGAGATCACGGCAAACACATATCTTCCAAGAACCCCGGCAATATATCCCTTGATCAGTTCTAGCTTCGCATTGGAGAAGAGACCGGACAGTCCCAGAGCGCCGAAAGCAAGAAGATAGTCTACCACCAGCTGCAGGGGATATAATACATAGGGATCTATGAGCAGCTGCAGGACACCGTAGGCTACACCTGTGGCAATACCGGCACCCAGACCGAACCAGTAGCCGGGCAGGCAGATCACCAGCATGGACAGCAAAGTAATGGAGCCGCCGGTAGGAAAATGGAACAATTTGATATTGGAAAGAACGGTTCCCAGGGCAATGGCCATGGCACAGAATGCCAGCTGCTTCACGGTGAGCTTGCCGTGCTTCATCCTGGAATCACCATCGGAAGAAGCGGGAGCTGCCGCAGTCTTTTTCATCTGCATGCGGGCAAATAAAACAGCGGCCGCCAACAGTGCGGCCAGAATGATCACCAACAGGACATTTCCCAGGGTAGTGGGGATATAAGTAGTCTCTCCCCAGTCATTGGTAACAGCAGTGTACAACATAAAAAATCCTCCTTCGTGTGCGCGAGGAGGGACAACATCGTATTCATACAGATAAACTCTCTGTATGAATAATGTGCTTCCTTACGCCGGTATTATCCGGTTCAAGTAGTGAGGGTTAGAAGTGAAGCCTTGATGGCGGCACTTCAATCTCAGCGATGTGCTCCCCTAGCGGATATTCTATTTACCTGTTTACTATAGTGCTTTATCGCAGCAGTGTCAAGCGTTTACTTTCGGAATGCCCCGGGGAATTTATAAAAAGGTTTTCAACACCTGCAACACTCCGTTTTCCCAATAGGGCGCACAGGTATCCCTTGCAGCGGCAATGACTTCCTCTCTTGCATTGGAGACAGCATAGCTCATTCCAGCGCTTTGCAGCATTTCGATGTCGTTCAGATTGTCTCCAAAGGTACAGGTCTCATCCGGCGCGATCCCCAAATATTCCTGGAGAAAACGGATCGCAGACCCCTTATTTACCCCAAGGGGATTGCAGTCCACCCATTCTTTTCCGGCAGAAGCAAGTTTCGCCCGGGACTGCCAGGTGGGAGTGAAGACAGGTGCACACATTTTTTCACAGGCGGAAGGATGATATACAGTGAACTTGATCACATTGTCCACGGGCGTTTTCATAAGATCGGCAGATTCCCGGATGTCATATCCGTAGGAATCCGTAAGCCACCGGAACATCCGGCTTCCAGCATCTTCCGCCAGACAATAATCCGGTGTGGCAATAAAATAATCGCAGTCCGGTAATTCATTCCGGACTGTCTCACACATGCCGTGCCAGATCTCTTCGGGTAAGGTATGCACCTTTAAAATTTCCTTCGGTGTGCGGACCACGGTACCGCCGTCGGTGATATAGAGGAGCTTGTCGCGGATGGGAGCAAAAAGCTTCCGCTCACTGATAAATTGTCTGCCGGAACAGGCAACGAAACGGATGCCTTTTGCAATCAGCTTTTCAATGACGGTCATGTATTCAGGATCCAGCATCAGAGTGCCGTCCCTCAATAGCGTGCCGTCAATATCGGTTGCAATAAGTTTGATCATAGTGCCTCCTGAATCTTACATTTCATTATATCATGATTCGCACCTTCGGTGCTTAACGTTGCTTCGCAACTATCATAATCAACTTCGCCGTTCGCCAATCATGCAAGCATGTGGGATCTCTTGCGCTCATTATATCATGAGCTCACGAATCCGCGCTATCGCGCTCTACATCCTGCTTCGCAGGATATTCGTTCACTAATGAGCCGTTCACCAATCATGCAAGCATGTTGGCTCTCTTGCGCTCATTACATTATATCCTACGCGGTGCCGGATTTGCAAACGGTATCTGGAAATACAAAACAGTTGGAAAATGCTCATGGATATAGTATTCTTTATAATAGAAAAAACGTTTTATACGTGCCTGCAGGATGATGCTGGCATTGGAAGGATAGGATAAGCATGAAAAAAAGTATCGTTGGGATCCTGGCACATGTGGATGCCGGGAAGACAACATTGGCAGAAAGCCTTTTATGTGCCTGTGGTGTCATAGAAAAGGCCGGAAGAGTGGATCACGGAGATGCTTTTCTGGATAACGGGGACATGGAACGGAAAAGAGGAATCACCATTTTCTCCAAACAGGCGAGAATCCGGTGGAAAGATGTGGATATCACACTGTTAGACACCCCGGGACATGTGGATTTCTCTGCGGAAATGGAACGGACGCTGCAGGTACTGGATGCGGCGGTTCTGGTCATCGACGGAAGCGATGGAGTGCAAGGAGATGTACATACGCTGTGGCGGCTGTTAAAAAGATATGAAGTGCCGGTATTTTTATTTGTAAACAAGATGGATCAACCGGGGACGTATCCGGAAAAAGTACTGACGGAGCTACAGAAAAAGCTGGATAGCAATATTACATCCGTGGGAAAACTGCTGCAGCCTGGGGACAATGAAGGAGAACGGGAAACAGAACTGGAACACGCGGCCATGTGTAGTGAAGCCTTGATGGAAGAATATCTGGAAACCGGAGAACTGTCGGCGGAAAACATATCGGACACTGTGGCGGAGCGTAAGCTGTTCCCATGCTTTTTCGGCTCCGCCTTGAAACAATGGGGAATTACAGAGCTGTTAGACGGATTGAATGCGTATCTGCCCCAACCGGAATATCCGGAGGAATTCGGAGCCCGGGTTTATAAGATCGGCAGGGATAACGCAGGAATCAGATTGTCGTATTTGAAGGTCACCGGAGGAAGTCTGCGGGTTAAAATGCCGGTGGGAAACAGCAGAAGCGGTGCAGGAGAGGAAATCTGGGAGGAAAAATGCGACCAGCTGCGTCTGTATAATGGCGGAAGCTATGAGGCAGTGGATACGGTGAAAGCCGGTGAGGTCTGTGCGGTCACGGGACTTACGAAGACTTTCGCCGGGCAGGGACTGGGCTATGAAAGCGAGAACTCCACGCCGATACTGGAACCGGTGCTGACTTACAGACTACTGCTCCCTCCGGAGGTGGATCCTGTCGTGGCACTTGGGAAACTACGCCAGCTGGAAGAGGAAGAACCGCAGCTGCATGTGGTGTGGCAGGAGGAAAACAGGGAAATCCATATGCAGGTCATGGGACAGGTGCAGATGGAAATCCTCAAAAATATCCTGTGGGAGCGTTTCGGTCTGGAAGTGGAATTCGATGCGGGAAGCATTGTATACAAGGAAACTCTGGCGGAGCCGGTGGAAGGCATCGGGCATTTTGAACCCCTGCGTCATTATGCGGAGGTACATCTGTTGCTGGAGCCCGGGGAGCGGGGCAGTGGATTGCAATTTGCCTCTCTGTGCAGCGAGGACATGCTGGACCGTAACTGGCAGCGGCTGATCCTGACGCATCTGGAGGAAAAACGTCATGTGGGTGTGCTGACCGGTTCCGAACTCACGGATCTGCGGATATTGCTGATTGCCGGAAAAGCCCACACCAAACATACAGAGGGCGGAGATTTCCGACAGGCCACTTACCGTGCAGTACGTCAGGGAATGCGCAGCGGAAAGAGCATTCTCTTAGAACCATGGTTTTCCTTCCGACTGGAGGTGCCTACGGAGAATCTTGGCAGAGCCATGTCGGATATCACGAGGATGAACGGAAGCTTTGAAGCACCGGAGACAGAAGGCAATAACAGTGTGCTGACGGGAAGTGTTCCCGTGGCTTCTATGGGAGATTATGGAAAAGAGGTGGCATCTTATACCAAAGGTCATGGGCGTTTGTCCTGCACACTGAAGGGATATGAACCCTGCCATAATCCGGAGGAGGTAATGGCAGAGATCGGCTATGATCCGGAAGCGGATGTGGTCAACCCCACCGGATCGGTATTCTGCGCTCATGGTGCCGGTTTTCAGGTGTCCTGGGACCAGGTGCCAGAATATGCCCATGTGGAGAGCGGCTGGAAGCCGGAGAAGGAAGGAACCAAAGATGCGGACGGCATTTCGGATGCGGGACTGCAGGCAGTAAACAGGCAGCAGGGCGCTATTCGTCAGACCGGGGGTGGTGTAGAGCGGATTATTTCTCAGGAAGAGATCGAAGAGATCTTCCGCCAGACTTATGGGAAAAAGGCGGAGGATCCCCACAGATTCCGCAGATACCATACTTCTTCCGGAAACCGTGGCAGCTATACGGGCAGCTTGGCGGGAAGTGCCGGTGACACCGGTATGCGGAAGGTCGTACCGCAGGAAAAACCGGAGGAATACCTTCTGGTGGACGGTTATAACATTATTTTTGCCTGGCCAGAACTGCGGGAGCTGGCGAAGATCAATCTGGACAGTGCCAGGGACAAACTGATGGATATTCTGTGTAACTATCAGGGATATCAGGGCTGTCGCCTGATCCTGGTCTATGATGCCTACAAGGTGAAGGACAATCCCGGCTCCACCATGAAATATCATAATATAGAAGTGGTCTATACAAAAGAAGCGGAGACTGCAGACCAGTATATCGAGCGCACGACCCATCAGTTGGGGGCTAAGCCGCAGAAATACCGGGTGACGGTGGCAACCTCCGATGCACTGGAACAGATGATCATCTGGGGCAACGGTGCCACCAGAATGTCCGCACTGGGGCTGAAAGCAGCGGTAGAGGCAGCAGGTGCCGAATATTTTAAATAAGAGAGTTTTATTGGACTTGAAAAAGTGTAATCTATACCTGTCAGGACGGGAAAATAAGATTTCCGACAGAACCCTGAGCACAAAAAGCAGAAAAAGAGGTATGGGTTATGAGAAGACAGTTCGTTTCCAATGTGGCATTTTACAGTACTACCGCAGTACTTATTCTGATCATTGTATTATGTATCGGCGCAACCGTGAAGAGCGAGAGCCGGGATGAGACGCAGCGTATGGAGAACCGGATACAGGAACAGCAGCTGATGAGCGATATGAAGCAGTATCTGAATGAGAACGGTTATCGCAACAGCGGCGTGACGCTGACCTATGCACTGGAAGAAGACGGCAGTCCGGATTATACGTTTACCATTCATCATAAGAAGATCAACAGTATGAGTGAGACGGAACGGGGAGCATTGAGCGCAGAACTGGCACGGGCCTGCAACGCAGTCGGCAATTATTCGGTCTCTTATGAATATCTGCTGACGGATTTTTAGAGACTATTTACATGACTTTTTTGGAAATAAGGGGTATACTGATACCATATGCCACAGTAAACGAGGCGATGGGAAAGGAGAACGACAGATGACATTTATTCCCAAACCACATGAGATATATAAGCATTTTAAGGGCAATCTGTATCAGGTCGTAACGATTGCGGAACATTCAGAGACCGGAGAACAGCTGGTGATTTATCAGGCTTTGTATGGAGATTTCAAGACCTATGCAAGGCCCCTTGTCATGTTTACCGGAGAAGTGGATCGTCAGAGATACCCTGAGGTGACACAGCGTTTTCGGTTTGAATTACAGGGAACGGATGCGGACAGACAGATTCGCGAGACGGAGGCGGCAGGTGTGGAGCACCCCGTATCAACGCAGACAACGGTGACCGCATCCCAACCCGCAGCAGCCCAGGCAACGCCGACTGTGTCGCAGAACATAGCAGCACAGGCAACGGCGACCGCGGCACAGACAACAATAGCATCGGTTTCCCCCGCAGAAGATGAAGAGCCCGCACTGGATCCGTTAGTACTGGAATTTCTGGATGCGGATTCCTACGAGGAGAAGCTAAATATTCTGGCAGGACTGCACCATCGTATCACCAACGAGATGATCACGACCATGGCGATTTCCTGTGATATTGAAGTAAATGACGGTGAGCCGGAAGAGCGTTATGAAGAATTGAAGAACTGCCTGCTCACCATGGAGAAGTTCGAATGCAACCGTCTGCGGTAGAATCTATGGATAAATACAATGAAAATTTAACGGATGTTAAGGAAATCTTTAGGAAAGGTGACCTTCGGGCGATACCCAAACCACTTTTAAAATGGTATGATAATAACCGTAGGATCCTTCCCTGGAGAGAGGATCCTGCTCCCTACCGCGTATGGGTCTCTGAGATCATGCTGCAGCAGACCAGAGTGGAAGCGGTAAAGCCCTATTTCCAGCGCTTTATGGAGACGCTGCCGGATATTGCTGCGCTTGCGCAGGCATCGGAAGAGGTGCTGTTAAAGCTTTGGGAGGGCCTGGGATATTATAACCGGGTACGGAATCTACAGAAAGCAGCCATCCAGATCATGGAAGATTATGGCGGAGTCATGCCGGATTCTTATGAGGAGTTATTAAAATTAAAAGGAATCGGCAGCTATACGGCTGGGGCGGTATCCTCTATTGCTTACGGCAAGCCCAATCCGGCGGTGGACGGCAATGTTCTGAGAGTCATTGCAAGAGTCCGCAAGGATGAACGCTGTATCTCTGAGGATAAAGTAAAAAAGGCTGTGGAAAAGGATCTGTGGGAGGTCATTCCTACAGACAGGCCGGGAGATTTCAACCAGGCTATGATGGAAATCGGTGCCTGTGTATGTATTCCCAACGGGGCTCCGCACTGTGAGGAATGTCCCCTACAGCAGATATGTCTGGCATATGCGGACGGTACACAGCTGCAATATCCGAACAAAGCCAAAGCAAAAGAACGCACGGTGGAGGAGAAGACGATCCTCATTATCCGGGATGCGGAGCTGGCGGCATTGCATAAGCGTCCGGCGAAAGGTCTGCTGGCCGGTATGTATGAATTCCCTTCGATGAAGGGATATCATACCGCGGAGGAGGTCAAGGAATATCTGGCGGAGAACGGGTTGCAGGTACTCCGGATCCAGCCCCTTGAGGATGCAAAACATATTTTTTCCCATAGAGAATGGCATATGAAAGGATATCTGATCCGTGTGGATGAACTGGCACCGAAGCGTGAAGGCCCGGATTCAGCAGATTGGATCTATATTGAACCTTCGGAGACAAGGGAGAAATATCCCATTCCTTCCGCGTTTGCAGTCTATGCGAAGGGATTGAACATGAAACTGGGGGCCCGAGAGAACGATCCCGGACAGTGAACAACAAGATAGTGAAGAAAGGACAGCGATATGAAATTACTTTCCATAGCAATTCCCTGTTACAATTCTGAAAAGTATATGAGAAAATGTATTGATTCCCTGCTGATCGGCGGAGAGGATGTGGAGATCCTGATCATCGATGACGGTTCTACCAAAGACCGTACCGCAGAGATTGCAGACGAATATGAAGCACAGTTTCCTACGATTGTGCGTGCTATTCATAAGGAGAACGGCGGACATGGTTCTGCTGTGAACACCGGAATCGCCAATGCCACGGGACTATATTTTAAAGTAGTGGATAGTGATGACTGGGTGAAGCAGGATGCATATTTTAAGATCCTGGATACTCTCAGAGAACTGGCCGGCGGCGGTCAGGCGTTGGATATGCTCATCAGCAACTATGTCTATGAAAAAGAAGGCGAGCGCCGCAAAAAGGTGATCCAGTACCGTCATATCCTGCCGGTGGAGAAGATGTTCACCTGGACGGACTGCCATCATTTTCTGAAGGGCCATTACATACTGATGCACTCCGTGATCTTCCGTACCAGACTGTTACAGGAATGTGGACTGAAGCTTCCGGAGCACACCTTCTATGTGGACAACCTGTATGTATTTGAACCGCTTCCTTATGTGAAGAATATGTATTATCTGGATGTGAATTTCTACAGATATTATATAGGAAGACAGGATCAGTCGGTGAATGAGACTGTGATGATCTCCCGCATCGACCAGCAGATCCGAGTGACGAAGCTGATGATTGATTATCTGGTGGGCAGAAAGTCGGAACTGGTGAAAAACCGACGTCTGTACCAGTACATGCGCAACTATCTGGAGATCATCATGGCAGTATCTTCCGTACTGTTGATCCGCTCCGGTACCACAGAACATCTGGAGAAAAAGAAAGAACTGTGGGAGTACCTGAAAGGAAAAGACAAACGCCTGTATCTGTGGATGCGTAACGGCATTATGGGCGGTACCATGAACCTGCCCGGAAGAGGCGGACGGAAGATTTCGGTAGAGGGATATAAGATCTGCCAGAAATTGTTTGGATTTAATTAGAACGGAATTGTTTAACATAGTCAAAATAGCGGATATTTCGGAGGTTTACCCGAAGTATCCGTTTTCTTCTGTTTTTCCAGCCATCTCGTCCTGCATGAAGCCCCCAAACTATTGACAATACCTGTTTTGAACGTATATAGCGGTTACATTTAAAACGGAATTAAAATTACGTTAAAAACGTAGAATAAAATTTAGGAGTAGTAAAATCTTCCATTATTTGGGAAGAAGGAGCTCACATGAAACGATAGATAATGACCATTGTGGCAGGAGCGGCAACCGGTGAATTCGGATGTGTATGCCTGGATCACTGTACCGGGGACAGAAATTGAATATCCGATTTTACAGCATCCTTCCGATAATTCCTATTACTTTATGCATAATATGGATGGTTCGTATGGATATCCCGGGTGCATATATACGGAGAATCTGAACAGTAAGGACTTTACAGACAACAATATGGTGATCTATGGACACAACATGAAGAACGATTCCATGCCCGTTAAACAATAAGAAATCCGAGGGCAGAACTTATGTCATTTTGGAGTTATATTAAAGCAATAAGGTAGGAATAGGATTGCAGGGATTAGGTGTTCGAAAGTTAAGATGGGTGATACTGATTGCAGTAATTATAAGTTACAGTATAGAATTCAGCCAGTTATTAACAAAACGTGGACTCTTTGAACTTTTTGATGATCCGTTTCATAATGTCCCTGGAGCAATAATAGGATTTACATTATGGAGAATGATTATGAAAAGATGTTCAGAAAAATCTGAAGGACAGGCTATAAGACAAAAATAAATATATAGATGGAGTTAAAATTGATTTTAAAGCATAATGCCCAAATTCGCCAGGGACAGATTTTGTTAGTTTGCCACGTTGACAATCGAGTGCTCATTTGCTATCCTCTATTCGTAAGCAGATTTTCTATTTCGAATTTCTATCTCGGTGTAAGCCGGTGTCTATGACTTCAGAGGAATCCCTGCTTAATTACCCAATGATAACAATAGAGCAGGAGAAGACGTAGAGCGAATGGAAAAATTGATTTGTTGACGTTGTCAGTGTATTCTCCTGTAATAAGTGTGAGAGGAGAATGCAAATGATAATCAGTCCTAAATGGGATTACTGTATGAAGGAATTATTCCGTAATCCAGTGATTCGAAAGTACTTTATCAGTGTAGTGTTGAATATTCCGGTGGAGATGATTCGCAGTACGCGACTGCTGAATACATACCTGTGGAGAAGATATCGTTACCAGAAACAGGGGATCCTGGATGTTCTGGTAGAACTGAATGATGATACGAAAATTAATATTGAACTTCAGGTGAAAGCAGTCAGAAACTGGGACAAGAGACGACTGTTCTATTTAGGAAAGATGCTCACAGAAGAGATTTCTTTTGGCAGAAGCTACGATGTGATGAAGCGTTGTGTAGCAATCAGTATATTGGATTTTAACCTGACGGAAGATAAACAGTACCATAAGACATATTTGTTGCGTGATGAAGAAGGAAGATTGTTCAGCAATCTGTTGGAACTGCATGTGATAGAACTGAATAAGGTCTTAATGGGACAGAACATAGATGAATGGATACGTTTTTTCAACATAAAGACGGAAGGAGAACTGGATATGCTGCGGATGCAGACAAACAATGCCGGAGGAGATACAGATAAGGTGGCGCAGCTGGATGATCCGGAAGTGCTACTGGCAATGCAGAGAAAATATGGAATGATTAATCTGTGACATTTATAAGACAATCCGTTTGCAAACCGGAACTCACCAACAATTACACAACGCAGAACGACAGATAACCGGAGAAACTTATGTAAAAAGATTGTCCGGTTATTATGAATTTGTGTACAGAGAGGAAAAAATGAGAGCAGATAAAATAAAAACTATAATTGGCAATATCAATGACTTACCTTATAAGACCATCTTGTTTGATGGAACCTGGGGTGTCGGGAAGTCTTATGCGGTAAATGAGGCGTTGGCAGGAAATCCGGACGTTTGTAAAATATCAATGTTCGGAATGACAGATGCGAGACAAATATATCATGAAGTATTGTTTCAACTGGCATTGAAGAATAATGTCGGCGGGAAGATTGGTGAAATAGCTAATAATATCATAGAAGGCGCAGCAAAGGTCTGGGATAAAGTCGGACAGGCCCGGGATGTGGTACAAAATATAGCAAACGAAAGAGAACTATTTTTATTATTGTCCAAAGAATTTACATTCCTTCACATTGTGGTCATAGACGATCTGGAAAGAATGAACAGTAATATGAATTTGGAAGAGATATTTGGAATCATAGAGGAACTGAAACA
>ERZ1504705.512-NODE-512-length-10658-cov-3.973404_pt1 | contig 10658 bp, 8 predicted proteins | sample MGYA00572392_ERZ1504705 | MGnify/ENA primary metagenome ERZ1504705 (study PRJEB39906, sample SAMEA3182116) | gut metagenome | biome: human; feature: gut; material: Stool; isolation source: human stools | place: Canada | collected 2014-02-25 ...
AAAATGCCGTGCTGCATCCATCTTAAAAGCAGCTCACGTGACGGCATATCGCCCGAAAAACCGCCGAGATCATGCCCGTAGAAGAAAAATCCCGACAAAGACAGCGTCATACCTATGTAATGGCAATAACGCAGGTCATGAAATGATGTAAAATTGTCGCCCGACCAGGTGGTTGCGAGACGTCTTACGGCACTGCTGCCGCTTCGTGTCGATAAAAACGGTCTTTTGCCCGGATATTTTTCTGTTTGCGCAGAGTACGAGGAGGCGACCATAAGATACGTGAGTATCGGTCTTATTCTGCTCGCCTTTACGCTACCGTCTTTAAAGCCGTTTGCCACAGCGTCGGTATCTTTTATATCAAATTCGTTGTTATCGTTCCAAGTGGCGTCTATTCCGTAGTCCAGAAGCTTTGCCGCAACATTGTCGTGCCAAAACTTAAAGCCCTCGGGCAGAGTAAAATCAATGTAACTGCCCATACCGTCCCAAAACTCGGTTACAAACGGTGTGCCGTCTTCATTCTTTACAAAAAGCCCTTTTTCGGCTATTTCGTTGTACATCGGGTGCGATGTCAAAAAGGCAGGCTTGATATTGGGTATCAAGTGAATTTTCTCGCTGTTAAAACGCTCAATAAACTTTGCGGGGTTCGGGAATTTATCGTAATTCCAATTAAAAACACACCGCAAGTCGCCGATGGAGGTATAGCCCGAGGACAGATAAAATCCGCTGCAGCTCATATTTAAGGTATCAAGCTTTCTGAGAAATCCATACAACTGTTCTTCGGAATTCGGCGCGTCGGTATAAGCCATGGTGCTGGCACAGTAATCAAAGCTCCATTTCGGAGGCAGGGTCTGTTTTCCGCAGAGAGAGCAATACTGCCTTAAAATTTCAAGCTTTGAGCCGAAGAACACATAATAAACAAGACAATCGTCATCGCTTTTGAAGAACTTGAAAGCGGGATAATAATTATTTATTTCCCTTCCGAAATCAATAACGGCACTATCGGACGTATCGTAATAGATACCGTAGCAACCGACGGAATTTTCACACATATAAAACGGCACGTGCTTATAAAGCGGGTCCGACGTTTCCGCATCATAACCCATACTGTCGCTCGTCTCTATGCGAAAGGTGCGCCCCGCCTTATTGACGCTGCCGCCCTTATCGCCGAGGCCGTATATTTTTTCGCCCTTTTCGCGCGTTAAATAATGATATGTACCGTTTCCGAATTCGTTCTGAAAATTATAGGCAAGCGGTGCTCTGTCGGCAAAAAGAAGCTTGCCGTCCTTTTTATAGCTCAGTATAAAGTTGTGCGTATTAAGCTCTGCTTCGACATTTCCCAAAGAGAAGCACTCACCCTCGGCTGTTTCATTTACTTGCGGAGCAAACAGCGAAAATCCGTCAAGGCTCAGCTTATCCCTACCCTCTGTAAGAAATTCGTTTTGTGGGTCTACGGTAAAGGTGGGCAGCATTTTACAATCGTCACGGAATAAGGCGACGCGCATCATACTGCCGCTCAAGAAGTCGATTCGCGCCGTAATATCGCCGCAAACGTAAACTCTGCTGCTGCCGCTATGCTCGGACAGCTTAAAATCATATGAAAACTTCATTACAGCACCGGCCCCTTATTGAAGAGTGTATTTTTTATAAGCGTTGCGGTCTTCCAGCCTGCAAGGCGCGTCTTTTCGCAAAAATTCATCACCTTGTGCGTTCCGGGCTTCCAGGTCGGGATTTCCCTGCAATTCGGGTCTCCGCACTTTACAAAAGCACTGATTGCCGCCACCATTTGCTCCGATATGAGATAGTCGATATCGGTAAACGGCCGCCAACCGTTTTTGAGAGTTGCAAACACATACGGCAAGTCACTCGAATGCCATGCGCCGCAGTTATCGCCCGGCAAATTGCGCGCAAAAAGATAGACAAAGCATTTGCTGCCCTTATCGTTTCGTACCCACTTTTTCACAAGCAGCTTTAAAACTATCGGTATCATATCTGCCGTTGTAACGCCGAGTATTTTCGGCATTGCGCTTATTGTTTTTATGTTAAACGTATCTTTCGTAAGAAGCTTTCCGTCTTCACACGGAAGCGTGTAAGAGAGTGTGCTTTTAATTCCCTCGTCGCGGCACGCCTTAAGCCATGCATAGTAAAGGGTTTTCGCGTCCGTATCTCTAAGCTCAGAAAGGCTTGTTTTACCGGCATTTTTGATTATTTCGTCCCAGAATTTTTTCATTTTTTGCGGCGACAGCGGGCGTGACAAAACTCTTTGAAGCGCGGCTCCGCTCAACATAACGGCGCCCGACACCATATCCCTTGTAAGCGGACTTGACAGAAGCACGTCTACGCTCATGGCTCCTGCGCTCTGCCCCAAAAGGGTTATTCTGTCTGGATCTCCGCCGAAGGAAGAAATGTTGTTTTTTATCCATTTAAGTGCCGCAACTTGGTCAAAAAGGCCGAAATTACCGCATACTCCGTTTTCATCGGCGACATCGGGGTGAGAACAAAAGCCGTACGGCCCGAGACGGTAATTCACAGAGACAAAAACAATGTCATTTTCGGCATATGCCTTACCGCTGATATGCCCCTCGTTTGAGCTGCCGCCCGTAAAAGAACCGCCGTGTATATACAGCAAAACGGGACATTTTTTTGCGTTTTTGGGCGCGCTGATATTGAGATATTGACAATCCTCGCTGTATGTAAAGCTCATACCGCGCCTGAATTCTCTGTGATAAAACGGGTTAACCTTTGCGTCGTTCTCAAAACCGCGGTGCTGGTAGCAGCAATCGCCGAAAACGGTCGCATCATATACGCCGTCCCACCTATTGGTAACGACCGGATACTCCCACCTGCCCGCGTCGGCATACTTTATGCCGCGAAACTCAACATAGCTGCCGTTATCGAGCCCGACGATATCTCCGCACTCGGTTTTTAATTTTACCGTATTCATTTTATCGCCCCTTACGTTATCGCATAAATCACAGTAATGAAAATCTCGGAAAACTTCCAAAACGTTACATACATCATTATGTGCAAATTATATGCCACAACGAGAGCGGTGTCAATTATTTTAAGACAATATATACAAATTAAAAGTTGTTTTCAGCTCTGCGTGAATTCAGCTTATTACCGACCGCCTTTTTATAAACAACGGCGGAAATTACGGCCGACACGGCTTCTGCTATCCAAAAGGCATTCCAAACACCGTCAGCGCCGAATATCCGTGTTAATACAAAAGCTGTCGGGATTATTATTACTGCATACCTGCAAAGTGATATTATGAGAGATTCAACACCCTTGCCGAGTCCCTCAAGAGCTCCGGATGACGTTACGGAAATTGACGAAACAACAAACCCGGCGCTGATTATTCTGAGTGCCTTTTTGCCTGCGTCTATCGTTTCGGGATTATCGGTGAACATTCCTATCAGCTTATGCGGCAGCGCAAGGCACAGCACAGTACCGAAAAGCATTATGCCTGCCGTCAGCACAAGAGTTATATCGTAAATTTTTTTTACTCTTTTATGCTCGGCGGCACCGTAATTATAACCGATTATCGGTCGCATTCCCTGCACTATACCGTTAGCGGGGAGGTATAAGAACGTCTGAAGCTTATAGTAGACACCGAGCACAACAACATATATCTGTGAAAACGAAGCAAGCATTGCATTAAGACTTGACACAAGAAGTGACGGCAGCGCAAGATTTATTGCCGCCGGGATACCCACAAAGTACAGTTTACGGTCTATAACCTTATTACGTTTTAAATATCTGCGGTTTATGGTTACGCTCGGTTTTTTCACGGCGTACAAAACTACATACAGTAAAAGCGTGCTAACCTGCCCTATGCCTGTTGCGAGGGCGGCACCGTCAATTCCCATTTTCGGGAAAGGGCCTATACCGAATATCAAAAGCGGGTCTAATATGATATTTACAATACAGCCCGTCATAAGTCCTGCCATGGAGGCATTCATTCTGCCGACAGCTTGGAAGATTTTTTCGTATGCAAGGCTTATCATAATTACAATCGAAAACGAAAAAACTATTGTTGAATAGCGCACTCCGAGGGAAATTACGTTTTCGGACTGTGTGAACATTTTAAGGAATGGGCGCATAATCGGAATGCTGACTGCGGCGGCGATAATGCCGTGGAGTATTGAGAACAAAAATCCGTGTGTGGCGGCGGTATCGGCCGCCTCTTTTTCACCTGCGCCGAGGTGAAATGCGATAACGGCATTAAGTCCCACTCCGAAGCCTATTGCAAGCGCATTGACGAGGTTTTGCACCGGATAGACAAGCGACAAAGCTGTTATTGCGTCCTCGCCTATTTTGGCGACAAAAAAGCTGTCCACTATATTATAAAGCGAATTGACGAGCATAGATATTACCATGGGAGTGGCCATAGACATAATAAGCGGAAAAACAGGCTTTTCCTTCATAAATTTTTCGTTCATACAAATACATCTGCCTTTCGAATCCGAGCGTATTTTCTCAATTAAAAACGCCACGCAATTACTCAAAAATCGAATAATTGCATGGCGAAAACACATCTTTTTAAGACCGGAAAAATCCATACGTTGTTTTATCGGTATGTAATATAACACACTTTCGCCGCTAAGTCAATAACGGCTGAAACATAATATATATGCCGAGAGAGAATGATGCTCTGCTCAAGGGTTTTTATTCGTCATCCTCCGAATAGCAATCGTCATCCTCAAAATAGTAATCGTCCTCCTCCAATTCCTCCTCATCAAAGTCCCAGACATCATAGCTGCCGTTTCTGACAAAATCCTTTTGCCAATCCTCCAAGCAATAAGAATTCATTTCCGCTTCAAGCTTTTCATCGTAGGAGTTATCTTTTTCATCGGAACAATCCGTCATCAGTTCATCAAAAACCATAAGGCTCGCAATCCCGGTCATAAGCCCGTCTCTGTTCTCGCTTAATTCGCAGGCTTCGGGAGCAACCGTATCGGATTCGGCGATTTCTTCGCTTAATGTGCTCTTAATTTTTTGTCTTAGCTCAAAGGAAACGGCAATTAAGCTGTTCAGACGGCGCAGCAGTATTTCCTCCGATAAATTCCCCAAGCGGATTTTTTCGTAATCCTGCACGTTTAGGCTATACAGCCTTGAATAGCGTTTAAACTCCTTAACAGTCGAAGACGGAAAATGCTGCTTATTTTTTTCTAAATAACATTCCGCATTTTTAATCATTGTTTTACAGCCTTTTATCTGCCGGTTTATCTCCGCAATAATTTTTTGCTTGTTTTCGCCGCATTTCACCTTATACAAAAGTGCATATATGTGCTTACAGTTTTGCTTTCTCTCCGTATAATAGGGGCATGTGCAGCTCATACTTACTATTTTGTTGTTGTCTCCGAATGAAAGCTCAACATTATAGTCGGCGGTACCTTTTATAATGCAGGAATAATGAGTCCCCGTTTTTTTAAGGTCTCTGATTTTGCCGTCGGAGCAATATGCTTCTCCGCGTTCTCGTATCAAGGGGCGAAATAAGCCGTCATAAATTCTCTTATCAAATAAGCCTAATTTCTCCCTGCTCACTTCCGCCGGAGCTGTTGAAGTCTCTTCGATATTTAATTCGGTATCGACAAACGGGACGTCGGTAATGTCCTTTTTGGCTTTCTTTCTCCTGTGCTTTTTGACAGCATTCCTCACAGCCCTTACAATCACCGCCGTTATCAGGCACAACAGCTTAAAAGCCCATTTTAATATGTAATATGCGGCCACTCCGAGAATCAGCAATACCATCACTATAAAATTCCCAGTCATTGCAATGTCTTTCTTCTTCATATCTGTATTCACAATCTCACAATCGGCAAGTACCGTATGATATTATACTACTCTCAAACATACGCAAGTAAAAATGTCAAAAGACCATTGTTTCAGTACCTTATGAAATTACACTACTCTCAAACAATCCAAGACGAATTGGAATTGTCTATGAGTTTCAGTACCTTATGAAATTACACTACTCTCAAACTATGCAATCGTGTCGGTACCGGGCACGGAAGTTTCAGTACCTTATGAAATTACACTACTCTCAAACAAAGCAAAAGACAAGACAATAGCACACGAAGTTTCAGTACCTTATGAAATTACACTACTCTCAAACTCGACGGTGAAGAAGTTAGCAAGTTACCAGTTTCAGTACCTTATGAAATTACACTACTCTCAAACAACGTAGTCTTGAATATGATTTTAAAAGGAGTTTCAGTACCTTATGAAATTACACTACTCTCAAACTTTTCCACAGCCGGGAACGCCAAAAAAGCCGTTTCAGTACCTTATGAAATTACACTACTCTCAAACGGCTATGCAGTCTTTTGGTGTTCCCTCTGGGTTTCAGTACCTTATGAAATTACACTACTCTCAAACTATGTGTCCTCGGTCTATATGGGTGGCAATGGTTTCAGTACCTTATGAAATTACACTACTCTCAAACTCGCATTTTTTCGCTTCGCGAAAAACAGGCGTTTCAGTACCTTATGAAATTACACTACTCTCAAACCTGCTATTAACAATCTTTTTAAGATATTGGTTTCAGTACCTTATGAAATTACACTACTCTCAAACCAAATTATAAACCTCCTTTCTTACTTTATCGTTTCAGTACCTTATGAAATTACACTACTCTCAAACACTTACGATACAGAGAAGGTAATTAAAGCCGTTTCAGTACCTTATGAAATTACACTACTCTCAAACTGAAGAGTAAGCAAGTAACAAGTGATAATGGTTTCAGTACCTTATGAAATTACACTACTCTCAAACGACACGTTTATACTTCGACCGAAAAAGCTTGTTTCAGTACCTTATGAAATTACACTACTCTCAAACCTCAAATAAACTGCGCCACTACAATGCACAGGGTAATAACATAAGGTACATTTATTATACTATCTAAGTATCTCCGTCGTCAATAACGCAAAGGTCATTGTCGACAACATACAGTTTTTCGCCGTCGCAGAGCCTTTGCGGCTCCGAATTCTCAAGCATTAAAAAATTGATATGTTCAAGAGCTAAAGCCTTTAACAGCTCTGATATTTCATCCGGCGAAAAGTAAAGACAAATATTGGCGGCAACAAAAACCTTCGTCTTGAGATATTTTGCCGATAATTTCAAATAATTTACAAAGTATTCCAAGAGCGAAGAAGACTCCGCCGAAAACCTGAAGCCCATTAGCTTTATTATTGCAGAGGTGTCCGTTTCATCGGAATATTCACAATCAAAATCGCAAAACGCTTTAAGCTTATCGGCAAGCCTTGCTACCACTGCCTTTACCTCGGTTGTATCCTCGGCAAACTCGTCATTTGCGGTCTGCTGCATATAGCCGTCAAGCTTGCCGAGGAGCTTTCTGCTGTTCATATCGACAAAAATCGGTTCGGATATAAAGCACCCGTCCTTGGAAAACTCAAACGGTTTAAAATCCTCGGAAAAGACAAAATAATCTTCCTCGCACGAATTTAAGAATGACGACAGCACGCCTCTGTAAAGCTTTTTGTTTTCTATTACGAGAACCGGAAATATTCCCTCGCCTATTTTTATGCAATCATCAATATACGAAAACTTAGCCCTCATAATATCAACAGCCTTTCGTCCGAATCCACAACACTGCTGTGGCTTTTGCCGACAATCATTTCCATTTTGGCGAACTGCTTTTCGGTAACGGTAAGCATTTGCACAAGACCCGACGGCGGTTTTTGCTTTTTTACCGAATCGCAAATACCCGTTGCGACATTTTGGTTAAGCGCAATTTTTGAATAAACCGATTCCTGCATCATCATAAATCCGCTTTTAATCAAGAATTTACGAAATTTTGCATATTCGCACCGTTCGCTCTTGGTAGTTGTCGGCAAATCAAAAAATACAATTACTCTCATAAATCTATAACTCATACTTCATTTCCGCAAACTTCACAAGTGAAGCGTCATTTTGCTCTATTGCGGCAAATACGCTTTTTACATAGAGCTTTATTACATTCATAAGCGTATTTGCCTTGCCGTCCACTACGAATTCCTTATTCAGTAAGCCTATCAGAGTGCTCTTCTGCTCCTTGCCGAATTCCTCGGGCATCATCGATTTTACGCAAAAATCGACTATCGGTCGAAACGGCTCCATTAAATCGCAGCCCAAATTAAAACTGTTAAACATATTATCGTGAAATATACCGAGCTGAGTCAAATAACCGCTGCAAACTATTTCACGGTTAACGCATGACAAAATCAAGCTATAGCCGTAATTTAACGCGGCGTTTACGGGAACATCGTCATTTCTGCTGAAGCTCTTTCCGAAAATGGCATTGAAATACACCTTTGCGGCGTGCCCTTCGCGGTTTGTTTCATCGTTGAATTCAAGCTCATTTATGTACCCGTCAAGAAGCTTATACTGCTCAAGACCGTAATGCTTTAAAAGCAGAGCCTGATTTTTGATTTTTTCGGCAACTATACTTGTCCACACAAGCTTTTTGGCATCGTCGGCCCAGGATATCTGGGTTTTCAGCTTCTGACTGCAATCATGACAACCGTAATACGAGACGAGCTCCGATGACGGATTTCGTTTTTCGTCGCAGAATATCACCTTGATTTTTCGTTCGGTTAATTGGCTGAGCAGTGCCGCGGTAACGGAGCTTGCCGTATTCTCGACTATCAGAACGGAAATCTCGTCGAGGTGGACGCGCGTTGTTTTTTCGACATCGCGCACAGCCAAATAGCCCATGGAATAATCAAGCTTAGAGGGGTTTGTAACAACAACCACACGCCAGCCCATAACAATCCCCCTTATTTCAGCAGGTCGATTTCCTGCTCAAAAAGGCCCGTTACCGACTGATTGATTAGCTTTATGCTATGAACGTCTTTAATTTCGGAGAACTTAGCATTGGTCTTCATAGTACCTGTATTATGACTTTCCTCTATAAGACTAAGGTCTCCCGACAACACATTGGCGTGAAGGATTTTCAGAATTTCATTTAAGACGCAGCATTGCTCCTCCGGTGAGCAGAGCACAAATTTTTCACGGCGTTTTTCGAGCTTTTTACCGATGCCGCTGAATCTTACGCTCAAAACCGTATTTAGCATTTTGCCCGTTAAGATATCGTAAAGCTCAACATTTTCTTCTGCTGAAATATTGTCCCTCGGAATAATCTCCCTGTCCTTATGCTTTGTCAGGTAATTTGTGATATTTCTTATATACTTTTCATATTTATATCCCAAAACAAGCTGCATTCCGGGCTTATATCCTATCTGATTTCCGTTTTTGTTGCTTATAAACATTCTGCAGCCGTCAAAGGATATGCAGGCGTCATATTTAACGCAGGGAATCAGAATTTTTACGTTTGAAGCTTCGGCTATACGGCTTGTAACAAAGCCCTGCATATCGGCTTCATATTCTTTCACCTCATACAGATTGACGGGGAACATCTGACGCACGGCTTTGCCCTTTTTGTCGGTATACTCCACATACGAAAAATATGCCGAGGTCGCTTTATCGTATCCGCCGTATTTTTCAATACAGCTTCTTGCGCCCGAAGCCTTCAGCGGAACCTGCCCGTTTCCTTTTTTCAAAGGATTGATTTTAAACAGTCCTCCTTGCTTTTTGCGCGGAAACCTTGTATAGCGAATGTTGTTCTTATTCATAAATCTGCGGACGGTATTCATACTGTCCTTAACCGACCACGCGCCGGGTATATCGTGGCTGAAAAATTTTTCGGGATTTACGGTATATCCTTTATCGTTGTTTTGCAATCCTTTTATGAAATTCACCTTATTATGAGTGACCTTTACATTGTATGCATTGCCGACAACAATATTGAGGTAAGCATCCTTTGCGTGATGCAAATCGTTCACCTCACGGCACTTGAGCATATCGTTGCTTTGCCTGAAGGCGTGAGCCAAAGCCGCTTTAACATAGACTATTTCGGTTTTCGGCTTCGGGTACAGTTGCTCCAATATATGCGCAACGGCCTTTGTAGACTGCTGAGTTTCGGTGAGCTGCCTTGACACAAACGCGGAGAGCTCGTCATCGGTAAGCGGCGTTTTACGGGTAAGACGCTTATAGGTTTCTTCGCTTATCAGTCCGCTGCTACGAAGCATCTGCCAATACGGACTCATTTTAGCCTGTACAGCCGAATCAATGGGATAAACATTGGTTTTATCGGCATTTACGGTTCTGTTGACAAGGACTCTGTTTGTAAGGCTGTCGTCCTTTATCTTCGACTGAGGATAAATATGGTCAATATCAAAGCGTCCGTTACCGTTCATCAGCTCGCCGAGGGATATTTCCTCACCCGTATACATACAATGGCCGAGCTGAATATAATAGAAATAAAGCTTGTCACTTCTGAGCTTTGACTCGTCTTCATCACTCAGCTTTTTACTCAGGGCATCGAAATACGGGCAGAATTTTTCGGCTTCCTTTTTACAGTTTTTGTATAATTCCATGAGTCTGCTTTTTCTTGAGTCCCTGTGTCTTTCTTCTCTGTTATCAATACCTCTTGCAACCTCTACGAATATCTTCTTCGGAGGCCTTTCCTGTATCTTTTCTATTTCCTTTGCAATCAGCAACGCACGCAATATCGGCCGCTTAACCTTCGGAGAAACGTAAAGCGCGTCAACAGCCTTTCGCAGAGAATGCTGATCGCCTGTATAGCTGAGCTC
>ERZ1504705.540-NODE-540-length-10329-cov-4.128188_pt1 | contig 10329 bp, 4 predicted proteins | sample MGYA00572392_ERZ1504705 | MGnify/ENA primary metagenome ERZ1504705 (study PRJEB39906, sample SAMEA3182116) | gut metagenome | biome: human; feature: gut; material: Stool; isolation source: human stools | place: Canada | collected 2014-02-25 ...
GATGTGTATAAGAGACAGTCTCTGCTCTGACCGGAATGACGGGAAAGGATGGAAAAAGGTGATGGATAAAGTTGGAGCTATGGTTGCCGGTGGCGTGATGCTGCTTATCTTTTGTGTGCTTCCGGCAGGAATGAGCCGTTCGGCATGGTTGGCGGCAGGAGTTTCCTGTCTGTGTGTATATGCTTGGCATATGGATTGGACGGATAAGTTCAGATTATTATGGCAGCAGCAAAGGCAGCGTGTGGTGATGGTAGTGGTCGGTGGATTCTGTGTCTTGCTATTGGCGGGCTATTTACTGTTTGTCTTGAAACCCGATTCTGCACGTGACCGTCTTTTCATGTGGAAGATAACTTGTCGTGCCATTGCAGAAAAGCCGTTGACCGGATATGGGATTCATAATTTCGCAGCAGCCTACGGAAATGCGCAGGAAACTTATTTTGCAGCAGGTGATTATGAACCGTGGGAGGAACGTGTGGCGGGAAGTCCGGAATATGCATTCAATGAATATCTGCAGGTTGCGGTCGAACTGGGTATTCCTTTGGCTGTATGTCTATTGGTTGTGGTCGTGCTGTGTTTGTATAGGGGAGTCCGTAAAGGACGTTATGGTATCTGTGGGGCTATTCTTTCTTTGATGATATTCTCTTTTTCCTCCTATCCGCTACAACTTCCGGTATTTATCGTTACATTTGGAGGATTGCTTGTAGCGTGCTTGTTCGGTGCCGACCGTTGGCAATGGTTGGGGGTGGCTGTATCAGTAGGCATCATTGGCGGTTTTCGCCTGAAGAATGACTTGCAAGTGGAGCAGGCTTGCCGGGAGTGGATGAATGCGCGTGTGTTGTATAGTGCAGGTGCGTATCAATCGGCAGAGAAAGAGTACGGGCGCCTTTATCCTCTGTTGAGAGACCGGGCATCTTTCTTGTTCGAATATGGTCATGGATTGCACAAGCAGCAGCAGTTCAGTAAATCCAACCGTATTTTGAAAGAAGCTTTACTGCGTAGTTGTGACCCCATGATACTGAATGTGATAGGCAAGAACTATCAGCAGATGGGTGACTGCTTATCAGCGGAAGACTGGTTTATCCGTTCCACCCATCGTTTGCCGGGGCGTATTTACCCCTATTATCTGCTTGCGAAGCTTTATGCGGAACCAGGATTCAGACAACCGGACAAGTTTGAAAAAATGAAGCGGATGGTATTGACGAAAGAGCCGAAAGTGCATTCTACGGCAATACGACAGATGAGGGAGGAAATAAAAAAGATTCAGCTTATTTTTGTCCATATTAAAAAAAGATGAATAAAAACGGAAGGTGTTAATAATGAGCGAACTAATTGCTAAAGTGCTATGAAAAAAAGTGTCCACATGCAAATATCGGTTCGTTTTTTTGAAACGATTAATTTTATCAATTTATAATTGAGTATGAATATGAAGACACAGAACTATCGATACCTGCTATGCATGGCCGTTGCCCTGCTTGCCGCCTGCTCCGATGCCGGAAAGGGAAAAGAGTCCGAGGAAGGGGTGGCAACCGTCCTGCCAAGTGAAAGCAATGAAGTGACCGTGAAAGTCCTGAAGCGGGCGACCTTTGAGCATGAACTGGTGAGCAACGGAAAAGTAACCGCCGGTGCCATGGCGGATTTGCGTTTTGAGACCACCGGTGTAGTGGCACACATCTACGTGAAGAACGGTGACCCGGTGCGCAAAGGGCAGAAACTTGCCGAACTGGATAAGTTCCGCCTGAAGAACAAGACCGCGCAGGCCAAGGATGCCTTGGAAAAAGCGGAACTTGAGTTGCAGGATGTATTGATAGGGCAAGGCTATCCGGTGGGGGATGCCTCCAAAGTACCTGCTGACATCATGAAGTTGGCCCGCGTGAGGAGCGGTTACGACCAGAGCCTCGCCCAGTATGAGCTTGCCGCGTATGAAGAGGAACACGCCACGCTGGTTGCGCCTTTTGACGGGGTAGTGGCGAACCTGTTCTCCAAACCGTTCAACGAGGCAAGTACCTCGGAAGCCTTCTGCTCCATTATCGGCACTCAAGGTATGGAGGTGGACTTCACGGTGCTGGAAAGCGAACTGCCGTTGATAAAGAGTGGCGACAAGGTGATTGTTACCCCTTATTCGGATGCCGGCTTTAGGCAGGAGGGGCGCATCACCCAAATCAATCCTCTGGTGGATGACAAGGGGATGGTTAAGGTGAAGGCTGCCGTCAATGGCAAGGGACGGCTGTTCAGTGGGATGAACGTGAGGGTGAACGTGCACCGCTCTCTGGGCGGACAGCTTGTAATCCCGAAGAGTGCCGTGGTGTTGCGTTCGGGCAAGCAGGTGGTGTTTACCCTGAAAGACGGAAAGGCGCAGTGGAACTATGTGCAGACCGGTCTGGAGAATGCGGAAAGCTATAGTATGGCCGACGATGCCCTGAAAGATGGCGATACGGTCATTGTGACGGGAAATGTGAATCTGGCACATGAAGCATCGGTGAAGGTGGTTGATAGATAATGAGTGATAAGTGGTAATTCAAAATTCATAGTTCAATTGATAAAGTTTTTGATACAGCGGCCTATTGCCGTACTGATGGCATTTACAGCATGCTTCATTGTCGGGCTGGTGACTTACTTCACCTTGCCGGTATCCTTGCTGCCCGATATTGCCATCCCGGAAATTACAGTGCAGGTGTCGGCGCAGAATACCTCGGCGCGTGAATTAGAGAATACGGTGGTGAAACCTCTGCGGCAGCAGCTCATCCAGGTGGCGAAACTGAAGGACATGGACAGCGAGACGCGCGATGGTGCAGGCATCATCCGCCTGGGCTTCGACTTCGGTACGAATACCGACCTTGCCTTCATAGAAGTGAACGAGAAGATTGACGCCGCCATGAACTATCTGCCCAAGGATGCCGAACGCCCGAAGGTGATAAAGGCAAGTGCGACGGACATTCCTGTCTTCTACCTCAATCTGACCCTAAAAAACGACAGTGCATACGGCAAGGTGGACGAACGCGCGTTTCTTGATTTGTGCGAGTTTGCCGAAAATGTCATAAAGCGTCGCATCGAGCAGTTGGCAGAAGTGGCAATGGTGGATGTCACGGGTTTGGTCGAACGCCAGTTACAGATTGTGCCCGACCCGGGTAAGCTTGCTGTGTTGGGGCTCTCCATTGAAGACATAGAAAACGTGCTGGCGCAAAACAACGTGGAGCCGGGCAGCATGACCGTGCGCGACGGCTACTACGAATACAACATTAAGTTCTCCACCCTGCTGCGGACAGAGGAGGACGTGAAGGGCATCCTGCTGCGAAAGGAAGGACGTATCATCCGCTTGGGAGACTTCTGCCGGGTAGAGATTGTTCCTGCCAAGGAGAAAGGTGTCTCCATGAGCAATGGCAAGCGTGCCGTTACCCTTGCCGTCATCAAGCAGGCGGACGAGAATATGGAAGACATGAAGCTTGCCATCAACAGCACGATGGACTACTTCAAGAAAGTATATCCCGACATTGATTTTAGCATCAGCCGTAACCAGACGGAGTTGCTGGACTATACCATCTCCAATCTTCAGCAAAATTTGTCGTTGGGTTTCCTGTTCATCTGCATTGTGGCGGTACTCTTCTTGGGTGACATCAAATCACCGTTCATCATCGGGTTGAGTATGGTGGTATCTATTGTCATCTGCTTCCTGTTCTTCTACTTGTTCAAGATGTCACTCAATATCATTTCTTTGTCGGGATTAATCCTGGCGTTGGGTATGATGATTGACAGCAGCATCATTGTGACGGAGAACATTTCGCAGTATCGCGAACGGGGCTATTCGTTGCGGCGGGCTTGCGTGACGGGAACGAGTGAGGTGATTACGCCCATGCTGAGTTCGTCGCTGACCACTATTGCCGTATTTGTGCCGCTGATATTTATGAGCGGCATTGCAGGGGCGTTGTTCTATGACCAGGCATTCTCTGTTACGGTAGGGTTGCTGGTTTCCTACTTCACGGGTATCATGCTGCTGCCGGTCCTCTATATGCTGGTCTACCGGACAGGGTTGCGCGGCAGGTCGTGGTTCTCCCGCATCCGCATCAACAATCCGTTGAAGGAACATACGCTGGACCGTTTTTATGATGCGGGCATCGACTGGGTATTTTCCCACAAGACGGTAAGTAGCGTATTCTGTGTGGTTTCTATACCTCTTTGTGTCTTTCTGTTCTATTCCGTCGGCAAGGAGCGTATGCCGCAGATAGACCAGAATGAACTGATAGTCCACGTGGAATGGAACGAAAACATACATGTGGACGAGAACCGGCATCGTGTGAATGTGCTGTTCGGACAGTTGCTGGACGAGACTGTGGAACAGACGGCTGCCATAGGCCAGCAGGACTATCTGCTGAACCGTGAGCAGGCTCTCTCTTCTTCGGAGGCAGAATTGTATTTCAAGACTTCCTCGCCTGACGGGATTGCTCCCTTGCAGAAGCAGGCGGGCGAGTGGCTGACACGGGAATATCCGTTGGCGACAGTCTCCTTTTCTCCACCCGAAACCGTGTTCGAGAAGCTTTTCGTGACCGGGGAGGCCGATGTGGTGGCGGAACTTTATGCCCGCAATAAGGAGAAGGCGCCGGCGGCGGAAGAATTGCGCGGACTGGAACAACAGTTTGCGGAGCTTACGGGGACAGCGCCCGTAGGTATCGCTTTCGAGAACCAGCTCGACATAAGCATCCTGCAGGAAAGGCTGTTGCTCTATGACGTTTCGTATGACGAGCTTTACCGTACGCTGCGGACGGCATTCAAGGAGAACAGCGTAGCTATGCTCCATTCCTACCAGCAATACCTGCCTATCAGCATTGTGGGCGAGGAGCGGACAGTGAATGAGGTGCTGCAGCAGACATTGATACAGACCCGTCCGGACAGTAAGGGCGAAGTGGAGCATATTCCGCTTCGGGAGCTGGTAAAGGTGCGTCCGGCCGAGGATTTGAAAACGATTACGGCAGGACGCAACGGTGAATATATACCGTTCCGTTTCTATGAAGTGGACGATGCTCCGGAGTTGATGGAAAAGGTGAAGCGGGAGGCGGATGCCACGGGTGACTGGGATACGGCCTTTTCCGGCAGTTTCTTCTCCAACCGCCAGATGCTGGACGAGTTGGTGGTGATTCTTTTCATCTCTATCATGCTGATGTATTTCATTCTTGCCGCCCAGTTCGAAAGCTTCGTGCAGCCGCTCATCGTGCTGCTGGAAATCCCGATAGATGTGGCGTTTGCCCTGCTTCTGTTGTGGATATGCGGACATACCTTGAACCTGATGTCTGCCATCGGACTGATAGTGACGTGCGGTATCATCATCAACGACTCCATCCTGAAGCTGGATGCCATTAATGAATTACGGAGGGCTGGTATGCCGTTGCTCGAGGCCATCCACGAGGCGGGGCGCAGAAGGCTCCGGCCCATCATCATGACATCGCTCACCACCATTTTCGCTATGGTTCCGCTGCTGTTCTCGTTCGACATGGGCTCGGAGCTGCAGAAGCCGCTTTCCATAGCGATGATTGGGGCTATGTCTGTAGGAACACTGGTCAGTCTGTTCATCATCCCGTTGATATATTGGTTTATTTATAGAAAAGAAAGAGCATGAAGAAATTAAGTCTTATACTTTTGTTCAGTCTGGGAGCCCTTTCCGCTTTTGCCCAACAGCGGATAACGCTCGATTTGCAGCAGACCATTGCCCTGGCGAATGACAGTTCGCTGGAAGCCTTCCGCACCAAGAACATGTATCTGGCCGGTTATTGGGAATACCGCACCTATAAGGCAAACCGCCTTCCCAGCCTGACGCTGAACATGACTCCGGCACAGTACAACCGCGATATCACCAAGCGTTACGACTCCGAACAGGACCTTGACATCTATCGCAGCCAGCAATCCTTCTATGCATACGGCAATCTTGCCGTCAGACAGAATTTCGACTTGACGGGCGGTACGTTCTATCTGGATACGGAGCTGGGCTATATGCGGAGCTTCGGTGGAAACAAGTATACCCAGTTCACCAGTGTTCCGGTTCGTCTGGGCTACTCGCAGAGTCTGGTCGGTTACAATCCTTTCCGTTGGGAACGCAGGATTGAGCCGCTGAAGTACGAGAAGGTGAAGAAGGAGTATATCTACAATGCAGAGCGGGTGTCCGAGCAGGCCACTACCTATTTCTTTGCGCTTGCCATGGCACAGGCGGAATATGACTTGGCCAAGGACAATGCCGTCTCCACCGATACCCTCTACCGCATCGGCATGCAGCGCTTGAAAATAGCCGCCATCAGCCGTGCCGACCTGCTGACGCTGAAACTCGACGTGGTGAACGCCCGCAATACTTTGCAGAATGCCGCCAGTGCCTTGAAGCGCGCCATGTTTTCGTTGGCATCTTTCCTGAATATGGAGAAGAACACGGATATCAGGGTGTCGCTTCCGGGACGTCCGAGGGCGCTGACCATACCGGTTGATGAGGCTTTGCTGGCCGCTCAAGCCAACAATCCGGAATTTCTGGGGCTTCGTCAGGAAGTGCTGGAAGCCGAGCAGACAGTAGACAAGACGAAGAAGGAATCGCGCTTCAACGCCAGCATCAACGCCAGCGTCGGCTTCAACCAGGTGGCGGAGAAATTCGGTGAAGCATACAGGCATCCCATGCAGCAGGAGATGGTGTCGGTCAGTGTCTCCATTCCACTGGTGGACTGGGGCGTGAGGAAAGGCAAATACAACATGGCGAGGAACAATCTGAACGTGGTGAAGACTTCTGCCAGGCAAAGTGAAATCAGCATTGAGGAGGAGGTTATCATGACCGTCAGCGACTTCAACGTCCAGCAAGCCCTCGTCGCCAGTGCCGAAGAGGCCCTCGACCTTGCCATCCTGGCGTATAACGAAACCCGCCAGCGCTTCATTATCGGCAAGGCAGACATCAACAGCCTGACCCTCTCGCTGAACCGCCAGCAGGAAGCGCAACGCAATTACATCTCCGCCTTGCAGGACTACTGGCTGAATTATTACAAGATACGGAAACTGACGTTGCACGACTTTGCCAGCGGATTTTCGCTGTCGGAAAAATTTGATTATAATAACTGATGAAACGAGTTTCTTCCTTCACCGTCATAGTGGCGTTTGTCTGCCTTGCTTTGGTAGGGGTGGCGTTGATACCGCTGCTCCCCGTCAAGCTGAATCCGTCACGCAGCCTGCCCGGCTTCACGGTGGGTTTCAGCATGCCTGGCACTTCGTCGCGGGTGGTGGAGATGGAAGTGACCAGCAAGCTGGAATCCATGCTGGCGCGTATCCGCGGAGTGAAGCGGCTGAACTCCACTTCGGGCAACGGCTACGGCAACATTACTGTGGAGCTGGACAAGCATGCCGATGTCGAGGCAGTCCGCTTCGAAGCTTCCACCATCATCCGGCAGACGTGGCCCCAATTGCCCGAAGGTGTCAGCTATCCCACCATTCACATGAAAGTGCCCGACGAGAACGCCTCACGCCCTTTCATGTCCTTCACACTGAATGCCCCTTCCACTCCGATATTGATTCAGCAGTATGCCGAGGAGCATATCAAGCCGCGGCTGGCAAATATTCCGGGTATCTATAAGGTGGAACTCAGCGGTGCCACGCCCATGGAGTGGAGACTGGAATATGACAGTGAACAGTTGCGCTTGCTGGGTGTGACCCTATCGGACATCAGCGAGGCAGTACAGCGGCATTACCGGAAGGAATTTCTGGGTACGCACAATGTGGATACAGGTAACGGTAGCCGGGAATGGATACGCCTGGCACTGGTGCCGGAGAGCAACTCCCTTGGTTTTAATCCTGCTGCCATCACCGTGACGGCTACCGACGGGAAACTGCTCCGCTTGGACGAACTGGTGTCGGCTGTCCGTATGGAGGAGGAGCCGCAAAGCTATTACCGCATCAATGGGCTGAATTCCGTCTATCTATCCATTACTGCGGAAGAAACTGCCAACCAGTTGCAACTGAACCGTGCCGTGATGGACGAGATGGAAGCTGTTCGGCAGGTACTTCCTGTCGGATATGAAGTGCATACCAGCTATGATGCGACCGAGTACATACGGGAAGAACTGGACAAGATTTACTTCCGTACCGGTTTGACGGTACTCATCCTGCTTGTATTTGTATGGCTCATTACTCGTAAGTTGAAATATCTTTTTCTGATAGTTACCAGCCTGGCTGTAAATATAGCGGTGGCACTTATCTTCTACTACCTCTTCGGACTTGAGATGCAGCTTTATTCGCTGGCGGGTATCACTGTCTCGCTGAATCTGGTGATAGACAGCACCATTGTCATGACCGACCACATTCTGCATCGGCGTAATCTCAAGGCCTTCCTGTCGGTGTTGGCGGCAACCCTCACTACGATGGGTGCGCTTGTTATCATTTTCTTCCTTGACGAGAGGATACGGCTCAACCTGCAGGACTTTGCAGCGGTAGTGATCATCAATCTGGCTGTTTCCTTGATGGTGGCGTTGTTCTTTGTTCCGTCGATGATTGAGAAGATAGGACTGGTGAGGCGGATTACGGGGAAGAAAAGGCGTCTTGTCTTGCCGGGGCTGACGCAAACATTCAAAACAAGGTCGGGACGGATTTTCAGACGTTTCCCCGTTTATTTCTCCCGCTGCTACTCTGTTCTCATCCGTTTTCTGTGCCGTTGGCGCTGGGCTGTATGCCTGCTGTTGCTGTTGGGTTTCGGTCTGCCCGTTTTTCTGTTGCCCGACAAACTGGAAGGAGGGGGAAAATGGGAAGCTGCTTACAATAAGGTATTCGGTTCGAATACCTATAAGGAGTCGGTGAAACCCATTGTGGACAAGGCGCTGGGCGGCAGCTTGCGGCTTTTCATACAGAAGGTGTACGAAGGCAGTTACTTCACCCGTAATGAGGAGGTGGTGCTCTATGCCAACGCCAACCTTCCCAATGGCAGCACCCTCGAGCAGATGAACACTTTGATGAAACGTATGGAGACCTACCTCAGCCGGTTCAAGGAAATCAGGCAGTTTCATACTTCCATCTACAGCCCCCGGCGTGCCAGTATGCAGATTTATTTCAAGAAGGAAGCCCGGAACAGCGGTTTCCCCTATACACTGAAAGCCAATATGATAAGCAAGGCACTGGAACTGGGAGGCGGCAGCTGGGGCATCTACGGATTGCAGGACCAGGGGTTCAGTAATGACGTCCGCGAGAGTGCCGGCTCCTACCGCATCAGGATGTACGGCTACAACTACGACGAACTCTATGAGTGGGCGGAGAAGCTGAAGGCCAAGCTGCTGACGCACCGGCGTATCAAGGAAGTGCTCATCAATTCGGAGTTCTCCTGGTGGAAGGATGACTATCAGGAATTCTACTTCAACCTGAACAAGGAGCACATGGCGCAAGAGGGCATCGACGCGCAAGTGCTTTTCTCTGCGGTGCGCCCCATCTTCGGCAAGAATCTGGAGATTGGTTCGGTAGCGGCCGAGCAGGGAACGGAGAAAATCAAGCTCTCTTCCCGCCAGTCTGCCGAATATGACATCTGGGCGATGCAGTTCTTTCCCTATGGAGTAGGAAACGGCAAGCATTACAAACTTTCCGAACTGACTACTGTGGAAAAGGGACAGATGCCGCAGGAGATTGCCAAAGAAAACCAGCAGTACCGCCTCTGCCTGCAATACGAATATATCGGCTCCAATGAGATGGGCAACAAGATACAGAAACGTGACCTGGAGGAGTTCAACAAACTGTTGCCGATGGGTTATACAGCCGAGTCGGACAGCAACAGTTGGTCATGGGGCGAGAAGGACAACCGCCAATACCTGCTTCTGCTGGTGGTGATAGCCATCATCTTCTTTACGACCAGCGTTCTGTTCAACTCCCTGAAGCAGCCGCTTGCCATCATCTTTGTGATTCCGGTTTCTTATATCGGGGTATTTCTTACTTTCTATTGGTTCCGGCTGAACTTCGACCAGGGCGGTTTTGCCTCGTTCGTCCTGCTGTGCGGCATCACGGTGAATGCCAGCATCTATATCCTGAACGAGTACAACAGCATCCGACGTCGTTTCCCCCGTCTTTCCGCTCTTCGTGCCTACGTCAAGGCGTGGAATGCGAAGGTCGTTCCTATTTTCCTCACGGTAGTTTCTACCATTCTGGGATTTATCCCTTTCATGATAGGTGAGGACAAGGAAGCTTTCTGGTTTCCATTGGCGGCGGGTACCATTGGCGGACTGGTGATGTCCGTCATCGGTATCTTCTTTTTCCTGCCGGTTTTTGTGCTGAAACAGCGTGATTTTCTTAGGAAATGATTACTTTTGCTCGATTTTGTTACCTGAATGGATACTTGAATTTTAAATA
>ERZ1504705.541-NODE-541-length-10323-cov-4.257304_pt1 | contig 10323 bp, 10 predicted proteins | sample MGYA00572392_ERZ1504705 | MGnify/ENA primary metagenome ERZ1504705 (study PRJEB39906, sample SAMEA3182116) | gut metagenome | biome: human; feature: gut; material: Stool; isolation source: human stools | place: Canada | collected 2014-02-25 ...
GTTCTGACCCAGAAAGCCAAACCGGAAGATTTTTCCCTGAACGAATGGCTGATTGGCCACCTGCTGGCTGCCGATGCCATAAAAGAAACCGATCTTGCCACCTTCCATCCATCGGTCTGCAACCGCCTCGACCGCAATACCAGCGGTATCGTATTGTGCGGAAAGACGCTGGCCGGTTCCCAGGCACTCAGCCGGATCATCAAGAATCGTTCCGTAAAGAAATATTATCAGACCGTCTGTAAGGGCAAGATTTTACAGGAAAGCACCCTGGAAGGCTATCTGTACAAGGACGAACGCACCAATACGGTACAGGTATTTCCAGATATGGCGGAGGCTCCGGAAGATGCTTCCTTTATAAAAACAATCTACACTCCCAGTGCGGTGGCTGGGGAATATACCCTGCTGACCGTAGAACTGGTCACCGGCAAAACCCACCAGATCCGCGCCCATCTGGCCAGCACCGGACATCCGTTACTTGGTGACACCAAGTACGGAGACAGCAAATTAAATCGCAGGATGCAATCGGAATACTCTCTGCACCACCAGCTTCTGCATGCCGGAAGAGTGTGTTTCCCGGAAGAAGCGGAAGGACCTCTTGCAAAGGTGAGCGGTCAGACTTTTGACGCACCGCTTCCCCATAAATTTGCAGAGATCTTACAGGCTCTGAATCTGACACCGGATTCCGCCTGCTAGAAAGGAAAACTAAGAACAATGGCAACATGGAATACCAGAGGGCTTCGTGGATCTACTCTGGAGGATATGGTCAACCGCACCAATGAAAAATATGCCGAGGCCGGTCTGGCCCTGATTCAGAAGATCCCCACCCCCATTACCCCGGTCAAAATGGATAAGGAGAGCCGCCAGATCACCCTGGCCTTTTTCGAACAGAAGAGTACCGTAGACTATATCGGTGTCGTACAGGGCATTCCGGTCTGCTTTGATGCCAAGGAATGTGCGGTGGACACCTTTTCCCTGCAAAATATCCATCCCCATCAGGTGGAGTTCATGCATCAGTTCGAGAAACAGGGGGGTATCGCCTTTTTCCTGATATTTTACAGCCATAAGGATCTGTTATATTACCTTCCCTATGAAATGCTCCGCTTTTTCTGGGACAGGGCACAGGAGGGCGGCCGGAAAAGCTTCCGTTTCGAGGAACTGAACCCGGAATATATTATCCCGAAGCATCAGGGAATCCTGGTTCCCTATCTGGATATTCTGAAAAAGGATCTGGAAGACCGGGAGGAATAATAAATAATAATTTCTTGACAGCGGAGAGGTCTCCTAGTATACTACAAATAGTTTCACATGCTACTATGATAATATGGTAGCACGTTAATATATTAAAGTGCATGAATTGAGGAACGCTTATGAACAACAGACTTTTACATACGCCGGAGGGCGTCCGGGACATTTACGGCAAAGAATATGCAAAGAAGCTGGCTATAGAACAGAAACTGCAGCAGGCGATCCATTGTTTCGGTTACGAAGATATCCAGACCCCTTCCATTGAGTTTTTCGATGTTTTCTCCAAGGAGATCGGAACCACTCCCAGTAAGGAGCTGTATAAGTTCTTTGATAAAGAGGGTAATACGCTGGTGCTGCGGCCAGACTTTACGCCGTCCATCGCCCGCTGCGCAGCGAAGTATTTTATGGAGGAAAAGGTGCCGCTTCGTTTCAGTTACAACGGCAATACGTTTACAAACACTTCCAATCTGCAGGGTAAATTAAAAGAGGTGACCCAGATGGGTGCAGAACTCATCGGAGATCCTTCCGTAGAGGCGGATGCCGAAGTGATCAGTATGGTGATCGAAGCTCTGAAAAGCGCAGGACTGACCAGATTCCAGGTGACTATCGGTGAGGTGGATTATTTCCGCGGCCTCTGTGAGGAAGCCGGTCTGGATGAGGATACGGAAAAGGAACTTCGTTCCTGTATCTCCGGCAAGAACTTTTTCGCTGCCCAGGAATTACTGGAGCAGAAGCAGATCCCCGAGCCTTATCACAGCATTCTGTTAAAGCTGGCGGATATGTTCGAAAATATAGAGTCTCTGGAGGCTGCCAAAGCACTGGTTAAAAATGAAAGATCCTTACAGGCGATTGCAAGACTGGAAAAGTTAAAAGAGCGCTTAGAGCAGTACGGTGTGGCGGAATACATTTCCTTTGATCTCGGAATGCTCAGCAAATATCAGTATTATACCGGCGTTGTCTTCAAGGCTTACACCTACGGTATCGGTGATGCCGTGGTAAAGGGTGGCCGTTACAACAATCTGCTTCGGAAATTCGGCAAGAATGCCGCAGCTATCGGTTTCGTCATCGTCATTGACGACCTGTTGGAAGCATTATCCCGCCAGAAAGTGAATATCGATATTCCCGCTTCCGGCAAAACCGTGTATTACCGGGCAGGAGACGAGGCAGATTATCTGGCGAAGCTTTCCGAAGTCATAACCCTGAGGAAAGAAGGGATTCCCACCGTGCTTTCCCCCGAGATCACAGAGAACGAGGAGGCAGATCAGTAATGAGTGAAGAAAGATATCTTACGTTTGCTCTGGGAAAGGGCAGACTTGCCAAAAAGACACTGGAGCTTTTCGAACAGATCGGCATTACCTGTGAAGAAATGAAGGATAAAGATACCAGAAAGCTGATCTTCGTCAATGAAGAATACAAATTACGCTTTTTCTTGGCAAAGGGGCCCGACGTTCCCACCTATGTAGAGTATGGTGCTGCTGATATCGGCGTGGTCGGCAAGGACACCATTCTGGAAGAAAACCGGAATGTTTACGAAGTGCTGGACCTTGGCTTCGGCAAATGCCAGATGTGTGTCTGCGGTCCTGCTTCCGCCAGAGAGTTGTTGAAACACCATGAGCGGATCCGGGTAGCCAGCAAATACCCCAATATCGCCCGAGAGTATTTCTATAATAAAAAGCATCAGACCGTAGATATCATCAAATTAAACGGTTCTGTAGAATTAGGGCCGCTGGTAGAGTTGTCCGACGTCATTGTGGATATCGTTGAGACCGGTTCCACCTTAAGGGAAAACGGGCTGGAGGTTCTGGAAGAGGTATGTCCTCTGTCCGCCCGTATGATCGTCAATCCGGTGAGTATGCAGATGGAAGCCGACCGTATCCGCAAGCTGGTGGGTGCGATCCGGGAGCAGTTAAAAATACAGGCCTGACCGAGACGATAAGCATCGTCATAAAAAGTATTTAAAGGAGAGTACCGTCATGAGAATCGTAGCATTGGATAAAGAATCAAAGCAGAGTATTTTGAACGACCTTTTAAAGAGAAGTTCGAACAATTATTCCCAGTATGAGAGCACTGTAAACCAGATCATCGAAAAAGTCCGTGCCGAGGGTGACAAGGCATTGTTCGATTATACCTTACAGTTTGATAAGTTCGCTTTAAGCGCAGAGAATATCCGTGTCACAAAGGAAGAGATCGCCGAAGCCTATGCACAGATGGATGAGAATCTGATCGATGTGATCAGACAGTCTGCGGAAAACATCCGCGCTTTTCACCAGAAGCAGCTTCGTAACAGCTGGTTCGATGCCAAGCCCGACGGTACGATCTTAGGCATGAAGATCACCGCCATCGAAAGAGCCGGTGTCTATGTCCCCGGCGGTAAAGCCGCTTACCCTTCCAGCGTACTGATGAATGTGATCCCCGCCAAGGTAGCCGGTGTGGATGAGATCATTATGACCACCCCTCCCGGAAAAGACGGTAAGGTCAATCCCGGAACTCTGGTAGCCGCTGATATTGCAGGTGTGGATACCATCTATAAGGTCGGCGGTGCCCAGGCTATCGCAGCCATGGCTTTCGGAACCCAGTCGGTACCTAAGGTCGACAAGATCACCGGTCCCGGTAACATTTTCGTAGCTCTTGCCAAAAAAGCTGTTTATGGCTATGTCAGCATTGATTCCATTGCGGGTCCCAGCGAGATCCTGGTACTGGCAGATGAGACCGCTACCCCCAGATACGTTGCAGCAGATCTGCTGTCTCAGGCAGAGCATGACGAACTGGCAAGTGCCATTCTGATTACCACTTCGAAGGAACTGGCGGAGAAAGTCTCCGAGGAAGTGGACGGCTTCGTAAAAGTACTGGAGCGTGCTCCCATTATCCAGAAGTCTCTGGACAATTACGGCTACATTCTGTTAGCCGACAACATGGAAGATGCTATTGATGCCGCCAACGCCATTGCTTCCGAGCATCTGGAGATCATTACAAAGAATCCTTTTGATACCATGACCCGTATCCGCAATGCCGGTGCGATTTTCCTGGGAGAGTATGCTTCCGAACCCTTGGGTGATTATTTTGCAGGTCCGAACCACATTCTGCCCACCAACGGTACCGCACGGTTCTTCTCCCCGGTAAACGTGGACGACTTCATCAAGAAGACCAGTATTATCTCTTATTCCAGGCAGGCACTGGAAAAGGTGCACAACCAGATCGAGACCTTCGCCAAGAGTGAAGGCTTGACCGCACATGCAAACAGTATTAAAGTTAGATTTGAAGATTAATCATTTCCTCTGGGAAGGGAGTCATCGGATATTATGGAACGAATTGCAACTGTGACCCGTACAACGAAAGAGACCGACATTGCCATCACCTTAAATCTGGACGGCACCGGAAAAGCAGATCTGTCTACCGGCATCGGATTTTTTGACCATATGCTGGACGGCTTTGCGAGGCACGGCTTTTTTGACCTGGAATGCAAGGTGAAGGGCGATCTGCAGGTGGACGGTCACCACACGGTGGAGGATACCGGCATTGTCTTCGGTGAAGCTATCAAAAAAGCGGTAGGAGACAAGAAGGGCATCAATCGTTACGGCTATTTTATTCTGCCTATGGATGAGGTACTTGCTTTGTGCGCCGTTGACTTAAGCGGCCGGCCTTATCTTAATTTTGAATGTGAATTTACTGTACCAAAGGTAGGTGAACTGGATACGGAGCTGGTAAAGGAATTTTTCTATGCCGTATCCTACAGTGCCGGAATGAACTTACATATCAAAATGTTGTCTCCGGGCAATAATCACCATATGATCGAAGCCATGTTCAAGGCATTTGCCAAGGCGCTGGATCAGGCCGTTTCCTATAATCCGAAGGTAACGGATGTTTTAAGTACCAAAGGAAGTCTGTAAAAAATACGTGCCTGCGGCATAGGCTTTGCAGGTATAGAAAGACGTGAGGATTACTATGATCATCAAGAAATTTGTTCCCTGTATTTATTTATATCATGAGCATGCGGTGCGGAATCTTACGGATACCACCATCGTGGATACGGATCCCGTCCGTCTGGCAGATTATTACTGTGAGCACAATGCGGATGAGCTGATCGTTTTCGATATGTCCGAAGATGATGCGGAGCATGATGCCGCACTGGATATCATCAAGGAGATCTGTACCAGGGCGGAAGTGGATGTCATCGGTGCCGGCAATGTCAAGCGTATGGAGGACATTAAGAAATTACTTTATGCCGGATGTAAAAAAGCAGTTCTCGACTATGAGAAAGAGAGTAATATTGAGATTACCGAAGAGGTCTCTCTGAAATTCGGTAAGGACAAGATTCTGATCTCTTACAACAACCCGTCCGTTCTGGAATTACATAAGGAGAAGATTGAGAAATATATCTCTGCTATGATCCTGATGAACCCTCATCAGATCCGGGAGACTCAGGCCATTCTTTCCCTTCCGTTTTTCGTGCAGATCAATCAGGTGGCATTGAATAAATTGCTGGAGATTTTTGCTTATGAGAATGTCTGTGGTGTCACCGGCAATACGATAAATGACAATGTGAAAGAGATCGTAGCCCTGAAGGATCTGTGCCGGGAGAACGATATTCCCATTGAATCCTTCCAGGCTGCCTACAAGTGGGAAGATTTCAAAAAGAACAGTGACGGCATGGTACCCGTTATCGTACAGGATTACCGGACACAGGAAGTTCTGATGATGGCTTATATGAATGAGGAAGCCTATGAGCAGACCTTGAAGCTGGGCAAGATGACCTACTACAGCAGAAGCCGTCAGGAATTATGGCTGAAGGGCCTGACCAGCGGTCATTACCAGTATGTGAAGGAACTGGTGGCGGACTGTGATATGGATACAATCCTTGCGAAGGTATCTCAAGTGGGCGCTGCCTGCCATACCGGAAGCAGAAGTTGCTTCTTCAACGAGATCACGAAAAAGGATTATGAGGAAAGCAACAATCCCTTACAGGTATTCGAGGAAGTCTTCGATGTGATCAAGGACCGCAAGGTCCACCCCAAGGAGGGTTCCTATACCAATTACCTGTTCGACAAGGGCATTGACAAGATCCTTAAGAAACTGGGAGAGGAAGCTACAGAGATCGTGATTGCTGCCAAGAATCCTAACCCCAACGAGGTCAAATACGAGATCAGCGATTTCCTGTATCACATGATGGTGCTGATGGCGGAAAAGGATGTCACCTGGGAAGAGATCACTACAGAGCTTGCGAACCGTTAACTGCAGTTTCCACCCAGGTCTCCAGATAAGTGCCGTAATCTACATCGGTGACATAATGCAGCACCTGATCCATGGAGATCCCGGCAAAGCATTTGCCTTTTTGATCCAGCAATATGATCGTCAATAATAATACTCCGGCCAGAGCAAGGCGGATTTTGAACGTACCGGTATCGGAAGATGCGGCAGGTTCCGAATCGTTTTGCTCTGGCCGTATTTCTGCCTGTCTGCGCATCTGCTGTAAGAGTTCTTCCTTATGTCTGTGATCATGTTTTTCCATGCTCTTTTACATTCCTTTCTGATATCTGCAATCTTCGCAGTTCATATTTATGTGCCTTTTGGTACTGGCAGAACTTAAGTTTATAAGGTATAATGATAACTATTCAGAGCCATGTAAGCATTTCGTAAATATTCGTCGAATACTTGTATTCGTAAGAATATTTTGGAATGCTTATAGGGCGAGTAAACTTCATGAGCAAAAAGGTAACAATTATGGCTGAACAAAACGGAAAAAAATTAGCATCCAGAATACAAAACAATATTCAAAAAGTCCTGGTCGGAAAAGAGGAAGTGACAGAACTTCTTCTGACGGCCTTAATCGCTGACGGACATGTACTATTAGAGGATGTCCCCGGCACCGGCAAAACGAAGCTGGCCAAGGCACTGGCAAAATCTTTAAATGCCAAGTTTTCCCGGGTGCAGTTTACCCCGGATCTTTTGCCCGGTGACATTACCGGCATCAATGTCTATGACAGACAGAAGAATGAATTCACCCTGCGAAAGGGGCCGGTATTTACCAATATTTTACTGGCAGACGAATTGAACCGTGCCACCCCCAGAACCCAGGCAGGACTGTTGGAATGTATGGAAGAGCGTCAGGTAACCATCGAGGGTGTCTCTTATACACCGGGCGAACCCTTCTTTGTCATTGCCACAGAGAATCCCATCGAAAGTGCCGGCGTATTTCCTCTGCCGGAAGCGCAGTTAGACCGTTTCCTTATGAAACTGTCCATGAACCTTCCCACCAAAGAAGAGGAACTGAGGATTCTGGAATTGTACATGGAGGAAGATCCCCTGAAAAGCCTGACTGCCGTGGTCTCTCTGGAGGAACTTCTGGCTGCCCGGGCAGAGGCTGCAAAGATTTTTGTTCATCCCTGCATCCGGGAATATATGGTACAGATTGCAGAAGCCACCAGACGGGCAGACGGTATTCTGGCAGGCGTCAGTCCCAGAGGAACCCTTGGGCTTTTACGCTGTGTCAAGGCCTATGCTTATCTGCAGGGACGTTCCTATGTGATCCCGGATGACGTTCGTACCCTGGCTGTTCCGGTGCTGGCCCACAGACTGGTATGCAGCTTCGGTTCCGATACCGGCTCCGCAGCAGGCAGAATGGAAAACATCCTTTCCACCGTTCCTGTTCCCACAGAAAGGTTTGAGCCATGATACAACTGCTGGGAATCATTGTCTTTGCCCTGCTTCTGTATCTGGGGCAGAAATATGTATACGCCAAAATATGGCAGCGGGATCTGAAGGTTTCCCTTTCTTTCCGGGAGGATGGCATCTGGGAAGGACAGGAGAGCGAGCTGTCGGAGATCATTGAGAATCGCAAACGGCTGCCCCTTACCATGTTGAAGGTCAAATTCCAGACTGACAGACATCTAGTGTTTGCCGATACCAAAGGCTCCCGGACCACGGATTGCTATTACCGCAATGATATTTTCCAGATCGGACGTCTGGAGAAGGTCACCAGAGCGCTGCACTTTACCGGCGGAAGAAGAGGTTATTACACCATACAGGAGGCGGATCTTGTCGCGTCCGATCTGTTCCTGACAGCACAGTATACGGCTACGACACCCATCGAACACTGCAGTCTCTATGTGTATCCGAAGCCTTTTTCCCACCCGGATTTTAAACGCTCCTTAAAGCAGTTAAACGGAGAAGTTCTGGCGAAGAGACATTTGCTGGAGGATCCTTTTGAATACCGGGGTATCCGGGATTATCAGCCCCAGGATGACTTAAAAAGCATCAACTGGAAAGCCACGGCCCGTACCGGGGATCTGAAGGTAAACCAGAAAAATTATACCTCCCAGAAATCCGTTCGGATTTTTGTGAACTTAGAGGACACCGGTATTCTGAAAAAAGAGGACTGCGTGGAAGCCTGCCTGCAGATTGCCACGGCACTGTTATTGCTGTTTCTGGAACAAGGGATGCAGGTTGCCCTGTATTGCAACGGTATTGACACAATCAGTGGAGACCCCTGTATTCTGGAAGCCGGCGGCGGAGTCAGACAGCGGAATGTCTGTCTGCAGACGCTTGCAAGAATCGATACGGCTAAACCGGTACAGTCTTTTTCCGAGCTGTTTTCCGCCCGTATGTCCGATGCGTCCAATGCGCTCTATACCTGCTTTGTATCACCCAATGCCTATGAAGACTTTGCAGCATTACTTCTGCAATATCAGGAAAAACACCCGGATATGAAATGGTTTTATCCTTATTCCGAAAGTACACCTTCTGATCCCGGGGAAGCGTTAAAGTCTTTGATCACTTTTATCTCCCTACGGGAAGAAAGCGTCTGAATGTGAAAGAAATTTTGACTGATCTAATGAATCAATTATGTTTTTATCCCCTGGCGCTGACTGCGTCCACGTTGTTGGCCGCGCTGGCTCCGGCGAGCCGTCCGTCCTTGGCTTTGTGGATGCTCGGAGCGCTGCCGGTGTTTTTTCTGTATTACACCAGAAAACGCTGTAAGCATCTGTCGGTATTGCTCCTTCTGCACGGACTGGTACTGGCATGTTTTTATATCATTCCGGCAGCCAACGGCGTAAACCGTGGTATCCGGCTGTTGGTAGGTGCAGGCTTTGTGATCTATTCCCTCTGGCTGCGTTTTCGGACGGAGGACTTTGCTTCCGATCCGCTGCCTCTGCCGTTAGCCGCCGGAATTGCCTTTTTGTGTCTTTTTCTGCAGCATTATCAGGGAAACAACGTCTGGGATCTCTATTATCGTATGAGTCTGATCCTGGTGTTTTTATTGTATGCTGTCATTTTGTTTTTGCAGTCCTATGAGGATTTCCTTACGGTAAACAGGCTGAGTACCGGCAAGATCCCGTTTCAGGAGATCTTTCGTTCCGGGCTCCACAGCACCGCAGCCTTCGTGCTGTTATCGGGGCTTCTGCTCCTGGCAGTGTCACAGTTTGCCTGGTTAAAACCCTTGTTGCAGTTACTGCGAAACGGTCTGGCTGCGATTCTTCGTTTCCTGTTCGGACTGCTCCCCATGGATTCCGGGACAGAAGCGGTAGTGGTGGAACAGCAGGCAGGCGGTGGCGATATGCCTCCCATGGAAGCGGAAGATCCTTTTATTTTATGGGTCATTCTGGAATATGTGACCATGATCGCACTTCTGATCGTCTGCGTATTTCTGCTGTACCGCGGAATTCGAAAGCTGATCACATTTCTCAGGGACAGAATGCAGTTTTCCCTCCCCGACACTGTTTCTGAACAGCCGGAGAGCATGGACAAGCGGGAACACCTGGAGGCTGCCCCGGAAAATACTGCCGCAAGGCAGAAGCAGAAATGGTTTTCTTTTGCTTTCTTAGATGCCGGTCAGAAGATAAGACGGATATATCAGAAAAAAATAAATGCCAGCGGGCTTGCAAAGATGAGCCTGCCATTTTATACTGCTAGAGATGCCGAAAAATCGCTGGATGTGGAAGGAATGGCTGAAATCTATGAAAAAGCCCGTTATTCCGATGTCCCCTGCACAGACGGAGATGTCCGGCAGATGAAAAATTATATGTAAAAATCAATAACCTGAGGTAAATATGAACGAAAAGTTAGCGTTAAATGATGATATTC
>ERZ1504705.543-NODE-543-length-10307-cov-4.938549_pt1 | contig 10307 bp, 9 predicted proteins | sample MGYA00572392_ERZ1504705 | MGnify/ENA primary metagenome ERZ1504705 (study PRJEB39906, sample SAMEA3182116) | gut metagenome | biome: human; feature: gut; material: Stool; isolation source: human stools | place: Canada | collected 2014-02-25 ...
TCGTCGGCAGCGTCAGATGTGTATAAGAGACAGGTGATAAGGTTGTCGAGTTGGTCTAAATAAGCACCGATCTTCCGTTGTTCCTCGACTGAAGGTACAGGTATTTCAATTTTCAGAAAATCAGACTCGTGTATTCGCCATTGTCCATAGATAACACCTTGACGCCATTTGACCATAGCATTTATAAAGTCTTTTCTGACTAATCTTCTTCCCAAAAAATCCGAGTCAGCAATTCCAGTAGGCTCAAAAATGCTATATACCGGTGAAATGCAGGCTTTTCCGTACTTATTCAGACCTATTGAGCCGGTTTCGAGGTTGTTAGAGCTATATATGAAATCGCCTTTCTCTGTTTTCTTATACAGCTTGTTTACCGTGTCCGTAACTAAGGCACTTCGGTCATAACGCTCACCTTTAGGGGCAACACCTTCATTTGCTATGAATGCCATAAGAGGATATTCGTCGCTCATTGGTGCTTGCTGGTTACGCTCTATGAGCAAATCGCCAACCTTACGCTGTTCCCAAGCGTCTGAGAATCCTTTGAAACGAATTGCGGGAGCATCTGATTTTTTCGTCATTCTGCACTACCTCCCAGCAATTTCTTCAACTCATTAAGTCCCAGCATATCATACTCGTTACCCTCAAGGTCATCGATCATTCCCGAAAGCGTTGCTTCGGTTTCGCTGATCTGCTGTTCGACCTCGAAGAAAGTTGTGGCATACTTGTTCTGAAGGGCTTGAATTTTGCTCACCAAGCTGTCGATTACGGTATCAGGCAGTTTGTGAATGCTCTCAATGAGAGGAGCAATCCACTTCTTTTCGAGCAAATCCAAAGCCTGCTCATCGCTCAGACTTTCAATCGTATCCTTTGTTTTTGCCTGCAACGCAGCACCCTTTGCCTTGATCTCCGCCTTGATTTCTTTCTCGCTCTTGACCAAAGACTCTACCTTTTCTAAGAGTGTACGAAGCGCAACGCTTTCAGGAGAACGGTCTTTCTTCAGTTCCTTAATCTTTTTGGATACTTCTTTCGGAACGAAAGCATCGCCTTCATCGGTGAGAACATCGTTGCAGCTCTCTTTATCCTCCTCTGTCATTTCATCAAGGATAGACTCATACTCAGAAGGGATTTCCGCCAAACGGCTTTCCAAGCCGTGAAGCTCGTCCGTTTCTGCGGAGAGCAAAGTCGCCTGTACCAAGTCGAACGGGATAATATGACCTACCCAGCCCTCTTGAACTTCCTGATCTTTACCGTCCTTTTTCTTGATGACAGGGTTCGGATCGACCTTCTTTGTTGCAGCAAAGCCTTCGGTTTGCAACATTTCGAGGTCGATGGAAATACCTGTCCAATCGTCGTCAAGAAGCTGGAACGCCGCATATTTGTCGATAAGTGGAATATCTTTCAGTCGCTCGAAAATATCAGCACTCAGAACGGTTTCAGCCTTAGAGATTTCGATGCTTCCCATCCGGTCGATAAGTTCTTCTTTCAGGAATGCCGGGAAAGTGGAAAAGGCGGCGTTAAAAGTTTTCTCAAACCCGACCACATCAGGGTGGCTCTTGATGGCACTCTTAATATCAGGGGTAGACACATTCACATAAGGAATGCCACTCTCGGTAAACAACGCCTTTTTCAGCGCAGGGAACGCCGTCCAGAATTCGCTCATCTCGTCAATTTCTGCTGTCGGGATACCGCCAAACATAGACGCATAGACATCCCAATGCTCGGCAGCTTCAGAGGAATCAACATAGCGAGGAATGTTCAAGTTATAATCATTGCTGCGAATTTCTTCTCGACTGACGACTCGTGAAAACTTCGCAACGCTTTCACGCTTGATAAAAGTATCTGCAATGCGTTTAATGTCAGACGCACGGAGCTTGTTATTCTTACCCTCTTTGATAAATCCCTTGGATGCATCGATGATAAGGACATCTGTATTCTCACGCCTTTGACGCAGCACCATAATGATGGTGGGAATTCCTGTCCCAAAGAAGATATTTGCAGGCAGCCCGATAATGGCGTCGATATGGTTATTCTCTATCAGATTCTTTCTGATTTCACCTTCCTCACCGCCACGGAACAGTACGCCGTGGGGAAGAACGATTGTCATAATGCCGTCCGGCTTGATATGGAACAGATCGTGAAGCAGGAAAGCATAGTCGGCTTTTCCTTTGGGAGCAAGTCCAAAACGAGCATAACGAGGATCTCCCTCTTTGTTGGACGGGTCCCAAGCCTGCGAATACGGCGGATTGGACACGACCGCATCCACATAGAGAGGATTATAGGTATTCACCGGATCATTTTCGTCAAAGTACGGCCAATCCTCCTCAAGAGTATCGCCGTTACGAGTGACGATATTATCCGGTTTGATGCCACGCATAACCAAATTCATCCGGGTCAGGTTGTAGGTGTTCTCCTTCAATTCCTGAGCGAAGTATTTGATGTTGTTGTCATCGGTCATATATTTGGCAACGCTCTGACCGATATTGATAAGCAACGATCCCGAACCGCTTGTCGGGTCGTAAATTTTGATTTCACTTTTGCCCTTCAAGTGGCTTGCAACGATTTCAGACATCAGCAGAGATACCTCGTGCGGGGTGTAGAACTCGCCTGCCTTCTTTCCGGCATTAGCCGCAAAGTTACTTATAAGATATTCGTAGATAAAGCCGAGAACATCGTAGTCCTGCTTGCCGTCCATAGGAATATCCTTTATCAGCGTCAGAAGTCCGCTGATTGCTTTTGTTTGTGAACCGGAGCTATCGCCAAGTTTGGAAAGACCCGTTTGCAAAGTGTCGAATACCTTATCAAACACCTTTTTGTGCGTGTTGGAAATCAACCGGCTGAACGCAGAGAGCGCATCACGGACATTTGAAACATCAAAGTCCTTGCCCATCGAGAGCCAAGTAGAAAAGAGGTCTTTATAGGCAATAAAGTAGCCAATATTCTCTTGAACCCACTTAACCGTTTCATCATCTTCTTCTGATACGGTTTTCAGAAGTTCGTCGTCATAGTCATTTTCCTTCAAGAATTTGACTTCTTTATCAGATAGATACTTGTAAAAGATAAAGCCAAGTATGTAATCCTTATATTCATTCGCTTCGATTTTGGAGCGCATTTGGTTTGCGGAAGCCCATATTTTCTGAGCAAGCTGTTGCTTATTCATCCTGTGAACCCATCCTTTTTCTTTTTTTAGGGCATACTACCCCACTGTTATGATACAACAATTAGTGTCCCATAAAACGGACTCACTTCTCGTCGGGAACAAACTCCATAATGTCGTCAGTCGTGCAATTCAAAGCTGAGCAGATTTTTCCCAACACTTCAGTGCTTACATTTTCATCACGACTGAGCTTATTGATTGCGTATTTAGTGAGTCCAGCAGCTTCCTGCAAATCTCTTTTCTTCATATCTCGATCAAGCAGAATGTGCCAAAGTTTTTTATAGCTTACAGCCATCGTATCATTCCTTTCTCTCAACCTGCGAGTAAGTGCTAAAACACATCTTATATTATAGCATATAATCCCGAATTAGCAACCATAAATCCCGAAATTTCAAACTTACTTCCCATATTTCACACCTGAATAAGCTCGACTGCGACCGGATAGCTTGGGAACAGCGTAAGCTTGGTGAAATAGGCTCGGTTTCAATGTGCCGCCGCATTTTCAAGGAACAGACATCAGAAACTGGAGATATACCTTTTTATAAAATTGGAACATTTGGCGCTGATCCTGATGCGTTTATTTCCAGAGAGCTTTTTGAAGAATACAAATCAAAATATCCTTATCCCCAAAAGGGAGATATTTTGATTTCAGCGTCGGGCAGTATCGGCAGAACCGTTGAATTTGCCGGGAATAATGAGTATTTTCAGGATTCAAATATCGTGTGGCTTAACCACGATGAAAGGCTCTCAAATCCATTTTTGAAGTGTTTTTACTCAGTAGTAAAGTGGGCTGGTATTGAGGGTAGCACCATAAAAAGGCTTTATAACGATAACATACTAAACACTGTTATTTGTATGCCATCTGTTCCTGAGCAAAAGCGCATAGGGCTATTCTTTGAAAACCTCGACAACCTTATCACCCTTCATCAACGACAGCATTTTTTGCATTCAACCCCGGATATTTCTCTGTCTGTCCGACTAATCCATCCTTTTTATACATCCTCTTGGGAACAGCGTAAGCTGGGTGATGTAGTCAAAGAAATAACCCGTAATGACCCCGAATCGGAAGCACCCATAATGATGATTACGGCAAACAATGGCTTCATTGAGCAATCTGAAAGATATGCTTTTAATAACGCCGGAGAAAGTTTGAAGAAGTATATTCTTCTCAAAAAAGGTGAGCTTGCTTACAATCACGGGGCTTCCAAGTTGCGTCCATACGGTTCTTGTTTTGCATTGACAACAGCAGAAAATGCCCGTATTCCCTTTGTTTATCACTGCTTTGCTGCTGAAAATCAAAATGCGGAGTTTATGTCAATAGAGTTAAATGGTGCTGAGATTGAAAACCAACTTCGCAAGATTGTATCATCCGGTGCAAGAATGGACGGCTTGCTAAACATCTCGTTTGATGAATACACTTCTGTGTCAGTCATATTGCCCGGTACTGAGGAACAAGACCGTATAGCCGACTTCTTTCGCCATCTTGACAACCTTATCACCCTTCATCAGCGTAAAGGAAAAGCAGCCGTTTCCGGCTGCTCCAATGATGCAAATAACTCAAAAGGTGTTTGTTGTAAAGCACGGGACTTCGGATATAAATGTCACAAAAAAGACGAACCAAATAGATTCGATGCTTAATTGCAGTGTTCATCTTCTTCGTATAGGTTAATGATTGTTCTTCCGTGCGCTTTTGCATAGTCAAAGGCAACCCCGGTTCCGCTTTTGGGCTGATAGCTTGTTATTGCTTTTTTCGACTCTTTTCGACTCGCCGGAAGGTATTCGTTATTAAAGTAAAAGACGCAAAAGTCACTTGCCTGAATCATAGCTTGATTGCGTTCCACATAAGCAGCTTTCCCGGCAGCAGCAACTCCGTCAGGGCAAATACTGTCCTCATATCCATCTAATAGGAACTGCATCGTATAAGCATCTGCATCAGGATAATCCGTCCGATAGTGTATTCTGCGAATTTTGGGGTAAACTTCTCTTAGTTCTGAAACCACCTCGTAGCAGAGCGTATTAAATTCGGAATGATCTCCAAACAGAAAGGTTGCTACGCCCTGCTCAAGCAGATAGCAAATATTGTCCCGCAATCGACTTGCAAGCTCTTTTTTATGCTTAATTCTCCTATGCCCGATAAAACAACAGGTCATACAAACACCACCAAGAATAACAGTAGAGCAAATGAGCATATTATTGTTCATCTGCACTTATTATTATATTTTTGCTCTATATATAAGTCAATAGCTTCACAGCGAGAACAGAAAGTCAAGAGAGAATAACATATAATTATTATGGATTCGAGGTGGAGCAAATGAGCAAAGAAATTGGCTTCAAAAATAGAGATAGATTTATTCAACTGGGAATCACAATTTCAGTTCTTCGTAAAATGCGAGGTATGTCGCAGGAGCAGCTTGCGGCAGAGGCGATGATGAGCCGTTCGCATCTTAGCGCAATCGAAGCACCGAATATCGTCAGACCCTTTTCCGTAGAGGTTCTATTTAATATTGCTGATGCGCTGAAGGTTGAGCCAGGTGATTTGCTGAACACCTCAATTATCCCGGATCAAATTCTAAACAAAAAAGAAAAATAGGTGGCTATGGGACAATAAAGCCCATAGCCACCTATTTTAATATTGCGGTACCCCGTATCCGAGGATTTCGTAGTGACCTACGCTGTACTGGTTTACCCGACAGCTATCACCGGAGTTTCCCTCAACGGTATAAACGATACCGTTTTCGACTTTTTGGACAATACCGGTGTGGTCGGATTGTCCGTCCTGCGGACCCGACGAACCCTTGTTATCCCAATCAAAGAAAATAATCATTCCGGGGACAGGCTCGGCAGAACCGTCGATCCACTGTCCTCGATCTTTGAACCACTGGACGCCGTTCACGCAACCCGCATATTTCGGCACAACCCCGGTGTCGATATAGCCGCACTGATCGGCGCACCAGCTTACAAAACAAGCACACCATTCCACACGGCTTCCGAAGCCGTACCAAGACCAGTACGGTTCGCCGCCTACATTGCCGACCTGTGAAAGCGCCACGGTGACGATCTGATCGTCACTGTATCGGATACCGTAAAGTACCGCCGCCCAAAGGGAATTGTTTTTGTCCTTGAGAAGCTCGGCAAGATACTCCCGCTGTTCTGCGTCAAAGCCGTACAAGTCAGCCATCTCATCCACCGTCAAATGAGAAACGGTGATATAAAGCGTTGTTTTTGTGACTGTCGTTTCCGTCTGAACGATGTTGCCGTTTCCGTCGTCCGTTTCGGTAATTTCCGTTTCCGAGTGGCTTTCACTGCGGGAGGATATGGAGTTCATCTCCCAAAAGATGTCCGAGAGGATCTGCTTCTTGCTCTCGTCCATCGTGGCAACCTCCTGCGGGTTGTCCGTGTCTGTATTCGTCTTGACTGCATAGACCGCAAGCACATCCTTCCACACGGCTCGACCGCCGCTGATCTCCATATTATCATAAGCTACCGAGTTTTTCTCCGCTTCCATCTTGGCATCGTAATCGGCGTTGATTTCCTGCACGGCTGTCTGCATCGACATTCCCGTGCCGGAATCCTCACCGGAAAAGAATATCCCGAAAACCGAGCCGCAGATCAGTGCAATCAGGCAAATTACGACAATGACCGCAACGGCAACCCAGCCGCCTGCGGCAATAGCAGCGACCAATGCTTTTGTTGCCGCAATGATTGCTTTGACTGCGGCAATCGTTGCTTTAACGGCAGCTTTTACACCGGCAACCGCTGCCTTGGCTGTGGCTTTGGCGGCTTGTGCAGCTTTTTGCGATGCTTTCACCGTAGCCTGTGCGGTTTTCTGCGCCGTCTTTGCCGCCTGCTGTGTAGTCTTGATTGCCGTTTTCGTGGTCTTGACCGACCTCTGTGCGGCTTTGGCTGTACCTTTCCCGGCAGTCTTGATGGTTTTCTTACCGGCAGACCTGGCAGACTGTTTGATCGTCTTTTCCGTTTGCTCGACCGCCTTGATGGTCTTATTCCCGGAGGTGCGGACAGTCTGCCTTTTCATCGACTCAGTAGCACGCTTTTCACGAAACTTTTGAACACCGTCCTTTGCTTTGGACACATTCCGTTTCGTTTCTTCCAGTCCCTTGCGCCCCTGCTTATCAAACTGGTGCGCCGCTTCGTGCGTGATACGGTCAACGCCGCCTTCCACTCGGTCGGAGGCGTACTCCTCGGCATTATGCTCATCCGGGTGCGTTGTGTGTTCTGCCTTTTCCTTCGTCTGCACATAGGCGGAGCGCATACGGTCTGCGGCGATTGCCGCTTTGTCGATCTTCTTGATTGTGCCTTTTACGACATCTCTCGTTTTAATATCAGCCATTGAACCCTCCTTTCCGGGGCGTACCCAAACGCCCCTAAATTAAAAACGAGGGGTAAAGGTATAAACACCTTACCCCTCAAAGTGCGGGGGCTGAAAAGTCTTGATATTGCTGGCTTTTTCAGCGCCTATTTTTCGACTCTGCCCGTTTTCTTCTTGCGTACTCTGCCTGCTGAGCTTTGTAAGCTCTTTGAGCGCACTTCTCGCAATATTTCTTTCGGTTGCCCTTCTTGATAATCGGCGCACCGCAGGACACGCACTTTTCAAAGCGTGTGCCGAGAATAGCCGCCTCCAACAAAGGCTCTGCCGGTAAGACGGCACTGCGGAAATACTTACAGAGCAGTGAGTATGAGATGCTTTGCACACAGACGCAGGGTTCTCCGTTGTCCAGCGCAAGGCAGTTGCCGTTATCATAATTAGCACAAAGGCGCTTAATTAGGGCGTTCGCCCTCTGCCGTTGCTTCGGCGTGAGGCTTGGCAGCATCTGCACCACCGTCCTCCGTTATGTGCTTCGCCACGACCACAAGACGGCAGTTGTTGCGGCTGTACTCACAGGTAGACAGCGTAATGAGCTTATCGCCGTATTCGGCGGTCACGCCGGTATCATAGAAAGACAGCTCCTTGCACTTGGCAATGAAGTCGTCAAACTCATTGGCACTCTCTGCGTCTATAAAGCGATAAAACTTGAATGCTTCGGGACTGTCAGTGTAGACCACTGTGCGGAATACGGCAACGATCTCATACTCCTGCTTATCCGTCAGTGTGTTAAAGGTGATTATCCGATGCTCGCTCCAAAAGTCTTTGTTCTTGAACTTTTCAAGGTGGGCAAACATTGAACCGTTGGACATATGGTGTCCATAGATGACAAGATTGTCGGACGGCTCCTGCACATCGCAATCCTCCTGCACATAGGGACAGCCATAGTCGGAATAGTCCTTATCAAAGCCGTGCTTTAGATAGAAATTCGGCTCATTCACCGACTGCATCACGGGATAATTGATGTTAGTATCTGCAATACTGATCCAGCCCACCAAATCGCCGTTCTGCTGATAAAGCTCTGCAAGCTCCGGCAGAAGCATCTTTTCCTCGGAGTATGGAATCTGCTCCGCCGGTTCCGTTGCAGCATCCGTCTGTGCCGCAGCATTCACAAGGTCAGCCAGCTCGCTATAAAGCTCAGCTTGCTTATTCGACTCCTTGTAGTGATCGATAATAAAATAGGTGCTTGCGCCGAGGACGGCTACAAACACCGCAATAAGAATCATACAGATTTTCTTTTTCATTGAATTTCCTTTCTTGACGCCAACGGCGAGGGTTAAGCACCCTCGCCTGGTTTGGTGGTCATCAGCTTGTAGAGCTTCGTGTTCTTGGGGAATTTATTGGCAAACGGTACAAGACTGGAGCCGACCTTGATCAGTCCGTGACCGGCATCCACATTGGTGATATAGGAAAGTTGGGTGTCCGAGATGTTCAGCAGCTTCGCAAGCTCCAATCTGTCTGTGGATGCCTGATTGAGCATAACAATGAACTCGGAGTTTGCCAGCATCGTTCTTGCCGTGTGGGACTGAAGCAGGTCGTCCACATTCTGCGTGATGCCCGTGGCATAAGCGCCGTACTTTCGCACACGCTTCCAAAGGGTGAACAGGAAGTTTGCACTGTACTCGTGCTGGAATAGAAGGTAGATCTCATCAATGAAGATGAAGGTGTTTTTGCCCTTGGCTCGGTTCTGCGTAATACGGTTCAGGATAGAGTCAAGGACGACCAGCATACCGATGGGCATAAGCTGTTTGCCGAGATCAAGAATGTCGTAGCAAATCAGGCGATTGTCCGTGTCCACATTGGTTTTCTTTGCAAAGGTGTTCAGAGAGCCGTTTGTAAACAGCTCAATGGCAAGAGCGATTTCCTGCGCTTCGGGTTCGGATTGCTTGAGAAGCTCCGCTCGGAAGTCCTGCAAGGTCGGCACCTCGCCGGTGTAGTTGTTCTGCTGATAGGTGCGGTAGACATTTGCCGTACAGCGGTCAATGATAGACTTCTGCACTGCGCCGAGGTTGTTGCCGCCGATGAGCTGCTCGCACAGGGACATAATAAACTCGGATTTCAGAATAACGGGGTTTGCACCGTCACCGTATTCCCGGTTCATATCCATCGCATTGATATGGGTGGGAGAAGTGGCAGAGATGTTGATAATCTCGCCGCCAAGTGCTCGAACAAGGGGAGTGTACTCTCGCTCCGGATCTATTAGCAAAATATCTGAATCACCCGATAGCATTTGATTGATGATTTCATTCTTTGCAGTGAAAGATTTACCACCACCAGAAACACCGAGAATGAACTCGTTGCCGTTGAGGAGCTGTCTGCGGTCTGCGATAATCATATTTTTGGAAATGACATTCTGACCGTAGTAAACGCCGTTAGTGTGGCAAATGTCCTGCACACGGAACGGAATAAAGACCGCAAGGCTCTCTGTGGTCAGAGTACGGAACGACTCAATCTTGCGGACACCGAAGGGCATCGCCGTATTCAGTCCGTCAAGCTGCTGGAACTTGAGAATACCGAACTGACAAAGGTGCTTTCTTGCCGTAGTAAGCAGAGCTTCGGTGTCGTTATCGAGTTGCTCCTTAGTGTCCGCCGTGTGAACCATCGTCAGAACAGCAAACATCATTCGCTGGTCACGGGTCGTCAGATCATCGAGGAACTCCTTCATCTCCTTGCGTTGCTGTTCAATGTCGTAGGGAAGCTGTGCAGAAAAGTTGTTGTTGGCGTTCTGCCGACGCTGCCAGTTGGTCGCATTGGTTTCTGTCTCTTATACACATC
>ERZ1504705.546-NODE-546-length-10259-cov-4.994316_pt1 | contig 10259 bp, 10 predicted proteins | sample MGYA00572392_ERZ1504705 | MGnify/ENA primary metagenome ERZ1504705 (study PRJEB39906, sample SAMEA3182116) | gut metagenome | biome: human; feature: gut; material: Stool; isolation source: human stools | place: Canada | collected 2014-02-25 ...
GAGCAGAGGACTGAAAATCCTCGTGTCACTGGTTCGATTCCGGTTCTGGGCATTTGTAATATCTAAAAATAATATATGGGATACTAGCTCAGTCGGTAGAGCACTTGACTTTTAATCAAGTTGTCGGGGGTTCGAATCCCCCGTGTCTCATTGCAGAGAGATCAATATACGGTTTGTATATTGATCTCTTTTAGTTTTCCCAGGCACAAGAGAACCTATATCAGACCATTGCCTGCACAAGAATGATATGCTAAAATAATTCGTCGGAAACAAAGAAATCAACGAAAGAGATTTAAAATCGAAATGGAAAGTAAAGTAAAAGAACTGCGTTACGCAATCGTACAGTCCATACCAGTCATGCTGGGATATCTTTTCCTGGGATTTGCCTTTGGACTGATGCTGAATGATGCAGGATACGGCTTCTGGTGGGCCTTTTTTATCAGCTTGTTTGTGTATGCGGGAAGCATGCAGTTTGTGTTGGTCACCTTGCTGACGGCGGGAGCAAGTCTGTGGTATACACTGATCATGACGTTGTTTGTCAATGGCAGACACATATTTTACGGACTTTCTTTTGTAGAAAATTTCAAAAAAACGGGTATAACATATCCTTATATGATCTTTTCCCTTACGGATGAGACGTTTTCTCTGTTATGTGATCTGAAAGTTCCTGAGGGAATGCGTGAGGAACGGGTCAGCTTCTACATTTCTCTGTTGGATCATTGCTATTGGATTCTGGGAAGCTGTGTAGGTGAACTGGCCGGAAGGGTCCTGCCAATCGACACTACGGGAATTGACTTTTCCATGACGGCATTATTCACAGTTATAGTAGTCAACCAGTGGATGGATACGAAAGAACATAAACCGGCAGTCATCGGAGGCGTTGTCGGAGTTCTGTGTTTACTGGTACTGGGCGCAGACACCTTTTTATTACCTGCATTGACCATTGCCGCAATCATATTATTAGGAGTTAAGAAAAAATGTTACATTCCGTCGCAATCATAGCAGTTGCAGCTATTGTTACTTTGATCATACGGGCAGTTCCTTTCGTGGCATTTGGTGGAAAGAGAGAGGTTCCGGAAACAGTCACATATCTGGGAAAAGTACTCCCGCCGGCCATTATGGTGATTCTTGTTATTTACTGTGTAAAAGGAATTAATCTGTTTACCGGCAGTCATGGATTTCCGGAATTGCTGTCTATTGCCGTGGTGGCATTGCTTCATATCTGGAAGAAAAATACGTTGCTGAGTATAGCTGTAGGGACCATACTTTATATGATATTAGTGCAAGTAGTATTCTAAAACAGTGTGAAAAGGCTTTTTTTCAGCCTTTTCACACTGTTTTTTTACGAAATTAAATGCTATAATGAGCGCAACAGAAATAAGATGAGGGAGAAACAGAAGATAAAATGGAAACCGATAACAAAGAATTAAAAGAAGAAACAACAAAGAAAGAGGCTGATAAGAAAGAAACGGAGAGCAAAGAGGAAACAAAACAGCCTGTGGAAGAGACAGCGGTACAGAAGAAAAAGAGCAAAAAATGGATTGGTATTGTAGCAGCTGTAGTTGCAGTAATTCTATTGGCATATGGTGGTGTGGCAATTTACTACCAGTCTCATTTCCTGAATCATACTTATATCAATAACAGTGATTGCAGTAATATGACGGCGACAGAGGTAGCGGCGATCATGGATCAGCAGTCACAGCAGTATAGTTTACAGATTCTGGGTAGAGATGAGAACGGTGTGCAGGAAGAGATCGGTACGATCACAGCATCTGAGATCGGAATGTACTGGGTGGATACTTTGAATGCGGCACAGGAGCTTTTGAACAGACAGAATGAATTCCTGTGGATTGAGATGCTGTGGAGTACGCAGAATCATGATGTAGTTCAGGGTGTGTCCTATGATGCAGACAAATTGCAGGAACAACTGGCACAGATGCCTGCACTGCAGAACAAAAATATGATTGCACCGGAAGATGCTTATATCAGTGAATATTCCGAGAAGAACAAGAATTATGAAATCATTCCGGAGACCATGGGAATAGAGTTGAACAACAACCTGGTAGAAGAAGTAGTATCCACAGCAATCATGCAGGGAGATACCACGGTAGATCTGGAGGAGCAGGGCTGTTATGAAACTGCCAAAATAACGGCAGAGGATGCAGCGCTGGTAAAAGCCTGTGATACCATGAATAAATGGGTCAGCGCACAGATCACCTATGACTGGAACGGCAATAAGGTTGTCGTAGACGGAGATACGATCCATGAGTGGATCCAGACGGATAACAAGGATCCCCAACTGGACGAGGAAGCAATCGAGGAATTCGTAGCAGAGCAGGCCAAAGAATACGATACCTATGGCAAAAAGAGAAAGTTTACCACAGTTCAGGGAATCGAGCTTACCTTGCCCAGCGGAGCTTACGGCTGGAAGACCGACCGCGAGGAAGAGGTCAAAGAACTGACAGCTTCTATTGAAAAGGGAGAAAACATCGACAAGGAACCGGTATACAGCAGCAGGGGAGCACAAAAGGGAAGTGACGATATCGGTAATTCCTACGTGGAAATTGATCTGACGAATCAGCATCTTTATCTGTTCCAGAATGGAAGCATTGTATTGGAGACAGATTTTGTATCCGGTAATATGAGCAAAGCGGGCTGCATGACCCCTCCCGGAGTGTTCGGACTGACCTATAAGACAAAAAATGCCGTATTACGCGGTGCGGATTATGAGACGCCGGTAAACTACTGGATGCCTTTTAACGGAAATGTCGGAATGCATGATGCTACCTGGAGAGGAAGCTTCGGTGGAACCATCTATCTGACATCAGGCTCTCACGGTTGTGTCAATCTGCCACTGAATATGGCGGCAGCTATTTATGAATATGTATCTACCGGTTTCCCGGTAGTATGCTATTATTATTAATGCGAATCAGTGTGGCTATAGATGAGGGGTTATTGAGAAGGAAGGCAGTTTTATGAAACAGCGTTCAGCAAAAAAAGTGCAGAAGTGGAAAGAGAGATTTGAAAGAGAACGACAGTTAAGGCAGGAGATCCGGGCGGTAGCACCGGATATTCTGCGTTCTAAGAACTTTCGCTCCACACGGTCACATGTACAGCACGGTAACATGACAGTCAGTGATCACAGTATGAATGTGGCAAAATATAGTCTTGCCATCAGCGAGAAGCTGCATATTCCCTGTGAAAAAAAGGATTTGATCCGTGGGGCATTATTGCATGATTACTTTCTGTACGACTGGCACACGCCGGATCATATCAGCCCCCATAAGCTGCATGGCTTTTATCATCCGGGAAGAGCGCTTCACAATGCACAGAAGGAATACCATCTCACTCCCAGGGAAAAAGATATTATAAAAAAACATATGTGGCCGCTAACAATCTCCGCAGTTCCCATGTGTCGTGAAGCCTGGATCGTCACCATGGCAGACAAATGGTGTTCGCTTATGGAGACATTTCATGTACATAAGGGACATGGAGCCCTGATCGAGAAGCTTCGGAAGATTGAAGAGGAGCAGGGAAAATAAAAGGGTGGAAACCCAAAACAGGAGAATGACGGAATTGGGTGAATTATACCGGAGATTAAAAGACTACAGTAAGACAGATTATTATCCTTATCATATGCCGGGACATAAGAGACTGCTTTGTGGAGAATTCCCCCGGGAGATCATGGATATCGACATCACGGAGATTGATGGATTTGATAATCTACATGCTCCAGAGGAAATCCTAAGACGAGTACAGGACGAGGCAGCCGGACTGTACGGCGCAGACGAGAGCTTTTACCTTATCAACGGAAGTACCTGCGGAGTTCTGGCGGCAATCAGTGCGGCGGTTCCGAGGGGCGGGCGGATCCTTATGACCAGAGGAGCCCATAAATCTGCGTATCATGCGGCATATCTGAGAAATTTAACAGTTTCTTATCTGTATCCGGAAATGATGGAGGAGTATGATATTTATGATGCGGTAACTCCGGAACAGATCGCAGAGGCATTCAGCCGGGAGCCTGTTCCGGATGCGGTATTTCTGGTGTCACCCACTTATGAAGGCAGGATCGCAGATATAGAGACGATCGCAAAGCTGGTACATAGTAAAGGAATTCCTCTGATCGTGGATGAAGCCCATGGTGCTCATCTGGGACTGGCGGAAGGATTTGCGAAGAACAGCTGCCAGTGTGGCGCGGATCTGGTGATCCACAGTGTTCATAAGACTTTGCCGGCACTGACACAGAGCGCGTTGCTTCATGTCAACGGAAGACTGGTCGACAGAGAGCGTTTGCGCAGGTTTTTGCATATTTATCAGTCCAGTAGTCCATCCTATGTACTAATGGCAGGAATTGACAATGCACTACAGCTGGTAAAGGCGCAGGGAGATTATCTGTTTGCCCGGTTGCAAGTGAATTATCTGAGAATGCTGACAGAACTGTCAGAATGCAGGAACCTTCATTTCTTGCCGTTGGATGCCAGACAGGATATCGGAAAACTGGTGATATTATCTGCAAAGGCAGGTTTGTCAGGACAGCAGATTTATGATATTCTATTAGAGGAGTACCACTTGCAGTTGGAAATGGCAGCTGCAGATCATTGTCTTGCGATGTTCACCATAGGAGACAGTGACGAGGCATACACAAGAATGACGGATGCATTGCTTGCCATCGATCGTGACATATCTGCGGGAAAGTGGCAGACGCAGCCACAGACGGAAGGCGGAGATTCCAGAGAGACATCTCTCTATCACATGCAGCCGGAAGTCAGTCTGTCTCTTGCGGATGCATGGGATGCCGAAAAAGAGGAGATTCCTCTGGCACAGGCTGCAGGCAGGATTGCAGGAGATTTTGTGAATCTGTATCCTCCCGGAATTCCGGTGCTGGTACCGGGAGAACAGATCGAAGAGATCCATTGCCGAAAGCTTGCGGAGTATTTCAGAAAGGGTCTGAAGGTACAGGGAGTCACCGAAAAAGACGAATATTGCATTACCGTAGTCAAAAAATAGCAGCAGAAAGGATTTAGCCTGTATGAGAAAAACCAAAATTATTTGCACCATCGGTCCGGCCAGTGAGAGCGAGGAGAAATTAAGAGAATTGATGCTTGCGGGCATGAACGTGGCACGTTTTAACTTTTCCCATGGAAGCCATAAGGAACAGCTGGTTAAATACAACAGAGTACTGAAAGTACGAAAAGAACTGGGATTGCCGGTAGCAACTCTGTTGGATACCAAAGGACCGGAGATTCGTCTGCGTGATTTTGAAGGCGGTAAGGTAGAGCTGGTATCCGGTCAGCAGTTTGTCCTGACAACTGAAGAAATCATGGGAACAGCGGAAAGAGCCACTATTTCCTACAAAAATCTGAAAAATGACATCAATGTCGGAACAACGATCCTGATCGATGACGGTCTGATCGAGATGACGGTAGAAGAGATCAAAGGAGAAGACATTGTATGTAAGGTCATAAACGGCGGTTTTGTATCGAATCATAAGGGTGTCAATGTACCGGGAGCGATTCTGTCCATGCCTTATATCAGTGAGGTGGATCTGGCAGATATTGTGTTTGGTGTAGAGCACGGATTTGACTTTATCGCAGCTTCCTTTGTCAGAACCAGGGAAGATATTCAGGAAGTGCGCAAGATCGTAGAGGACAGAGGCAGCAAGATCAAGATCATCGCCAAGATCGAGAACATGCAGGGAATCCAGAATCTGGAAGAGATCATTAACGTGGCAGACGGTATCATGGTAGCACGTGGTGACATGGGTGTCGAAATTCCTCTGGAAGAAGTACCTATTCTGCAGAAGAAGATGATCAAGATGGCAGTGGCACAGGGCAAGCATGTAATCACTGCGACCCAGATGCTGGAGTCCATGATCAAGAATCCACGTCCGACCAGAGCGGAGGCAACAGATATTGCCAATGCGATCTATGACGGAACCACAGCCATCATGCTTTCCGGCGAGAGCGCAGCCGGTCTGTATCCGGTAGAGGCTGTTAAGACTATGTCCCGCATTGCGGAGAGAGCAGAGCAGGATATTGACTACCGCGGAAGAATGCAGAGAGTCAAGGAAGACAGACAGGAGACTCCGGATATTACCACGGCAATCTCCTATGCAACATGCAGCGTTGCTTCCGATCTGAATGCAGCAGCTATTATTACGGTAACCATGTCCGGATTTACTGCGAATATGATCGCGCGTTATAAGCCCGGATGCCAGATCATCGGCTGTACATTGGATGAGAAGGTATACCGCCAGTTAAATCTGCTGTGGGGTGTAAAACCTGTCATGATCCAGAAGGAGCAGACCACGGATGCTCTGTTCGAGGAAGCGGTGTTCAAGGCAAAGCAGGCAGGTCTGGTGAAAACCGGGGATACGGTTGTCATCACCGCAGGCGTACCTCTGGGCGTGGTAGGTAAGACCGATATGATCCACGTGGTGGAAGTAGAATAAAAACGTACTGTACGGCGGTCAAACAGCCGAAACAGGAGCGGGAAAACGAGAACGCAGATATGGGAAAAATTGTATATCTCATGGGGAAAAGTTCCTCCGGAAAAGACACCATATTTAAAGAACTGATGAAAGAGGGCACGATGGATCTTCGGACCATCGTGCCTTATACGACAAGACCGATCCGGGCCGGGGAAGAGAACGGTGTGGAATATTTTTTCACAGATGAGACCGGTTTTCAGACCCTGAGGGAACAGGGAAAGGTCATAGAGGACAGAGCTTATAATACGGTCTATGGCATCTGGCGGTATTTTACAGTGGATGACGGACAGATAGATTTGACCACGAAGAATTATCTCATGATCGGAACACTGGAAGCCTATGAGAAAATGATTGCTTATTTCGGAACAGAAGCTATTTTGCCGGTCTATATTGAGCTGGATGACGGTGTACGCCTGCAGCGGGCACTGGACAGGGAACTGCGACAGGAGAAGCCGAAGTACGAAGAGATGTGTCGCAGATTTCTGGCGGACAGCGCAGATTTCTCCGAAGAAAAGCTGGCGGCAGCAGGGATCCGGGACAGATTCGAGAATACAGATCTGACAAAATGTCTGAAAGATATTACAAAGTACTTAAAAGAAGCCGGAATATAGCCGAAATACTGATAACAGAGAAGAAAAATGCCGGAATATAGCCGGTAAACAGAGGAAAAGAGGTGGGCGTATGGAAATGAGAGTAAATCAGATACAGCAGCCGGCTTCCGTGGAGCAGGTACAGAACACAGCGCCCACGGATGGCAGCTTCAAGTTCATGCTGGCGAGCCATGTGGAAGAAGCAGAACTGCAGGAGAGACTGACGAACCTGATGGCGGAGATCACCACAGAGGGCGAAAAGCTGGCCAAGAAACGGGATGTGAAGGATATGCGGCATTATCGTGGACTGGTCAAGGAATTTCTCAATGAAGTGGTGACCAGATCCCATTCTTTTTCCAGAGAGAACTTCCTGGATCGGAGAGGACGGCACCGTGTGTACGGCATTATCCGGCTGGTGGATGAGAATCTGGATCAGCTGGCACAGGAACTGATGAAGGATGAAAAAGACAATCTGGCGATCCTGAACAAGATCGGGGAGATCCGGGGACTGTTATTGGATATCTTTACCTGATGAAAAATACAGGAAACGCTTGCGTGATTCGCAAGAAGGCAGTACGATAAAAGCAGGACCAAAAAGACAATAAGATACAGACAGGGGGAATACCAATGGCAACATTTCATGACATCATAGGTCAGGAACAGATTAAAGAGCATTTACAGAACGCCATTTCGGCGAAGAAGATTTCCCATGCTTATATCATCAACGGTGAAAAATCCTCCGGCAAAGAATTTATTGCCAGAGTATTTGCCATGACCCTGCAGTGTGAAAAGGGCGGAACCGAGCCTTGTCAGGAATGTCATTCCTGTAAGCAGGCGTTGTCGGACAATCAGCCGGATATTATCTATGTCAGCCATGAGAAGCCGAATACCATCAGCGTAGATGATATTCGTGCGCAGATTAACAACGATATTGCCATCAAGCCTTACAGCAGCCCGTATAAGATCTATATTATGAACGAGGCGGAGAAGATGACTCCCCAGGCGCAGAATGCAATCCTGAAAACGCTGGAGGAGCCGCCTGAGTATGCAGTGATCATGCTGTTGACTTCTAACGTGAATTCTCTGCTTCCGACGATCCTCAGCCGTTGCGTGGTACTGAACATGAAGCCGGTAGCCGATGAACTGGTGCGTAATTATCTCATGCATCAGCTGCAGGTGCCGGATTATAAAGCGGAGGTCTGTGTGGCATTTGCCAGAGGTAATATCGGCAAGGCGAAATCCCTGGCGTCCAGTGAGGACTTCGATAATATTAAGAATGAAGCGTTGTCGCTATTGAAATATATTCAGGATATGGATCTGAGTGAGATCACCGCAGCGATCAAAAAGATTACGGAATATAAGCTGCAGATCAATGATTATCTGGATCTGATCGCCATCTGGTACCGGGATGTGCTCCTGTTCAAGGCAACCAGTGATGTGAACCATCTCGTTTTCCGTGAAGAGATCAGTGCCATCCGCCGTGTGGCCCAGCGCAGCAGCTATGAAGGAATCGAGGAAGTCATCGAAGCCCTGGATAAGGCAAAGAGGCGCTTGGATGCTAACGTAAATTTTGACCTGACTATGGAACTTTTGATGCTGGAGATCAAGGAGAACGGTTAACAGAAAGACAGGAATAAGTAGAAAGTGAAATTTACGCTTCACTGTAAGTTATCGAATAACCTGCAATAATGGGAACCAACGAACCCTTATAAACCCTTAAAGTCCCTTACACGGTGAGAAATCCCGTGAATAGGGGCTTTTTTAGGCTTATAGATCCTTTTTACCCCTTAAAATTTTAATGGGAACCAGAATTCACATTGAAAAACGAAAAATCATAGAAATGCCTGAAAATGGAGGGAAAAAAGCTCAATAAAAAGCGGGGGTTTAAAGCCTTTTAAAATTTTTAAAATTAAAATGCGGAAACGGGAGAAAGTATTGATAATTCAAGGGTTTTCGGCATTTGAAAGGTTTTAAAAGACCGTTTAAAACAATAAAATTTAAAAGCAATTATAAAAGTGAAAAATGAGAACTTAATGGGAACCAGTTAATGGGAACCAAAAAAGAGCCGGTCAGTTAATTGACGCGGCCCTTTTTTTATTGCTGGTAGGCAGTCCAGCAAGGTGGTAAATGCACTAAGAATATATCATAATATGAAAAAATGGTCAATGATACTCAAATGAGGACTATCAATCCTCGGACAAAGATTTCAGATAAAATTCAGCAGCTTTTCCCAGAACAATATTTTTTTCCACTTCAGAAAGTGAAGAAAAGTATTTCAGGAGTTGCTGAGTAGATGTGTCATTAAGTTCAAGATCTGCCTGATTGCATTCATCTTTCCCGGTAAGCAAAAAGTCAGATGTGATCCCAAAGTATGCTGCGATAGTAGGAATCAGCGATGCTGGCGGATCAGTTTTTCTATTTTTCCAACCGCTGACGGTTTGCTTCGGAATGCCCGTTGCTTCGCAAAAATCTTTCTGGGAAACCTTTTTCTCATCTAATAATTTAAAAAAGCGCTCATTTATAGTCATAGCCCCTCCAATAATCCTCACATGAATATACAAAATCCTCAATTTTAATTGACAAATCCTCAAATGAGGATTATTATAATAATGTATCAATCATACAAGACCGATTATAGCACAGAATCCGATAACGGAATAGGTTATTTTGTATCGCTGATACAGAATTTTATAACGGAATACGTTAGGAGGGCAGGCAGAATGAAGAACAGAAAAGTGCGAAATTTCGCTGAGTTTGCCTTATGGACAAAAACCAGGATGCTGGAAAGAGGCATCAGCCAGAGAGAACTGGCCTCAGGAATGGGAACACACCAGGCCAGGATCAGCGAGGCTATCACAGGGAAGCCATCAGGAAAGAAGTTTATCATTCCGCTGATCCAGGAACTGGGCGGAAACATGGATGATTTTAAAGACTTTTTAAACACCGTTTAAAAGAGTCGAAACCGGCAGAGGCCGGTCATGCAGGGATAGCCTCCTGCATCTGATGAGGACAGGCTGAAAAGGTGGTGGAAATGTATGGCGCAGATGCTGACAGCGAAACAGGTTGCAGAGGTAAAAGGCTGTAGTCCACGTTATATTAAGAAAATTATACAAGATGGGAAATTAAAGGCGGTAGAGACTGTTAATAGCCTGTCTCTTATACACATCTGACGCTGCCGA
>ERZ1504705.550-NODE-550-length-10200-cov-2.962050_pt1 | contig 10200 bp, 9 predicted proteins | sample MGYA00572392_ERZ1504705 | MGnify/ENA primary metagenome ERZ1504705 (study PRJEB39906, sample SAMEA3182116) | gut metagenome | biome: human; feature: gut; material: Stool; isolation source: human stools | place: Canada | collected 2014-02-25 ...
GTAATACTTGATATTCCCACCACTAAAATAACATACGAAAATGAAAATAAATGGGTAGGCGATATGATAACCGCCGTGCTGATCGAGGTGCTTTCCAGTATGGCAGAGCAGGAGCGGCTAAAGATCAGAAAGCGGCAAGCAGAGGGTATCGCCATTGCCAAAAAGCAAGGCAAAAAATTTGGCAGACCTAAGGTAAACAAACCTTCCAACTGGAATAGTGTGATAATTGCTCTTGATCGGGGTGAGATAACGGCTGTTGAGGCGATGAAAAAGCTGAGATTAAAGAAGACATCGTTCTATAAGCTTAAGAACGCCGATAAAAACGCTGAGATGAAATAATAAATCGAGATGAAAAGTGTACAACGAGATGAAACCTGAGATGAAATATTTCTGGTGTACGAAATCGGCAGAAGTATGCATATCGGACGAGCTTTTCGTATAAATATGTTTATAGGAGAGGTAATCTAAATGAGAATTGTTGTACACGAACCAGAAACTGAGTCGGGAGTTCTTGAGCTGCAAAAGCGTGTCACAGACCTACACGGACACATCATCAAGAATTACATAACGAGAAATGTTCCCGAAGCAAAGAAACGTGAAGATGTTTTGCAGGCAGTAATTTCAGCATTACAGACCAATGTCACCTCAGTCTAAATAGCTTTTTATTTTGAGGTAGTTTTCTTGGGTCATATTGGCTTTATTGTACTCCCATTGTTTAAGGGTCGAGTGACCCACGTTCAATAATTCAGCCATTTTGAGCTGCGTAAGCGATAATCGTTTACGCAGCTTTTTTATTTGCTTGCCTTGATCGTTATATAAGAATTTGTTATAATCGTCCAGCAAGTCGCAAACGTCCACCTTATATAATTTTGCAAGTAAGATGATCTTATCGATAGGATATACACTTAATACGTTCTCCTCATATCTTATAGGTTGTTCTGTCAACATTAATGTAATCGGCAATTTCGCTTTGAAGATAGCCGTTTTTGCAGCGGTAAAATTTAAGCTTGTCCGAAACCGTTTCTGGACTTTCAGAACTCTGCATCTTATGCACATAGTCAACATTCTTGTGCTTAGGAAAAGGGTTATGAATAGAGATGGTGTGAATGTATACAGGAGTGAACAGGGGTATTTTGTCATTTGAATAAAAGACGAAGAAGTTGTTGCTAAATGCCTTATAAATTCGCCAATGTCGCCCAGATGGACTGTCCTTTGCAACACAGTGATAAAAATACGACTTTATGTTAGTGTTGCGTTCTCCACGCACCTGCTCCCATAGGTGGCGAAGCGACAGCCTTTCTTGTGGTCAAATGTTGACACAGCTTTTATCAGACCGATAGTGCCGATAGAGATAAGATCCTCCTGATCTGTGGAATTTGAATAATACTTTTTTATAATGTGTGCCACAAGACGGAGATTGTGTTCGATAAGCTTATCCTTTGCCGCCTTGTCACCCTGCGCCATTCTCTCAAAACACTCACGCTCCTCCTTCGCAGACAACGGTTTCGGAAACACGCTGCGGCTGTCAAAATGCAGTGCGAAAAATAGAAAATTCCCCGTAAGCAGTTCAAACAGTGCTGAAAACATATTTGTCCCTCCTTATATAAAGTATCGCTCATACGCTTTTTAATCATATGATTTTTAGGGATTGTACTATTCTGATTTTGACATAAGGTCGCAAAATGTTTCTGATTTGTTAAATTTGCTGAAATATTGATCGTCTTGTTTGCTAAAATCACGAATATTGTTAACGTTTTGTAAACAGACGACATTTTACTTTTATCGTTAATCAAAGGGTGATATAATTATATCAGATAGGTATGTTTTTTGGGGGTGAGCACTCATGGTAAGCATAAAAGGACGATCGGTATTCGGAAGCATTGCAAGAGGAAAGCTGACCTTTTATCATCGTGACGAATTTATCATCAACAAGATAAAAGTGTCCGACCCTGAACTTGAATACAAAAAATATGTCAAGGCTAAAAACGCTGCTCTTGTGGAGCTTGGGGAGCTTTATGACCGTGCAAGGTTAAGCGTTGGGGAAGGCGACGCTCAAATATTTGTGATACACCAAATGCTTATCACCGACGAGCAATACGACAGCAGTATTCGCACAAAGATACTTGACGAGCATTTCAATGCCGATTATGCGGTCGCAAGCACTTCAAGAAGCTTTGCGGAGATGCTGGCACAAATGGACAGCGAATATATGCAAAGCAGAGCGGCTGACGTCAAGGACGTTTCAAACAGACTTTTAAGGCACATTTTAAACTGTGCCGACAAGCTTACAATACTTAAAGAAAATGCCATTATATGCACCGGTGACCTTATGCCCTCAGAAACCCTGCTCATGGACAAGACGAAGATAAAGGGCTTCTGCACAAGGTCCGGTTCTGTAAACTCTCATACTGCGATACTTGCGAAAAATCTTGGCATACCTGCCATTGTGAACGTTGGAACGGAGCTTTCTGACGAATATGAGGGCAAGGAAGCCGTCCTTGACGGCTACAGCGGAACGCTTTACATAGAGCCTGATGAGCATACTCTCAGACAGCTTGAATACAAGGAAGCCGTTGAGGGCAGGAAAAAGGAACTTCTCACAAGGCTCAAAGGAAGAAAAAACATCACTCGTGACGGACATGAGATAAAGATATATGCGAATATACTCAACTCTGAGGAGCTTGAATCGGCAGTAAAAAACGACGCAGGTGGGATAGGTCTTTTCAGAACGGAGTTTATGTGCTTTGACAGACCTGCTTTTCCTGACGAGGATTTTCAGTTTTACACCTACCGCAAGGCATTGGAGGCAATGGAGGGCAAAGAGGTCATAATAGGCACTTATGATATAGGTGCAGACAAGATACCTGATTGTGCAGACATGAGTGCTGAGAGAAATCCCTCTATGGGCTGTAGAGGCATACGATTTTGTCTTGAAAGAGAAAGCATATTCAAAACACAGCTAAGGGCGTTATACAGAGCGTCTGTTTACGGACAGCTTTCAATACTTCTGCCTATGGTCATAGACGTGAGCGAGATACTGAGGGTGAAAGAGCTTATCGTGCAGGTCAAGGCAGAGCTTATAAAAGAGGGCAGGAAATTTGCCGACAATGTTAAACTCGGGGCAATGATAGAGACCCCTGCGGCGGTGATGACAAGCGATATCATAGCCAAAGAGGTGGACTTTTTCAACATTGGCACCAACGACCTTGAGCAGTTCGCTTTCGGTCTTGACAGGCAGAACCCATGCTATGACAGGGTGTCCCCGAAAAATCACAGGGCACTGCTTAGAATGATAAAAATGGTTTGCGACAATGCCCATGCAAACAGCATAAAAGCAGGCATCTGCGGTGAGATAGCAGGCGACCCAACGCTCACAGAGATATTTCTGGAGCTTGATGTGGATATGCTGTCGGTAGTTCCGTCAAGGGTACTGCCACTGAGAAAGGCGGTAAGGAGCATAAGTCTTAAAGACCCGAAAAAGGCAGAGAATGACCTGAAGCTGTTTTTATAAAAAGGGTAATTTTCCTCATTCCATATAGGCGGTGGGATACGTTATCGTGCGTGTTCCACCGCCTTTTTGCTTTGCTTGCAAATAAGATAATAAGGAGAGCGAACTGTCCACCACTACAGATTTTTAAACAAAGAACGTATTTTATCTTATGGTCTGTATGGTTGTCTTATGAAAATCTTAAGCGTTTCTTAAAGCGGTTGACAGTTGGAAAGGGCTATGATAAACTTATATATGCCACTAAAAAATACGTCTGAAAAAGATAAAACACAAGGAGGAGAAACTTTGAAACTAAGAAACATAAACAGAGGTCTGGTTCTTGGCGGTGTGCTTGCGCTGGGCGTTGTATGCTACACAGCGTATGATAACAACCAGTTCAAGACTTCAAAGCCTGAGATAGAACAGACCATGAGGGATTATATCGCAGACTTGACAAATGCAAACGTTGGAAGCAGTGATAAGTTAAAAAGTCAACTGACAGATTTTGTGGATAAGCATTATACTGACTACACCACTTCTGACAATGAGTACGCTTCGTCAAAGTCAGGACTTCTGGACGAAATAAACCAAGCTGAAGTTGCAACGCAGGGGGGAGATATCACCTCGGCTGAGTATGACATAAAAGAGATGTCAATAAACAAGAGTGGAGCTGACGGAGCAAAGGTCACTATGATATACAATGTGTGCTATGACGTATCAAAGGGCGACCCAACTTTTCTCACGGCCAACGGCATAAGCACCATGACAAGCGGTAACTACACAAATTCCGACAACTATGAGCCTAGCACATCTTCATACAAGGCGATTTTCAGTTATGAAAATGCTGAATTCTATCTTTTGCGTACATCTGACGGCTGGAAGATAGCAACGTCCAGCGACTATGGATATGGCGAGGATTACAGCTTTGATGATAACAACAGTGACAGCGTGGCTGATGAAAGCAAGGCTGAATCTGAGATAGTTCCGGACAGCAGTGCAGAAAGCTCAGACAGTGCAGAAAATACCGACAGCGAGGGGGCAGACAGCGTTGAGTGATACTATTCTAAAGATAAAGGGGCTTAACAAGACCCTTGGCAAAAAGCAGATACTTCACAGCATAGATATGGAGTGTTACAGTGGCGAGGTCTACGGCTTTCTCGGTCCTAACGGTGCAGGAAAGACCACAACTATAAAGATAGCAGTGGGACTTTTACAGCTTGACGAGGGGGAGATATCCATTAACGGAAAGGATATCAGAAAAGACTTTGAGGGCGCAATGGCGAACGTTGGAGGCATTGTTGAAAACCCTGAGATGTATAAATATCTCTCGGGCATGGAAAATCTCCGTCAGTATGCAAGAATGAGAGAGGGCGTAACTGAGGAGCGTATCAAAGAGGTGGTGGAGCTTGTAAGACTTTCAAACCGCATTAATGACAAGGTGTCGAAATACTCTCTGGGTATGCGTCAGCGTCTTGGCGTTGCGCAGGCTATACTCCACAGACCAAAGCTTCTTATCCTTGACGAGCCTACAAACGGTCTTGACCCGCAGGGCATAAAGGAGCTTCGTGACATACTCAAAGAGCTTGCTCACAAGGAAGGTACTTGCGTTGTGGTATCGTCACATCTCATGAGCGAAATGGAAATGATGTGCGACAGAGTGGGCATTATCGCAAACGGAAAAATGATAGGCTCATACACAATGGAGGAGCTTATCTCACAGTCTGACAGCTCAATTGCTGAATATGTACTTGAAGTTGACGACCCGCAAAAGGCTATGGGTCTTATAAAGCTCGCAGACGAGGGCAAGCGTATCGACAAGGAAACAGGTGCAGTTGTCCTTTCTATCCCTGTGGAGATAGAGAAGAAAAAGATAGCCTCGGTGAATAAGACGCTTATCGAGGGCGGAGTTTCACTTTACACTGTTCACCGCAGAGAGAACAAGAAGCTTGAGGACGTATTCATCGAGCTTACAGGAGGAAAGGAAGGGGGCGTACAGATTGGCTAGATTTTTCAGACTTGTGAAAAACGAGTACATAAAGGTTTTCAAAAAGCTATCAACAAAAATAATGATCGTGCTTATAATAATATGTGCGCTTGGACTTTCAGGCATTGCACTTTTTGCAAAGCACAATATGGAGAGCAATAACTATTCAAGCTATGACGCAACTGGTGATTATCAGGAAACCATAGATTGGCTCAAAAACACAAACGGCGACCCTAACGAGATCGCAATGTGGCAGTATCTTATGGACAACGATATCGACAGCGATGATTGGAGATATGATGTACTGTCAGCCGTATTCGCAGACGGCACTGGTGATATGTCAGGGATAAAGAAGTATCTTGACGACAACGATTGGCGTGGCTTCTGTCAATACAGGCTGGATAATGACATACTCACAGAGGGCGAAAAGTGGGAATATCAATACAGATTGGACAAGGATATTTCCTTTGACAAGTCAAACGAGAAGAAAAACGATCTTATCATGACAGTTGCAAACGCAAAAAACACCATTGCGACCATGGGCGACGCAAAGTCTGACGGACAGAACAGCAAAGCAAAGCTGGAGGATAATATAAAACTTGCACTCTATCAGCTTGACAATGATAAGCTCGACAACACAGCAAACCAAATGACGCTGTTTGAAACAAACGAGCCTGAGCAGATAACATTCTGGACAGTGTTCCTCACAAGCACTTCCCTTGTAACAGTAGTCGCACTGCTTGCTATCGTTATCGCAGGCGGCATTGTGTCCTCTGAATTTTCACAGGGAACTGTCAAGTTCCTGCTTATAAACCCTGTTAAACGCTGGAAGATACTGATGTCAAAATACTTCACTGTCATCACAGTGGGTTACATAATGCTTTGCATACTTTTTGTGGTAATGATACCTATTACAGGGCTTATGCTCGGCTTTGACGGCTTCTCAACGCCTTATATCTATGTAAGCGGCGGCGAGGTAAAGGAAATGCCTACACTGCTTTATGCGGCAGAGCAATATCTGATGAAAAGCGTTGAAATGATTGTAATGTCAACACTGGCGTTTGCTATCTCGTCACTCGTAAGAAGCACAGCCCTTGCTATCGGCGTCAGCGTATTCACAATGTGCATAGGCTCATCGGTCACACAGCTTTTGGGTCAGCTTGGACAGGATTGGGCAAGATTCCTTGTGTTCGCAAACACCGACCTTGCTTCTATCTCAAAGGGCTACTCAATATTTGCTCAGCACAGCCTGACATTTGCCGTAGGCGTTCTTATAGCACACATGGTGGTGTTCCTACTCACCGCATGGGACGGCTTTACAAAGCGTTCTGTATAAAACAGAATAAAAACATCAAACGGGCGGAGAAATTTCGCTCGTTTTTTGTTGCTGAAAAGGGTAAACAAATGAACAGATTATCATATAAACATAAGATTGACAAGGGTGAATAAATATTGTATAATAGTCGAGTTGATACAGAGATCATTTTAAGACCATAGATAATTTACAGGAGATAGATATATGTTTGAAACTTTAGTTGACGTTTTTCTTGACGCATTAATAGACAGCCTTAAGATACTGCCTTTTCTGTTCGGTGTTTATCTGCTTATAGAGTATATAGAGCATCGTTCTGCCGACAAGCTTGGAAAGGCTCTTAGAAAAATGGGACCTTTTGGTGCGATAGGAGGAAGCATACTTGGAGCAGTGCCGCAGTGCGGATTTTCCGTTGTGGCTTCCAACCTTTACTCAGGCAGGCTGATCACAATGGGAACTCTCATTTCGGTATACCTTGCCACAAGCGACGAGGCAATACCAATGATGATAGCAAACCCTGCATTTGCCGGCAAGCTTTGGCAGCTTATTCTTATAAAGGTAGCGGTGGCTATAATAGCAGGTGTGCTTGTTGACCTTATCTTAAAGCTTATGGGCAAAAAACAGGACGAAGAGCCTTTCAAGGAGATATGCGAGGACTGCGACTGCGAACACCACAGTATTTTGCACTCGGCACTTCACCACACTGTAAGCATAATACTTTTTATATTTGCGGTAAACCTTATTCTCGGTGCGGTAATGGAGTTTGCAGGAGAGGACACAGTAAAGACCCTGCTTATGTCTGACAGCATAGTTCAGCCGTTCATAGCAGGAATAATAGGCTTTATCCCGAACTGTGCGGCTTCTGTTGTTCTCACTCAGCTTTATATCGAGGGCGTTGTGAGCTTCGGCTCGCTTATCGCAGGACTTTGCACAGGGGCAGGAGTGGGGCTTCTGGTGCTTTTCAAGACCAACAAGCACAACATGAAAGAGAATTTAACCATAATGGGAATACTTTATGTTTTCGGTGTGGCAGCAGGCTTTGTAGCAAGTCTGTTCTAAAATATGATAGACTGAAAAAAGGAGCAATTCGCAATGAACTGCTCCTTTTTTGTTTGCAAAAAATCTTCGTATGTATAATGGGCTGTGATAGGAGGGCGACCCAAGGTTGCCACTACACTACATCATATCCTCAATAAGATAAGGCAGGCTTATGCGGAAGCAAACGCCGCCTTTTTTCATATCGTTTTCTACCTCTATGCTGCCCTCGGAAAGCTCGATTATCCTTTTTACAAGTGCAAGTCCAAGACCGTTGCCCTCTGTTGCACGGGAGCGGTCGCCCTGATAGAACTTATCAAATATCTTCGCCTTTACGTCAGGGGCTATAGACGGACCGTTGTCCCATATCTCCGCCGAAATATTCTTCTCGTTGCGGAAAAGCTTCACGCTTATCTTTCCGCCCTCCGGGGTGAACTTGATAGCGTTGTTGATGATATTCTGCCATATCTGCGCCATAAGCTCCTCACTGCCCACATACATGATATCCTCAAGGTCGATATCAAGGTCGATTTTTTTCTTCGACCACTCAGGTTCAAGCACAAGAAGTATTTTTCTTATCTGCTCGTCAAGAGAAAATCTTGTCTTTTTGCCCACTGTTTTCTGATTTTCAAGCTTTGTGAGCCTCAAAATATTTGACGAAAGCTTTGAAAGCCGTGATGTTTCGTCGATTATTATCTGCGTGTATTCCTCACGCTCCTGCTCGGTTATATCGTCAGATTGCAGAAGCTTTGCAAAGCCCTGTATGGAAGCCAGGGGCGTTTTGAACTCGTGGGAAACGTTTGAGATAAAGTCACCTCTCAGCGTTTCCGTACCTGCAAGCTCCTCAGCCATTTTGTTAAAGTTCTGCGCAAGTATGCTGTATTCAGGATCAGACGGCTCTCTTACTCTTACCTTAAAATTGCCCTTTGCTATCTCAGCCGCCGCCGCACTAAGATCTCGTATAGGCTGTATAATGCTTCGGCTCATAAACGCTGTTATAATAGTACCGATAACGATACAGACCATAAAAGCAATGATGACAACAAGATTTACTACCCAGTAAACGCTGTCGCTTGAAAAGCTGTCTATGATAACGAACTTATCATAGACCTGAGAGATTATAGTTGCATTAGGTACAACACCCTCTGAGGACACATAATATCCCTTATGCACGATATCTGCAAAATGGTCGTGTACTCTTGAATCGTTTTTATCCACCACTGACAGACTATAGGCTGAATTGTTCACAATGGAAACTATCTCGTCCACAGTGAAGCCGCCCTTTTCTTCAAGCTGGTCCATTGCCATGGAAAGCTCCACCAACTGCTGTTCGGCATTGCTTTTCATTACAGGGCTGCACACCATTACAAGCACTGACACCGATATAGAAGCCGACACCAGCATCACAAAGAAAAACATAAGAGTCAGCTTGAACTGCAAACTTGTTTTATTTTTGGTCTTTTTCTTATCCAAACCCCTCACCCCTCAAGCTTATCCGTCACTGCTTTTTCACAGCCTTATAGCCAAGTCCACGAACCGTGACAATATCGAATGACTCACAGCTTCCGTAACGCTCTCTCAGCCTTTTAACGTGAACGTCAACAGTACGCTCATCAACGTCCTTATCCATACCCCAAAGCTCGTCAAGGAGCTGGCGGCGTGTGAATATCTTGTCAGGGTAGCTGAGCAGTTTAAAAAGCAGTTTGAACTCCATTTGCGGTATAGTTTCCGCCGCTCCGCCGTCAACCGCCACGCTCATAGCGTCATAATCAAGCACGCAGTTTCCCACAGTAAGAGAATGTTCCGACGCCATTTTTGAACGCCTTAAAAGCGCACCCACACGGAGTATCATCTCATTTATATCAATAGGCTTTACCATATAATCGTCTGTGCCGGCAGAAAAGCCCTCCTGCTTGTCCTCGAAGGTCTCCTTTGCGGTGACCATAAGTATAGGCAGGTTGAAATCAGCCTTTCTGAGCTGTCTTGTAAGCTCATAGCCGTCCATATTCGGCATCATTATATCTGAAATTATAAGGTCTATATTCGTTTTTTCAAGAACGTCCAAAGCCTCCAGACCGTCATTTGCAAGAAAAGTCACATAGCCATGCTGTTTAAGTGCGGCAGACATAAGCTTTCTAAGGCTTGCGTCGTCCTCCACCACAAGTATCTGAAACATAAAATATCCTCCCTCGTAAAAAAAATTCCCCAATAATGACATTATAGCTTATAATTGTGAACTGGTGATTAACATTTATTTTTTTCAAAAAACTCTCCGAAATCCCCTGAAAATTCATATTCGGTTCACACAGAACTGGTATTATATAATCACAGCAGAAGATACAAAAAAAGCTTTGGTAATTGGTAAAACTTAAAGTCAGGTTT
>ERZ1504705.603-NODE-603-length-9532-cov-4.330695_pt1 | contig 9532 bp, 8 predicted proteins | sample MGYA00572392_ERZ1504705 | MGnify/ENA primary metagenome ERZ1504705 (study PRJEB39906, sample SAMEA3182116) | gut metagenome | biome: human; feature: gut; material: Stool; isolation source: human stools | place: Canada | collected 2014-02-25 ...
GTTTGGGACAATCGTTTCCGCTATGCGGAGCAGCTCACAAGAATGGGTGCCAAAATACACGTCGACGGAAAAACGGCTATTATCGAGGGCGTTCCATCGCTTAAGGGTGCACCTATAAGAGCGGACGACCTTCGCGCAGGCGCGGCTATGATGATAGCAGGCATGGTCGCTACGGGCGTTACAGAGATTGAAGAAATTTATCACATAGAGCGCGGATATGAAAATGTCGTTGAAAAATTCCGCTCGCTCGGCGCTGTTATTGAGAGAAAGACCTTCCCGGACGAAGATAAAAAATCTCATAAAAACGCCGGTTAATATTATCCTAATATTAAGCCGCCGAGAGCGGCTTTTTGCTTTTATTCAGGGGTGTACCGATATGACTGACAATCAAAAACTCGCGGAGCTTTTGTTCCCCGAAATCACAAAAACACCGGAGGACTACGAAAAGCTCTATCCGGAAAGAAATTTGAAGGAGGGTGCGCGCGTCACGCGATTTGCACCGAGCCCCACGGGCTACCTTCACCTCGGCGGCTTTTTCGGCGCGCTGACGGACTATTTGACGGCAAAGGCCTCGGGAGGAATAGTGTATCTGAGAATTGAGGATACCGACAAAAAGAGAGAAATTGCCGACGGCGTTTCCGCCATCATAAACGGCTTTAAGTCGTTCGGCATTACGTTTGACGAGGGCGTTACCGGCATAGACAGCGAAAAGGGCGACTACGGCCCTTACACGCAGAGCAAGCGTGAAGAGATTTATAAAACAATAGCAAAAAGTCTTGTCTTAAAGGGACTTGCATACCCTTGCTTCTGCACGGCAGAGGAGCTTACGGCTCTTCGCGACAGGCAGGAAAAGGACGGTGCTCTTATAAGAGGTTATTTCGGCAAATATGCAAAGTGCCGCAATTTAACCTACGAAGAAATCGAAAATAACATAAAAGAGGGCAAGCCGTATGTGCTTCGTTTCCGTTCAAACGGCGATGAAAACAAAAGAATTGTCTTTGACGATATGATACGCGGCAAAATCGAAATGCCCGAAAACATTATAGATGAAGTGCTTTTAAAGAGCGACGGCATACCCACATATCACTTTGCGCACGTTTGCGATGACCATTTTATGCGTACAACTCACGTTATAAGAGGCGAAGAGTGGATTTCCTCCGTCCCCAAACACATAGCTTTGTTTAAGGCGTGCGGTTTTAAGGTTCCGAAATACGCGCACACTCCGCAGGTTATGAAAACGGACGAAACGGACGGCACAAAGCGCAAGCTCTCAAAGCGCAAGGACCCCGAGGCGTCGGTAAGCTATTTCGCGCAGAGCGGCTACCCGAAGGAAGCGCTCACCGAATACATTATGACTCTCTTAAATTCAAATTTTGAGGATTGGCGCAGAGCAAACAAGACGGCGGATATATTTTCTTTCCCGTTCAACCTTAAAAAGATGAGCGTCAGCGGTTGCCTTTTTGACCTTGCGAAATTAAATGATATAAGTAAAAACGTAATTTCCGTTATGACCGCAGACGAGGTATATGAGAGAACCCTTGAATGGGCAAAGGAATACGACGACGAATATTATACCGTTCTTTCGGAAAACGAAAGCAAAGCAAAGCTTATGATGAACCTTGACCGCGGAGGCAAAAAGCCGCGCAAGGATATAGCAAAGTGGAGTGAAGTCAAGGATTACTTCTCTTACTTTTATCCCATGTATTACAAAAAAGACTATACGCTGCCCGAAAACATCGCTCCCTCGGACGCCGAAAAAATTCTCACCGAGTATTTAAAGGTATACAACGAGGAGGACGAAAAGGACATCTGGTTCCAAAAGATAAAGGAGCTTTGCGAGCCCCTCGGCTTCACGCCTAATGTCAAGGAATATAAGCAAAATCCCGAAAAATACAAGGGTCACGTCGGCGATGTTTCCACGGTTATCAGAATAGCCGTAACGTCAAGGACAAATACGCCCGACCTTTGCGCGATTATGAAAATACTCGGCAAAGACGAAACAGAAAGCCGTATAGCGGACGCAATAAATTACTACAAGGAGGTAAAATAATGGACGAAGAAATAATGTCGTCGAATTTTATTCACGACTTTATCGACGAGGACTTAAAAGAAGGGGTTTACGACCACGTCCAGACACGTTTTCCTCCGGAGCCCAACGGTTATCTGCATATAGGCCACGCAAAGGCGATTTGCATAAACTTCGGTACGGCGCAGAAATACGGCGGCGTTTGCAATTTGCGTCTCGACGACACAAATCCCCAGAAAGAGGACACCGAATACGTAGACGCCATAAAAGAGGATATAGAGTGGCTCGGCTTCAAATGGAACAAGTGCCTTTATGCGTCGAGCTATTTTGATTTTATCTATGAATGTGCGGTAAAGCTTATTAAGGACGGTAAGGCATATGTTGACGACCTCTCCGCAGACGAAATAAGAGAATACCGCGGAACTCTTACCGAGCCCGGTAAAAACAGTCCTTACCGCGACAGAACAACAGAGGAAAACCTCGACCTTTTCAAGCGTATGACAAACGGCGAATTTCCGAACGGTGCAAGGGTTTTGCGCGCAAAAATCGATATGGCGTCGCCTAACATAAATATGCGCGACCCCGTTATTTACCGCATTGCGCACGTTCCGCATCATCAGACCGGCGACAAGTGGTGCGTATATCCCATGTATGATTTCGCACACCCGCTCTCCGACTACAAAGAGGGTGTAACACACTCGCTGTGCTCTCTCGAATTTGAAAATCACAGACCGCTTTACGATTGGTTCCTTCGCGAGCTCGGCTTTAAAAATGTTCCGAGACAGATAGAATTTGCAAGACTCAATTTGAATTACTGCCTCACAAGCAAACGCAAATGTCTCGCACTTGTAAACGAGCACATTGTTGACGGCTGGGATGACCCGAGAATGGCTACAATAAGCGGTATGAGACGCCGCGGATACCCGGCAAAGGCAATTCGCACCTTCTGTGAAAAAATCGGCGTTTCAAAGGCTTATTCGGTAGTAAGTATGGATCTTCTCGAATCCTGCGTGCGTGACGAGCTTAACGAAAACGCTCCGAGAGCAATGGCTGTTCTCGACCCGCTCAAGGTAGTTATAGACAATTATCCCGAGGGTAAGACCGAAGAAATAGAAGTTGAGGTTCACCCTAATCACCCCGAAATGGGCACAAGAAAAGTTCTTTTCGGAAGAGAGCTTTTTGTTGAGCGCGAGGACTTTATGGCTGAGCCTGTTAAAAAGTATTTCAGGCTTTTCCCCGGCAACGAGGTAAGATTCAAGAGTGCATACTTTGTGAAATGCGTCGGCTTTGACTGTGACGAAAACGGCGAAGTCACCACGGTTCACTGCACTTACGACCCCGAGAGCCGCGGCGGAAATTCACCCGACGGCAGAAAGGTAAAGGGAACCATTCATTGGGTATCGGCAGAAGGCAGCTTTAAGGCTACCGTAAATATGTACGACAGGCTCTTTAACGTGCCGAACCCGTCAGACGAGAGCACCGGCAGCTTTAAGGACAACTTAAATCCCGACTCTTTAAAGGTGTTAACGGGATGCCTTATAGAGAGCGGCTTAAAGGACGTAAAACCGGGCGATGTTTTCCAGTTTATGCGCAAGGGCTACTTCTGTGTTGACAAAAATTCAACTTGTGATAATATTATATTCAACCTGACTGTTCCGCTGAATTCCTCGTGGGGCAAATAAAGGAGAGTATTAAATGGCAAAAACCAAGCAAAAAAATAAAAATCTCGGCACCGATATTCTGTACCGCATTATTATGGCGGCAATGGCGGTGTGTGTACCGATAGTAGCATATTTCGGGAATCTTGTTTACACCGTTATCGAGTCCGATATATATAAGCTTGTAGCCAAGCTAAAGGGTGACTCAAGCGACGACGGCACATCATATGATTATTGGAGCATAAAGCGTGTTGTCTCGCTCGTTCACGACGGCAGCGGCGACAAGGGCAGCCTCTCTTCTATATGGGACGCTCTGTCACCGGTACACGGCGCGCTGCTCGGCACATTGATATTCTTTGCGATAGCTCTTCTTTTGGCTGTTGTCATATTCTTCTTTGCGCTTATAAGCAAGAAGAAAATCCCTCAGCTCATAATTTCCGGCGTCGGGCTTGTATCCGTAATCGGAATGCTGATTTGCTTTAAATCTATTGCCGCCGCTATCGTTAACGGCACAATTACAATCGCGGATTTTCTCTCCGGTGTATCGGGCCTTTTCGGCTCTGCCGTAATAACGCAGATAATTCCGTACATAGCCAAATTCACCGTAGTTCAGGTGAGCTCCGGCTGGTTTATGCTGCTCTTCCTCTATATAGGAATGGTTGTTTGGTCTGGCTCGTATGTGCTTATAGAGTCGGGCGAAAAAAAGTAAAGCATCAAAAATAATCCGCAAACAAAAAACAGAGCGCGGTTTTTCAGCCGCTCAGCTTACAAAAAAACCGGGAGCTGTCGTCTCAGACGATTGCTCCCCTTTTCTTTTATATAGTAATTGCAAAAGCGTTCGTAAAATGTTAAAATATATTTTAATATTCAATTTAAAAAGGATTTTTACATATGAATAAATCATCAACTAAAAAAGCCGTATCGGTTATAATGTGTCTCGTGCTTGTGTTGCTGCTCGGGGCTTGCCAAAAAAAGACCGACAACGACACAACCGCAACATATGATCCCGACGCACCCACTACGCAAAAATCGGGCAATAAAGAGAGCACCTCGGACAGTAACACCGCTACGGTGACAATTCCCGAAGGATATACGCTCGTTAAAATTTCGTGGCTTATGGAGGATAACGGGGTTTGCTCTTCTGCGGATTTCATTTCCGCGGCGCAAAGCTACGACCTTTCGAAATACGGGATTCTCGCAGATGTCAAAAATGCACAGAACGTTTGCTTTCCTCTTGAGGGCTATCTTTTCCCCGCTACATATACATTCAAGAAAAACAGCGACCCGACAGCGGTAATAGACAAGCTCGTCGAGACGTTTCAGTCACGCTTTACCGACGATATGAAGGCAAAGGCTGCCTCTATGGGAAGGAGCGTTCACGAGGTTCTCACGGTAGCCTCCATAATCGAAAAAGAGGCGTACACTCCTGAGCAGAGGACGCTTATTTCCTCCGTTTTATACAACAGACTCAACGCAAAAATGAAGCTGCAATGCGACGTAACGGTAAAATACTGCACCGGCGTTATAGAGCTTCAGTATCCCGATAAAATAGACGAATACAAGTATTACTATAACACATACCGTTGTCAGGGACTTCCGGCCGGCCCTATCTGTAATCCCGGCATAGAGTCGATTAACGCCGCGCTGCAGCCCGACAACACGGATTATCTATACTTTGTAATAAACACCGAGCCGCCCTATGATTCGGCATTCTCGGCGTCATACGATGAGCATATAGAGAACTGCACAAGAATGGGCTACACAGCAAAATAATACATTCACGAACAGGAGATAACAGATGAATATAGAAATAGCCGACAGACTCGTTAAGCTTCGCAAGGAGCATAATCTCTCACAGGAAGCACTTGCCTCAAAGCTCGGACTCAGCCGCCAGGCTGTTTCGAAATGGGAGCGCGCGGAGGCGTCGCCCGACACGGATAATTTAGTTGCTCTCGCGGAGCTTTACGGCGTACCGCTTGACGAAATTCTCAACGGTCCCAAAGCGCAGGAGGAGGATACGCCGAACAATGAGCCGACAAAGGCAGAGCTTAAGGAAAAGAAGCTTGCCGATATGTCCGAGAGACAAAGGGTCGGCCGCAAAATGGTGAAATTCCCGTTTCCGATTTTAATTGCCGCAGCATATCTGCTTCTCGGCTTTATGAACGGTAACTGGCATCCCGGCTGGATAATACTGTTGCTTATACCTGTTTACTACTGCGTCGGCGGTGCTCTTTGCTGCCGAACCAAAAAGGCAATGCTTCTCACTATGCCGATACATCTTGTATTGGTCGCGGTGTACCTGCTCTTTGGCTTTACCGCGGGAATGTGGCATCCGCAATGGCTTATTTTCCTTATAATTCCGCTGTATTATTGGATCATCAGCGTGTTTTACAAGGAAAAGAAAAATAAATCATAATTTTAAGGGGCTAAAAAAGTGAATTTAAAATGCGGTAAAAAGAAAAATGTAATTATTATTATAATCGGTATCGTTACGGTTGCGATATGCATAACCGCCGCAGTGCTTGTATCGAGAGCAAAGAAAAAAGCGGCGGCAGCGCAATTTGTGCCCGAAACCGAGACTTACTCGGAGAAATCGGAAGAAGCTCTCATTGAGGAAGAAACCGTGTCGGAGACAGCATCCGAAACAGCTCCGATTGTAAAGCCCGTCGGCACAACAGCTCCGGTAGAGCGAGCCGCTCCGGCGATACCGAAAAAACTGACGCAGCCGAAGCCGAGCATAACACCCACAAAGCTTTTAAACGTGCCGTTTATCGACCAGAGAAAAAAATATCCCACAGGCTGTGAAAGCATCTCTGCGGTTATGGCGCTTCAATACCTCGGTATATCTATTTCGCCCGAAACCTTTATAGACAATTATCTCGACAAAGGACGCACACCGTACAGCGACGAAAGCGGAAATTTATTCGGAGACGATCCGCGCAAGGTGTTTTTGGGCGACCCTTACAGCAAAAACGGGTGGGGCTGTTGGGCACCGGTAATTGAGAACGCAGTCAATAAATTCATCGGCAAAAATTACACTGTAAAAACAATATACGGCAGCTCAATGGACGAGCTTTGCTCAAAATATATAGATAACGACATTCCGGTGCTTGTATGGGCTACGCAAAATATGGCTCCGGCAAGAAGATACAAGACTTGGTATATCACGGGTACATCCGACCAATTCACGTGGATAACTCCCATGCACTGCCTGCTTCTTGTGGGCTACGATGACAGCGGGTACTACTTTAACGATCCGTTACAATGTAAAAATATGCGTTACGACAAGAGTAAGGTTATATCCGCATACAACGCGCTGAATTGTCAAGCGGTGGTAATCGCACCGAAATCGGCATCCGACGAACCGCCAAGCAGCACAAAGCCCGAAACAACAACATCGCCTGCAACAACAAAGCCGCAGAATACGACCGACCCGTCAGCCGCAACAAAGCCGGACGCAACGGACAGTCACGGCACGACGACACCGGCCACAACCGCTACGGAAAAAGATACCGCGTCTCCCTTAAAGAATAACGAGCACAATTAAACAAAAGCATAAAAAAGCGAGTGTATTATGGCCAAGCCAAAATACACTCGCTGATTTTTTTACTTTGAGTTATCGCTTATTCGGTAATCATAAGCTTCTTGACTATCTGAGTCATTCTGTCCTCGTCAAAGATAACGGGAACGGGATAGAGCGGATTTGCCTCTTTAAGAGCCCTTGATACGATAGTCGGAATATCTTCTTCCTTAATCTGGGTAAAGCCCTTCGGAATATTCATTCTCTCGTTCATGGCATAAACCTCGGCAATGAACTTCTTGGCCTTATCATCATCGCTTGTGCCTTCAATGCCGGCAAAGTTGGCAAGCTTTGAAAGCTGCGGATAGATGGCTGCGCCGTATTCCTCAAGCATAACCGGAAGAATAACGGCATTTGCAAGGCCGTGCGGAATACCGTACATACCACCGAGATTATGAGCAACAGCGTGAACGTAGCCTACATAAGCTCTTGTGAAAGCCATACCGCCGTAGAACGAACCGAGAAGCATTTGACCTCTTGCATTTATGTTTTTACCGTCCTTGTAAGCGGTCTCGAGGTTTGCAAATATAATAGCGACCGCCTTTTCTGCATAATCGCGTGTTGATTTTGTATTGCTCTTGCCTATATAAGCCTCAACCGCGTGGGTGAGCGCGTCCATACCCGTTGTGGAGGTGATATGCGGAGGAAGACCTACGGTAAGCTCCGGGTCAAGAACCGCAAACTTCGGACGAAGGCACGGGTCGTTTATGGCATATTTCTCATGAGTCTTGGTATTTGAAACAACAGCGGCAAGAGTGGTCTCTGAGCCTGTTCCGGCCGTTGTGGGTACTGCGAAGAACGGAGGAAGCTTGTGCATAACCTTGAGCTGACCGCGCATCTGCGGAATGGTCTTGTTAGGTCTTACTACTCTTGCACAGGCAGCCTTTGCACAATCCATCGGAGAACCGCCGCCGAAAGCTATCATAGCCTGGCAGCCGTTTGCTACGAACTGAGCGCGAGCCTCTTCGATATTTTCAATCGAGGGGTTGGGCTGAACACCGTCATATACGGTATATGAAATGCCGTCCTCTTCGAGCTGCCCAAAGAGCCCGTCAAGAAGATGAAGGCTCATAAGGCCTTTATCGGTGACGATCATAACATTGTTGATACCTTTGTCTTTAATGACGCCGGGAAGCTTTTTGATAGCTCCGGGTCCTGTAAGCAGCTGCGGTTCAGACCAGTCAAGGAACATCATAAAGATTTTCATGACCTTCTGAAAAGCACGGTAATAAGCTACCTTCATTGCCCACATAGATAAACACCATCCCTTTTTGTAAATTATAAATTGAATTTATAGGTTAATTCTACCTTTTTTAAGCATTTTTTGCAATAGTATTTTCAAATATTTTCACAGACGAAAGGCCGTCAAACTTTTTTTCCGCCCGTAAAAATTCAAGCAAACGCACTTCAGTATCGGTACCGTACAAATCGCCCGAAAAGCCGAGTATGCAAGTCTCGCTGCGAACCGAAGGAGTACCTATTGTCGGACGCCGACCGAAATTTGTCACCGCCGGATAAGCCTTGCCGCCTATTTCTACGTACGAAGCGTAAACTCCGTGCTTCGGCTGCACAAATCCGTCGGGGAAAAACTGATTTATTGTAGGAAAGCCCAGAAGGTGGCCGCGTCTGTCGCCGGCAACCACGGTAAAGTCGTAGGAAAACGGTCTGCCGAGCATTTTCGCCGCCGTTTGCATATCACCGCTTCTTATCGCCTCTCTTATGCGCGTTGAGCTTATTTCTATGCCGTCAAACTCAACCATCGGTGCCACATAAAGCTCTATACCGTATTTTCGGCATAATCTGCGCAGCACCTCAACGTTTCCGGAGCCGTTGTCTCCGAAGGTGTAATTCTCACCGCAGGAGACTGCCCCTGCCGAAAATCTTCCGACAAGAATATCACGCACAAAGCTTTCGGGAGACAGGTGCATTATTTCCGAAAAATCTATTTCCAAAGCACCTACATTCATTTCTCCGAGCAAGCTTTTGCGCAAACCGTCCGTCAGTATTTCGGGAGGAGCCTCGCCCTTGATGCACTTGAGCGGATGAACGGAAAACAACAGCACATACGGCATATATCCGCTCTTTTTAGAAAGCTCTATAACTTTTTGATGCCCCAAATGAAAACCATCGAAGGTTCCGAGGGCTATTGATTTTTTATATTCATTCACCTTGAAGCACCCTCTTTACCGCGAGACATCCCGTTTCGACGTTTTTTTCTCCTATTCCGAGAAACTCATTCTCCGGCGAAAAAACTCTGAAAAAGCCGTC
>ERZ1504705.625-NODE-625-length-9234-cov-3.345571_pt1 | contig 9234 bp, 10 predicted proteins | sample MGYA00572392_ERZ1504705 | MGnify/ENA primary metagenome ERZ1504705 (study PRJEB39906, sample SAMEA3182116) | gut metagenome | biome: human; feature: gut; material: Stool; isolation source: human stools | place: Canada | collected 2014-02-25 ...
CTATAATCCGACTCTTGTCAAGTATTTTTCTTTAAACGTTCTGTTACTACTGTTCACTTTCTGCGATCTGTCTGCCCTTTTCAACAGCCTCGTCGATAGTTCCCACAAACAGAAAAGCAGATTCAGGCAGGTCGTCATGCTTGCCCTCGATTATCTCCTTGAAGCCTCTGATAGTCTCCTTGATAGGCACATATTTGCCCTTCATACCTGTGAACTGCTCCGCAACGGAGAACGGCTGTGACAGAAAACGCTGTATCTTTCTTGCTCTTGATACAGTGAGCTTATCCTCGTCAGAAAGCTCGTCCATACCCATGATAGCGATGATATCCTGAAGCTCCACATACCTCTGCAAGATAGACTGGACCTGTCTTGCTACCTGATAATGCTCGTTGCCCACTATCTCAGGTGAAAGTATCCTGGAGTTTGACTCCAACGGGTCAACGGCAGGATAGATACCAAGTGATGAAATGCTTCTTGAAAGCACAGTTGTTGCGTCAAGGTGAGCAAACGTAGTTGCAGGCGCAGGGTCTGTCAAATCGTCCGCAGGCACATAAACTGCCTGAACGGAAGTGATAGAGCCTTTTGTTGTTGAAGTGATACGCTCCTGTAGCTGACCCATTTCAGTTGCAAGGGTAGGCTGATAACCAACGGCTGACGGCATTCTGCCAAGGAGTGCCGACACCTCAGAACCTGCCTGAGTAAATCTGAATATGTTGTCGATAAAAAGCAGCACGTCCTGATGCTCAACATCTCTGAAATACTCCGCCATTGTCAGACCTGAAAGTGCAACTCTCATTCTCGCTCCGGGCGGCTCGTTCATCTGACCATACACAAGCACAGTCTTGTCGATAACTCCCGACTCTTTCATCTCATAATAAAGGTCGTTGCCCTCACGGGTACGCTCTCCAACACCTGTGAATACCGAGATACCGCCGTGCTGATTGGCAACGTTATTTATAAGCTCCTGAATAAGCACCGTCTTGCCTACTCCTGCACCTCCGAAAAGACCTATCTTTCCGCCTTTCAGATATGGTGCGATAAGGTCGATGACCTTGATACCGGTTTCAAGAATCTCGTTTGAAGCAGACTGCTCTTCATATGTCGGCGGTTCTCTGTGTATCTCCCAGCGCTCCTTAGTTTCAGGGGCAGGCAGATTGTCAACAGGCTCGCCCAGAAGATTGAACATTCTCGAAAGAGTTTCCTTGCCCACCGGAACGGAAATAGCTTTGCCGGTATCAACAGCGTCGATACCTCTCACAAGTCCATCTGTAGAGCCCATGGCAATACATCTTACTATATCGTCGCCTATATGCTGAGCCACCTCAACAACGAGCTTTTCGCCCTTGTTGTCTATCTCAATGGCATTGAGCAGGTCAGGCAAGCTGTCCTTTTCAAAGCGTATATCAACTACCGCTCCCACTATCTGGACTACCTTGCCTATGTTTTTGCTTTCCATTTATTTACCACCTTTCAAAAAGGGATATCATAGCTTGATATGTTTAAAAGCCTGCAAAATGCAGACGAACGCTGTTCGCCCCTGCAAGACTTCTCAAACAATACCCACTACATTTACTTTTGAACGCCCACATTCGGGGCATAGTTATTATTTCTATCTTCCGATAGTTGCCGAGCTTATCTCCGTAAGCTCCTGAGTTATCTGCGCCTGTCTTGCTCTGTTGTAAAGAAGCGACAGATTGTCTATCATTTCTCCTGCGTTGTCCGTTGCAGACTCCATTGCAGTACGTCTTGCCGCCTGCTCAGAAGCGTAAGAATCCACTATCGCAGAATAAAGCATACCGCCTATATACTGCGGTATCATGCCGTCAAAGACCTCCTCAGGGGACGGGTCATAGATAGTTGACGGGTGCTTTCTTCCCCCAAGCTTGTCAAGATCCTCCACGGGAAGTATCTGCAAGCTGCAAGGCTCCTGTGTCAGCGCCGACACGAATGTGGTATACACAAGCTCTACCTTGTCATAATCCCCATTTCTGAAGCCTGCGATAATATCTTCCACAATGTCTATAACAGTGTCAGTGTCAATGCTCTCCGCTATCTGCGGATATTTCCACACAAGGTCATAGTCACGCTTTTCAAAGAACTCAACAGCCTTTTTGCCCACAGCCATAACACGAAGCTGACCACCTGATGACAGCACATCGTCAGCCTTTGCCTTAGCCATTTTCAGCACGTTGGAGTTAAATCCTCCTGCAAGTCCCCTATCGCCTGCCACCACTATAAGCAGTGTGGAATTAAGAAACTTCTTCTTTGTATACACCGATTTGAAAGCTCTGTCGCAGGATATATCGCACATTATCTTAAAAAGCGTTTCAAAGAACGGCTGAACTGCCACCGCCTTGTCTTTGGCACGTCTGAGCTTAGAAGCCGCCACAAGCTGCATGGCTTTTGTTATCTGCATGGTGCTTTCAACGCTTTTGATACGTCTTTTGACGTCTTTCATATTAGCTGTTGCCATTGCTCAGCGCTCCTTATCTGCTTTGAAGAAACTTCTGTGAATACTCCGCAAGCACGTCCTTTATTGCCTGTTCATTCTCTTTTGTAAGCTCTCCTGTTTCTCTTATTGAAGAGAAAATGTCAGGGTGAGTTTCATCTATATACACAAAAAGATCTTTCTCAAATTCAGCGATATCCTCAACTCTGATATTCTTCAGATAGTTGTTTACCACCGCATAGATTATGACCACCTGCTTCTCAACGTCCAGCGGTGAGGTCTTGCCCTGTTTGAGCACTTCCACGATACGTTCGCCCTGTGCAAGTCTTTCCTTAGTGTCCTTGTCAAGGTCAGAGCCGAACTGCGAGAACGACTGCAATTCTCTATACTGTGAATAAAGCAGTTTCAGCGAGCCTGAAACCTTTTTCATAGCCTTTATCTGTGCCGAACCGCCTACACGGGATACTGATATACCAGGGTTTACCGCAGGTCTGACGCCTGAGAAGAACAGCTCAGATTCAAGGAATATCTGTCCGTCAGTGATAGATATAACGTTTGTCGGGATATAAGCCGAAACATCGCCTGCCTGAGTTTCGATAATAGGCAGAGCGGTTATAGAGCCTCCGCCGTAGTCCTTGTTAAGACAGCAGGCTCTCTCCAAAAGTCTTGAATGGAGATAGAATACATCTCCCGGATAAGCCTCTCTGCCTGTTGGTCTTTGAAGCAGAAGTGACATAGTTCTGTATGCCACAGCGTGCTTTGAAAGGTCGTCATAAACGCACAGCACGTCCTTGCCCTGAAGCATGAAATATTCTGCCATTGCAACGCCTGCATATGGTGCTATATACTGCAAAGGCGCCATTTCAGAAGCCGTTGCCGATACAACTATAGAATAATCCATTGCCCCATGTTTAGAAAGGGTATCCACCACGTTTGCCACAGTAGACTGCTTCTGACCTATCGCCACATAGATACAGATAACGTCCTTGCCTTTCTGATTTATGATAGTGTCAAGTGCTATAGAAGTTTTACCCGTCTGTCTGTCGCCTATAATAAGCTCACGCTGACCTCTGCCTATAGGTATCATAGAGTCGATAGCCTTGATACCGGTCTGCAATGGTCTGTTTACTGATTGTCTTGTAATTATTCCGAAAGCAGGGCTTTCCACAGGTCTTGTTTCTGTTGTAAGCACAGCGCCCCTGCCGTCGATAGGTGCACCGAGAGCATTCACAACTCGTCCGAGAAGCGCATCTCCCACAGGCACAGAAACTATCCTGCCTGTCCTCTTTACTCCAGAACCCTCTTTTATTCCGTCCTCAGAGCCGAGAAGTACACAGCCTACAAAATCCTGCTCCAAGTTCATTGCCATGCCGTATGTTCCGTTAGAAAATTCAAGAAGTTCGCCCGACATACACTTGTCAAGTCCATGAACTCTTGAAATTCCGTCGCCAACAGTGCAGACCGTCCCCACATCGTCAAGCTCAAGCTTGCTGCGGTAGTCCTTGATCTGCTGTTTTATCAAGCCTGTTATTTCATCAGGACGTAATTTCATGTTAAAATACCGTTCCTTTCCTATGCAATGACCCCGTCGATCTGAGCCTTGATATCATCAAGCCTAGTTCTGACGCTGCCGTCTATTTCTGTGTCTGAATATCTCAGCACGATACCGCCCATAAGGCTTTTGTCCACCTTTTCCACAAGCACTATCTTTGCCCCCGAAACAGCCTCCAGCTTAGCCACAAGCTTGTCCCTGAGCCTTTCAGACAGAGGCATAGCCGTCACCGCAGTGACCTCTATGATATTATTATGCTTTTCATAAAGCTCCTTGAACTTTGCGCATATCTCAGGCAGAAACCTTATCCTGCCCTTTTCGCTCACAAGGCAAAGAAAATTAAGCGTAACAGGCTGTATCCTGTCCATAAACACCTTTTCCAGCGCCGCCCTTTTTTCGTCCTCCGTTACCAGCGGTGACGCAAGCAGCTCCACATATTCCTCCTGACCCTGAGAGAAAATTATATCCCTTATGCTCCCAAGCTCACCATAGACTTCATCAAGGCAGTTTTCCTCGCAGCACACCTCGAAAAGTGCATTGCCGTAAATATTCCCGATACTGTCTGCCATTACATCTCACCCACATTGTCGATGAACTTCTCGATAAGACGTTCGTTGTCCTCGCCTGTCATATCCTTTTCCACAACTGCCGCCGCAGCCGAGAAAGCAATATCGGTGATCTCGTTCTTGATCTGGTTGACAGCGATCTTCTTTTCTCTTTCGATCTCTCTTGAAGCGTTATCCACAAGACCCTTTGCCTCAGTTCTCGCTTCGCTGATTATCTCGTCAGAACGCTGTTGAGCCTTTCTTGTTGCCGTCTGTATAATCTGTGCAGACTCTGTCTCTTATACACATCTCCGAGCCCACGAGACCGTACTAGATCTCGATGACCTTGTTCACCTTATCGAACAGAAAATGCTTGAGCACCAAAAACAGTATGAGCGTATTGAGCAAAGTCGCAATTATCGTTGTCAGATCTATTGACAGAAACTCTGTCACATCGCCTGCTGCCAATACCATTTATCCAACCTCCCCTCCGCACCAATGCAGAGCAAATCTTGTTTGAAGCTTTTTATTAAAGCTTTCCGATAAATGGGTTAGCAAAGAGCAGGATAAGTGCTACAACGAATGCGTAGATACCTGTTGACTCAGCCATAGCAACGCCTATGAACATTGTTCTTGTGCAGTCGCCCTTAGCCTCAGGCTGTCTTGCGATAGCCTCGATAGTCTTTCCTACTGCGTAGCCCTCACCGATACCAGGTCCGATACCTGCGATCATTGCAAGTCCTGCACCGATTGCTGAACAGCCAAGAAGAATAGCCTTTTCCATAATGATAAACCTCCGTTATTTACATTTTTTATACTTTCCGCCAAAGCGGTAAATTACTCTGTTTCCGCAGCCGCACCAACGTTTACCATGGTGAGCATCGAGAAGATATAAGCCTGTATGCACCCTGAGAACAGGTCGAAATACACGCTGAGCACCGCAGGTATACCTACCTGAAATACACTGAACGCCCATGATCCTGCCTCAAAAGTCAGACCCAGTGCAGATGACAGTGAGCCGAGCGCACCATAAAGCAGTCCCGTTATTACCATGCCGCCTGCAACGTTGCCGAACAGACGGAACGCCATAGACGCAGGTGTAGCCACCTCACTGATGATATTAAGCGGCAGGATAAAAGCCACAGGCTGTGCAAAGCTTTTAAGATAGCCCTTGAAACCGTTCGCTTTTATCTTGTTGTATGTGATAAGCACGAATGTCATAAGTGCCCACGTTGCCGTAACATTGATGTCTGCAGTCATAGACCTCAGACCTATCATACTGATAAGTGCGCCAAACACCGCATAAATAAGCAGCGTAGCAATATAAGGGGCATACTTCATCATCTTAACGCCCATGTTCTCTTTGACCATGTTGTTGACGAAGTTCACAAGCATCTCCGCAACCACCTGACGTTTTTTCTCAGGCACTTTTTTCAAATCGTGTGTGAGCCACAAGCACAGTATCAGCACCGCAACTATAATAAGCCAGCCCATCACCACCGTTTCGGTGATCCTCAGACTGCCTATCTCAAACACTATCTTAGGGCCGTTTCCAATACCCGTCATTTATTTATCCCTTCTTTCTCTTATCTGTATGACATACAGAATTATCCTCGGATAAAACTGCGGCAGCAGTATCCCAACTGGACTTACTGCCTTTGTGAGCATAGCCCCCGCACAAAGCACAAAAAGCACTCCATACCTAGTCATGTAACACCCAAGCATTGTCCGCTTAGCCTTTTGGCCCTCAAGCTCCACAGCCTTTTCGCAGGTCACACCAAGGTAGTACATACAAAGGCACATATAGCCCCAGCCCAATGCAAAGCCCGCAAGCTGTGTGATGTCAAAGCCCCACAGCAAAGTAAATGCCCAGCATACAACAGCCATAACACCGCCCCATAAGCATATTTTTTTCAACAAGCCGCCAAGCTCAGAGCCTATATTTTTCACTTATTTTCTCCGATTTTCATAAAGAAATCCACCATAAATCTTTACATTTTCTTAATAGCAGAAAATATCTGCCTGATGTATTTCATTATACCACACAGCCCCACATTTTTAAAGAGCAAACCGCAAACTTAAACATTTATTTTACATGGATTTTACACTTCGTTCACAGCTAGTCAAATAATTAGTTAATTATGATTTGGCGTTAATAATTTATCAATAGTCAACCATTGACTTTTGACATTGTTTGAGTTTTATCATACGATTTCACAATAAAAAACGGACTGCCGCAAGCCGAAATAATATCACGGCTGAGCAGTCCGCAAGCATATGTGCAGCTTATCTGATGATATCGTCAACAACGCTTTCTACAGTGCTTACAGTATCATCAATAATATCCGCACCACCGCTTACAGTGTCCTTGATACCATCGCCAACACGGCTCACAAGCGTGTCGCTGTCATCACGTCTGCTTGTGACCTCATTTTTAGAAGTTGTGGTCGCAGTAACGCCGGAAGATGTCGAACCTGAGTTATCGTCATTTCTTGAACAGCCTGCGAGCATAACACCGCAAAGGCCAAGACAAGTTAGCATAGCGAACAATTTTTTCATAATTAAGTTCCTTTCAGTATAAGATATGCCATTTTAGGCTAATGCTATTATTTCTCGGAGATGAGGATATATTCATAAAAAAATAAAAAAGAGATGAGCCAAAAGCCCATCTCTCTGTCAGATCAAAAAAATCAATAAAACCGCGATTTCTTTTTCTTGATAACGAAAATAACAGCACCGACAATAACCACCGCAACGACCACAATAACTACAATGCCTACTACTCCGATACCCTTTGAAGATTCAGCCTCAGATGACGAAGTGCTGCCCAGTCCGTTTGACTTAGGCTGTATCTTTAAGCCCTGTACGATCTCCTGTGCCTTTGCACTTTTATTGTAGCCATCGAGATTCATTACCTGAAGATCTACACCGTTCTTCTGCAACGGAGTATCTATATAAAGAACATCTGTCTTATCCATTTTCTTTATAACCGGTATCTCGAATACGAACTTTGTTGCTCCGCACTTGTCAGGCACTGGTATAAGTGCTGTCGCATACTGAGTAACATTATTGCTTGCATCTGTATTTATTTCAAGCTGAACACTATTGCTGGTCACCTTTTTGTATTCCTCAGTACAAGGAAAAGCAAACACAGAATCTCCCATAAGCTTGCCCTGAGCGTCCTGATTTATCCTGTACTTAAAAGAAATCATACAGCCGTCAAAACAAGTCATACCAAAATCCTTGGCGTCGATCTCAACGCCCATCGTTATATAAGGCGCATCTTCAGAATCAGAGCCAGGATAAACCAAATTCTTATCGTCATCTCTTATAAGCGAAGCAAAAGTACAATAATCGCTTATGTCATTAGGCTGTGTTGCTGTTATCTTAAGGCTTGCACCCTGATAAGCATAGGTCTTTTCTTGGGATGCTCCCACTGAAATCTTCTCACCGTCAGGAGTCACCTTGATATATCTCTCCCAATCCTTCATATCAAACGACAAGGACGGTGCTGAAGTATCTGTTGTAAGGATACTCTTGTCGGCACTATATTCAGGTATTTCAGCCTCACTGTCGGCATAAGCAGGCACAGCACAAACGCCAAGCATCATTATCGCTGATACCACGCCAAGTATTCTCTTTGATCTCATTTTAATTCTTATCCTCCCTTGATACTATTGTATGTAAACGCTTTCATAGCCGTTCACACAAGTATCGAAACGTTATAAAACACTATTAATATTTTACACCTTTTTAACAAATCTGTCAAGTGTACCATACAATTTTTCATATAATGTAACTGTTTTGTAATACAAGCTAAGCGTTTTAACCAAAATAACCACACGATTTTTATGAATAAGCTCTTATTGACAGCCATTTTTATCAAAAAAAGACCGCCTTCTCAGACGGTCCTGCGAACTTATTGAATACCAAGGAACTGGAAATACTGCTTATCCGGCATTGTTGTAACAGAAGTGGCTCTCAGGTCATCAGCCTCCGAAAGTCTGTACTGCACCTTGAGAACTCCGTCCTCCTTTACCCAGCCAACATCAGGAACTGTTCCTCTTATACCCTTGTTGGAAATGGTCTTTTTGATACCTTTCTGCTTAAGAGTAAAGAATTTAAGCTCGATATCCTGATTGTATGGTACTACGCATATCTTTACAGCACCCTTGTCGCTGTCCTTTACATCATAAAGTATTATCTGATACTGGCCGTCAGGCGATATGGTATTTGATTCTGAAGTTACTTCAGTGAGCTTCTTGAAGTTATCTCTGTAGAGAGCATAAACACTTGACGATGTGTCAAAATCTGAATTTAGCACAGTTTCAACAGACGTGCCTCCGAAAAGGATATTAAGCACAAAATATGCAACTATTCCAAGAACATACATAAGCAGATATATTGTACCCATTATAACCTTTACAGTTTCGTTCGTGCCTGCTGCAAAGAACATTATGATAGCAACAATGAACGGCGGAACTATCAATATCCAGTCGCCCATGTTGAAAAGTATCATGCAGAACACGACCGGAAGCATGAGTATGCTCAATATCTCCGTCACAAGCTCACGTCTTGAAAAGAGCATAAGTCCCATAAAAACTACGTTAAGCACCACATACACTGTGAAAAACGATTTTTCTCTGCCTGCCGCAAACTCCAGATCATACAGGAACGTTGCATAAGTG
>ERZ1504705.629-NODE-629-length-9214-cov-7.729883_pt1 | contig 9214 bp, 7 predicted proteins | sample MGYA00572392_ERZ1504705 | MGnify/ENA primary metagenome ERZ1504705 (study PRJEB39906, sample SAMEA3182116) | gut metagenome | biome: human; feature: gut; material: Stool; isolation source: human stools | place: Canada | collected 2014-02-25 ...
TCTCTATTCGTCGGCAGCGTCAGATGTGTATAAGAGACAGGTATAAGATAAACTTACCCGTTTTCCTGAATCAATATTTTCTTCATCGTAAACAAAATGGATCTTTGCTTCCCTTTGCAGTTGATCCAAGGCTGTTCTGATTAAAACATTGTTTACATTGATAGTCACCTTAGTATCCGTTTGGGCAAACGCTTCGCCCACCGAACAACAAAACACTATCAATGCAACAAAGCATTTCACCATGAGGCCTTTGCGACAGATAGTTTCGCTCAAAAGTTTTGTACTCATAATTGTTTGTTGATTTATTATTTAAAAAAGTCAATTCTCTCCTATCATTTTGCTTTCTCATTCATGTTTATCTTCAATGTAAATCGTTTCTCCTTCGCGAGTAAAATGTACATTAGACACTCTCTCAATCACTTCAATAGCAAAATTCAACTCTTCATCCCTGAAAATGATACCTGCAAATCTTTTATCTTTCAAAGATTCATTTTTAAAATAGATATCTACATTATACCACCGTGACAGTTGGGCAACAATTTCAGACAAAGACGTATTACGAAACTCATAATTTCCTTTCGCCCAGGAAGTAAATAGATAAGCAGGCACATCACGTGTCACTATATCATCATTATTCGGTTCAATAACCGCTTGTTGGTCAGGATTTAACACAACCGAAACTTTAGTTGTACTTACTTTGATACGCCCTTCTGCAAGAGTCGTATATACCTTATAATCAGGATAAGCAGATATATTAAAACTTGTACCAAGTACCTCCACCGAATGTCTGTTTGTATGAACTATAAAGGGGTGCTTAGCATCTTTCGCCACTTCAAAAAAAGCTTCCCCTTCTAGGAAAACTTCTCTTTTTTCTCCAATGAAAGAAGTTGGATAACGCAAAAGACTTTCAGCATTCATCCATATCCTTGTTCCATCCGATAAAATCAACTGATATTCCCCTCCTCTTGGAATAGCCAATGTATTAATCTGAGGAGTTGAAGAAACCTCTTCCACTTTTCTATAAGTCAATAATTGATTGGCATTATTATTGATTACAGTAGAATTTGCATTAGAAATCGTACCCTTTTTAACAGACAGATCCACTTTTTCTCCATTCTCTAAAGTAAGGATAGCCTTGCGGCTGCCTGTTTCCGGAAATGAAACCACAGCAGCCACTACGGCCTCCTTGTTTTGTGTGTTATTGTGAAGAGAGAATATGTGACTGACTCCTAAAATAAGAAAAAGAAAAGCTGCCGAAGCTGCAACACAATATAAACTGAGACGGTGATTCTTTCTTTTTTGAAGCTTATATTGCAGGTTTTCCCATGAACGTTCATGATCATATTGACAACGAAATTCTTCTTTTCGCTGCGCTATATAATATTCAAAAGACTTTTTGTTCTTTTTTGGATTCTCTTTGTTCATTGATTACTTTCTTTTAATAAAAGAGAGTCCAAATTAATAAATGGGTGACAGAAAAAGAAGAAAAATTTAATTTTAGTAAAACAGTGAGTGCAGATTGTATTCTTTTCTTAATTGTTTCAATGCTCTTGTCAGATGAGTTTTTAGGGTATTCACAGAAATATGAAGTTCCTCAGCAGCTTCTTTATATTTCTTATTTTCCATAATGACAGCTCTCACCACTTGTAATTCCTGATGAGGTAATTTTTGTAGTTTTTCCAATAATAACTTATTTCGTTCCTCTTGCTCCTCTTCATCTATAGACTCTTCAGGAATACCCATATCAATGCCTGAGAGTTCTTCCATAGACAACATGTTGTTTTTCTGCAAAGCATTGATGGCCGCATTCCGCACAGACAAATAAAGATAATAACGAAGATTCTGATTTATTTTCAAATAATATTTCTTCTCCCAAAAATAGATAAAGAAATCCTGCACAATATCTTCAGCCATCTCAAAAGAATCAGTCAGCTGCACCGCATATATACATAATTTCATGTGATAAGCATCAAATAATAAACGAAAAGCCTCCTTAGGAGATGTCTGGAACAACTCCAAGATATACTTATCCTTTTCGCTATTATCTTTCAAATTTATCATCATGATAATACACTAATAGACATAAAAACTGAAAAAGGTTCTATAAATCATTAGATTTACAGAACCTTTCATAGGTGAAGGGGTGACTAGTGGGATTCGAACCCACGACATTCAGAACCACAATCTGACGCTCTAACCGACTGAACTATAGTCACCATGTTAGGCTTTCCTTTCGAAAGCGATGCAAAGGTACTGCTTTTTTTTATATCTGCAAACTTTTTGAGGAAAAATTATTCAAAAAAATACTCTTTTATGCCTCCATTCGATTTTCCTAATAAATTTTCAGTTCCTTTCAAGAAACGTTTCATCACATTAAGTTCCTCATTATTAATGGATTTATTAATAAAAGTAACAGGATATAATTCAAAGTTCTTTTTTTTACTTAAAACAGGTCTTGAAGTCCAAACCAATGCATATTCACAATCCGCTAAACGGGTTATTCGAAAAATCCGTTGCAACTTCAATCTTACCATAGCTCCTCCATCCGTTTTTTCTTTCGACATATTTGAGATAAAATTACCTAATGAATAAACAATGACATGCCGGGCAGGAGTCCGGGGGTCTTTTACAATTTCCATAGGCTGGAGTACATGCGGATGCGAACCTATTACATGATCAACTCCTTGTTCAATCAACCAGTTAGCCAATTCACACTCCGATCGTTCAGGGAACGAACAATATTCCACTCCCCAATGCATACAGGCTATAATAACATCAGGAAGTTTTCTGCGTGCATCAAGAATATCTTTTTTTATTTGTTCCCGATTAATATAATTCACCACATTCGGAGCATCAGTCTTCAAGCCATTCGTTCCATAAGTATAGTTCAACAATACAATTCTAAAACCATTCTTCTCAATCAATAACGGGTAGTTCTTATGACGTTCTTCCGGGTTCCTATAGGTTCCAGCATGATGTATTTTCAAAGAATCCAGCATCAGAATAGTACGTTCCAACCCCAACTTCCCCTTATCCAGACAATGATTGTTAGCGGTCAGCAATACATCAAATCCGGCTTCCTTTATAGCATGAAGATATTCGTCCGGAGCACTGAACGCCGGATACCCTCTATAAGGCTTTCCTCCCAATGTCACCTCTAAGTTCCCTATAGCCATATCCGCCTCACTTATTTCTTTCTTCACATGACGGAAGCAATCATTATAATTATACCCGTCTCCTTGCCTGGCTGCATCAATTTGAGCCTGATGTTGCATCAAATCACCGACAAACAACAAAGAGATCCGATCTTGCGCCGATAGCGACAAACCAAACCATAGCAAAAAAAGAATGAAGATCTGTTTCATCTATTCTAACATTAAAGGGTACAAGATAGGAAAAAATTCGTAAAGAACAAAGTTCTACACTAATTTACAGTTTTCATACGCTTGAATTCCGTAGGAGCAACCCCGAACTGTGCCAACAGGCTTCACTATCCTGCACCCGTTCTGAAACAGCAGTACCATCGTTTTTTTCAAGCGAATAATACAAATAAAAAATTAGAAAGAGGGTCTACAAGCGTTTGCAACAAATCTTTATATATCACACACATGCCTTATTGATGACAATGACCCCAACAGAAACCACGTCAGCAAGCATGCCAACCGCCAGTCCAAAAGACAAGGACATTTAAAAAAAAGACCAAGACGTTTTTAAAAAAGACGGCGGCCTTTTAAAAAAAGCTCGTCATCTTTTTTAAAAATGACCTGATCTTTTTTACCACAGCCGGAATCCGCCATATTCCATAAAGGTACAAATCCTCCATGCGCACTTCTTACAAAAAAAACCTAAAAATAGCCTACTTTACATCAAAACGGAATATCCTATAAAAAGTATATATATAACTGCATTCAAGCATTTTATGCAAAATTCAGCTTCACAATACAGTGAGGGCATAAGAGCATAAGTGAGAGCAATATTTTTTACCCTCACCATCTAAATCTTTTATAATAAACCTATTATACATGCAGTGAGGGCATGAGGGCATAAATGTCCCGAACTTCCCAGCGAGAAAGACCTATACATCAAGGACACTCCCGAAAGTATGATTACTCCGAAGAACAAAATAATCTTTTAAGAGCGAAAATCCTTCCTTATGATTTTACAGGTAAGTCCGAAAAGCAGGCATAACTTTTGTTCATGAAAACAAGTGTGTCAAAAGCAGGTCAGCTTATCCTGTAAGCATTACCAAACTTTTGACACATTCTTTTTTTATCCATCAAGCTTCGCAAAGCATGTGGCACTTATTTGTAAATGGCCTTTTTTCCAGCCAGCAACGTATTCTTCATTAAAGATACAATAGTCATAGGTCCCACACCACCCGGAACGGGAGTGATATAAGAACATTTGGGAGCCACTTCATCAAATTTCACATCTCCGGTCAGTTTGAATCCGGATTTCTTTGTGGCATCCGGCACACGGGTAGTACCCACGTCAATAACCACCGCACCTTCTTTCACCATCTCAGCCTTCACAAAATTCGGCTGACCCAGTGCAGCAATGATAATGTCAGCTTCCTGACATTCTTTTACCAAATCCTTGCTGCGGCTGTGACAAACAGTTACAGTGGCATCACCCGGATAAGCTTTCTGCATCATCAGGCTCGCCATAGGCTTACCCACAATATTGCTACGGCCCAATACTACACACTTCTTTCCCTGTGTTTCAATATGGTAACGTTTCAGCAATTCCAGAATACCATTAGGCGTAGCGGATACATAGCAAGGAAGGCCAATGGACATACGTCCTACATTGATAGGATGGAAACCATCCACATCTTTACGATAGTCAATGGTTTCAATCACTTTCTGCTCGGAAATATGCTTCGGTAAGGGAAGTTGTACGATAAAACCATCCACGTCAGCATCCTCATTCAGTTCTCTGACCTTTGCCAGTAATTCTTCTTCCGTCACATCTGCTTCATAACGGATCAGACTGGATTTGAAACCACATACTTCACAGGCCTTTACTTTAGCCGCCACGTATGTCTCACTTCCCCCGTCGTGTCCAACGAGGATTGCAGCTAAATGGGGACGCTTGCCACCTTTAGCCACGATTCCGGCAACTTCCGCAGCAATCTCCTGCTTCACCAGTTCCGAAATAGCTTTTCCATCAATTAGTTGCATACTATTTATTTATAAATAATCCATTGAGCAACAAATGTAGCATAAATCAGCCACGTTGCATAATAAAAAAAGGAGAAAGTTCCGCACTTTCTCCCTACCTGTTTATTTAAACCTTACTTTTTAAGTTTCGGCATCATCTTACCCATCTTGCTACCGGTCACCATCTTCATCATCTTGCGGGTCTGGTCAAACTGCTTCAGCAGACGGTTTACCTCCTGAATGCTGGTTCCACTGCCTTTGGCTATACGCGTACGACGTGTTCCGTTCAGGATTTCGGGATTTGTACGTTCCTGCGGAGTCATGGAATAAATAATCGCCTCAATACTCTTGAATGCATTATCATCGATATCAATGTCTTTAATCGCTTTACCCACACCCGGAATCATGGAAGCCAACTCTTTCAGGTTACCCATCTTCTTTATCTGATGAATCTGGCTCAAAAAGTCATTGAAGTCGAACTGGTTTTTGGCAATCTTTTTCTGAAGACGCTTTGCCTCTTCCTCGTCATATTGCTCCTGCGCACGTTCTACCAAAGACACGATATCACCCATACCGAGAATACGGTCTGCCATACGTGCAGGATGGAACTGGTCGATAGCATCCAACTTTTCGCCGGTACCCACAAACTTGATAGGCTTATTCACAACGGTACGAATAGAAAGAGCGGCACCGCCACGGGTATCACCATCCAACTTGGTCAGCACAACACCGTTAAAGTCCAGACGTTCATTAAATTCACGGGCTGTGTTCACCGCATCCTGACCGGTCATTGAATCGACAACGAACAATGTTTCATCCGGATTGACCGCTTTCTTAATCGCCTCAATCTCATTCATCATCTGTTCGTCGATAGCCAGACGACCGGCTGTATCGACAATAACCAAATCATAACCTTTCGCTTTTGCTTCATGAATAGCGTTCAATGCAATCTGCACCGGATTCTTGCTGTCCAATTCACTATATACAGGAACCTCGATTTGTTCTCCCAATACTCTTAACTGTTCGATAGCAGCGGGACGATAAACGTCACAAGCCACCAACAGCGGCTTACGGTTCTTCTTGGTTTTCAGCATACGGGCCAGTTTACCGGAGAAAGTAGTCTTACCGGAACCTTGCAGACCTGACATCAGGATAACCGCCGGACGACCTTCCAACACCAATTCGGCAGTCTCACCGCCCATCAATGCAGTCAGTTCATCATGTACAATCTTTACCATCAACTGGCTGGGCTTCACAGCCGTAAGCACATTCTGCCCCAAAGCTTTTTCTTTTACAGTATCAGTAAAGCCTTTGGCGACCTTATAGTTCACGTCAGCATCCAACAAAGCTTTACGCACATCCTTCAATGTTTCCGCTACATTAATCTCGGTGATTTTTCCCTCACCTTTCAGAATCTTAAAAGACCGTTCCAGTCTCTCACTTAAATTATCGAACATATATCTTTAATTATAAATTACGAATTATGATTGCCTGTCCTTCTTTACTAACCTTCAGAATAACAACAGGGTGCAAAAATACAAAAAACTTATGAACCTTATATCTTTTTATTCTGCCATTTTGCTTTTTTCAAATAAATAATGCTGCTAAGCAGTAACAAACTATAGTACACCACCTCTATAGAAAAACAAACAGAAACCGGTGCTTTCACCACCATGCCTATCCATAGAATGTAAAGGGCGTAGAATACCAAAGTCCCCATTTCAAGTATCAGAGCAGCCTGCGTATTTCCAGTTCCCGAAATGGCATTGAAATAAATATTCGCCACTGATGCAATAATCATCGCTCCGGCAATGACATACAACGAAGGCACAGACTCTACCAGCAACGCCGGTTCGTTGGTGTAAACCGAAAGCATGGCATGAGGAAAAAGCACCACCACCGCCACACAGACCACCATAATGAGAAACGACATCTGGGCTATACGCCAAATCAAACGCATGACATGGGTTATCCCCCCCGCACCAATCAGATTGCTGACCAATGAATTGGTAGTAGTAGACAATGCCTGAACCGGAATGAGCATCACAATATAGATACTACGCACGATATTGGCAATCGCCAGCTCGCGTTGACCCAACCGTTCTATCGCGATGAAAAAGACAAACCAAGTAGCCATGGCCAAAAAATATTGTATCATGGTAAAACACGAAATACTCAGAATTTTTCCCAATAAAGAAAAGTCAATCTTCTGCCAGTGATTCAAGCCGAATTTCTTAAAATCCACCTTTGCGTAGGTATAAATCAAGAAAAAAGCCAATGAAGCGGCTTCAGCCATCACCGAAGCGACAGCTGCTCCTTTAATCCCCATCTCCGGCATTCCAAACTTACCGAAAATCAAAATATAATCCAACAGCACATTCACCAATGCCATAACCACTGCATTCATTGTCAGCACCTTAGTACGTGTAATACCAATATACAGCGCACGGAACATCACGTTGACAAAGGCGAAGAAAAAGCCCCAAATACGCCAGTTGAGAAATTCCATGGTAGCATCAAAAATGGAATCAGATGAAATGAGCAAGCGGACAATGGATGGGGCCAAAAGATGTGTCAGCCCAAACATGAGCATCGCCAATCCCAGCAAGAATGTCCCTCCCTGTATCATTACGGGACCCACATCTTTGTAACGTCCTTCTCCATTACGACGAGCAATCAAGATTTGTGAACCGACACTAAAACCGAAAGCAATAGTGAAGACACAGATATAAAACAATCCACCCATGGCGGAAGCTCCCAACTCGACTTCTCCTACCCTGCCTAGGAAAGCAGTATCTGTCACATTGATAATGTTTTGCGCCAATAATCCGAGAAAAATCGGATAACTTACGTTCCATATTTCTTTGTTGGTATACATATATTTTTTTTGCATTGAGTAAAAGAGTTGCAAAGATACTACATTCTTTTCAATCCGGTGTTCTGAATGGAGTGAAGAAACCGTAAACAGACCAGGAATTTACTTAGCGGACAGGCGTGCCGGAACAAATATATCACAAAAGCATCAGCACGCTCCTTCATTCCACAGTTCCTACCAATCAATCACACAAATAAAAAAAGGATATTCATCATCCAAGTAAATAGTTTCTATTGAAACAGTTGATTTTTCAATAGACGACACAAATAATTGCACAAAAGGTTTGCCCGTGTGTTATTTTATCCTACCTTTGCGCCCGCAAACAAAAAATCAAGTAATAAATGAAGAAACTATTATTAATTAGTGCAGCGACACTAATCGTTTCAAATTCAACTTTCGCAGGAGGTATTTTAACCAATACAAATCAACATGCAGCTTTTCTCCGTATGCTATCCCGTGGTGCTACAACAGAAATAGACGGTGCTTTATCTAATCCTGCCGGCCTGGCTTTCTTGCCCAAAGACGGATTCCATGTAGGATTGAGCATTCAGAGCGCTTATCAGACTAGAAATATTGATGCCAGTTTTATGACATACAATGGCGTTAGCGCCACAGGTCCTACTGTTGCAGACAAGCCTTTTGAAAAATATTACGAAGGAACAGCCGCCGCACCGGTTATCCCCAGCCTCTTCGCCGCATATAAAAAAGGTGAGTGGACAATTTCAGGATTCTTCGCCATCACTGCCGGAGGTGGAAAGGCGTCTTTTGATGACGGACTGCCTATGTTCGACGCCTCAGCTATGGCAGGTATTTTTCAAGAAGGTTTAAAAGCAGAAAAACCTACGGTTATAACTCCTGATATGTATGATATAACAAGTGCCATGGACGGTAAACAATATATTTACTCTTTGCAGCTGGGATTATCCTATAAAGCTACCGAATGGCTTTCCGTATTCGGTGGAGGTAGAATGAACTACTTTACCGGTGGCTACAAAGGCTTTCTGAACGCTATTGTAAAAGGAACAGACACAAACCTGTTGCCTCTTGCTCTAGACTGTGACCAAACCGGCTGGGGACTTACTCCTGTTATCGGTGTAGATGCTAAACTGGGTAAACTGAACATTGGTGCCAAATATGAATTCAAGACCAACTTGAATATCGAAAACAATACAAAGAA
>ERZ1504705.647-NODE-647-length-9116-cov-5.067321_pt1 | contig 9116 bp, 8 predicted proteins | sample MGYA00572392_ERZ1504705 | MGnify/ENA primary metagenome ERZ1504705 (study PRJEB39906, sample SAMEA3182116) | gut metagenome | biome: human; feature: gut; material: Stool; isolation source: human stools | place: Canada | collected 2014-02-25 ...
AGCGCATTGGCCCGGGCCTCCGCTCCGTTATCGAAGAAAATACCGATTCGGTACCCTTTGAACCGGATGCGGTCGTTGCTCTGGCTCTCCCGGCTCACGACGCCCGCAGCATCCCCATGCTCCACTACGGTAACGGCTGCCGAACCCGCAGGCTGCGACAGACGCTCCTTGAAAGAGGCGAGCGACTGGGCCGAAACGCCACCATACAATCCGAAAACAAACAGCAATGAAACGATTATCCTATACATAGTCACTATTTTCTTAAACCAGTCGGAACTTCCCGGATACACTATTCGAACGGAAACTCCTCCCGGACAAAGATAGTGAAAGGTGAGAGCAATCGTGCGGGCTTGCACGCAAAGATTGCTGAACCGAATCCTATCTTCTGCAAAGATAGTGAAAGCCGAGAAGAAAACGGCAGGAACCTGCTCCCAGTTTCCCGAAGCGTATCTCCTATCTTCGGTAAAAATAAGGAAAGGCACACGGCAAGCCGAACCTAACGTTCTGTTTTCCTCCTCCTTGCATGGCAGAGTTTGCAAGTGTTCTTGACGCATGCTTCGAGCGTCGGTCGCTTGAGCTTATCCGAGGCGCATCCTATCTTCTGCAAAGATATTCAAAAATTCGGAAAAAGGCATCCTTTCGAAAGAAACACGGCGCCGCACGGCCCCCGCCCGCAGCGTCATCCGCACTTCGACCTCCAGCCGGGCGTAATCCCCCTCCTCCAATCGCTTCCGAAGGACCATTCCGGCGGCGGCATCGGGAAAATCGAATTTCCAGCGACTGCACACCGGGCCGCAACTCCGTCCGGGAATTTCGACAGAACCCCTCAACACGGCACGTCCCAGCGAACCCGCTCCGGTGAAAAATTCCAATTCGGCCTCCTCGAGCCGCAACGTGCGGCGGGACGCATTTTCCACTTCGAACGTCAAATCCAGACCCACCGTACCGTACTGACGCACCGCCACCTCTTCTCCGATCCGGACCTTTCGGGCCAGGGACGCGCCGCATCCGCTCAAGAGTGCGGCGAACAACACCGGCAATACGTATTTCAACAAGGTTCTCACGCGAAGGTCCTATTTTTCTCCCGTATATATCTGCGCGATTCCCAAACTCTGGGAACGGGCCCTGCAATCCTTGAATCCCGCCTCGCGCATCATCGCCATAAAACATTCCGGAGCCGGAAATTCATCCACCGAAGCAGGCAGGTACTCGTATGCCTTGCGGTCTTTGGAGATCATCCCGCCGATAGCGGGCAACAGGCGATGGCTGTAAAGACCGTACACCCTTCGGAACAACGGATTGCGAGGGGTCGAAAACTCCAGGATAACGACCTTCCCGCCGGGCTTCAGCACCCGGGCGATCTCCCGGAGCCCCGCTCCGAGATCCCCGAAATTACGCACTCCGAAAGCCACCGTCACCACGTCCACCGACGCATCCGCCACCTCCAGGCGCTCCGCATCCCCGAGCGAAAGCACCACCCGTTCGTCCAGTCCGCAGGCCGTCGCCTTCCGGCGGGCCTCCGCAAGCATATTTTCCGAAAGATCGACGCCCAATACCTGCACGCCCCGCATGCGGCGGGCCATCGCCAATGCCAGGTCGCCCGTACCGGTCGCTACGTCGAGAATCCGCCGGGGCTGCATCCGCCGCACGATCCGCACCACATGCCGACGCCACAATTTATCGATCTGAAACGAAAGCGTGTGGTTCAACCGGTCGTACGCCGGAGCGATGCGGTCGAACATCTCGCGCACCTGTTCTTTCTTGTCCTGCTCTGTATCGTATGGTTTCATCTTTTATGTACTCTATTTATGAATCGTAACGGATCGCCTCCACCGGTTTGACCTGTGAAATGATCGAAGCCGGAAGCATCAGCAACGTTAAAATCACGGCCACGACTCCCGCATTGAGCGCCAACCACCACCCCACGCCGAACGCGACGGGCACCTCCGACAGCATATAACCCTCGGGATCGAGCGGGATCAGGTGGAAATAATATTGCAACAGACAGATTCCCAAACCGATCGCATTGCCCCACACGACCCCTCGCAAGATGAGCATCAAGGCCCGGTAGAGAAAAATCCGGCGCAGCGACGCACTGTTCATTCCCATCGTCTTCAACAGACCGATCATACGTGTACGCTCCAGCACGAGCGTCAGCAACGCGGTCGCCATGTTGAACACGGCCACGACGACCATGATGACCAGGATCACCGCAGCATTGACATCGTGCGTCTTGAGCCAGTCGAACACGGTCGGGAACCGCTCCTGCGCACTGCGGGCCGTCAGGTCCCAAAAAGCCTCCCGATCCGAATCCAGCAACATATCGTTCAGCCGGCGGGAGAAATCTTCCGCCTGCGAGAAATCCGCGAGCGTCACTTCGTAGCCCGACACCTCGTCGGACGACCAGTCGGCCAACCGCTGCACGTTTCTCAAATCGGTCATCGCCACGCTCCGGTCGAATTCGTCCATCCCGGTCGCATAGATACCCGACACCTTGAACCGGTCGCGGCGCGGACTCTTCTCCGACTCGACGAAAAGCATCTCGACCTTATCGCCGGGCACAAGCCCCATCTCCCGGGCAACGCTCCGGGAGATCAAAATCTCCTTGGTGCGAATCGAATCCCCGACACGGGGCAACTCGCCCTCGAGCAGATGGTCCCGAAAAAACGACCAATCGTAACCGCCGTCCACCCCCTTGAGCATCACGCCGAGAATCGCATCGGGCGTCTTCACCACGCCCCCCTTCACGGCATAGGGAGCGAGCCGTACGACCTCGCCTGCCGAGCGGATCGCCCTCTCGAGCTGTTCGCTGCGGGGTACCGGCACCGACTCGATCGACCCGGCGCTTCGCAGATCGGCGACCTCGACCTGGGCCGAGAAGCCGGTGACACGATCCGTGATTTCCCGCTTGAAACCCATGATAACGGCCAAAGCCAGAATCATCACCGTCACGCTCAACGCCACCGCGACCACGGCGATACGAACCATCACACCCGGACGGTTGCCGGATCCGTTATGCGCGATTCTGCGCGCTATGAACAGTTCGAGATTCACCCTCTTCCGATTTTGCACGTATTTTTCATGCAAAGTAACATAAATTTTTCTTACTTTTGTTCGATAAACCGACCATTATGAAAAAACAAGCTTTAATTACAGGGGCCACTTCGGGCATCGGACACGCTACGGCGCTACGGCTCGCAGCCCTCGGATACGACATCATCGCCACAGGGCGCCGCGCCGAACGGCTGGCAGCGCTCAAATCTGCCATCGAAGCGCAGGGCGGCAGTTGCCGCACGCTCTGTTTCGACGTACGCAGCGAAGCCGAATGCAGAAAACACCTCGAACCGCTCGATCGGGTCGATCTGCTGCTCAACAACGCCGGGCTGGCCGCCGGACTCGAACACATCGACCAGGGCTCCACGGCCGACTGGGACGCCATGATCGACACGAACGTCAAGGGACTGCTCTACGTCACCCGCATCATCACACCCAAAATGATCGCCGCAGGCGGGGGACACGTAATCAACATCGGATCGATCGCCGGAACCGAGCCTTACGAAAACGGCGCCGTATATTGCGCGTCGAAACACGCCGTACACGCCATTTCGCAAGCCATGCGTGCCGACCTGCTGAGCCACCGCATCAAGGTCACGGAGATCCGTCCGGGCATGGTCGAAACCGAATTTTCGCTGGTGCGTTTCCACGGCGATCAAGAGCGAGCCGACAAGACCTATACCGGCGTCGAACCTTTGACCGGCGCGGATATTGCGGAAACGATCGCCTGGATCGTACAATTACCGGCCCACATGAACGTTAATGATATAGTACTGATGCCGGCTCAACAGGCCGGTGCATACTACACCTGCCGGAATACGAAATAACAACCCTGTCCGTCTTCGAAATCCGGGGCCGAATATGTCCGGGAAAAATCGAAGCGCAGACACTGAAATTGAAAAATTATGCTGCTGATTTTCAACCTGCTCCAAAGCGGTTATTACACCACGGAGCCCGTAGCGTCGCGGTACGACGCCGCCACGATGGGCATGTTCGTGCTGATTATCGTGATCGGCGTAATCGGCTACATCGTGCAGGCCCGCCTGCAACACGTCTTCAAAAAATACTCCGAAGTGCCTTTCCCCGGCGGACTCACCGGTGCGGAAGTCGCCGAAAAGATGTTGCGCGACAACAAGATCCACAATGTGAAGATCACCCACGTCAGCGGACAACTGACCGACCACTTCAATCCGCAGACGATGACCGTCAATTTGAGCGACGCGGTCTATTCGAGCCGCAGCGTCGCGGCGGCAGCCGTCGCCTGCCACGAATGCGGGCACGCCATCCAGCATGCACAGGGCTACGCTCCGCTGGCGTTGCGTTCGCAGCTGGTACCCATCGTGCAGTTCTCCTCGCGTATGGCAATGTTCGTCATCATCATCGGCCTGGTGATCCTGGCCTCCACGCAGAATGAACTGCTCTGCTGGATCGGCGTGGGCATGATCGGCGTATCGGCTCTCTTCTCGATCATCACCCTGCCGGTGGAATACAACGCTTCGCAGCGGGCCCTCGCCTGGCTCCAGAGCAGCCACACGCTCGAAGGCGCACAGCTCGGACAAGCCAAGGAAGCCCTCTCGTGGGCTGCCCGCACCTACCTGGTAGCGGCCTTGAGTGCCGTAGCGTCGCTGCTCTATTACGTTTTGATGATTTTAGGACGCCGTGATTGATGGCCCCGGAAAAGGACTACACACACCGGAGCTGGATCGCCGTCACCCTGCTCATCGCCGTTCTCATCGGATTGAGCCTGATACCGCCGCAAACGCTCGGCGGGGTCAGTCTGCGCAGGGCTAACATCCTGTCCGACCTCATCTCTTTCGAAGAAGACCTCGAAAAAGCCGAAAAAGCGATCGATCTGGACGATGCGGATTTCCACATCGACCTGACGCAGGTCGCCCGCCAGATCGCCGACACGGTGCCTCAACACGCCCCGACCACCTACGAATGGAACCTCCGGGAAGAGGCGGACGATACGACTGCCCAACCCCGGCTTCCGGATTCGGTCCGGCTGTCGCCGACGCTGATCCCGATCGAAGATTTCGACACGACGGGACACAGCCGCCTCACGGCCTTCTATGAAAAACTGCAGAAAGGCGACGCTCCTGTCCGTATCGCGGTCATGGGCGACTCGTTCGTCGAAGGCGACATCCTCTCCTCGGACCTGCGTGAAAAGCTGCAGCTCCGGTTCGGCGGTTCCGGGGCCGGTTTCGCTCCGATGGCTTCGCCGCTGACCGGCTTCCGGCGCACGATCAAAACCCAGTCCAAAGGTTGGGACTCCTACAACATCATGCAACGGCGAAACACCCCCGCCGCTATCAGCGACTATTATTACATCTCGGGCTGGCTCTGCCAACCTTCGGACGGAGCCTCCGTTCGCTGGGAAGGTTCATCGGACCGGGCTTGCCTGGACAGTTGCCGCACGGCCCGGATCCTGTTCGTCAGCCGTGACGACAGCCGTATCGAGGTGACCGTCAATGATCGGGACAACCGTACGTTCGACATCGAAGGTTCGCCCGCCGTGCGACAGATCGTCGTCCATGACGACATCCGTTCGTTGAGTTTCAAGGTACTGTCGGGTGCCGCAGGAGCGATCGGCTACGGTGCGATCTTCGAATCGGCGCCCGGCGTGGTGGTGGACAACTATTCGATCCGCAGCAACAACGGACAGGCGATGTTCTGGACCTCGCCCACGGTCAATGCCCAGATCAATGAAATGCTCGGCTACGACCTGGTGATCCTGCAATACGGCCTCAACATCCTGGAACCGGGCATCCGCTCCTTCGCCAAATACGGCGAACAGATCGAGAAGATGATCGCCTACATCCGGCAGTGCTTCCCTACGGCCGCCGTATTAGTGATGAGCGTCAGCGACCGCAGCGTGAAGTCGGACTCGGGATTCGTCCCGATGGATTCGGCACCCTACATGGCTGCGGCCCAACGACAGGCCGCGCAAAACAGCGGGGCAGCCTTCTGGAGCGCCTACGACGCCATGCAATCGCTCGGCGGCATGGCGCAATTCGTGGCCAACGGCTGGGCCGGAAAGGACTACACCCACATCAATTTCGCGGGCGGTCGTCGCGTAGCCTGGGCTCTGTACGACGCCATCAACCGAGGTGCCGAACAACATCCTCCCTTCACGCCCGTTGCGCATGACAACGTCATCGACACCCGGAAAATCTCGCACCTGGAAATGATGCTGCGCCAGGCAGCCAGGCCCCGTATGCAAAAACCCTAACGCCCGGACATGATCCAGACGGTGGAAAATATCGGGGAAAAGCTGGTTTCGATGCTCACGTACGACGCATCGCAGCCGTTGATCTTCAGCAGCGGGCTGTTCCTTTTCCTCTTCGCCGGATTCCTCTTCTTCTACGGATTCACCCGCCGGGCTCCGATGGCCCGCATCGTCTATGTCATCCTCTTTTCGCTCTACTTCTATTACAAGTCGAGCGGCATCTACTTCCTGCTGCTCGTCTTCGCTTCGGTGAGCGACTACTGGATCGCCCATGCCATCTACAAAGTGCGGACGCAACGGGCGAAATACTGGCTCGTGGGATTGAGCGTATTGGTCAATCTGGGCATGTTGGGCTATTTCAAGTACACGAATTTCCTGATCGAAATCGCCAACAACCTCTTCGGACAAGGGTTCCTCAACTTCCAGAACATCTTCCTGCCGGTCGGTATTTCGTTCTTCGTGTTCCAGTCGATGAGCTATACGATCGACATCTGCCGGGGACAACTCAAACCCCTGAACAACTGGGCCGATTACCTGTTCTATCTCTCGTTCTTCCCACAACTGGTAGCCGGCCCGATCGTCCGGGCCAAAGACTTCATTCCCCAGATCCGACAAAACCCGCTGCGGGTCACGCGCGAAATGTTCGGCATGGGCGTATTCCTGATCCTGATCGGCTTATTCAAAAAAGCCGTCATTTCGGACTATATCTCACTCAACTTCGTCGATCGTATCTTCGACGAGCCGCTGCTCTACTCCGGGTTCGAATGCCTGATGGGAATCTACGGCTACGCCCTGCAAATCTATTGCGACTTCTCGGGTTACTCGGATATGGCCATCGGCATCGCCCTGCTGCTGGGCTTCCGCTTTCCGAAGAACTTCGACGCCCCCTACAAGTCGGCCACGATCACCGAATTCTGGCGCCGGTGGCACATCTCGCTCTCCACGTGGCTGCGCGATTACCTCTATATCTCGCTGGGCGGCAACCGCAAGGGGCGTATCCGCACCTATTTCAACCTGCTCGTCACCATGCTGCTCGGCGGTCTATGGCACGGGGCGGCCGTGCGCTTCATCCTCTGGGGAGCGCTGCACGGCATAGCGCTGGCCCTGCACAAGCTCTGGCTGAGCGTCGTTCCCGGCTCCAAAGCCACAGGAGCCGAAATGCGGTGGTTCTGGCGTATTCCGGGCATTTTCTTCACCTTCAATCTGGTCTGCTTCGGATGGCTGATGTTCCGTGCCGAATCGATGAAAACCGTGCAGCTGATGCTCCACCAAATTTTCACGAACTTCAATCCTTCGGTCATCCCCCAGGTGCTCGAAGGTTATGCCGGCATCTTCCTGCTCGTCGGCATCGGCTACCTGCTGCACATGCTTCCCGACCGCTGCGACCGCTGGGCGCAACGATTCGTCACCTCCCTACCGACGATCGTACAGGTTCTCCTGGCCGCGTGCGTCATCTGGCTGGTGATGCAGGTCAAGTCGAGCGATATCCAGCCTTTCATCTACTTCCAATTCTAAACGACCTATGCACTCCTGCGACGAATCCCTGTTTCTGGCTCTCAATTTCGACGGCGGTCCCTGCCTGGACCGGATCATGACCCTCATCTCGGGCATGGCGATCTGGATTCCCTTTTACCTGCTGATACTCTGGCTGGTCTGCCGGCGCTACGGATGGCGCAACACGCTGCTTTTCCTCGCGGCGCTGGCTCTCGCCCTGGTGCTCTCGGACATGCTCTGCGGCATCTTCAAGCACTCGGGTCCCCTGAAACACCTTTGGGCCGATTTTCCTCCCCGCTGGCGCCCGATGTTCTCTCCGGCCCTCGAAGGACTCGACATTCCGGCCGACTCGCTCTTCGCCTGGCGGCATGCCGGGCTCCCCACACCGAACAGCCTCGTACACGTTCCCGCCGGAGCCGTCGCCGGGAAATACGGCACCGTATCCTCCCACGCCGCGACGATCGCGGCAGTCGTCGTAATGTCGGCCGCCGTCATCCGCCGCCGCTGGTTCACATGGCTCGGGATCGCCGCAGCGCTGCTGATCTGCTACTCGCGCATCTACCTGGCCAAACACTTCCCCGTCGATCTGTTGCTCGGCACCGGCGTAGGCATCCTGACGGGTCTTTTCATGCTCTGGCTCTATAAAAAATCGGGAAGAGGCTTTTTCAAGCCCCTCGATCCGAGCGGGACGCGACAGGCTGAATAGCTCCCGACCAGCTTGCACCGCTGATCCGACCGCTCCGGTCGGCACCCCGAAAGACACAGCGCCCTGCCACCTCTCCGATGGCAGGGCGTTTTCGGTTCTTCGTTCGAAATCAGCCCCGGCTCCTTTTCAATAACGGCACCAACCGCACCAAGCAAAAGAGCGCCGCCAACAGTGCGATCGCACCCCCGGCATAACCGATCCGGGCAATCGAAGCGTGCGTACAGACGAATCCTCCTACGAGTGCCCCGGCACCGATTCCGACGTTGTAAATCCCCGAATAGACGGACATGGCGATCGCCGTCGCCTCGGGAGCCAGACGAATGATCTCCGACTGGAAAACCAGGTTGAAAATCGTAATGGCCAACCCCCAGCAGATACACAGGGCGACAACCGGAAAGTGCCCGAAAGCCGAAAGGCGCAGCAACAGCAGGAAAAACGCAATACCCACGACGGCAAACCGCATGAAGGCGTAGGGACATTTTTCATAATCGCGCGAAAACCACAGGCTTCCGACGATCCCCACCAACCCGAACGCCGTCAGCACCCAGGTTATCCAGTCGTTGTCCAGCCCGGCCACCTGTGCCAGGAACGGTTCGATGTAACTGTACCCCGTATAGTGGCCCGTTACCATGA
>ERZ1504705.685-NODE-685-length-8621-cov-10.784147_pt1 | contig 8621 bp, 9 predicted proteins | sample MGYA00572392_ERZ1504705 | MGnify/ENA primary metagenome ERZ1504705 (study PRJEB39906, sample SAMEA3182116) | gut metagenome | biome: human; feature: gut; material: Stool; isolation source: human stools | place: Canada | collected 2014-02-25 ...
AATAAGACTCGCCGAGCCAGTAGAGGGCGTCTGCCTTGGTCTGGAGGTTGTATTGTCCCAGCGTGACGCTTTGGTTGAAGTAACCGATGGCTTGCTCGAACTGTGTGTTGGCAAAAGACTGGGTCCCGAGTTGGAACAGAATCTTCTGCTTGGCTTCCAGAATGGCTTTGCTGGGATGGGAGATGCGGTCGATGGATTTGAGTGCGGCATCGTAGCTGCGTGTATTCATGTACACTTCCACCAGGTAGTTGCTGACTTTCTCGGCATAAGGAGAGTTCGGGAACTCGTTCAGGAATTTCTCAAAGACGGTCACCGATTCGCCGAAAGCGGAATAGGAGGTCTCGTGGATGCATAAGGCGTAGTTATAGGCGGCTTGTTCCTTGACTTTCATATCGGCGTTGGAGGCGGCAGCCTGCTCGAAAGCCATACGCGCTTTGGTCTTGTCTGCCAGTTGCAGATAAGACAGTCCCATGTGCAGGTATGCGTTCTGCGAAAGGGCGTCGTTTTCGGCAGTCACTCTGCCGAGGACGGAGGGGACTTGCGAATACACGCCGCATTGATAATAGGACATTCCCAGCATGTAAAGGGCATCCCTTCTATGAGCGGCAGATTCGGCATTGTGTTCTATATATTGTCCGAAGGACTTTACGGCTTCGTGATACTTCCCGAAATGGTATTCGGCTGTACCGAGGATACGGTTCAGCTCCGCCGTGTGGGTGTAGCTCAGACCGTCGGGATGGGTTGACAGTGCATTCTGCGTCACGATTTCCGCCTTGTCGTACTGCTTCTTCAACAGATAGATTTCGGCGATGTAATAGGGAACCAAGTCCTTGTATTTGGCATTGTCCTGCAAAGGCAGGAAACCGCTGAGCGCTTCGTCATACCGTTCTTGGGTATATCGGATATAAGAGATGTAGTAAGCACAGTCCGCTGCATACTTGCGGCTGGTGCTACGCAGAGTCTCGAACCAGATGGCTGCTTCCTTTACGTTGCCCGTTTTCAGGTAGCAGGTGGCAAGGCGGTAGGTCATGTCGTCTCGCTCCTCGGAACCCAGCAGGTCGAGGCGGACGGAGTTGAACATGGCGAGGGCATCGTCATAATTGCCTTCGAAGAAGTAGGCGGAGGCAATCAGTGCGTAGATGCGGTTGGCATGGGGAGTATCGGGATATTCGTCCAGGAAGGCACGGAGCAGGTCTATGCTTTTGGGGTCTCTGAGTTCGTATGCGGCGCATACCAGCATGTATTCCGCTTCCTGTCGCTCGCCCGTGTCGGGCAGAGGCTTGCCGTCTGCATTCATCTGGCGTACATAGGCTTGCAACGGGGAGATGGCGGCGGCATAGGCCTTTTGTTGGAACAACGTCTGTCCTTCCTGGTAGAGTCGCTTGGGAGAAGTACTCTTCTCGCTTGTTTGTGCTGAGGCGAGTAAAGGTGCGCAACAGAGTGCTGTGCACAATATTCGGGAGATTTTATGTTTCATCTTCTTTTGTTAGAATAGGTATTTTACAAAAATACGGGTTTTAACCCGGAAATGTTACACTTGTTTGGCTTTTTTAGGATATATACCATAATAGGAACGAATAATCATTCGCTTTTGTTCTTCCGCATGTCTTCCAGGAAGATACCCACTCCTTTGCGGATGGAGCCGAGTCCGAACTCTTTCGTACGGATATCTTTTAAGGGGAGGAAGAAGAGGTCTGCCGCGTCGTCCATCGCCTCGAAGTGCAAGGTGTCCTCCACCGTACAACGGAAAAACATATCCAGCGTGTGTACGGGGAAGCCGGAATAGATGTAGATGTTGGGCAGGGAGAAGAGATATTCGGCCTTTGCCACCTTCATGCCGGTTTCTTCCTTCACTTCGCGGGCAACGCCTTCCTCGCCGGTCTCGGTCATGTCGATGAAGCCTCCGGGAAGGTCCAGCGTCCCTTTGGCAGGCTCTTTGGCACGGCGGCAAACCAGCAGTTCGTCGCATTCGTTCAGTATTAAGGCGACGGTGGCGGAAGAGGGGTTGAAGTAGTAGACGAAACCGCAGTCGGCGCACTGCTTCGACTTCTCGTTATGAACTTCGAAATGGGCTGAACCGCATTTCGGACAATATTTGAATTGCGAAAGTGGATGTTCCATGATATTTTAGTCTTTGTCCGGGGGACAAAGATAATGGAAACCAGGTGTAGTATGAAAGGAACGGAGTGAATTTTTCGTATCTTTGGCGACTATAAAACCATATCGGATGAAAGATTTTGCTGCCATTGATTTTGAAACGGCCAACGAACAGCGTACCAGCGTTTGTAGTGTAGGAGTGGTTATCGTACGTGATGGAGAGATTGTGGACCATTATTATAACCTCATCCGTCCCGAACCGGAGTATTACACTTATTGGAATACCCGCGTGCATGGTCTGACGTTGGCAGATACCCGGGATGCTCCTATCTTTCCCGTTGTGTGGCAGGAAATAGCTCCACGCATTGAAGGCTTGCCATTGGTAGCGCACAACAAGGCCTTTGATGAAAGCTGCCTGAAAGCTGTTTTCCGTACTTACTGCATGGATTATCCGGATTATGAGTTTCATTGTACTTTGCAGACATCACGTCGCGTCCTGAAAGGATTGCCCAACTATCAGTTGCACACAGTGGCAGCTTGTTGTGGCTACCAACTGGAGCAACACCACCATGCATTGGCGGATGCGGAGGCTTGTGCATGGATAGCCAAACAAGTCATATAAAGGAGGAAGTTCATGTGGAATCCCGCTCCGTAGCTGTTTATAAAGCCAATCGTAATCCTATGCTTGCATCATGATACACTTGGCTATTGTTGTTTCTACATGAAACACGGCATCTTCGTGGTGATGATAAATAGCATCCGCCTCGTAGAGTCCGATTTGAGCCATATTCGTAGAAAGAGGAACACCATTCTTGAATGTTTCCGCTCATGTCATACAATCCCAATTCATTCGGTCTTTTTAAAGCCACGGGATGGGTGTGATGTTCGCTGTTCTCATCATACCATGCAACTTCATCAATAGAATTTGAACCGGCGTATTTATACCCTTTGCTTTGATTTCCTCCTCGTGCCGCATACTCCCATTCTTCTTCGGTTGGAAGACGGAACTTGCGTCCGGTAACATTGTTTAGTCTTTGAATAAAATCTATGCAGTCAATCCATGATATATTCTCGATAGGAAGATTCTCCTCTTTGGATTCCGATTGATAGTTTCCCATAATCGCATTCCATAATTTCCGGGTAACAGTGGTTTCTCCCAAGTAGAAGTTCTGTATATCCACTCTTTTGTTGCTTTTTTCGTCACTATAGGCTTCGTGCTCTTGTTCTGAAGTAGCTCCCATCATGAAAGTTCCTGCTTCAACGAAACACATTTTGAATAAAATTCCTTTTACGTCAATTGATAGATATTGGTGGTCTGTCCTTTTTTGTATAACCGTGTTTTCCTTAGAAGAAGATGTACCGTCTTGAGGATGTTCATGAGGCTCCATTGCTATCAGGGACAGAAATTCTGTAATAGATTGTGGCCTTTGTTTGCGTGCTGGAGCCATACACTTTTCTATTGCAGTTGCTATTCTGGGAGCTATATAATCTGGAATTGTTAATCCTTCGTCTACAATGTCAGAAGCTTCGGGCGGTGTTTCTCCTGTCAGTAACTTATACATGGTAGCGCCTAATGAATAAATGTCTGTGCTGGGCATGAACATGCTTGTACCACCTTGTCTATATTGTTCTATGGGGGCATAACCTTTACTGATTCCTGTAGGAGTGGTGCTCGTTTGACTTCCGTCTATATCATATCGTTTGGAAATTCCGAAATCTATTAATACAGCATCTTCCTCACCTCTGAGCAGAATGTTGGAAGGTTTGATGTCTAAGTGTAAAATCTTCTTTTGATGGATATACTGTAATGCTTTAGCTGTTTGGCAGATGTAGTTTAATGCTACCGCGGTGTCTAACTTCCCTTGCTTCTGTATTAACCTGTCCAAAGAGTCTCCGTCAATATATTCCATTACATAATATGCAGTTGCATTTTCCTCAAAAATGTCATGAATGCGGATGATATGCGGATTGTCCATCTGGGCAATGGTTTGAGCTTCTTTTATGAATTTTATTCGGAAACGGTCCACTATATCTCGACTACCTTGTGAGCCCAGAAGAACTTTGGAAGTAGTCTCTTCGCGTTCACAGTATTCTTTCATAAAGAACTCTTTAATGGCGACAGATCGGTTCAGTCCCGTCTGAAGCCCTAAGTAAGTAATGCCAAAACCACCTTGGCCAAGTACTTTTTCTATTTTATATTTGCCTCCTTGCAGAGATGTTTCCGATAGTAGCTGCATATTCTTGGATTATTTTTGTAATATAGTGTTTTCTATTTGGTGATTTGTTTTGGAATGCTCTTTCTCCCCCTTTATAGCTTTCAACAGAACGAAAGAAGCGGCGTAGATAACGATAAAAAGTAATATGGCGAATGCAAGAATCTTGACAATCGGCAGCCTGCGCTTTTGTCTCTTATCCTCTTTAGTTTCAGCGCTCTTTTTCCCCTCTCTTTCGATTGTCCTTGTTCCAGCAGTCATGACACGGTTGTCCGGAACGGATTCTATAGGACTTTCTTCTTTGCCTTTTTCTTCTTTTGTATAATTATCCGGAATTAAGTCTAAAATATGAATAAGAAATGCAGAATGATTATCCCGGTTGTTTTCACTGACCTTGGTCAGGATTTGTATTTTTTCATCATCTGTTGTGTCAGGGTCAGAGAGGATATTCAGCAAGTCACTATCGTCAGTTTCCTCTAACATGCCATCCGAGCACATGAAGAAATAGTCACCGGGGCGGATGTCTGTAATATGTTTTATGTCTGCTTTAGGACGTCTTTCCAGGTTGGGTTGCATGGCACGGGTAATGACATTCTTCTGCTTTGAGGTTTTCATCTCTTCAAGGGTGATTTCACCGATGTCATATAGGTCGTTTATCAACGAGTGATCTCTTGTGTGGAAAATGTATCTTTCAGAAGGTCGGATATGATAGATGCGGCTGTCACCGATATGGGCAAGCAGGCATCCGCCACTATGAAATTTCAGAAGAGTCATGGTGGTCCCCATCTTTTTGGCGGCACCATTATCCTTTTGGTCTAATGAATCATAGGCTGCATTGAGCGCCTCGTTAAATTGCTCGTCTGTGAAAGCCCCTTCCGGTGAAGTTTGTGACAAGATGTATTCACTCATCGTTTGGCATACTGTCTGGCTGGCAACCTCACCCGACTCATGACCACCCATTCCATCGCATACGATAAACAGGCGGTCTTCTGCCGTTACTTCACCTGATACGGGGAAGATGGAATCTTCCTGATTGCTCCGTTGTCCCAGTTCGTAGATAGCTAAGGGGTTTAAAACATATTTCATATCCAATTTTGTTTTAGGTTTAAATGATTGTATCATCTTCAGAAAGAAGTATGAATTTCAATGTCGTATTCGACATTTTTATGATTTCACCTCCATGCAGTATGATACGGTCACCATTTTCAATTAATCCAGAATTGATATAAGTGGCATTTTTGTTTTGAGCATTCGAAAAATAGTGTATATAACCACCGGTTTTCAGTTTGCGTACCTCAATAATGGAATGTGAACGGCTCATTGTAAGGTCATCTGTATCAATCTGTACAGTGGCGTTTGATGTTTGTGCCTTTCGTCCGATTGTATTTATCCCTAGGGATAAAGTATACATATGACTTGTGCCAATTTTCTGAAGTTTGCCGATACTCTGATTTTTTGAATGGTCAATGTGGGTTTCATCTCCCATGGTGGTGTCATCATTTTCATTCGGTGGAGTATATTGTTGTTTGGGAACTTTGTAGTCAATGTACTTTGATGCCTTTTTGCATACTGGGCATGGAATACTCTTGGTTTCCAGGCCTGCTATCTTTTTTATAGTCAGAACGGCACCGCAGTTCGGACACTTGATTCTTAATAATTCTGATTCCATTTGTTCTATTCTATTATTGTTACCATATCATTACCGGCATAGAATCGCTGAACTTACCCCACATGACAGGGTGCTGCTTGTCCCTTGACAGCTTTTTTACCCCTTGGCTGACAAATTCGAAAAGCTCTTTAGCTGTGATGATCCGATCACGGTTTACGTCGGCTCCGCCTCGTAGTCCCCGTTGCAGGCATGTTGTGAAGAACCCGTTTTTCATGGAAGGAGACTCTATAGAGACTTCATTTTCACGGGAAGAAAGGAACAGCATTACTTTTAATGAAGAGGGGGATATATTCGATGAGTTTCTACGTGGTTCTCTCATCTTTCCAGAGAAACATGCATCTGCAAATATCATTTTGTTCTTGGCTGCACTTTTTGCCATTGTTTTCTTGATGTCTTGATAAGTAATCATTGCATCATAGCCCACAAATCCACCTTTATATCCATGACCACTAAAAAAAAGGACAATGATGTCTTTGGCTGAGGCTTTATTGAAAATTCGCGTCATACTGCTTAATACATTACTTCGGGTGGCTTGTGCATCGGTTAATAATATTGTTTCTGCTTTCTGATTTTTCTGATATATCCATTGTATGGTCTCTGCATCTTTGGCAGGCAATGTTAAATCATTCTCTGTGCCGGGATAGTCTGCAATGCCTACGGAAACTAAATATATATTCTGTGCCAGGCTTTGCAGGCTAAACAAGCATATGCATATCAGTGAAAATAATATCCGCTTCATTCTCATCTTGTCCGTTGATTAGGCAAATCCGCTGGAGTCAGCATCATTAATATAATCAGGCATATCTGCCAGATAATCATCCGAGGGTATTGCATCCATCTGCTGCTGCAAATCGGCAACTTCCAGTCCTTGGTCTTGTATGTTGTAGACTTCATTTTCGCTGATTACTCCATCTCCATTTACATCGGCTCCCATCAGGTCGAAAGTGCCGTTATGATCCACATCTACCACATAAACTTCTTGTCCGTTTATTTCCAGTTGTCCGATGGTAACCATCGAGCCGTCATCCATGGTTTCATCACTGATTCCTACAATCTGAACTTCATCTTCAACGTGTGCATTTTCATGTTTCACATTGACTATTTCCGGTTCTTCCGTTGCATGATGTTCCGCTACATTATGGCTCTCTTCTGTAGCGTGTTCTGCTGTCTCGTGATTTCCCGAACCACTTGCTCCATAGGAAACGCGGCTTCCGAATTCTGCCCGCTGTTCTGGTGTCATGTCACTCCATTCATTGGCGTAATATGTACCGTATACGTCACCGTGCCATTCAAAGACTCCTCCCGGTCCTACCTCCTGGCGCGCTGCTGCAAAGGCTTCGCTGAAAGACATATCGTCACTGACTGTTGCAACCGGTAACCCTTCTACAGAGATGTGTGAGTCTGGAGAAACGGGAGTAGAGCCATGGCTTGTTGCTGACTGGCTGCCGTGGCTGGGAGCGTCACTGTCATTGGCGGCACTGGAAGAGCTGGTGAAAAAGGTACTGGCGGCACCTAATAAAATTCCAGATATGCCACCTATTGTTACATGTTTCCATGAACTGTCTTTTTTCGCAGGCTGTTCCTTTGAGGTGCTCTGGTTGTTGTTCGGCAATGTTTCTTCGTTGTCGTTCTGTTGCTGGTTAAGAATGGTGTCTTCTGAGTTCATAAGGCTGATATTTTTTAGTATTAATAATGTCTTTTCATATAGAAAACAGTTGACTGTCTTCTACAATGGTATCATCACTGTATATAGCATTGTCCAGCAAAGGAATATCCATCGTTTCTCCTGCTACCCAGTCCATGACGTCTTGCATATCTGATTGAAAGATATCTCCTTCGTCTGGATATTCAATGTCTTCGATGACAATTTCATCATTCTCCGTACTGGCCATGTCTATCGCTTCACTTTCAGCCGGAGAAAGAGGGTCTATGGTGTAGGCTATGTCTGCAGTGACGGGATCTGATATTTCTATAGATACAGTTTCTGGTTGTATCATCTCATCAGTGCTGCTTTCCTCTGCAATTTCCAGTGTCTCGTTGTCTTCATTAGAGTCAGTTTCCCATGCTCTTGTTGAATAAGCTGCTGCTGCAAAAGCCGCTCCTCCTATTGCTGCTCCCGCGCTTGCAGCTACTCCAAGATTCTTAGCGTATTCTGACTCTGAGACTTTTAACTGCTTCTTTTCCATAACCAATGTTTTCTTTTATGTTTCAAAGATATTGATTTGAAATGATAACCTATATAAGGATTTGTGTATATTACATGAAATGCGGTGATTCTTGTATGAAATAACCGTATAGGTGGTCATTCTCAAGCTGATGAGGTCGTTTTATTCATCAAAGAATGTTTTTGCTGTAGAAGTGACGTGGTTCTTGACTTTGCTGATGGGTATCACAAAGGAGGGAGCGCCTGCTGCGTAACTGGCAATTTCATAGGGAGCATACGAGAAGAAAACACCATCTTTTGTAATCCATGGGTCTGTTTCGGGCAGAGGGAGGTTGTTGATATTGTATAATTCGTTGTTCAGTTGAATGTTGTTCATCAGCTCGTCATCGGTCACCACCCCGAAATATTTTTTCAAACCAGCTTTTATGTCGTTTTGTATCGCATAAGGGCGCATAATCATGTCTTTTGAGAATTTTTT
>ERZ1504705.745-NODE-745-length-8211-cov-3.306891_pt1 | contig 8211 bp, 6 predicted proteins | sample MGYA00572392_ERZ1504705 | MGnify/ENA primary metagenome ERZ1504705 (study PRJEB39906, sample SAMEA3182116) | gut metagenome | biome: human; feature: gut; material: Stool; isolation source: human stools | place: Canada | collected 2014-02-25 ...
ACGGAGAAACACAGCAGCAGTTACGGCTTAGAATATACGAGGCGACCATAGAAGAGTTCCGTGAGAAGGGGTTCAAATTCACCATGGACGATATGGCAAGACGCCTTGGTGTGAGCAAGAAGACAATATATCAGGTTGTGAGAGACAAGGAAACATTGTTCTTTGACACAGCGACATATATATATGAGCAGATTAAGAGAAGTGAGCAGGCGGTCATGGATGACGACAGCCTGACCACGGTGGAGAAGATAAAGGCAATACTCATAGCCATGCCTGACAGCTACAGCGAGCTGGACTGGAGACAGATATATCAGCTTGAAAAATCGTATCCAAGGATATTTGTCAGGGTGAGAGTAATGATGGAGCAGCAGTGGGATAATACCATAGAGCTCCTGAGACGTGGAATTGACGAGGGAGTTATAAGAGATATTCCGATACCGGTTATCAAGACCATGTTTGAGGCCACACTTGAGAAATATATGGAGACTACAGTTCTGATAGATGCAGGGCTTACATTTGACGAGGCGGTGCAGTATACACTGGATGTGCTTATGGATGGTATATCCTGTAAGGCGCAGAAATTGCTATGAATGAAGTGATTATCTGGAAATGAGGTCCATGGCCGGTTCAATTCACCGGGGTGAGATGGGCGGTATATATTAAAGACAGGAGGGTGTGCTATGGGAAAAAGATCTGAGGTTATATTTGGAAACAGGATGAGCAGTCAGGTAGTGAAAAGGGCGGAGAACTCCAGGGAGAGATTTGTCAGGAGATTCGGTGATGACAGTGATGTTGACTATCCGCTGGCAATTGTTAAAAATCCTTATATTGGAGATACTCTTGGCGTCTCCAACATTGTTATAGACAACGGAGCCAGTGACGATGCGGGTACTGGCGGCCGGGAGGATTTTGACCGTGACAAAGGAATCATAGTTGGAAATATCAGGATGGGATTTGGACACTACAGAATATCCATGGCGATAGCATCTGCGGCAAAACATTTGGGATATAAGCCATACTGGATGGATCTCAATTCATACAGTGAGACCACAGGAGGAAAGGTCATAGAGGCACAGAACAAACTGTATTCTCTGGGCTCACGGATATCAGGAAAGAGTAAGGTCTTTAATAAAGCGGTGTGGGAGCCAATGAACTATGAGGGCTTCAGGAAGCTGTCATACAATGCCTCGGATCAGATGAATGCGGAGCTTATGACACCGGTGTTTGGAAATGTTCCAAAGGATATCCCACTTGTGGCTACACATGTGTGGCCGGCTCAGGCAGCAGTCCACGCAGGAATGAAGCATGTGGTAAACGCCATTCCGGACAACTGGCCTATGGCGCTCCACCTTGCGGAGGGAAGCCTTCATACGGTGCAGACAAGATCGGCATACCTCGGTTACAGGACGCTGAATGGAATGCAGGGGGATGAGGTGCTTAAGCCTATGCCCGGCGATTCCATCAGATACGTTGGACACTATATAGACCATGAGCTGGTGGCAGCCATAGAGGAGGACTGTGACAGGAGAATAGAGAGAAGAAAGAGAAAAGCACCGATGCGTTTCCTCCTCACCATAGGAGGAGCCGGAGCGCAGAAGGATATATTTGCAGCTATTATCAGGACGGCGCTTGCCAGCGTGAAGAAGGGCAACATGGTTCTGTACGTGAATCTAGGCGATTATATGAACGTATGGGAAGAGCTGGTGAGAGAGATACCAGCTATGGAGAGCCTTGTCACTACACATTTTGATGACTGGAGCGACACCACAGCATTTGCGGATAAGGCTCTTAAGGAAGAGGTGCACGGAATACACGCATTTTGCCACGAGAATATATATGAGGCTGTGTACTGCACTAACCTTCTCATGAGAAGCTGTGATGTACTCATAACGAAGCCGTCTGAGCTGGCCTTTTATCCAGTTCCAAAGCTGTTCATCAAGAGAGTTGGCGGGCATGAGCAGTGGGGCGCAATACACTCGGCGGAGATCGGAGATGGAACACTGGAGTGCCGTGACATACCACACACACTCCAGATGATGAAGCTGTTCATGCAGGATGACAGCATACTCACAGGCATGTGTGAGAACATAAAGCGAAACAAAGCGGACGGAATATATGACGGAGCGTATGAGGTAGTAAAACTGGCGATGAATATGAAGAACTGAGGCGTAAGGATTGCGGTCAGAATAATCAGCAGGCATGGATTAGCACTGCTTTTAAGGAGGGTTACATTATGTATAAGGTAAAGAAGAAAGAGACATTTATACCATCCTCAAATGGCAAGGACAAGCTGCACGTTATCGTGTGGGAACCACAGGGGGAGATAAGAGCGATACTTCAGATATCCCATGGAATGATAGAGCTGATAGACAGATATGATGAATTTGCAAGGTATCTTGCAGCAAAGGGCTTTGTGGTGGCAGGAAATGATCATCTGGGACATGGACTCACGGCGGCAAATATGGATGAACTTGGATATATGAATGCCTACGATGCGAGCAAGGCAATAGTCGCGGATCTTCATAGAGTCACTAGAAGTCTGAAGAAGGCATACAAAGGAGTACCGTTCTTCCTGATGGGACACTCTATGGGTTCATTTATGGCGAGACGATACATGAGTGACTACGGCTGGGATCCAAAATATCCGTCACCTTACACGGAGGGCTCAAGTGTGGACGGCTTTATCTGCATGGGAACTGGAAGCATGCCGGAGTATATGCTACAGATCGGCAGACTTGTGCTGGAGCTTGAGAAGAGCCAGCATGGCGAGAGGTACAGGAGTACCCTCATGGAACTGCTTGCATTTGGAACATACAACAGGGGTATTCCAAAGACAACTATAGTGAATGGTGAAGTGAGAAAGAGGACAAATAAAGACTGGGTGAGCCGTGATCCGAAGCGCGTGGACGCATACGTGGATGATCCTCTGTGCCAGTTCTCATTTACACTGAAGGGCTACGAGACGCTCTTCAACACCCTTCACTATATACAGGAAGACAGAAATATCGCCAGGATACCGAAGAATGTGCCGGTTCTGTTCGTGTCCGGTGACAGTGATCCAGTGGGACACTACGGCAGGGATGTTCTGAAGCTTTACGAGCTATACCACAGAAGGGTGTCACACAATGTTGCATGCTATCTGTATGAGGACTGCAGGCACGAGATACTGAACGAGCTGTGCAGGGATAAGGTGTTTGACGATATTGACAAATGGCTGGAGACAAGGCTGGCAGATATAAAAGGTTAGGCCTTTAAGGAGGTTATATATGGGAGATAATACACAGCAGGGCGTGTCTGAGGGTGACCTTCAGAAAAGGACAAAGATAGCCTACGGAGTAGGGGCTGTGGGAAAGGATATGGTGTATATGCTGGTGGCCAGCTATATACTGTATTATTACAATTCGGTGCTCGGCGTCAGCTCGGTGTTTATAGGAACCGTGCTGATGGTGGCGAGGGTGTTTGATGCATTTAACGATCCTATCATGGGCATCGTGGTGGCAAAGACCAGAAGCAGATGGGGAAGATTCAGACCGTGGATATTCTCGGGAACTGTGCTGAACGCGGTGGTTCTCTATGCTATGTTCGCTGTGCCGGAGAGCATGGGAGCTGGTGGCATGAAGGTGTTCCTGACAGTGACATATTTCCTGTGGGGAATCACATACACGCTGATGGACATTCCGTACTGGTCCATGATCCCGGCTATCACTGAGCCGGGCAAGGAAAGAGAGAATCTGTCGGCGCTGGCAAGATCATGCGCTGGCGTGGGTTCTGCCATACCTACTGTACTTACCATGATAGTGGTTCCAGCCATAAGTGGCGCAGCATTGGCGGTGGACAAGCTGAATATTACGGATTACCGTATCGGATTTAAGTGGTGGGCACTGCTGGTTGCAGTTGTATTTGCCATTTCAGAGGCCATATGCGTGGCAAATGTAAAGGAGAAGAGTGACACTGCCCCAGAGGCTCATGGCATAGGGGAGATGTTCCATTCACTTGTGACAAATGACCAGGCACTGGCAGTAGTCATCACCATCGTGCTCGTAAATTCCGCACTCTATATAACAAGCAACCTTCTCATATATTTCTTCACATATGACATAGGAAGTGAGAGCGGATATGCGCTATTCTCCGCATTTGGCGGCGGCGCGCAGATACTGGCTATGATGTTCTTTCCGCTTTTTAGAAAAAAGATGTCCAAGAGAAAACTGTTCGTACACTCTGTTGTATATGAGATCGTTGGCTATGTGATGCTGCTTGCCTGCAGCCTTGCAGGAGTCACACACATGAACGTGGCCGGAGTGCCTTGCTGGTACGTTCTGTTCATACCGGGACTTCTGGTATTTGCGGGAAGCGGACTTCTCAACGTGCTGATAACTGTGTGTCTTGCAGACAGCATAGACTACGGAGAGTACAAGAATGGACAGAGGGATGAGAGCGTCATATGCTCCATGCAGACATTTGTTGTGAAGCTTGCGTCGGGAGTTGCAGTGTTTTTTGCCGGACTTGCCATCAAATGGGTGGGGCTCGTACAGTCAGCGGATGGAACATCGGAGGTCATAGAGCAGAGCACGGGAACCCTCATGGGACTTTCCATGATGATGACAGTTGTTCCGATAGTTCTTCTCATTATAGGACTGGTATTCTTCATTAGAAAATACAAGCTGACAGAGGAGCAGATGCAGGAGATCATGACAAAACTGAGATAGGATAGGGGCGATATATATTATTAGGAGGAACCGTTATGATCAGATATATAGAAGAAAATCAGGTATTCATACTGGAGACAAAGTCAACTCAGTATGCCATGTGTGTGCGCCCAGATGGACACCTTGAGCACCTGTATTATGGTGGCAGGAGTCAGGATGGCGGAGATCTGAATACGGTGGGCCTTTGGGATGCGGCACGTGACAGAAGTCTGTTCGAGACCGGTAATGCCATAGCGCTAGGCGGTGGCCTCACACTTGAGAATATGCTGCAGGAGTTGTCATCGACCGGCAAGGGGGATGTCAGCGAGCCGTTTGTCTGCATGACTCATGCAAATGGAAGTACGACCTGCGACTTCGTGTACGAATCTTACGAGATAAAGAATGGCAGGGATGAGCTTGAAGGACTTCCTTGTGCAGTGGAAAGTGGTGGTGGAATGGGCGAAGGCACTGGTGTGGCTGATGAAGTAACACAGCTCATTGTAACCCTGCGGGACACATTCTACAGACAGAAGCTTGAGCTTATATATGTCACATGGGATGACTGTGACGTGATAACTAGAAGTGCCAGACTGACAAATGAAAGTGATGATGTAGAGCGGGTGGACAGACTTATGTCCACACAGATCGACATGCGAATGTATAAGGAATATGACATGATACATTTTGGAGGAGCATGGGCAAGGGAGATGCACAGGTCGGAGCACCCTGTACGGCAGGGAAAGGTGGCTGTCTCATCATCAACCGGAACCTCCGGCAGCAGGGCAAATCCATTTTTCATGGTGGCGGAGCACGGTTGTTCTGAGGAACATGGTGAGTGTTACGGTTTCAATCTCATATACTCAGGTGACCATATGGAGAGCTGTGAACAGAATTCCTATGGGCGTATGAGAATCATTGGCGGAATCAATCCGGAAGGGTTTACATTTGTACTTGGACCGGGAATGTCGTTCCAGTCGCCGGAGGCAGTCATGACATATTCAGATACAGGATTTGGCGGGGTCAGCAGCCGTATGCATGCATTTGTCAGAAGACATATAGTCAGAGGCCTTTGGGCGGACAGGGAGAGACCGGTTCTGCTGAACAGCTGGGAGGCTGCTTATTTTGATATAAATGAGAAGAAACTCTTGAAGCTTGCAAAGGAGGCAAAAAAGTGCGGCATAGAGCTGTTCGTCATGGATGACGGATGGTTTGGGCACAGGGATGATGACACATCCTCACTTGGGGACTGGCAGGAGAACCTCAGCAAGCTTCCGGGAGGAGTAAAACAGCTTGCGGATAAGATAAATGCACTTGGACTGGAATTTGGCATATGGGTTGAGCCTGAGATGGTGAACGAGGATAGTGACCTCTACAGGGCGCACCCAGAGTGGGCGGTCAGAGTGCCGGGACAGAGTCATGCCGAGGGACGTCATCAGATGCTGCTGGATCTCACTAACAAGGACGTGAGAGATCATATAGTGAACTCTATGACGAAGGTGTTCTCATCTGCGAATATTTCATATGTTAAGTGGGATATGAACAGGATCATGTCGGATCGTTACAGCCAGACGCTGCCATCTGACAGGCAAGGCGAATTTGGACATAGGTATGTGTTGGGACTCTACGATATCATGGGAAGGCTTACGAAGCGTTTCCCTGAGATACTGTTTGAGGGATGTGCCGCCGGGGGCAACAGATTTGATCTCGGCATACTGTGTTACATGCCGCAGATATGGGCAAGTGACGATACGGATGCCAGGGAACGGCTTGAGATACAGACTGGTTACAGCTATGGCTACCCTATGTCGGTCGTCAGCAGTCATGTGTCGGGATGTCCGAATCATCAGACGCTCAGGGTTACTCCGCTTGAGACAAGATTCGGAGTAGCGGCATTTGGAGTGCTGGGCTATGAGTGCAACCTGTGCGATATGAAGAAGAAAGATCTTGAGGCTATAAAAGAGCAGGTGGAGTTCTACAAGAAACACAGGCGTACACTTCAGTTCGGTGAATATCACAGGATTGAGAATGGCACGGTGTCAGAGCTAAAGAGAAATGTGTACCAGTTTATGACGGTGGCGCAGGATGGCTCAGATGCAGCAGCCTGCTATTATGAGGGCCAGGTGATACCGAATTACACTTACAAGCACCTGAGAACAAAAGGACTTGATGAAAACGCTGTGTATGTCCTGGAGGGCAGAAACCTGCAGTACAGCGTAAAAATCATGGGAGATCTCATCAACATGGTGACACCGGTTCATGTAAAGCCGGATTCTCTGACTCAGAGTGCGATAGACAAAGTGGTTAAACTGCCCAGTGAGAAAGAATGCGTGAAAGCGTCCGGTGCGGTGTTTAACCGTGTCGGAGTGAACCTTGCGCCTGGTTTTGCGGGAACGGGATACAACGACCAGACGGCTCTATGGACGGAGCATGGACTGAGATTATATACCTTCACTAGACAGTGACGTATATTACTACATGCAACATTAATATACTGATCGAGGAGTTGGAAAAAACTTACATTTTAAAAATAGTGGAAATAATATCTAAAATGTGTTATCTTACTCTTATAGAGAATTGTTCTTGATAAATTTGATCTGTATATCTGTAATATTTATCAGTGGGGCGGACCTCAATAAATGTCTACAAATTCCAGAAGGAGGACTATATAATGAGTGACAAGCGAAATACATGGCAGAAAAAGGTCATTTACTCTGTTATAAAAGAGCTCAAGACTCATCCTACAGTCCAGAGTCTGATAGATGAATTGGAAAAGAGAGGGTACAAGATTGGCAAATCAACAGTGTACCGGGTGCTTTCGGATGCGGTTGATGAAGGAATCGTCATGAATGTATATTCTGGGGACAAGATGGAACACTACGATGGCAACACGGAAAAGCATTACCATATAAGATGCAAAGTGTGTGACAGGATATATGACAGTGAGCTTCCATATCAGGATTCCATCACACGTATGGGAGTGGAGACGGACAGTGGATTTGTCATATTGTCCCACAACCTGGAATTTATCGGAATCTGCCCGAACTGTAAGGACAGTCTGAAGAGTTTGTGATCATTTGCTCAAAAAAATCTGCAGTCCATATCTGGCACGGACTGCAGATTTTTTGCGTTATAAGGGTGATCCCGCTGGTCAATCATCCTTTTTTTTCTGTGAGATTATGTTGGCGAGCTTGATGTCTTTGCTGGTGTAATCCTGTGCGACGTGCCTGGTCGGTTCCGCTGATACTGGGGAAAATACCTGAAAACTGGATCTCACCGTATTCTTTGCCTGCTCAGCAATCCCTGAGGTCTCAGTCTGGGAGACAGGTTTTGCCTGCTCGGCTGGGGCTGCCTGGCCTGGTTTTACGCTTATAGGGTCCACTCTTGGATTGCTTATAACGGTGCGGTTGGCTGACGGCCTTACAACATTCATGCCTAGTATAGACTTTTTATTGCGCATGGCTCTCTGTTCTTCCTCAGATATATCGGATTTCTCCTGTCTCTTATACACATCTCCGAGCCCACGAGA
>ERZ1504705.845-NODE-845-length-7534-cov-2.845701_pt1 | contig 7534 bp, 4 predicted proteins | sample MGYA00572392_ERZ1504705 | MGnify/ENA primary metagenome ERZ1504705 (study PRJEB39906, sample SAMEA3182116) | gut metagenome | biome: human; feature: gut; material: Stool; isolation source: human stools | place: Canada | collected 2014-02-25 ...
TGGCAACAAATGGAGTTGACTGCTTTTCTCCATTTTGGTATCAATACCTTTACCGGACGTGAATGGGGAGATGGAAAAGAAGATCCGGCGCTGTTTAATCCATCCGAACTGAATGCGGAACAATGGGTTCGTACTCTTAAAGAAGCCGGTTTCAAGATGGTGCTGTTGACGGCAAAACATCATGATGGATTTTGTCTTTGGCCTACGGCTACCACCAAACATTCCGTAGCTTCTTCTCCTTGGAAAAAAGGACGAGGCGATGTAGTAAGGGAATTGCGTAAGGCTTGCGATAAATATGATATGAAGTTTGGCGTTTATCTTTCTCCTTGGGATCGTAACGCGGAATGTTATGGAGATTCTCCCCGATATAACGACTTCTTTATCCGCCAATTGACAGAGTTGCTTACCAATTATGGGGAGGTACACGAAGTTTGGTTTGACGGAGCGAATGGGGAGGGACCGAACGGAAGGAAGCAGGTATATGACTGGGAAGCTTTCTATAAAACGATTCAACGTCTGCAACCGAAGGCTGTGATGGCAATAATGGGCGATGATGTGCGTTGGGTTGGTAATGAAAAAGGTTTGGGACGTGAAACTGAATGGAGTGCGACGGTGCTTACTCCGGGCATTTACACCCGTTCGGAGGAGAATAACAAACGTTTGGGCGTATTCAGCAAAGCGAAAGATTTGGGAAGCCGTTCGATGTTGGCGGAGGCTACGGAACTTTTCTGGTATCCGTCGGAAGTGGATGTTTCTATCCGTCCGGGATGGTTCTATCATGCGGAAGAAGATACGAAAGTGAAGTCGTTGAAACATTTGTCGGATATCTATTTCCAATCGGTAGGATATAACTCAGTACTTTTATTGAATATTCCTCCTGACCGCAGAGGTCTGATTCACGAGGCCGATGTGAAGCGACTGAAAGATTTTGCTGCTTACCGGAAAAGAGTGTTTGCAGACAATCGTGTAGTGAAAGGTCGGAAAGAGTGGAATGCGGTTTCGGGAAGTGAGAAGATTTATTCTTTGAAATCGGAATCGGAAATCAATGTGGTAATGCTTCAGGAAGATATCGCTAAAGGACAACGGGTTGAATCCTTTGCCATAGAGGTGTTGACCGAACAGGGATGGCAGGAAGTCGGACAGGGTACTACTGTAGGTTACAAACGTTTGCTGCGTTTTCCGGCAGTAAAGGCCAGTCAACTGAAAGTGAAAATCAATGAATGCCGGTTGTCGGCTCATATCAGTCAGGTCGGCGCGTTCTATGCAACACCGTTGCAGGAAGATAATCAGACGGAAAGTTGGAATGACTTACCTCGTAAAGAATGGAAACAGGTGGCTGCTTCTCCGTTGACGATTGACTTGGGAAAGATGGTGCAGCTGTCAGCCTTTACATACGCTCCCTTGAAGGCGGAAGCAAAACCGACAATGGCTTTTCAGTATAAGTTCTATGTAAGTACGGATGGGGAGAGTTGGGCGGAGGTGCCGACCAATGGTGAGTTTAGCAATATCATGCACAATCCTCTGCCGCAAACGGTTACTTTCAACAAAGGCGTACAGGCGCGTTTCATCAAACTGGAGGCTACAACGCCTGCTGCCACCACTGCTAAAGTAGAAATGAATGAGATCGGAGTCACAGTAGCTCCTTAATACAGATAACCTATTATTTCAGAACATAAGATGAAAAAAGAATATTATTATGGTATATTGCCTTTGGCTTTAACCTCTTGTCTGGTTTCTCAGACATCTGCTCAGGAAAGACAGATAAACCGTCCGAATGTAGTCTTTATTTATGCCGATGACATAGGCTATGGTGATTTGAGTTGCAATGGAGCGAAGACGATTCACACTCCTAATGTAGAGCGTTTGGCAAAGATGGGAGTACGTTTTACAAATGCGCATAGTGCTGCCGCTACAAGTACGCCTTCCCGTTATGCTATGCTGACCGGTGAATACGCTTGGCGTAAGGAAGGAACGGGAATTGCAGACGGAGATGCCGCGTCTATCATTCGTCCGGAACGTTATACAATGGCGGATATGTTCAAAGAGGCAGGATATAGTACGGGGGTGGTAGGTAAATGGCATTTGGGACTTGGCGACAAGGGAGGTGAACAGGATTGGAACAAGCCTTTGAAACCGGGCACAAATGATATCGGGTTTGATTATTCATTTATCATGGCCGCTACCGGTGACCGTGTGCCGTGTGTTTTTGTGGAAAACGACCGGGTGATTAATCTTGATCCGAATGATCCGATTCAGGTAAGTTATAAAAAGAACTTTCCGGGTGAACCTACCGGGAAAGACAATCCGGAACTGCTGAAAATGCATCCTTCCCATGGTCACAATCAAAGTATTGTTAACGGTATCTCACGTATCGGATATATGAAAGGTGGAAAATCCGCTCTTTGGCAAGATGATAAGATTGCGGAAACTTTAACCGGGAAAGCGATATCTTTTATTGAAGGACACAAGGATGCTCCCTTCTTTTTGTATTTCGCCACTCAGGATGCACACGTTCCTCGTGTGCCGTCTCCTCAGTTTGTAGGCAAAAGCAGTATGGGACCTCGTGGAGATTGTCTTCTTGAGTTTGACTGGTCGGTAGGACAAGTGCTGGATGCATTGGAACGCTTGGGACTGGATAAAAATACATTAGTGGTTTTGTCTAGTGATAACGGGCCGGTAGTGGATGACGGTTATAAGGATCAGGCGGTAGAATTACTGGGCGATCATAAACCCGGAGGTGTTTATCGTGGAGGAAAATACAGTGCTTACGAAGCCGGTACACGTGTGCCGTGTATTTGGAGTTGGCAGGGAGTGATTCGTCCCGGTACCGTTTCGGATGCGTTGCTTTGTCAGATAGACTGGTTTGCTACTTTTGCGCAAATGATGAATTTCCGTTTGCCGGAAGGGGCTGCTCCAGATAGTGAACCGTTACTGAATGCATGGACAGGTAAAGAAAAGAAAGGGCGGGAATGGCTGGTACTTCAGAATGCACAGAATAATCTGTCGGTGACGGATGGACGGTGGAAATACCTGCGTCCCGGAAAAGGTCCTGCATATAACAAAAATGTCAATATTGAATTGGGCAACAGCATGAAACCTCAACTTTATGATATAAAGAAAGATCCGGCTGAAAAGAATAACGTAGCAGAGAAGAATCCGAAAATAGTGACGAAAATGTCGGAACAATTGGAAAAGATAGTAGACGGCCGTTATGGCTTACCTTTGTAAAAGAATGCTTAGAGAGTAGCAGTGTAGACCGGTGTCTTGATTCTTTATGAGTCGGATGCCGGTCTTTTTTTTATTTTCTAAACCAAATGTATATCCAGACTGTTATTTCTTAAAAAAGACAGAAGTTATGCTCGTAGTAGATTTAGGAAAGTGGATGAATAAAATCCTGATAGATTGGGGGATAGATCCGGAAGTTGCCGACCGTTTTGATGAAACTATTATTGCTATATTGATGATAGCGATTGCTGTCGGCTTGAATTATCTCTGCCAGGCGATTCTCATAGGAGGAATGAAACAGTATACCCGGCTAAAGCCGCATAAATGGAATACACTGCTGATGAAGCGTAAAGTGTTCCATCATCTGATTCATACTGTTCCGGCTTTTCTTGTCTATGCTCTTTTGCCAATGGCATTTGTTCGTGGAAAAGAGTTATTGCTGATTTCACAGAAAGCGTGTATCTTTTCACTGTTGTTGGCTATCAATGGTATCCTGCTGATGATTATGGATATTTACGATGGTAAAGAATCTATGAAGAACCGGCCTATGAAAGGATTTATTCAAGTCTTGCAGGTCGTTCTTTTCTTTGTGGGCGGAATTGTCATCATCGCTATTATTGTAAATAAATCTCCCGCCAGTCTGTTTGCAGGATTGGGAGCGTCGGCAGCTATCCTGATGTTGGTATTCAAGGATTCTATTTTGGGCTTTGTGGCGGGCATTCAGCTTTCTGCCAATGATATGGTACGTCCGGGCGATTGGGTTACGCTGCCTTCGGGGGAAGCCAATGGTACGGTGCAGGAAATTACGTTGAATACGGTTAAGATTCAGAATTTTGATAATACAATTTCTACGGTTCCGCCTTATACATTAGTGAGCACGCCATTTCAGAATTGGCGGGGAATGACGGAGTCGGGAGGACGGAGGGTCATGAAGAACATTACCTTAGATCTGACTACTTTACAGTTCTGTACACCGGAAATGCTGGACCGTTACCGGAAGGAGATTCCCTTGATGGCAGACTATCAGCCGGAAGAAGGGACGGTTCCGACCAATTCCCAAGTATATAGGGTATATATTGAACGCTATTTGTGCAGCTTGCCTGTAGTGAACCAAGATTTGGATTTGATTATCAGCCAGAAAGAGGCTACGATGTACGGAGTGCCTATTCAGGTTTACTTCTTTTCCCGAAATAAAATCTGGAAAGAGTACGAACGTATCCAATCGGATATCTTTGACCATTTGCTGGCAATGGTTCCCAAGTTTGACTTAAAGGTTTATCAGTATTCGGACTGAATGGAATACGTCACGTTAATGCCGTGGTCATGCCACGTTAGTGTCACGACTGTGCCACTCCGTTAGCACTGTTATGCCAATGCGATGTCACTATTGTGCCAACGTGGTGGCACTAAACTACTTCCTGTGGTTGTGTGAGCTTTGTCAGGGGAGTACTAGTTCGAAGTCTGTATAGATGGGAAGGTGGTCGCTGAACCCTCCTTGATATTTCATTCCTTTATAGGTGCGAAAAGGTTCTTTACCTCCATACTTTTTGTCGTCGGTCAACAAAAAAGGAAGTTGGCAGACTTTCGCTTTTTCCTCACGAGTGAAGAAATTACCGGAAGTGTTGAGCAATGTACCGGATACAATTAAATGGTCGAGCAACCCCCATTCCCCATGATATTTATATGAACCGAAGTTGGCAGTCTTTGCTTTTCGGGCAAGCAGATGATAGAGCTTTAACGGGGATAGGGATGGGGGTGAGGTAGCAGGATGGATTGCTATATCCAAACTATCGGAACGGATAGGAGGAGCTTCCGCTTCGAGTATTTTCCGAATTGATTTATTGTTGGGATAATCATTGAAGTCGCCCATGATGATGACTTGAGGATGGAGGCGGGTATGCAGGACGCTATCCACTTCTGTGCGTAAAATTTGAGCGGCATGGAGTCGATAAGGCTCGGATTCTTTTGCTCCGCCTGAGCGGCTTGGAAGATGGCAGACGAATACATCCAGTGTATCTCCGGTCAGCAGCAGACCGTTGACGTGCAGCAAATCTCTTGTCGGGCGATGTTGCCTGAACACAGGAATGGAAATAGAGCGGGAGGATAAGAGTTTGAATAAATCCCGTTGGTAAATAAGAGCCACATCGATACCTCTCAGATCAGGAGAGTCAGTCATTACATAACGATAATCGAGCTCTTGCAAAGGCGAACGGCGGGTGAGGTCACGGAGTACTGTGTCGTTCTCTACTTCGCAGAGACCTATGAGTGCTGGAGGATTCCATTCACCGATAGCAGTGATGACACGTGCGATATCACTCAGTTTCTTTTTATATCTGTTGTAATTCCAATGGCGTATGGCATTGGGAAGAAACTCGTAATCGTTCTTCAGACTGTCATGGCGGGTATCGAACAGGTTTTCTGTATTCCAGCAGGCAACACGGAACTGGATATTTTCTTGTGCCGGTACGCTCCATGAACAGATAACAAACAAGAGTATGGTAACAGCTACTCTTGTTTCACTGTTACCATACTTTAGTTGTCGCAGACTTATCCGTCTTTTATTTTTTAGCAGGGACATGTACCAGAATATCCAACAAATGTTTCCAGAACTTCTCTACGGTAGGGATAAGCATCCGTTCGTCCGGAGAGTGTACTCCCGTCAATGTCGGTCCGAAGGAAATCATGTCCAGTGTGGGATATTTATCGAGGAACAGGCCACATTCGAGTCCTGCGTGAATTGCTTTCACTTTGGCTTCTACACCGAACAGGCGTTTGTAAGATTCGGCTGCTACTTCGAGAATGGGTGAATGCGGATTGGGCTTCCATCCCGGATAACCTTCACCGAAAGTGACTTCCGCTCCAGCCAGTCTGAACACGGCACGTACGGTATTTGCCATATCGTTGCGTGCGGACAATATAGAACTACGTTGGCTGGTTTCAATACGGATGATATGGTCGGGTTTCATCTTCACCGAAGCAAGGTTCGTGGATGTTTCTACCAGTCCCGGAATGTCCTGACTCATTGCATATACTCCGTGAGGAGCCGCATACAGTGCTTTCAACAGGCGGTCGGTGGTATCTTGGTCGATAGCTGTCTGGCGGGGAGTCTCTGATTCGAGAACCAATTTCAAATCCGGTTCTACAACTGACAGCTCATCTTCCATTTCACTGGCGAAGATGTTCAGTTCGGTGCGTACGTCATGTTTTGCATCTTCGGGAACTGCACAGATGGCATAAGCTTCACGAGGGATGGCATTGCGCAGATTTCCACCGTTGATTTCGCAAAGGTACAAATCGTGGTTGTTGGCTATGCGGGTAAGGAAACGGTTCAAGATTTTGTTGGCATTGCCTCGTCCCAGATGGATATCTCCTCCAGAGTGGCCTCCTTTCAGTCCTTTTACTTCTACTTTGAAGAAGAAATATCCGGCAGGTACTTCGATTTCTTTATACGTAAATTCTGCTACGGAGTCAATACCACCGGCACATCCGATAAAGATTTCCCCTTCATCCTCAGAGTCGAGATTCAAAAGGATATCTCCGCTCATAAAACCTTCTTTCAGGGCAAATGCTCCGGTCAGTCCGGTTTCTTCATCTACGGTGAACAGACATTCCAGCGGTCCGTGTTCTATGCTGTCATCGGCAAGAATAGCCAGCTCCGTAGCCACACCGATACCATTGTCAGCTCCGAGTGTAGTTCCTTTGGCTTTCAGCCATTCACCGTCTATTTCTGTTTCGATTGGATCGGTAAGGAAGTCGTGTTGAACATCATTGTTTTTCTCACATACCATGTCAATGTGCGATTGCAGTACTACAGTTTGCAGGTTTTCCTTTCCGGGAGTGGCAGGCTTTTTAATCAGTACGTTGCCCGCTTCGTCCACTTTGGTCTCAAGATTATGTTTAGCTCCGAACGCCTTTAGGTAGGCAATCATTTTCTCTTCCTTCTTCGAAGGGCGCGGTACTTGGCAGATTTCTTCAAAATACTTGAATACGCCGGCCGGCTTTAGGTCTTTTTTTTCCATGTTGTTTCTTTATTATAATAAGGAATAGAAGGGCGGTTTTAGCTTCTTCTATTGCTAAATATGGTTAATTTGATTGACTTATCTGAACTCATATCTCATTAAAGCCTATCTTTGCACTCACAAAATTAATAGAAATGGTTGAGACTATACTGATAACTTTGTTAATAGTTGCTATTTCCCTGGTTTTATTGGGGGTGAAAGTATTCTTTACGAAGGGTGGGAAGTTCCCGAATGGTCATGTGAGCGGTAATAAGGCGTTGCGTAAAAAGGGAATCGGGTGTGCTCAGTCT
>ERZ1504705.878-NODE-878-length-7296-cov-7.159923_pt1 | contig 7296 bp, 5 predicted proteins | sample MGYA00572392_ERZ1504705 | MGnify/ENA primary metagenome ERZ1504705 (study PRJEB39906, sample SAMEA3182116) | gut metagenome | biome: human; feature: gut; material: Stool; isolation source: human stools | place: Canada | collected 2014-02-25 ...
TGATTCTCATATGTATCTATTCTTTAAACTGTTTTTCTTCGTGATGGCATGACTGGTCATACCTTGTTACCAAGGAATAGCCACCTCCGTATCCTTCCATTCGTCCACAACTATGTCATATTCCATGTTTCCGGGTCCTTTCAGTGTGGCGAAGACACGGTAAATCGTATTACGCCGGATATTGTAATAACCCTTGTCATTCTCGGAAAGATCCGGATTATAGAGCTCGATCCTATACTGCTTATCGAGGTTTTCCATCAGATAATCGATAGATAAGACCAAGGCCAGCGCCCCCTCTTTTCCTTTACCATAGAGCCCCGGAGCCACATAAATATAATTAGGTGCCTCTCCCGTATATGGAAGCAGTCTCTCTTTACATTTGGCCACAAAAGCGGATTCTCCGGGGCCCTCGTTGGCGCCTTCATGGAAACTGGGCCTTTCCGGTAGCAATAGGGGATCTTCCATATAGTTGACTCCTCTGATATCTGGGTCACCATTCCCAGTGGCGGTGTATTCCCCGACGGAAGGAAGGACGGAATAACCGCTGGTCTCATTGTTCAGAGAGAGTTTCGTCACTCTGGAAAACGGCAATAAAGGAGACAAGTAGTTTCCCCCGTTATCAACCGTAGTAAGAATAAACTCGACACGGGCATGCATACGTTCCAGAAGTATGCAGGGTGAAAGGGTTACTCTATTATTACCGCTCGTATTGTACGGAACGCGGAAGTTGCATTGGCCTACCATGGGAAGGTACTTCCGGTTTTCTCCTTTTAGATCGTCAGATGTGAAAATTTCGGTTTTCTCTGTCAGCCGTTTAGGATCAGGAATTGTATGTTCCTCCCGGATCTTTTTCAATCCAGACTCGCAATTGACCAGTAAAACAAAAGTATAATTACCACCAGTCAGCTCCAGATCCAGGACAATATCGAAATCCCCTGCATTCACCCCACCCATCTCTCTCATCTCAAAACGGTCAATTCCAGTTACATCTGCCAGCGGATTGGCCGTTCCTTGGGGATAATAGAAAAGGACTTTTTCCAAGGAGTTCCCGATGTTCTTGTAAGCAAAAAGGAGGATATGCTTGACAGTTTTCTCGTATTCTTCTGCACCAATATAGTCCTCCTTCCATTCTCCAAATAAATGTGCAGAAGCTTCTGCCGCCCGGGAAGTAACGGCCCCCCTATTCATTTCCGCTACAATCCGGATGGGAACATCTGGAATGGCTTTTTCCATCTCTTCCGCATCAGACGAACATCCGGTCAATTGTACAATCGCTACGCAGACCACCGTCAACAGCCTCATCACAATTCCGTATTTCATTATCTATCGTTTTTTGTTAATAATCTCAAATCCTTTCTGATATCACACGGAGCATTTGTCTTAAACCTATCCTGACATGATATCAGTTTTCCAATTCTATAGGACGGGAAATGACATTCCAATCCAGAACAGTAGCTTGTACCAGCATCCATGTATCCTTCTCATATTTGAGTTTCAGGGTTATGGGAAAATCATGGTCACATTCTAGACTATACGGCGGCTCACCCGCATCTCCCTGGAACATAATGATGTCATCCACCAGATTTGCTGTATAAAGAATCTCCCCGGTTGTCTTATCAATCAGGGATACGAGTGCGTTCCTGCCCTCTTCCAGTTTCATCAGCGTGAAATCCGCTTTCAATGCCCCTCCAGTGTCACGTACGGCTTGGGTTACATACTCAAAGCGTTCGCAAAGAGCGATCTGACCGTTGAAATCATACACACCGTTGTCATCTTCTATCCTGATAACAAATTCCTCGTCCATGAGGAAAGAAGAACCTATAAAGCTGATTGTGAAGTGTATCCGGTATGTCAATTCCCGCATATTGAAAGTCACCCGCTCGTACACACTCCCCATATCCTCTCGGTTCTCCAGCGATACAGAGGCGAGACCGACATACAGCGATCCGGGGACTGAAGTAGTCCGTCTGTCTTTCAGCCGCAGTGCGACCCGCATTTCCCCCTTGGTAGTAACGCCTTCTTGAAAATCTGAAAAATCATAAGACTCTAGGTCACTGCCACCCCATGCGACAAATGTAAGTTTTCCAGTATGCTGTAATGTGGCAGACAAGGAATAATCCGCTGAAAGGAGTACTTTCTTGTCGGAAAATTCGCCTACCAGCACGCCATTGGCATCAAAGGCAAATACCCGGACCTGCCTGATATCTGACGGATAATTGGGAAATTGTTCGCAAGGGGTTTGCCTATAAAAATGAAAACTGACACCTTGCGGACAACTGACCAAGTCATCAAATACGGCAAAATCACATCCTATAAGACAGTAAGCCGATAACAAGATAAATGCGACAGCATGTACGCTTCTAAATCTCATTTGATATAGTTTATGTTGGGATTATTTAATAGTTTGAAGTCAAACTTTTAGGTTATTGGAGAGGGAAGGGAAAAAATCCACATCCCTCTCTAAAATTGTGTAAGAAATTGTTTGCTGAATTTATCAACTGTTTAATAGTAATATTACTCAAGAATAACATCACGTGAGACAAGGTTCCACTGGAGCACTTTAGCCTCGACACGCATGTAGGTCTCTTCTTTCTCGATATCCGGATTTTCCGGATTTGTCGGTTCATCCTTATCATCAGGTTTTGGCAAATACGGATCTTTAGGATCAGAAGGATCCCATGGCATACCCAATCCCTGGAAAGACTTGATTGTCAACAGATAGGTATTATTACGGCGTGTGTCAGCGTTCACAATCGACTTTCCATCAGCGGTAATAGTCTGACGGTTCCATAACGCACGATATGCACATTTTCCACTTGTATAGGTATAAGCTTTTTGGTCCGGGCTCCACTTACTTTTCTTTGCGGCTTCTTTGCTGGCATAGATAAGACCGTCATCTTCTCCCCGATAGAACGTTGTTCCTTTTGCATAATTATCCATTTTAACCAATGTTTTTCCATCATCATCAAGCTTCCATACTTCATTAGGGATATAAGTTACATAAACCTTGGCATAAGGTAGACGATAGTAACCGTAATTTTTATTTTCAGCTGTAAGCGCTTCCTTTTTTACAGAATTTTCCAAAAAATAAATACCTGCTACATTTTTAGCAGTATTAACATTTTCTGCAACGCCTTTAGCTGCATACATACCAAGATCATTCCGCTGTGGATTGTCCTTCGACAGAAGATTCCCCAAACGGATCAAATTTTCTTTAGCTGAACCTTCCGGTTCTTTGGCCGCCTCAAAATCGGTATATCCATCAATGGCTGATGCAAAGCCATCGTAAAGGCCATCGGCATCTCCAATTGTACGCTTTCCCGCATGGTTACGGAAAAGGTATGTCTTTGCGGCACCGTTGATGGCAGTATACTTGATGTCGGCAAGATCAACCGTTCCTTTTTTATCTGCGGTTGCTTCTTCCAAAGCAGCATCCTTCGCGACCAATCCTTGTGCCACGATACGCTCCACATCAAAGGAGAATACATTTTGAGCCTCACTTGTACCCGTTTTGGCAGCATCCTCGGTAATGCCGGGAACAATAGTTTTCTGCTCAGCTCTCGAAGTCATGACAAACTTGTTGTCTGTGGCGAGAGCGGCAATATTGTCTACTGCGGCAGCTGTACTACCATATGTCTGATCCGCGGCTGTTGCAATATCAGCGGAAAGGGCACCCTTGTTAAACAACAACGCCATGGCTTGAGGGCCGGAATTCGTTTTCCATGGAGCGACCTTAAATGTACCGGCTGTTTGCGTTTCCCAAAACTTGCCTGTCTCATCAGCTGTCTCTCCTAACGTCCATGCTTGTGGGCGGACATTTGAGAGAAGCTGTAAATCTGTAAGCTTACTCTCTTCCGTTCTTCCTCCGTAATCTTCCTGATTGTCATTCACTGCTCTGGTTGAGACATCCTTCATGGTGGAAATGTACATTCCCACAAATGTTGTTCCCTCACCCAGATTGTTTACCGGAGGGACATCCTCATTATTACAAGCTGTCATGCCCAGACTTAGGGCTACAACCCCTGCTAAAAATAAATTGTTTACTTTCATAACTTAAACTGTTTAGTAAATAAATAATTTAATTATTAATACATTAAATGCTTTTTTCATTCGTTAACCCCATCATACAAGTAAGGAATTTTCATTCCAAAGGTTCCATATCTTTTTTCAGCAATTCCTCCGCCTTCCGCCAGTCACCTTTCATATTGTGGGCAATTGCCATAGGATAAACAGAACGGCTGTCACTCTTTATTGTGTCCAATATCATCAGAGCCTTGTCCGCATCCTTTTCATACTTTAAAAGCGCATTGGCATAGTTAAGTGTCGCCAACGGATCAGGTGCAAACTGCTCATAAGCCTTCCTATATATATTTACCGGATTTTTTCCTTGTTCAGTATACAGTTGTGCCAGTCTACACATCTCGTACAAGCTCAGGCACCCGGGAACGGTAATAAACATTTCCTCCAGTTCGTCATCCATATAGGGACGTACATCGAAGCTCATGCGGAAGACAGTGCGGCGCAGGACAGGATAAACCGTGGATAGCAAATCAGTATAGACTTTTCCCCCATTCAGAGAACGGATAGCTGTTTCACGGGCCACATCCGTATCATGTCTCCCGATGGCAGACAAAACCTCATTCTTATAGTCCAAAGTAGATGCTTTTATGATATTTCTCAAACCTTCCCAGTCTTCGCCAGCTCCTTCTATTCTATATACGGAAGCACTCTTGAGCTGCGGATACTTGCTCAACACATGAGAGGAAAGCGCATGAGTACGGCATTCCGACAAATGTCTATTATAGTTGGATTCGCCTTCGGGAGAGGCGTACCCGGTGATGTGCACCTCACGGAGGCGAGCCCCTTTTATCCGGAGTTCCCTGGACACAAAGCTGTCCAGACGGGCCAGTTCTTCCCGGTTTTTACCGAAGCCTAGAAGAAGTTCGTGCCGTGCAGATTTAAAAGTGACCTTACAGTCAAACTCTTCCTCGTAACATTTTGTCTCCACCTTTTCAGGAATATAAAAATTATATTCGTAGTCTTCCGGTTCGAAAAGATCTATCCCGGTCACCGACATGTTCGTTTGACTCACGCCTCTGCCGCACTCAGCGCATCCGTACATCTCCTCACGGAGAGAGAGATATCCGGATGCCATCCAGCGCTCAAAAGACAATGCTTCCCGAACAGAAATTCCAGTCCCCTTCAAATCTCCGGCCTTGCGGATATCCTTCACTGGAACTGATGTATCCGGATTACCACCCAGAGTCTCTCTACGGATAACGGCCTTATATCTTTTCCTTCCAGATATACACAAGGGAAGGAAATCAGTTTTGATTTTGCCGTCAGAGGAGACCAAGGAAGGATAGATATAGACAATCTCCTGGGCACCCAACCGCTTGACAGATCCTGCTATATTGAAAGAGGCAGTAAACACTTTCCCGTCCGTACTACGTCCGACTTTCAGATCTGTATATTCCAGACGGGGATTCCCTCCCCTGACAACTTTATTCCCTGCTTGTCCTGCCAGTGGCAAGCAGTATACATATCCCATAACAGAGAGTATTCCTATATAATAATCTATCGGTCTCATTAATTACGTTTTTTATGTTTATATACGCGACTCGTCATTCATTTGATCATATAGACTATCGAAACTGCAAGCTTTGTAGGTCCCAGATAATCGGCTTTCCCCTTGCCTATCTTTTTCCCGCAAGAAGTACATCTGAATTTGTCATATTTAACACGTGCATAGCCCACTCCCAAAGATGCCTCCACACTGAATCTGCTGGACAGTATCCAATGATAGCCTGCACTGACACCACCACCGTAAAAATATCCCTCGTAACGGTGCCCTTTCATTTCTCTGGAATGGTTCTGAATGATAAAAGGAATATTTATACCCGCCACATTCATTTGGCCTCCGTGGGTATGAATGCCCCAAAATAAGCCGTTGAATGTTTCACAAGTCCAATATCTTACCTCCGGTTGTACAAGCCAATGACTCCATTTCCTTGTCTTATAACGATTTGCCGTGGCATCATTCTCATAAAAGAAAAAATTCATACCCACCTGAGCGTCCAGAGTCCATTTCTTTCCTAGGGAGAACTCTACTGAAAGATTGGGTGTTAGCAAGGCGTCATAGGCAAGGTTGTTTTTCAACGCAACCTTTTGTGAGAAGGTCTGCAGGCTGGACAGCAGGAAGAAAAAAAAACATACTTGTTTCATATTGTCACTGATAGTTTTACTAGGAAAAACATACTTGTTTTATGATGTTAACTTTGATAATGCAAAATTATGAATATACAACCATGTTTTTGTTATGAATATTAGACATAGAATTACGCAAAACAGTCTTTTAATCCATACAATGTATGCCATTAAGACAATAATAGGGTATATACTCTTTTTCAAAATATTACCAGAAATATGGCGGGACAGTTAGCACCCACCTTACGAAGAAAAAAGGATTGAAAGTCATCCATTCCAGCGTAATGTTCATCGGTTGTATTTCTCCTTGTCCGGAATCCAGCTGTCTATCAAATCCCTATGCTTATCCATCCACTGGCGTACAGCTCTTGTCTCGGTCTCACGGGTTTCCTCTATGGTCCGCATCAAAGAGCTGATCTCGGTATCGGACAGATGGATGTTTCCCAAAAGGGCGGCAACGAACGGATGCTCCTTACTGAATCCTTTCCTGGCAATGGAATGGATTTGCTCGGCCTCCCCATAAACGTTTTTCGAATCTTCCAGCACTCTCAGACAGAAGCGATCAAACATCCAGTGCGGGGTCCATCCGGTCACAACGATCCATTCCTTCTTGTCGATAGCCTTCTTCAGCAATGCCGTCATGGCGGGACCGCTGGAGATCATGAGCTTGTAGTCCAGACCGTATTCAGGGATGGCTTTCTCCGTGCATTTCATGATACCGGTACCCGCATCAATTCCCACGATCTCTCCGGAAAACCGTCCGGTATGACCGCCCAGCTCCTCTATCATATGGACTGGGACATATTCGGGCACCACAAGACCGATACGGGCACTGTCGTATATCTGCCCGAGGATTTCCAGTTTACCATTGTATTTCCGGAAATAATCGGCATGGGTCACCGGCAGCCAGCTGTCCATGAACACGTCTGTCTTGCCTCTTGCCAACGAAGTGAATATGGGAGCTATGTCCGCATTCAAAAGTTCTATTCTGTATCCTTGCTCCGAGAGAATCTCCTTGGCCAGATAGGTGACCGCTATCCCTTCGGCCCAGTTCGCATAGGCTATACGGATTTTCTTGTCAGAAATGTT
>ERZ1504705.879-NODE-879-length-7284-cov-7.757919_pt1 | contig 7284 bp, 7 predicted proteins | sample MGYA00572392_ERZ1504705 | MGnify/ENA primary metagenome ERZ1504705 (study PRJEB39906, sample SAMEA3182116) | gut metagenome | biome: human; feature: gut; material: Stool; isolation source: human stools | place: Canada | collected 2014-02-25 ...
GCCGCGTCGGTGGCGGCTGGTATTCAGTTTTTATGACTTGTCCGGTGGTTCGTCACTATATTCCATTGTTACCCTCCATAACTTCTGATTGTTGCCGTCTTGACGATTATGTATCTTTACATTACCTTCTGAAACATATGGCGCACCTTGTCCAGGCGGCTGTTTGGACGGCGGGGCTGGATGACTGGCTTGCCGACAGCGGCCTGATACCCTTTCAGTTCTGTAAGGCATACGCTCTGCCCGTTGGTGTAAAAGGCCAGATCAGTACGGTATGCCTGTATACAGCGGGCGGGAATCTCGCCAGTAAAGACAACTTCATCCTTTTTTACCTGGACCGTTTCGATGGTGGCACAGTATTTCGGTGCATCATGATAAGCCCTGGAAAGATATTCCCGGGGCGCATAGAGGGTGAAGGAGAGATAAGGTTCCAGCAGTTGCGTCCCTGATTCCTTCAATGCCTGTTCCAATACAATCGGGGCCAATGAGCGGAAGTCCGCCGGCGTGCTGACCGGACTGTAATAAAGCCCGTATTCAAAGCAAATCTTACAGTCCGTTACGTTCCAGCCGAACAAGCCCTGCTCCAGCCCGTAACGGATACCATCCCTGACAGCGTTTTGAAAACTCTGGTTCAAGTATCCCAGCGAAACCCGGCTCTCGTATTGTACACCGGAGCCAAGCGGGAGTGGTGTAACAGACAGTCCGATGGATGCCCAAAACGGGTTGGGCGGCACCTCGATATGGATGGTGTGGCTGGCTGCTTTGAGCGGCCGCTCCATATAAATGACGGTGGGTTCCTTTACCACTGTTTCAAGCTTGTATTTTTCCGACAGCAAAGCGGAAACAACCTCCAACTGCACCCGGCCCAAAAAAGAAAGAATGATCTCATGGGTGATGGAATCCACCTCGCAGCGCAAAAGCGGGTCAGTATCCGCAAGTTGCGTAAGAGCGTCCAGCAGCCGTTCTCTTTGCGCTGCCGTTTTCGGCGCAATCGACGTCCGCAGCATGGGGAGGGGGGTCCTCACGCCACCTTTTACGAGGGAGCCGGGTTGGGTCCCCTAATACATCGTTTAACCTCACGCTGTCGCTGGGAAGGATAACAATTTCACCCGGATAAGCGGTGTCTGTCCGAACAATTTCCCCTTTGGATGGAATACGCATCTCTGTGATTTTCAGCTTTTCTCTCCCGGCCAGGGCCACCGTATCCCGCAGGCGCAGCGTTCCGCTGTATAGCCGTAGATAGACACGCCGCTGGCCGCAATCTGTATACTCCACCTTGAAAACGCTGCCGCATAGGGCGGCGCTCCCCTGTTCCCCAATCGGTTGGAACAGCCCTGTCACCGCATCCATCAACGGTTGAATGCCAAGGCCCTTTTTGGCGCTGCCATAATAGACCGGGAACAGGGAGGCGTCTTGAACCCGCCGCTGTTCCTCCCGCACAAGTTTTTCCCGGCTGATTGGTTCTCCTGCGATATACTTTTCCAATAATTTATCGTTATTTTCGATGACCGCATCCCATGCTTCTATGTCGGTATTTTCCTCCAGGACTATTTCCGGGGACAGCGACACCGTCTGCTTGATGATAATATCGGCGGAGAGCTTATCCCGAACAGACTGAACCACGCTCTGCAAATCAACGCCAGCCTGGTCGATCTTGTTGATAAAGATAACGGTGGGAATGTTCATTTTCCGCAGGGCATGGAACAGAATACGGGTCTGGGCCTGCACGCCATCTTTAGCGGAGATCACCAAGATGGCCCCATCTAAAACAGCCAAAGAGCGGTACACCTCCGCCAAAAAATCCATGTGGCCGGGCGTATCCACAATGTTAACTTTACATCTGTGCCACTGGAAGGAAGTGACTGCCGCTTGAATGGTAATCCCACGCTGCCGCTCCAAAAACATGGTGTCCGTCCTCGTTGTCCCTTTTTCGACGCTCCCCGGTTCTGAAATGGCTCCGCTGGCATATAGCAGGCTCTCCGTCAAGGTCGTCTTTCCAGCGTCTACATGGGCAAGAATTCCAATATTGATTATTTTCATGTGATTGTCCTCCCTTTACTGCCCCGAAGGGCATAAAAATCCCCAGCAGTAAAATACTTTTACCACTGGGGATGATAATTTGCGGACATACACATATACAGCATACACCTGTTTGTGAGTGCTGTTTTTGGGGATATGTCAAAATTGATAAGGCAAAAGTATTCTTGAATTGGGTACAAAAAACTAAGCCCCTACAAAAGGGACTATCATAATCCTTTGTTCCCACTATTTGATTATAGTTTTATTTAAGAATACCTTGCCGCATATTTTTTACTCCTTTTCTGGAATTATTATATCACATCAGTTTTAGGAAAACAAGTATCTAAAAGAAATTTTTCTTCCCCTTATATGTAACAATCATACCGGCTTCCTAACGTTCAGAATGGTTTCTACTGTCTGCTGCGGTGTTTGGTTGGAATTGTCCAGCCAAAAGCCGATCCGTGGTGTTGTCTGCATTTTACTAAATACAAATTCAATGTATACAGAAAGAAATATATAAGGAGTGGGAGGGATTCCGCCGTAGTCGGCATTGTAGGAAAATCCAAAAGTTTAGATTTTCTCAAAATGCTTATCTTTTGGTCTTTGGTTCGGAATAGTGTAGTGCTGGCGGTCTATCTATTGTTTTCGGTTGCTTGCTTCTTTACCGTACATGAGCATTCGCGCCCGGATTGTCGTTGCCGTAGCCCTCCATGAGATTGATAACGCCCCAGATACCAAGCCCGGCTCCAAGTGCTACAACAAGGGTCTGCAAAACGTCTACTGCGCTATTGAAAAATGCCATAAATAAATCCTTTCTGCCGCGTCTGCGGCTGTCCGGCAAGCGGACAAAAGGCGGTCAGCGTATGCCGCCGCATAAAAAAACCGCCCTCTGGTAAAGGCGGCTGTCCCCGCGCTGCGTAAGTTCTGCGGCGCGGCGGTATTCAGTTGTAGGGGGGTGCGGCTCCTGCCGCTGTGTGCTGCGCCGGAAAGTAGGGGCGCGTATCATGTAGCCGATATTGATATATGTGATTGCTTCGATTCCTCCTTTCGGTGTCCCGCTGTGCTGCCGGACGGGTATTATTCAGACTTGCGGGAAGTGAATAGCTTGCATAGCAAGGTGTTCGCTTCCCGCAAGTTCACAAAGGGGTAGCTGCCGCAAGGCAGCGTAGGGGAAGTGTAGCTTCCCCTGTCCCCCCCTCCCCGGCGGTCTGCCATGCTGTCACTGTTGAGGGATAAGCCCCCGGCGCGTGACATACTCCGTTGCAAAACGGCGGTGTTCCGCTTCCTTTTCCCGCCAATACTCCCATAATGCAGCGTCGGCGGCTTCCGCAACATTCATTAAAAACCGTTCAAGCTGCTTTTGTTTTTCCTCTGCGCTACGTTTCCTCATGGTCTGCGTCCTCCTGTAAGTCTGCTGCGTCAATCTCGTAATAGTCAAAAACCTCGTCGGGCTTGACAATGGCGGGGCGGCGTTTAAGGTGCTTTTCCATGTCAAAGGCGTTCTTCGGGTCTGCGTCGGATAGGTACTTGTATTTCGGGTGTTTCGTTATGTCGAATTTGTCCGAAAAGAACGGGCGCACCCCGCGTAGCTGCAAGATACATTTCCCTCCGTCCATGACTGCGATTTCATCTTCCGTCATAAGCTGCTTTCCCAATTTCTGATAGTTCAGCCCATGCGAAAGCTCCCGCCCCCTTGTTTCGGAAGTGTTGAAGCTGTCTATCGTTTCCTTGCCTAAAATCTCCGATATTTCTTTGAGCGTGGTTTTTTCCTTGCCGCCCAAGAAAAGCGTGGTGTCGCAGTTGCCGACTATGGTATCGGCGTTGTCCTTGTAGATTGCCTTTAGCTGTGACTGGCTCTGCAAGATGATTGACGCGGAGATTTCCCGGCTCCGTATGGTTGCGATTAGTTTCTCAAATTTGGGGATTTGCCCGATATTCGCAAATTCATCAAGTAAGCACCGTACATGGACGGGAAGCCGCCCGCCGTATTCATCATCTGCTTTGTCGCACAAGAGGTTGAATAGCTGTGTGTAGAGAATACTCACGACAAAGTTAAAGGTGTCGTCGGTGTCGCTGATAATCACGAAAAGGGCGGTCTTTCTGTCACCTATGGTGTCAAGCTCCATTTCGTCGGTTTCCATAAGCTCCCGCAGCTCCTTAATGTCGAATGGGGCTAACCTCGCGCCGCATGAGATAAGTATGCTTTTTGCGGTCTTGCCCGCCGCCAGTTTGTATTTTTTGTACTGCTTGACTGCAAAATGTTCCGGGTCTTTTTCTTCCAGACGTTCAAACATGAGGTCAACCGGGTTCTGGAAATCCTCGTCGTCCTCGCGGGCTTCCGACGCATTTATCATTTCAAGCAGCGTCGTGAAGTTCTTCTCGTCCTCTGGGGCTTCATACCAGATATAGCCGATTAGTGCGGTGTAGTAGAGCTTTTCCGCTTTCACCCAGAAATCCTCGCCGGATTTTTCCCCGTCGCCTTTGGTGTTGGCGATAATGGTATTGACTAATTTCAAAATGTCCTTTTCGCTCCGCAGATAGGCAAAGGGATTGTATTTCATGGATTTTTTGAAGTTAATCGTATTTAGCACTTTGATACGGTATTTGTACCGCTGCAACATTTTCCCGGTTTCCAAAATCAGTGTTCCTTTCGGGTCAGTGACGATATACGACGTTGGAAAATCCTTTGACGTACATTGCATGAGCGACGGTTTCACAAAGAACCGGGTCTTGCCGCTGCCGGAACCGCCGATTACAAGAATATTTTTGTTTCTTGCGTATTTCGGCTGCTTCGGGCGGCTGTTCATGGTGAGCCGTTCCGTCTGCGTTAAGGGGATATTGTTCTCAAATACCGGGTCTGTGTACGGCTTTATGTCGTCAGCCCCGCCCCAACGCGCCGAACCGTATTCTGTCCCGCGGCGGTATTTCTTCGCGTTCTTGCCTTTGGTGTAGATAATCAGCCGGACAATGACCGCCCCCGCAATGCCGATAAGTAAGTCTGCCGGGTGGAAGCTCGGCGCGATACTGGAAAAGGCGGTGGTAAAACCGTCCCCAAGATGTAGCAGCTTTGCGCTTGCGTCCGCGCCGGGGGATAGACGGACAGCCGCGCCCACTTTATCAAAGAGCCAGACAAAGAGCAGATACGGGAGATTTAGGATAAGCAGCTTCTTGATTTCCGGCTTCATAGCGATACCTCCCTGTCCTTGTTCTTGACCTTTGCCCGTTCCGCGTTCTTGCCCTGTGCGGCTTCTTTGAGCGTAGAGAGCAGCTTTCGGATAGAGGGCTTTTTCTCCTGTGTCAGCTTCTTTGCGGAAAACTCCTTAAAGGCTGCGGTCAGCACGTCCGCGTCCCGCCCCTTGAAAAAAACCAGATAGCGGGGCGGGCTTTCCGTTGCGTCCTTTTTCAGCGCAAAGTCGATACCGTACTTTTTCGCCGTACTCTCAAAGGCTTTGATATTGCCCTCGGTAATCTCAATGTTGGAAACGCCCGCGTTCTGCTTCATAAGCTGCTTTAAGCTCTGCTTTCCCTGTGGCGGTTTTGCAAGCTGCTTTTTGCCCTTTGACAGTATGGCTTTCATTGCCTTTTGGAGCGTCTGGGCGGTCAGCTTCCCGGTCTTGATGTAAAGGGCTATGGTCTTTTCGTTTACTTCGTCCTGCAATTCCTCGCGTCCTCCTTTCGCGTTTCTTTATGGGGCGGCGGTCAGATACGCACCCGCAGCCCGTTCAAGTCCTCGGCTCTGATACCCACAAGATACCAGTTGTCGCCGTACTCAATCCGGGTCGGCTTCCACTTGCCCCGCACGAATACGTCAAAGCACTCACCGCAATGCAAGCCCCCGTAGTAGCTGTTTAAGTCAAAGCGAATGTCGTAACGGTCGGTGCGCTCGTCAAATACCAATGCTCCTGTCATTTTCTGTGCCATAATAAAATCCTCCTTTTGTTGTTTTACAGGCTTTCGCCCGGTTTGAATGAATAATAGTCCGGGTCGCCGTACTGCGGCTTCTTCGGTGACAGTGCGCCGCTTGCCATGTCATGGGCGACAAGGGAAGTGTAATAATTGCCGATAGTGGACGGGGCGTTGAAAAGGGCTGCTTTCAGATATTGCTTGATGTTGCGGATTTTCGTTGTGTTCTCCCGCATACAGTCAAGCACAAAGCGGATATGCTCGCCGTCCAGTTTCATAAACTTAGATTTCACAAGCTCTGCCGGGTAGTCGTCCCCCGCAATCCGTACCCGCTTTCTGGCGGTGCATACGGTTTCAAGCATGAGGTCTACAATCTCGTCCAGCCTGTCCCCGTCAAACTTCATGTCCTGTTTGAGAATGTGGTAGTCGATATTGTCCTTGATGATTTCCCGGTATATATCAACTGCGCTCTGTGCTGCCGCTTCCGTTCCTTTCCGTTCCGGCGGCGTAGCCGCTTCTCTGCAAGGAGAGGGGTTAGGGGAAAGGATAGGAATGGAATGGGTACTTGATAAATCTGTATTTGATTTTTCTTTTTTTGGTAAGTCAGTTCTTTGTATATCTTTATTTAATTGCGTTGGATTTTCCTGCGTAGGTTTTTCCTGCGTTGGATTATCCAATGTTGGATTTTCCAATGTAGGTAAATCCGGCGTAGGCGGCTGCGGCTGCTCGAATATCACATAGTCCGCGCCCCGCAAGCGTCCTTTCTCGTCGCGCTCCCTTGACCGAACGATATACCCGGCGCGTTCAAGCTCCTTAATGGCTTCGCGGATAGCGTCTATCTTCTCCCGGTTGATAAGGGATAAGCCTTTCAAGGTGTAGTCCCAATCTTCGGGGAGTGACAGCATTTGCGACAACAGCCCTTTTGCCTTTAAGGAAAGCTCCTTGTTGCGTAGGTGGTGGTTGCTCATTACGGTGTAGCCCTTGTTCCGTTCCACTCTGAAAACTGCCATAGTAAATCACTCCTTTTGCTGTGGATTTGTTACGCAGTAGAAGCGCGGTTTCGGGGGATAAGGTATAAATCCCTTGCCGCGCCAGATACGCGCCCGCAAAATCGCTTGTAGCAAGGCTTTTTCTGCCCCTACTGCGTAACAAAGGGCATAAAAAAGCGGCGTTCCTGTTCTCCCATGTAGAGAGTAAGAAACGCCGCTTCTGCGTCGTATTCAGTTTTTAGTACAATACCCTGCTTGTCCGTCGCTCGAAAAACCTTGATTTTCCAGTGTTTTCAAAAGTATCGTTATCTAACGTCAGCTTTTGACCGTCCCGGATTTTTGGCAATGATGAAAGAGGTTGAAGCCGGGAATGTGG
>ERZ1504705.880-NODE-880-length-7282-cov-2.571745_pt1 | contig 7282 bp, 6 predicted proteins | sample MGYA00572392_ERZ1504705 | MGnify/ENA primary metagenome ERZ1504705 (study PRJEB39906, sample SAMEA3182116) | gut metagenome | biome: human; feature: gut; material: Stool; isolation source: human stools | place: Canada | collected 2014-02-25 ...
GTGTAGGAGATGCTGAAGTGGTACCAGAAAAACTTGTGGAGCGTCGAGTATTTGTAGATCCAGATGATCTCATCGATCGGTACAATGGCATTGCCGTACACCGAGGTCTCGATGAAGAAATGTTCTGTGATAAACATATCCTCCGTTGCAAGCTGCGGCAGCGTCGCAAGTTCATCCTCTGCCTGCTCCAAAAGCTTTTTCGGATTGCCGAACAGCGCGAGATCCTGGCACGCGGGCGAGAGAATTGGAAAGCAGATATAGAGGATGAAAAATACAATGCAGATCAGGGCATAGCCGCCGGTCGCAAAAAATACGACGTAGAGCAGCGTGTTTCCGAGCAGATTGTAATCAGGCTCACTCAGTACATACTGGGAGACTTTGTTGTGAATGCCGTTTTCGGTCCAGTTCAGATCCGAAGCGAGATGATTTAACAGCTCATCAAAATTCTCGGAACCGTGAAGAATCTTGGCACGGACGGACACCTGCGGAATCTCCGGAAGTCCCTGTTCACTGGTATTCGGGGAGAGCAGCACGATGATGCACTCGTCATTCCGCATCGTGTAATAGTAGTAACCGCTGATGTGCCCCAGAAAGGACTGAGTATAACCGGTGAACTTCAGATCGGATAAGGTGGCGGATATGTATTCTTCATGCCGTCTGTAGGTGCTCTCGAGGGTATCCGGGGCATCGAGCGTGTCCGGAAAAAGCGGCGCTGACAGCGAGAGAACGAACCACAGTACCAGAAGAAAAATCAGATACAGGATCGGTGTCAGCAGTCTGCGCTTGTAGAATGACTTTATATTTTTGGTAATATAGTGTTCAAACTGATCGGGCATAGGTGTAAGATCCTTTGCTGTATTTTGCTGTGTTTCCAGAAACATCGGAAAAAACGGCATTTTATGGAATAAGTATACGGTTTACCGGAAAAATAATCAAGAAGATTTGTGCGGGGGAATCTGTCGGCAAACCTTGATTTCACATTGGAAACTTGGTAGTATTACATAGAAATGTTCCGCATGCTGGCGGAAGAGAAAGTGAGAACGATATGGGTGCATACGAGAGCTTTGCGAGAGTGTATGATCTGTTTATGGATAATGTTCCCTATGAGGAATGGGGTTCCTATCTTACGGGGCTGCTCCGGGAATACGGCATCTGCAGCGGAACGGTTGCGGAACTGGGTTGCGGCACCGGAAAAATGACCAGGCTGCTGGCGGCGGCAGGGTACGATATGATCGGCGTGGACAATTCCGAGGAGATGCTTGAGATCGCACGCGAGGCAGAGTATGAGGCGGATGCGTGGAGTGCGGCAGAAGCATGGGACGAAGCTGACGAAACCGATGAGCCGGAAGAATATGCAGAACTGGGCGAGCCGGATGAACCGGAAGAATCGGATGAGCCGGACGAGCCGGATGAGCCGGATGAACCGGATGAGCTCGACGAACTGCCCAATGGGGGAATTCTCTATCTGCTCGAGGATATGCGTGAACTGGAACTGTACGGAAGCGTGTGCGCGGTGGTGTCGGTCTGCGATTCCATGAATTACATTTTGGAGGAAGCGGATCTGCGCGAGGTGTTTTCGCGTGTGCACGAGTATCTGGAGGAGGATGGCGTCTTTATTTTTGACCTGAATACGGTATACAAGTACCGGGATCTTCTGGGAGAGACGACGATTGCGGAAAACCGTGAGGAGGGCAGCTTCATCTGGGAGAATTATTTCGATGAGGCGAGTGCCGTAAACGAATACGATCTGACGCTTTATATCCGCGAGGACGGTGAAACCTACCGCCGGTTTGAGGAAGTGCATTATCAGCGGGCCTATGATTTAAAGACGATTGACAGACTGCTTGCGGATGCGGGAATGGAATTGCTGGCGGCCTACGACGCGTTCACAAAGGAGCCGGTCAAGGAGGATTCGGAGCGGATCTATGTGGTGGCGCGCCCACGCAGGTAGAAGGCTTTGAGAAGATGCAGGAACAACGAATCCGAACTGAGTACAAAAAGATACAGTATATGAAAACGGAGCAGAAAGAAAAGATACCGTGCATGAAAACGGAGCAGGAAAAGAAGATGTAGCAAATCTGAAATACAGCAACAATAGAAAAGGAGAACAAAATGAGTCAGGATAGAGATTATATTGTAAGAGCTACCGCAGCGGAGGGAAGTATCCGCGCATTTGCGATCACATCGCGCCATCTGGTGGAGGAGGCGAGAGTGGATCATGACACCAGCCCGGTGATTACGGCAGCGCTCGGCAGACTTCTCTCCGGTGCGGCGATGATGGGAACGATGATGAAGGGGGAGAAGGATCTTCTGACGATACAGATCCAGTGCGGCGGCCCGGCGAAGGGCTTTACGGTGACCGCGGATGCAAACGGACATGTCAAGGGATTCCCGAATGTTCCGGATGTGGAACTGCCGTTAAATGCACAGGGAAAGCTGGACGTCGGCGGTGCGCTGGGGCTTGGCGTGATGAGCGTCATCAAGGACATGGGATTAAAGGAGCCGTACGTGGGACAGATCGCGCTGCAGACCGGTGAGATTGCGGAGGATCTGACGTACTATTTTGCCACCTCCGAGCAGGTGCCGTCCGCGGTAGGACTCGGTGTTCTCGTGAATCCGGACCGGTCGGTCAGACAGGCGGGAGGATTTATCATCCAGCTGATGCCGTTTACACCGGACGACGTGGTGGATCGTCTCGAGAAGAAGATCACGGAGATTGCTTCTGTCACGGAGATGCTGGAAGATGGGAAGACACCGGAAGAGATCTTGGAGCTGATTCTCGGCGAGTTCGGGCTTGAGATCAACGATACGGTGGATGCCGCATTCCAGTGCGACTGCTCCAAGGAGCGCGTCTCCCGTGCGATTGCGACACTGAGCAGAAAGGATCTGGACGACATCGTAAGCGACGGAGAGTCGATTGAGGTAAAATGCCAGTTCTGTAACAAAGCGTACCATTTTGACATCGACGAGTTAAAGGAAATGAGAAAATGAGAGATGGATTTGTAAAAGTTGCCGCCGTCACACCGAAGATCCGTGTGGCGGACACAAAATACAACGCCGGCGTGATCGTGGAAGGAATCCGGGAAGCGGCGGTGGCAGGCGCGAAGGTGATCGTGCTGCCGGAGCTTGTCATCACGGGATATACCTGCAGTGATCTGTTTTTGCAGGAATATCTTTTAGAGCAGGCGAAGCGGGCGCTCGGAACGATCGCGGAGGAGACAGCAGAGGTGGACGCCATCCTTTTTGTCGGTCTACCGCTTGCGTACAACGGAAAACTTTATAATGTGGCAGCGGTGCTCTGCCGCGGGGAAGTGCTCGGGTTTGTGCCCAAAACCTATCTTCCGAACTACAATGAATTTTACGAGGCAAGACATTTTGCCAGAGGAATGGCAGATCCGGTCGAGGTCGATTTCGAGGGAGAGTGCGTGCCGATGGGGACGAGGCTTTTATTTGTGTGTACGTCTCTGCCAGAATTAAAGATCGGCGCGGAGCTTTGCGAGGATTTGTGGACGCCGGAGCCGCCGAGTATCCGTCATGCCAGAAATGGTGCGACGCTGCTTGTGAATCTGTCTGCATCAGATGAGACCACCGGAAAGGACATCTACCGGCGGGAGCTGGTAAACGGACAGTCGGCGAGACTTCTGTGCGGCTATATCTATGCGAGTGCGGGAGACGGGGAGTCCACGCAGGACGTCGTCTACTCCGGACACAATGTGATTGCCGAGAACGGTCATATTCTAAAGGAATCGGAGCGGTTCGGAAGCGGTGTGATCTGCACGGAGATCGATGTCAAGCGCATCGAGGCGGAGCGCCGCCGGATGACGACGTTTGAGATGGCGGAGGACGGCTATGTGGAGGTGCGTTTTTCTCTTGAAACGGAGGAGACGGCTCTGACCCGCTTCATCGACCCGATGCCGTTTGTGCCGGGAAATGAGGCGGACCGTATCAGACGCTGTGATGAGATCCTTGCTATTCAGGCAGCGGGATTAAAAAAGCGTCTGGAGCATACGCACTGTAAGACGGCGGTTGTGGGCATTTCGGGCGGTCTGGATTCCACACTGGCGCTGCTTGTCACCGTGCGCGCGTTCGATCTGCTCGGCATGCCGCACGACCGGATCAAGGCAGTCACGATGCCGGGCTTCGGGACGACGGACCGGACCTATGACAACGCGGTGTCCCTGATCCGGTGCCTCGGCGCGGATTTTACGGAAGTCGACATCAAGGAAGCGGTGAATGTGCATTTCCGTGATATCGGGCAGGATCCGGCCGTTCATGATGTGACCTATGAGAACGGCCAGGCAAGAGAGCGGACGCAGATTCTGATGGACATTGCCAACAAAGAGGGCGGCATGGTCATCGGAACCGGCGATCTCTCGGAGCTTGCACTCGGCTGGGCGACATATAACGGCGACCATATGTCCATGTATGCGGTCAATGCCTCCGTTCCGAAGACGCTGGTGCGCCACCTGGTGCGCTACTACGCGGATACCTGCGGGGATGAGAAGCTTGGCGCGGTATTGACGGATGTGCTGGACACGCCGGTATCTCCGGAGCTTCTGCCGCCGGAGGACGGAAAGATCTCGCAGAAGACGGAAGATCTTGTGGGACCGTACGAGCTTCATGATTTTTACCTGTACCACATGCTGCGTCTTGGATTTGCACCGAAAAAGGTGTACCGTCTCGCAAAAGTGGCGTTTGACGGCGTCTACGACGATGAGACGATCTTAAAATGGCTGAAAACCTTTTACCGGCGCTTTTTTGCACAGCAATTCAAGCGTTCCTGTCTGCCGGACGGACCGAAAGTCGGTAGTGTGGCGGTCTCTCCGCGCGGGGATCTGCGGATGCCGTCGGACGCGTGTGCGGCTGTCTGGCTGCAGCAGTTGGAGGAGATCGGATGATCATGCAGTATCGCAAGGATAAAAACGGAAATGAGATTTCGGTGCTCGGCTACGGGTGTATGCGTTTTACCAAGGAGGGCGGGCATGCCGATATCGATAAGGCGGAAAAGGAGGTCATGGCGGCGATAGATGCCGGTGTGAACTATCTCGATACCGCATATGTCTATGCCGGAAATGAGGCGGCGGTCGGGGAGATCCTCGCGCGCAATCATTGCAGGGAACGCATCTACCTGGCGACCAAGCTGCCGCACTACCTGATCAAGTCGGTGGAGGGCGCCCAGAAGATGTTCGAGGAGGAGCTGCGCCGCTTACAGACAGATTATATTGATTACTATCTGATGCATATGCTGACGGATCTTCCAACCTGGGAAAAGTTAAAAAAGCTCGGCATGGAGGACTGGATCCGGGAGAAAAAGGCAGATCCGCAACATCGGATTTTCTTATCACGGCAGATCAGATATGTTCATGCAGCTGATCGACGCCTATGACTGGGATTTCTGCCAGATCCAGTATAATTATATGGACGAACATTCACAGGCGGGCGTGGAAGGACTGCGCTACGCGCACGCGAAGGGGATTCCGGTGATTATCATGGAACCGCTGCGCGGCGGCAGGCTGGTCAATCTGCTGCCGGAGTCGGCGAAGGAACTGTTCGCACAGGATGAGGAGCACCGCACCCCGGCACAGCTGGCGCTCAAGTGGCTTTATGACCAGCCGGAAGTGACCTGCGTGCTCTCCGGCATGAATTCCATGGAGATGGTGGAACAGAATGTGCGCACAGCTTCGGAATACGGCGTCGGGTGCATGACGGAGTCGGACCGCGCGCTGGTGGAAGCGGTGCGGCAGGAGATCACAAAGCACGTCAAGGTGGGATGCACTGGCTGCGGTTACTGCATGCCGTGCCCGCGCGGCGTGGATATCCCCGGAACATTCCGCTGCTACAATGCGATGTACTCCGAAGGAAAAAAGTCCGGCCGCAGGGATTATCTGCAGTGTACGGCGTTCCGCAAGAATCCGGCGAGTGCGTCGCAGTGTGTGGGCTGCGGCAAATGTGAGCAGCACTGTCCGCAGCATATCGAGATCCGCAGGGAGTTAAAAGCGGCGGCGGGAGAACTTGAGACGGTGAAGTACAAGTTTATGAAGACGGCAATCGGCGTGCTGAAGCTCTGGTAAAAAGGTATGACAGGAATAAATTCTATCTGGTAAATCGGAAAAGTGTGTGTTATACTACAGTGCAGATACAAATGAGAGGAGGACTTTGTTATGAAAATGAAGTTTGGTATTAAGGAAGTTGTTGCAACCGGTATTGGCACCGCGCTGTTCGTTGCGCTGACAGAGGTACAGATCCCTCTGGGATTTATCCCGAACACCGCATTACAGCCGAGAGCGGCATTGCTCGCATTCCTTGCAGCCGTATTCGGTCCGGTAGTCGGCGGTATTGTCGGTCTTCTGGGACATGCAATCGGTGATGCACTGTTTTATGGAAGCGTATGGTGGAGCTGGGTATTCCCAGATGCGGTATTCGGTATTCTGGTCGGACTTTTCGCTGCAAAATATGCGATCAAGGACGGCGGATTCGAGAAGAAACAGATCGTGCTGTTCAACGTTGTGCAGGTTGTTGCCAACCTCGCTGCATGGGTGATCGTTGCGCCGGTACTTGACATTGTGATCTACGCAGAGCCTGCCAACAAGGTATTTGCACAGGGTGCATGGGCATGCCTTGGAAACGTGATTATTATTGGTATTCTTGGTACTTTGATCGCAGCAGGATACTCCAAGATCGGAGCAAAATCGTCCAGTCTCTCCAAGGAGGACTAGGCGGATTCCGGCAGCAGCAGAAAGACAGAAGCAGACAGAGTGCGCGGAGACGGGGTGCAAAATGTGACCGGTTCCGCGCACTTTTTCTTCCATTTGGAATTATTATCAAGTATAATAGTCGGGAAGCACCACAAGAGAGGAAGACGAGGATTTCGGAATGGAACCGATCATAGAATTTCAGAATTTTTCTTTTAAATATCGTTCCCAGAAGGAACCGACGCTAAAGGACATTAATCTCGCCATTTATCCGGGGGAGAAGGTTTTGATTGTCGGACCGTCCGGTTCCGGAAAGTCGACACTGGCGCACTGCATCAACGGGCTTGTGCCGTTTTCCTATGCCGGAGACATCACGGGGACTTACCGCATTAAGGGCGAGGATCCCGCAAAGCTTGGTATTTTTGGACTGTCGAAGTCTGTGGGTACGGTTTTGCAGGACACGGACGGTCAGTTCATCGGGCTTACGGTGGCGGAGGATATCGCATTTGCGCTGGAGAATGACAGAGTGGAATATCACGAGATGCGCGGGCGCGTGGACAAAGCGGCGGACGCTGTGGATGTAAAAGACC
>ERZ1504705.922-NODE-922-length-7005-cov-2.911511_pt1 | contig 7005 bp, 5 predicted proteins | sample MGYA00572392_ERZ1504705 | MGnify/ENA primary metagenome ERZ1504705 (study PRJEB39906, sample SAMEA3182116) | gut metagenome | biome: human; feature: gut; material: Stool; isolation source: human stools | place: Canada | collected 2014-02-25 ...
ATCGAATCTCAAGCCTGGCTCTCAACTCTCCTCGTACATCTTCTCAATCAGGTCTTTATAATTTTCAGAAACGACTGAACGTTTCAGTTTCAATGTATTGGTAAGCTCTCCACGCTCCATACTAAATGGTTCGGGAAGCAAGGTGAAACGTTTGATTTGCTCATAATGCGCAAACTGTTGTTGCAAGGTTTCTATCCGCGCACGGAACAGCCCTACAATCTTTGGATGTTGCAACAATTCACTCATATCCTTATACTCAATACCTTTTTCCTTCGCATACTCTTTCACATATCCATATACGGGAACAATCAAAGCAGAAACGAACTTACGCTGATCGGCAATAATAGCAATCTGGTCAATATAACGGTCGATAACCAACTTTGTTTCCAAAGCCTGCGGAGCGATATATTTTCCATTCGAAGTTTTGAATAGGTCTTTAATACGCTCTGTCAGGAACAACTGCCCATTCTTAAAATAGCCTGCATCGCCCGTATGAAACCATCCGTCCAAATCAATAGCAGCAGCCGTAGCTTCCGCTTTCTTATAATATCCTTTTGTAATGGTTTTACCTCGAAGAAGAATTTCATTATCCTCACCGATCTTCACTTCAACTCCCGGCAATACAACACCTACCGAACCGATATCATATCCCACCGGCAATGTGCAAGACACAGTAGCCGTAGACTCTGTCAGTCCATAACCGACAACCATATTAATGCCTACCGAATGGACAAATTCATTGATTTCATCGGGTACGGCAGCACCGGCAGTCGGAAAGAAATTCCCGTTTTCAATACCGATGGTCTTCTTCAGTAAAGAATAAATTGTCTTTTCGTAGAACTTATATTTCAATTGGTTCATCACAGGAGGCGTCTTTCCTTTCCGCAGATAATCAAGATTGTGAATCTTACCAACCCGGATAGCATCCAACATCAATGCTTTCTTCATTCCTGTGGTCTCATTGATCTTCTCTTGTACTCCGGCATACACTTTTTCCCAGAAACGAGGAACGCTGCACATCAATGTCGGACGAATTTCCTTAATGGTTGTCTGTATATCCGCCGGACGGAGATTGATACAGATCTGTACCCCTTTATGGATACAGAGATAGCACCAAGCCTTTTCAAATACATGCGTCAATGGAAGGAAGTTCATAGAAACATCCTTATCCGACATCGTAGTCAGGCGGTCGTCATGAGTGCGAAACTGTTCCAAATAACAAGAATGATGAAGCATGACTCCCTTCGGTTCACCTGTCGTTCCGGACGTATAAAGAATATTAGCCAAATCGTCATAAGAAGCACGTCCCGTACGCTCTTCCACCACATCATTGTGCGGAAGTCCTTCTCCCATCGCCATAAACTCATCAAAATAGATGGACGACACATCACGGGGGTCTTTTACGACCGAACGGTCAAAGATAATCAGTTGTTGCAGTGAGGTGCAAAAGCCAAAGATACTGAATGCAGCGTCGTATTGAAATTGCTCACCTACAAAAAGATAGCGTATTTGTGCGTCGTTGATAATGTATTGTGCTTGTGCCGGTGAACTGGTCGCATAAAATGGAATGGTCACAGCACGATTGGCGAATGCACCAAAATCTACATAAAACCATTCAGGCTTGTTTTGCGAAAAGATACCGATATTCTCTTGTTCTCCCACTCCCAACGCAACGAGCGCATTGGCAGCCTGCCTCACAGTTCCGGAGAATTGATTCCAGGTGATCGGAATCCATTGAGCTGTCTCATAGTCACGGTACCTTAAGGCTACCTTGTCGCCATACTTTTCAGCCTGACGATGGACTAAGACAGATAAATGATGATAAGTCATACTCTTTGTATTAGTAAATATGGTACAAAGGTATTAGTTTTATTTGAAACAATTGCGCAAAACGACTATCTTTGTGCAAATATTAAGTAATAGACAAAATATTTGCAGTATGAAATATGATATTCCGACTATGGCAGCAGAGGCTACAAGCCTTCTTAAATCGTTAATCAGTATCCCTTCTCTTAGCCGGGAAGAGACTCAAGCCGCAGACTTCCTGCAAAATTATATTGAAATGGAAGGTATGCAGACCGGGCGCAAGGGTAATAATGTGTGGTGCTTTAGCCCCATGTTTGACCTGAAGAAGCCGACTATACTGCTCAATTCCCACATAGATACCGTCAAACCTGTCAACGGCTGGCGGAAAGACCCGTTTACGCCACGTGAAGAGAACGGAAAATTGTATGGACTGGGAAGCAACGATGCAGGCGCAAGTGTTGTATCTCTATTACAGGTGTTTCTGCAACTATGTCGTACTTCACAGAGATATAATTTGATTTATCTTGCTTCCTGTGAAGAAGAAGTATCGGGCAAAGACGGAATTGAAAGTGTATTACCTGGACTCCCCCCCATTTCATTCGCCATCGTAGGCGAACCGACGGAGATGCAACCTGCCATTGCCGAAAAAGGGCTTATGGTATTGGACGTTACCGCCACAGGCAAGGCAGGACACGCCGCACGCAACGAAGGAGACAATGCCATTTATAAGGTCTTGAATGATATTGCCTGGTTCCGCGACTATCGCTTTGATAAAGAATCGCAGTTACTAGGACCGGTAAAAATGAGTGTAACTGTAATTAATGCAGGTACTCAACACAACGTAGTTCCCGATAAGTGCACTTTCGTTGTTGATATCCGTAGCAACGAGCTTTACTCGAATGAAGATTTATTTGCTGAAATCAAGAAACATATCTCTTGCGAAGCCAAAGCCCGCTCGTTCCGTCTCAACTCCTCACGGATCGACGAGAAACATCCGTTTGTCCAAAAAGCAATAAAAATGGGACGTATTCCTTTCGGTTCCCCTACTCTATCCGACCAGGCATTAATGTCTTTTCCATCGGTAAAAATAGGACCGGGACGTTCTTCACGTTCACATACGGCAGAAGAATATATTATGCTGAAAGAGATAGAAGAAGCTATCGGACTATATCTGGAATTATTAGACGGACTTCTGCTTTAATACAGAAGTCCGCTCGTTATACTCTTAGTATCTTCAACTATCACTTTATCGATTGAGCCAAGGCTCCGGATTCAGTTTCTCCTTTTCACGACGCAGTTGGAAATGCAACACCGTCCGTCCATTATCCGTTCCATCCGAAAAGACCTCTCCGATGTGCTGTTTAGTTTTCACTGTATCACCGGACTTCACAGAAGCGGAAGACAGATTACAATAAACAGAAATATAATTCCCATGCCGGATAAGAACATTAAATAATCCGTTCAGTTGGAATACGGCTGCCACTTTTCCGTCAAAGATGGCACGTGCCTGAGCACCCGGCTTTCCTTGTATATCTATTCCTTTATTATCAAGTTTCACATTGCGTAGTCCCTCTACCGCATATTGCCCATAATGGCTGGTGATGATATAAGCACCGGATATGGGCATAGGAAGCTTTCCACGATTGGCGGCAAAATTGCCGGATAGCTCCCGATCCGCCTTACTCATTGTATACACCTCCAAAGGCTTCGACTTCGTTTTCGCTCCGGTTCCAGCCGATTGTCCTTCCTTGCCTTGCGCCTTCCTGCGAGCCGCCTCCTCACGACGAGCTTCCTCCTGTGCACGCTTACGGGCACGTTCAATCTCTTCCGCAATCAGCTTGTCAATACGGGCATTCAGTTGATTAGCCTCTCTCCGTTTCTTATTAATCTCATTCTGCAATCCTCTTTGTTTCTTTTGCAGATTGGCAACCAAAATCCTTTTTTCTTTCTCCTGTGCTTCCAACTTCACTTTTTCACCTTCACGTTCTTTCAGCAAATTCTCTTTGGCAGCCTTTACCTGCTGCCGTTCCGCCTTCTTTTTACGTATCTGTTCCTGTTTTTTCAGGATTTCTTCTCCTTGCAAACGCTGATAGGTAGCATATTCGCGAACATAACGCATACGGCGATAAGTTTGCCCCAAGTTCTTGGCAGAAAAAATAAACATCAGTTTTTCCTCTATCGATTTATTCTTATACAGGTATTGGACAGAAGCTTCATATTTCTTTTTCTTATCTTTCAAATCTTTTTCCAAGCTCCTCAATTGCCGTTGAAGAGAAGCCAGCTCACGCTCGATAGCCTCTACATCATTGTTAATAGCCATGATATAACGTTTCCTCTTTTCAATCTGCCCGGTCAATGCCGCCAGACTATTCAACTGACTACCTACATCTTTCTTTGTATTCTTCAATATCGTTTCCGACTCGGCAATCTGTTTTTGCAGCGCACCACGTTTGCTCTCCAACTCACGAATCAGTTTGTTCGATTGAGCGAAAAGCGGAACTGCCAGCCAAAGGCAACCGATAAGAATAACAAAAAAACGTTTCATCATAACAAAGCTACCAACATTTTTATTAATTCTTCCAAAGGAACCTGCCTGTACTTAGAACTCAACTCAGTCGGAGTCATTGAAAACTCTTTCGTAGAGAACTCATAAAGTTGCACCTTTGCTTTTTCCAACGAAGAAATTCCTATATCCTTTCCTGTCAGTTCTGTCTTTCCACCGGGTAAAGACGCATCTGTCAGTATCTTCTCCAAACGAGAGAACTCCGCATTCTTGGGTAATATATCCTTCAGTTCTTCTTTACTTGCACGAGCAAATCTTCTGTTCATCCTGTCCACTAACAATACCTCCTCAGGAGTCACTTCGATACGTGCTACCTCTGTACGCAGAATAGGCATCAGTAAAGAGATTTGCACCCGCTCATGAGTTTTCATCCTCATGGTTCCTCCTACCGACAGGCTTCCTCCTTTTTTATCGGGAATAGTCAGTTGGAGCTTGGAAGCCAGATAACTGGATACAGGTGCCTTTGTCTCCGAAGTCACCAGGCGCTTCGAACTCTTACAACCAGCCAACACAACCACAACCAACAATAGATAAACTATTCTTTTCATTCTGCTATAAATTTCTTCTTTTCTATTTTCTGCTTCAATGTTTTCGACTCACTACCCATCTCCAATGCCTTCTTCCAATATCCCAGTGCGCCTTCCACATCACCCGTCATAAAATAAATATCCCCGCAATGCTCCACTATCACATCACTTTTCCCTCCATCACTCTTCATTGCATTATCAATATAAATACGAGCCTCAGCATAGTTGCCTTTCTCAAAAAGAATCCAGGCATACGTATCGAGATAAGTCGAATTATTAGGTTCTGCCTTTACAGTCTTGTAACTCATTTCTTCCGCTTTATCCAAATCACGCCGTTCCACAGACAGATAATAGGCATAATTATTCAACGCACCGATGTTGGAAGGGTTATACACCAAAGCTGAATCGTAGGCAGCATAAGCTTCCTTCATTTGCTTTTTGGTATGATAGATATCCCCCATAATTGAATAGAAATCCGAAATGACCTCTTTTCGGGTATCGGGTGTAATATGCTCTAATGCCCTACTACAAATACTCAACACACTGTCTGTCTGCTCTGCCTGATGATAGGCAATAGCCAGATAATAATAAAGTTCCAACGCATCCGGAGTAGCTTCAATGCCCGGCTCGCAGACTTTTATAATCTGCTTGTAGTCTTCCTTTTTCACGGCAGCGCTGACCAACATCAAGCGGGCAGCCTTATTCGTGGGATCTAAATCAACCACCTGTTCCAATACAGGCACTGCTTCCGGTTCCATATTCTTCGACAATAGATATTGTGCATAAAGCATGGGAATCTGCGGATCATCCTGGTCCAGTTTCATAATCCGATCAAACAGGGCTATCACTTGGGTACTGTCTTTAGCGGCCGATTGCTCATTCTCCACAATAATCTGACGCATCACATTAATTTTAGTATCAGGCGCCACTTTCTTATTCAGCAATAATGTGTCCAATTGTTGCTGATACAATTCTTTCTGTCCAGTCTGATCATAATAGGAAGCCATCGAGAAAAGCGCCATCGGATTATCCGGTTCCACAGCCAATACCTTTTGGTACGCTTCGTATGCTTCCTGCTTCTTTCCGTTTTGCAGATATACATCCCCCAGTATCACTTGATAGCGCATATCCATCGGATATTCCTGCACCAGACTTTCTATCTCCCTGAATGCTTTTTTATCATCTTTCATCTGAAGATAAATACGGAATTTCTCCATAGACAACTGTTCGTTCTTTCCCAAACGTTTCTCCAAACGGTTCAATGTGGAAATCACATCATTATATTTCTCCTGACGGCTGTAAATATCAAGTAAATTGAACAAAGGGTCTTGCTTCACCGGAAAACGAGTAACCATTGTTTCAAGCAAAGTCACAGCCTTATCCAGTTCATTCTGCTGCTGATACAGGCTGACTAATCCCTGACTATACCAATAATTGTCCGGAGCATAAGCTACCGCTTTCTCTAAAGCAGCCTGTCCCTGAGGTACCTGACGGAGAAACATATAATATTGAGAAATTTCATAAAGGGCGGACGAAGCGTTCGGGTTGATTTCCAAACAATGTTGTAACAGGCCAAAAGCCGTAGCATATTCTTTCTTTTCCTTCATTCGTATAGCTTCAAGAAAGAAATAGTCATATTTACGTTGCTGCTCTTCCGTCAGTTGCAGTACAACAGTTTTCTCCTCCTTCCTCACCTTTTTCTTTTTACCTTGCACAGTCGTGCAAAGAGGAAACAGTAAGGCATTTATCAGCAAGAATAGTATTATCTTTTTCATTTTTTCCCTGTATGACCGAAGCCTCCGGCTCCACGTTCTGTTTCATCAAGCACTTCCACTTCCTGCCACACGGCTTGTTCGTGCTTGGCTATCACCATTTGGGCGATACGTTCTCCATCTTCAATCACAAACGCTTCGGACGATAAATTGACTAAAACAATGCAAATCTCCCCCCGATAATCCGCATCAATCGTTCCGGGAGAATTGAGAACAGAGATTCCTTTCTTGATAGCCAGCCCGCTACGAGGACGTATTTGCGCTTCGAATCCTTTCGGAAGAGCTATATATAATCCGGTAGGTACCAGACAACGCTGCAACGGTTCCAATATAATAG
>ERZ1504705.945-NODE-945-length-6884-cov-2.262850_pt1 | contig 6884 bp, 7 predicted proteins | sample MGYA00572392_ERZ1504705 | MGnify/ENA primary metagenome ERZ1504705 (study PRJEB39906, sample SAMEA3182116) | gut metagenome | biome: human; feature: gut; material: Stool; isolation source: human stools | place: Canada | collected 2014-02-25 ...
ACAGATACCAGTACGGTGATATAGATACAGAATTTTTTACCGCGCTCAAAGAGTTTGTAGCATCCGGGGATTATCAGACATCTAGTGAGATGATAGACCAGTATCTTAACAGTCAGTAACATCAGCAATGATGACAACAAAATATAAATCATAAACTAAAAGAAAAGAGGAAAAGAAGAATGAGAGCAGCAATAATCATGGGATCAACAAGTGATCTTCCAAAGGTAGAACCAGCAGTAGCAATACTCAAAGATTATGGTGTTGAGGTGGATGTCAGATGTCTGTCAGCCCACAGGGCACATGCAGGCCTTTCGGAGTTCATAGAGGAGGCAAATAACAATGGTACAGAGGTTATCATTGCGGCAGCGGGAATGGCAGCAGCACTTCCCGGAGTGGTTGCTTCACAGACAGTGCTTCCTGTAATCGGTGTACCTCTCTCAGGGGCAACATTAGACGGAATGGATGCGCTTCTGTCAATAGTGCAGATGCCATCTGGAATCCCTGTTGCAACAGTAGCAATAAACGGAAGCAAGAATGCGGCATATCTTGCACTTCAGATCATTGGAGTAAACAATGAGTCTGTAAAGCTCAGACTTATGCAGGAGCGCAAGGATATGGAGAAGGCAGCAATGAAGGCAAATGAAGAGGTAATAGAGAAGTTTAAGTAAGATTTTGTTTCTTTACTTTTAAAAAAGGTAATGTTAGTATGTGGAATGGATGGTATTCGAAAGAAACTATACCTGAACTTTATTCTGCCAGACAGAGGAATACATATACTTTACAGATACTGAAGAGATGTATATAAGCAGGTGATTGTATGAGGATTGGATTTATTGGAGCTGGGAAAGTAGGATTCACATTTGGCAAATATATAACCACAAAGATGGTTGTTTCAAAGCCTGAACATATTCAGCTTGAGGTTAGTGGTTATTATAGTGCCCACAGTGAGAGCGCAGCGGACGCAGCAGAATTTACCGAGACCGTTATGTACAATAGCTTGGAAGAACTTTGCAGTAACAGTGAAGTTATCTTTCTTACTGTTCCAGATGGACAGATAGGAGAAGTCTGGAGGAGACTAAAAGATCTTGACATACGTGGCAAGATCATTTGTCATGCCAGCGGGGCTATGACATCAGATATTTTCTCAGGTATAACGGAGGCGGGAGCCTTTGGTTATTCGATTCATCCTATGTATGCAATAAGTTCAAAGTACGAATCCTATAAAGAAGTGGACAATTCATTTTTCACCGTTGAGGGAGATGACAGATATGCGGACCGTATATGCTCAGTGATAGAGACCCTCGGAAACAGATGTGTGAAGATATCAGGAAAGGATAAGGTGAAATATCACAGTGCGGCCGTATTTGCCAGCAATCTTGTGACGGGGCTTCTCGCCACATCACAGGAGCTTCTGAGACAGTGCGGATTTTCTGAGGAGGAAGCACAGATGGCGATCATGCCATTGTTTCTCGGAAATGCGGAAAATGTTGCAGCAAAGGGACCGGCAGACAGTCTGACCGGGCCGGTAGAGCGGTGCGACATTGGAACTGTGAAAAAGCACATGGCGGTACTTTCCGGCGATGAACTGCAGGCTTACACTGCGGTTTCTAGATGCCTTGTACCGGTTGCACAGAAAAAACATCCGGACAGAGATTATGAGGATTTGATACAGATTTTGGACGGAATAGGAGAATTAAAGTTATGAAGAACACAACGACGACACTTATGCAGATGAAAGGTACAGACAAGAAGATATCCATGATCACTGCATATGATTACACCACAGCAAAGCTACTGGATGAATGCGGTGTCAACACGATACTGGTGGGAGATTCATTAGGCAACACGATCCTCGGATATGAGGATACGATATCAGTCACAGTTGATGATATGATCCACCATAGTGCGGCGGTTGCAAGGGGAGCAAAGAATGCTCTGGTTGTAACAGACATGCCATTTATGTCTTATCAGGCAAGTGTCTATGACGCTGTTGTAAATGCTGGAAGGATCATGAAGGAAGGTCGTGCCGGAGCGGTAAAACTTGAGGGCGGTCAGGATATGTGTCCTCAGATAAGTGCTATAGTGAAGGCGAGCATACCAGTATGTGCACATTTGGGACTCACGCCACAGTCCATCAATGCATTTGGCGGATTCAAGGTTCAGGGTAAGACTGAGGCTGCGGCAAAGAAACTCATAGAGGACGCAAAAGCTGTCGAGGCAGCGGGCGCATATATGCTTGTGCTTGAGTGCGTTCCAGAGAAGCTTGCAAAGATCGTAACAGAGAGCATAAGTATTCCTACTATAGGAATAGGCGCAGGAAGATACTGCGATGGACAGGTCCTCGTAAATCAGGATATGTTTGGTATGTTCTCAGACTTCGTTCCAAAGTTTGTAAAGCAGTTTGCAAATGTGGGCGATGCCATGAGAGGAGCTGTAAAGGCATACATCGATGAGATAAATGCCGGAACATTCCCAGGACCGGAGCACACATACAAGATAGACGATGAAGTTATAGAGAAGTTATACTAAAGAACAGGAGAAAGTGTCATGATTATTTTGAAGAAGATAGATGAAGTTAGAGCACAGGTAAAGGAATGGAAGAAGCAGGGACTCACAGTTGGTCTTGTACCTACAATGGGATATCTCCACGAGGGACATCAGAGCCTTATCAAAAAGTCTGTTGAGCAGAATGACAGAACGGTTGTGAGCGTATTTGTAAATCCTATTCAGTTTGGACCAAATGAGGACCTTGAGAGTTACCCAAGAGATCTTGAGGCTGATGCAAAGCTCTGTGAGGCTACAGGTGCAGATATAATCTTCAATCCTGAACCTGAGGAGATGTATGCTGATGGATTTGTTTCATTCATAAATATGACAGGTCTTCCAAATGCGCTCTGTGGTCTTACAAGACCTATACATTTCAAGGGTGTGTGCACAGTTGTAGGTAAGCTTTTCAACATAGTGACACCAGACAGAGCATATTTTGGACAGAAGGATGCACAGCAGCTCGCCATCATCATGAGAATGGTGAAGGATCTTGCGAAGAGCTCAAGGAATATATATCTGACAGCCGAAGAGAGAAAGGCTGCAGTTGTTCTCAGTAAGGCAGTAAAGCTTGGACAGCAGATGATCGCTGACGGTGAGCGCGAAGCTGCAAAGATAGTTGGAGCTATGAAGGAGCTTATATCAGCAGAGCCGCTTGCCACAATAGACTATGTAGAGATGGTAAACATGGATACCATGCAGTCCATCGAGAAGGCAGAGGGACATGTACTCTGTGCCATGGCAGTGAAGTTTGGCAAGGCGAGACTTATAGATAACTTTATAGAGGAGTTATAAAATGTTAAAAGGAAAGACGGTCGTTCTCGGAGTTACGGGAAGTATTGCGGCATATAAGATAGCAAATCTTGCCAGTATGTTGGTGAAAAAACATGCGGACGTTCATGTCATAATGACAGAAAATGCCACCAATTTTATCAACCCTATTACATTTGAGACACTTACTGGAAACAAGTGTCTTGTGGATACGTTTGACAGGAATTTTCAGTTCAATGTTGAACATGTGGCGCTCGCAAAGCGTGCGGATGTATTCATGGTAGCTCCTGCATCGGCGAATATCATAGGCAAGATAGCCGGCGGAATAGCTGACGACATGCTCAGCACGACCATCATGCCAGCAAAGTGTCCGAAGATAATAGCACCGGCCATGAATACCGGAATGATAGAGAATCCAATAGTGCAGGACAATATCAAAAAGCTTGCATCATATGGATATGAGATAGTTGAATCCGCTTGTGGATATCTTGCATGTGGCGACACCGGAAAGGGGAAACTCCCCGATCCGGAGGTGCTGCAGGATTATATACTGAAGGCAATTGCAAAGGAAAAGGATATGGCAGGCGTGAAACTGTTGGTTACGGCGGGCCCTACCAGGGAGGCGATTGATCCTGTGAGATATATTACCAACCATTCAACGGGCAAGATGGGATACGCCATAGCAAGGCAGGCGATGCTGAGGGGGGCGGATGTCACTCTTGTCACAGGCAAAGTGGAGATAGAGCCCCCAAGGTTTGTAAATGTGGTCGACATAACATCAGCTCAGGATATGTATGAGGCGGTCATGTCAAGAAGCAGGGAGCAGGATGTTATCATTAAGGCTGCCGCTGTGGCTGACTATAGACCAGCGGAGGTTGCCGAGCATAAGATAAAGAAAAAGGATGGTGACATGAGTATACCTCTTTGCAGAACAAAGGATATACTCCTGGCACTTGGAACCCAGAGAATGGAAGAGGGGATAAAGGATCAGATCATATGCGGTTTTTCGATGGAGACGAGGGATCTTATTGAGAATTCCAGAAAAAAGATCGATTCTAAACATATAGATTTGATAGCGGCAAATAATTTAAAGGTCGCGGGAGCGGGATTTGGTGTGGACACCAACGTTCTCACTCTTATAACAAATGACGAGATCAGGGAACTGCCAATGATGTCAAAGGAAGAGTGTGCAGACATGCTTCTTGACAGGATAATGGAGATGCGTGCTGCTGATTAAGTCGTAGTAGGAGTGTTATCTTGAAGCAAATAGATAGAAAAAAGTTCCGGGCGATATGTCTGGTGCTGTTTGTGCTTTATATAATCTGTATCGTTTATTTCCTTATTTTCAGTGATATGTTTGGAAGAAGCGGTTATGATGAAAGACGTTATAATCTTCATCCGTTTCAGGAGATAGAGAGATTTATAATATACAGGGACCAGATGTCCGGTTGGAGTGTATTTCTGAACCTGTACGGCAATATCATTGCATTTGTTCCATTTGGCATGTTGCTCAGATGGGCGAGAAATAAGAACACAACGTTTTGGCAAGCTTTGCTGTACTCCCTTATGTTTACGCTTGCCATAGAGATATCACAGTACATAACGAAGCTTGGGGTATTCGATATCGATGACATCATCATGAATACGTTGGGTGGAATCGTAGGATACTGTATATATTATGTCACAGCAAAGCTGCTTAGGAGATATCATGCAAAGAAGTAAAGAATTCAGAGTTTCGGCGCCGGGAATGCCGACGGACACGATAATAGGATACTTTCTTGGAGGTTTTGGCGGGCTGTTTATCATCATATCAATAATAAAGTCCATCCTTACACAGGGAAAAGTCCAAAGGGTGTACGGAGTTTTGATGGTGAGCGCTCTGATAATGGCGTTTACAGGGATTGTTTTCTCTGTTATAGGATACAGAGCTGACAATGGTGGAATAACCGGCAAGAAGATGGCTATCATAATGAATGGAGTAGTGTTTGGACTGTCGATTATATTTTTATTGATGGGTTTGTAATAATACGCTGGAAAAGAGAGGACGCGAGATGAATTATTATGACAACTTTATAGAAGAATTTGATGATATAGAAGAACGCTATGAACTAGTACTCAGCAGGATAAGACAGATAACTCATGAATCAGTTGTGAAGCAGCCATATGGTGGTTACTTTACCCATGTTGCAGCGTTCATAACCCGCATAGGGGATGTTCTTGAACTGGTGAGGAAGGATGCCCTTTCAGACAGGAGTCTGTCTCAGCTTGAGGCGATGAACCATGGCCTTTACAGTGATATTCTAGGAGATAATTATAATAAGAGTTACGCCAATTACAGGTATATCACCGATGAGTTCATGAAGGATTATTCAAGAGAGAAAAACGAAATAAAGAAAATAGCCCAGCTACTTGGATTTGTATATAACGAGATAAGAGGCATGACTGTGTATGCATTTGAGGGCAGAATAGTTGACATAACACTTCTTGCGGAGTTATTTGTCCAGATATATTTTATGTTCCAGGATAATTTTACGGTAAAAGAACTAGAGGATGTTATATATTACTTTGAAAATGACTATGCTGAGTTTTTTATGTCATACAGAATAAGAGAGCAGCTCAGTCCTGATCTCACATTTGCGACTGATATAGTTATGAACAGTGATCTTGAGGATGTATCATACCTCTATAAATACGGAGAATACATCAGTAAAAACGAGATCGATACTGCAATATATCTCAGCACCTTTACGGAGGAAGAAATAGAGTCAATGGCGAGAACATACACTGAAGGCTACAGACTCGGATTTGAGGCTGCCAAGATAGATCTGTCAGCGAAGAAAACTGTCAATATAAGATACTTCCTCGGCCAGGAGAGAATGGTAAAAGCTGCCATAGAACAGTTCCGTGCCATGGGACTTGAACCGATATGCTACAGGTATGCGGTTTCGCGTATAAACAGAAGACTTATCAGTCGGGTTGGATATTCATCAACGGTTCCGAATAAACAGCTTGAATATGATCATAGGATGGATGAAGCGCTGTTTCTTGACAAGAAACTTATGGAGAGAAAGCTTGAGGTGCTCAGACAGGCATACAGGAATCTTGCACATGAGGCGTCGGTTTATGCAGGTCCTGCGGTCATTGAGGTGTTTGGTGAGAATCCATTTGAACCGGTATCATGTGATGCAAATCCTGTGCTTGATAAAAAACAACAGGAGATTCAGGTTGAGTACCGAACAGAAAGTGCTCAGATAGTAAATGAGTATATTGAGCAAGATAAGTGCAGTTTTACAATAATTGCATATCCTATACCAGAGATTGGCGACAGATATCGTGAGATATTTAGAGATACAGTTAGAATAAATACCCTTGACAATGAGCTATTTAGGCATATACACCAAAATATCATAGATGAGCTGGACAAGGCAGATCGTGTGAGAGTTGTGGGTAAAGGCAGTAATGAGACAGACATGCTGGTCATGCTTCACGAGCTGGATGATCCTGCAAAGGAGACAAACTTTGAAAACTGTGTTGCAGACGTAAATATTCCGGTCGGCGAGGTGTTTACT
>ERZ1504705.948-NODE-948-length-6869-cov-2.764309_pt1 | contig 6869 bp, 7 predicted proteins | sample MGYA00572392_ERZ1504705 | MGnify/ENA primary metagenome ERZ1504705 (study PRJEB39906, sample SAMEA3182116) | gut metagenome | biome: human; feature: gut; material: Stool; isolation source: human stools | place: Canada | collected 2014-02-25 ...
TCTCTATTCGTCGGCAGCGTCAGATGTGTATAAGAGACAGGCACCGCCCCAGACAGACCGCTACACAGCTCATCAGCCCGTAATAATTCGGGGTCTCCGGATATGCCTTGATATCGGAGGAGACTTTTTCAAAATATCTCTGCGCCTCATTCCACTGTTCGTTGCCCAGATAGAGGGTTCCGAGATTCAAGTTGATGACGTTTTCTTCGTTCGCCAGCTTATATTTTTTACAATAACCGAGTCCGGTCAGATAGTAATCCAGCGCAATCGGCGTATTTCCACGGTTCAAAAAGGCAATCGCAAGGATATTATAAGCCCTGGCAACCATGTCCCACTGCTCCGCCTGATCCAGATAGGTGATGGCTCTGGTAATGGTCTTAAGAAGCTGCTCGCCCTCATTGAGCACATAGTAGGTCTCGCCCGCATAATAGTAGGCAAACCCCAGAAGCTTTGGATCCCCCGTCTGTTTTGCATATTGTTCGATATCTGCACAGTATTTCAATGTTTTCTCGGCATCGGCGCCGCGGTTCTGCATCACTCCGTCCACCCACGCCATCACAGCTTTACTGTATTCCTTGAATTCCATGTACCGATTCCTCCCTTATCTCTTGTTTCATTATAATGAAGAAATCCAACGTATTCAAGAACCGGTGTCTTCCTTTTACAAACTAGCTCTGAAAAAATGCTACCGGATCGACAGGCTGTCCGTCTTTTTGCAGCGCAAAATACAGATTGCTGCCCTCCACCGAATAATATTTCGTCGGCTCTGCCACGTAGCCCAGCACATGGCCGGATTCCACATAATCACCCACCGCAAAGTTCGGCTCCTTTAACTGTCCGTAGATCGCGCGGTAGCCGTCTCCCAGGTCAACCGTCATCGTACAGCCGGTCTCCTCGTTGTTGGAAAGACCGATGACTTTTCCCTTTGCGACGGAATATACCTTATTGTTGACCTCTCCCGCGATAATCACCGCCGGATTGTATTTGTACTGGTCCAGCGTCGCAAAGTATATGGTAGAATCCATGCTGTAATTTAAGATCACATTTCCCTCCATCGGCCAGAGCATGCCGTCCTCCGGATCAAAATGAAGGGCATTGACCCCTGCTCCCGTCTCTGCGGTCTCATTCTCCGCTTCTTTTTCCACCTGCGCCACTTCCGTACTCTCTGTCGTCTCTGCCGCTTTCTGCTCCAGCTTTTCCGTCTCCGCGGTCTGCTCCGGCGGAATAACTGCGGATGCCTGTGCTGTCTGTTCCGTACTTTCCGTCGCAGCGACAAGTCCGGCTTCCTCCGGTGTGTTTTCCTGTGCCAGTTCTTCCTCCAGCTGTTCGCGCTGCTGTTGTTCATGATCGCTGTAAATTACCGTGGTCGCAACTGCTGCCGCAATCACAATCGCCCCCGCAATCACATATTGTTTACGCCCGAGGAATGCCCAAAATCTGCTTTTTCTCATTTTTTTCACCATCCATATTATTTATTTTTATTCCTATTGTTCCCCCTGCACGGATGGTTTATGCAGAGCGCCGCCTATTTTATCTGATCCGCTGTCACAAGCGTTGTTCCCGGAAAAAAATATTGTAAAATCTCCTCGTAAGAGGTTCCTTCCTGCGCCATCGCGCGCGCCTCATTCTGGCTCAGTCCGTACCCGTGTCCCAGTCCCCTTGTCACGATCCGCACATTTTCCCCCATCTGCGTGATCGTAAAACACGCGGAATTCCAGCCCATCGCCTCACGGAACGCTTCCCCGGTGCAGACATACTCCCCCAGCATGACCTGCTGTACATAACCCGCCGCATCCCGCTCTGTAACCTGGATCTCAGACACCGCGGACACGTCTGCCTCCGCAAAATGCTCCCCGCACCGCTTTAAAATGTCCGTTTCCTCACAATAAATGACCGAGAGCGTGCCCTCCGCCGTCAGATCCGCCGGGCACTCCACCGCGGGAAGATATGGCACCGCCGCTTCCGCCGACCGGCTCATATCTCTCGTACTTCCTGCACTGATCGCATGATATGCAGCATACGCATAGCCGCCGTTCCAGGAGAGCACCTGCCCACTCGTCTCCTCCACGCACGTCTCAAGCCGTTCCATGGTCTTTTCATATGTTTCCCCCAGCGCCTGCCTTAATTCTTCCTCCGAAAAAGCAGCCGGCTGTTCCTCCCCTCTCGCCGCGGCATCATACAGTGTTGTCCGCGCAATCACGCACTGCGCCATAAGCGCCGCATCCTCCGCGTCCGCACGGATCTCCTTCGCCAGAATAAAAGGCAGCTGTTCCTCCAGTTCCTCCCCGCCCTCTCTTTCTGCCGTCTCCGTTATCGCGTCGTACGTGCCGTATATCACTTCCTCCAGCCGCATACGCTGACATATTATCGTGATAAAAAGCGGCAATAATATGCCGATAAGCGCGAATGTAAGCATTCTATCAATATAGTATTTCCATTTTTTCCGCATAAAAAAATCTCCTTGTCCATTATTATATGAACCAAGGAGATCTTCCATTCCTACAAAGCCGCGGCACTAGTTCAGACTCTGCATAATCCCGAATGTCAGTGAAAAAACTTTATAAAACGAATAGAAAAAGTATGCCACGGTCACTCCACTGTAAGCGATGGTATAGATGATCGGAAACGTCATTTTTCTCTTAAGCACATGTGCTCTCCAGATGTAATAGCCCGGTCTTAAGAAAATCGCAAACAGCACCAGACCGGTGATCTTGTATTTCTGATTGCTGATTTTTACAATATCCAGAATCAACAGCACAAGCATCGCCACAAACAGCAGATTGGAAAACATGGAAAGCATCTGCACCGGGCTGCCAAGACTCACGGATCCGTCGAGATAAGCGTCTATTCCTTCCCCCGCCATCGCGTTCCATGTCGCGCCAAATACCACAAAATTGATGATAATCTGCGCCATAAAGATCACCAGAAGAATATTGCACAGAACATCGGATACCGGACCGTGCTGCTCCTGCGGGTAGGGATTTCCCTGCCAGTTTCCATAATTCGGCTGCTGATACGGGTTCTGGCCGTTTCCGTAATTCGGCTGCTGATATGTGTTCTGACCGTTTCCGTAATTCGGCTGCTGATATGCATTCTGATTATTTCCGTAATTCGGCTGCTGCGACGCGTTCTGCCGGTTCTGATACATTTTCGTATCTTCACCGTATGTTCTGGGCGCCTCGTTCCTGTTCCATCCACTCTGATTGTTCTGTTGTCCATCCATTGTCTGTTTCCCCCTGTTCTCTCTATGCCTGCTGCTTCATTCTGCGTCCGATAATATTCGAGAGCGCCGCAAACTGTTCCAATGTAAGCGCCTCTCCACGGATGGTCACCGGCACGCCAAGCTCCTCAATGCTTTCCTGAATCACTTCCTTGGAGAGATGAATCTCCGGCGAATTATTCAGACCGTTCGCAAGCGTCTTGCGTCTCTGGTTAAAAGATGCCCGGATCAGCCGGAACATCAGCTTTTCATCCTCCACCTGCACCGGCACGGTCTCATGACGCGTCAGCCTTATCACCGCGCTGCCGACATTCGGCCGCGGCATAAAGCAGTTCGGCGGCACGTTTGCGATAATCTCCGGCTTTGCATAATACTGCACCGCCAGCGAGAGCGCACCGTAATCCTTCGTCCCCGGTCCGACCTGCATCCTGTCTGCGACTTCCTTCTGCACCATGATCGTAATGCTGTCAATCGGCACATGGCTCTCAAACAGCCCCATGATAATCGGCGTGGTAATATAATACGGAAGATTTGCCACCACCTTGATCGGTTTCCCGGCATTCTTCTCCTCCGCGAGCTTTACAATATCCAGCTTCAAAATGTCCTCATTGATAACCGTCACATTGTCATAAGCGCTAAGCGTGTCCGCCAGAATCGGGATCAGGTTCTGGTCGATCTCCACCGCCGTCACCTCTCTGGCATTTTCACACAGATACTGGGTCATCGTGCCGATGCCCGGTCCGATCTCCAGCACAAAGTCATCCTTCGTAATGCCCGCCGCCTCAATAATGCGCTCGAGCACATGGGTATCAATGAGAAAATTCTGTCCGAACTTTTTCTGAAAATTAAAATGATACTTCTGCAGAACCGCAATCGTATTCTGCGGGATTCCTAATGTTGCCATGCTGCCAGCACCTCATCATACAGTCTGTTCAGAAACTCTGCATAGAGCGCGCGAAACGTCTCGTGAAACGTCTGCGCCACCGATGCATCTCCCTTTCCGGTAAGCTTTGACTCCTCATAGAGCGCAAACGCCGTCTCATAAAGCTCCGGATTCTTATCGTAAAAAACTTCCGTCAGTCCGTCCTCAAATGTAAACTGTGCCTCCTGCGAGAGGTTTTCCTTAAAATCTTCCCGTGAGATCATCCCCTTCTCCTCGTAGTCCGAGAGGTAGATGTGACCGTCCGCAGACTTCACAAAATCCGTGAACGCCTCGCGCACATCCTCGTATGTCACCGGCTGATAATTCTCGTTCCAGTATTTGTCAAATGTTTCCCGATCCGGGAACTGCTCAAAAATATCTGTATCCATCTTTCTCCATTCCAAAGCCCGTCCGGGGGCTTCTATCTGTACGACTCCGCTACGGCAAATGTCACGTCTTCGCAGTGCTCGTCCAGGAAATCATAGATTTCCCGGACTGACGGGCATTCGCCCTATCATCCGTCTAAAGTCTCCGATGCCCGCTCCGGCAAATGTCACGTCTTCGCAGTGCTCGTCCAGGAAATAATAGATTTCCCGGACTAACGGGCCTTCGCCCTATCATCCGCAACAGTCGCGATATATAGCCTGCAAGCAGGCATATCTCGTGACTGTCACGTCTGGCACTGCTCATTGCTTACGTACATTATACCATATACCCACTGTCCAAGTGAACCATAATATTTCCCGAACAAATATTCGATTTTGTATTGCTTTTGTCGAACATATGTGCTATTCTTTAACCGAACATTTGTTTTGCCAGGAGGTGTTTTCACATGAACATTCAGCAGAATCTCTCCCTCATGGAGAAGCTTGCCATCCTTACCGATGCCGCGAAGTACGACGTGGCATGTACCTCAAGCGGCGCCGACCGCAGGGGAGACGGCAGGCACATGGGGAATTGTCTGACTCCCGGCGTGTGCCATGCATTTGCTGCAGACGGAAGATGCATCTCCCTGCTCAAGATCCTGTTCACCAACGAGTGTATTTTTAACTGTGCCTACTGCCAGAACAACTGCAACTCCGACGTTCCCCGCGCCTCCTTTACCCCGGATGAGATCTGCACGCTCACCATGGAATTCTACCGGCGCAATTATATCGAGGGTCTGTTCTTAAGTTCCGGCATCCTCATCAGTCCGAATTACACCATGGATCTGATTTACCAGACGCTCTACCAGCTCCGTACCGTCCACCACTTCAACGGCTACATCCACGTAAAAGCGATCCCCGGCGCTGACCCGGCACTGATTGAAAAAGCAGGGTTTCTTGCGGACCGCATGAGCATCAATCTTGAGCTTCCCACGGCAAACGGACTGAAGCAGCTTGCTCCCTGCAAATCAAGACACACGATTCTCTCCCCCATGCGCCAGATCCAGAATGGCATCACGGAGAACCAGAATGAACTGATGGTCTACCGCAAAGCGCCGAAGTTCGTGCCCGCCGGGCAAAGCACACAGATGATTATCGGTGCTACCCCGGAGAACGACTATCAGATTATGCGTGTGTCCGAGGCACTCTATGAGAAGTTTCATCTGAAGCGCGTTTTCTACTCTGCATTCATCAATGTCAACGGCGATTCGTCACTGCCGGTGCTCCCCGGCGGACCTCCGCTGCTGCGCGAGCACCGCCTGTACCAGGCAGACTGGCTGCTGCGCTATTACCGCTTTCATGTGGATGAGCTTCTGTCGGAAGACCGCCCGAACTTTAATATTTATCTGGATCCCAAGTGTGACTGGGCATTGCGTCATCTCGACACATTTCCGGTCGAGATCAACCGCGCCAGTTATCAGACTCTTCTGCGCGTACCCGGAATCGGATACAAGTCCGCCCAGCGGATCGTCGCCGCCAGACGGGATACCGCGCTCACCTATGACGATCTGAAAAAGATCGGCGTTGTGCTAAAGCGCGCCCTGTATTTCATCACCTGTTCCGGCCGGATGATGTACCGCACGAAGCTCGACGAGGACTATATCTGCTCTCATCTCATGGCAGACCACACGCAAGTTCCAACGGAGCTCCGCAACAGCGGTTATCAGCAGTTGTCGCTGTTTGACACCGGGCTTGCCCTGTGAGCCCACCGCCCTGATTACACATAGAAAAGAGGTATTTTACATGTATGTATTTATCTGTGAGGACAGTCTTGAAGGTATCTTTACCGGTGTCTATGACGCCTGCGCAAGCCGGCTCGGTCACCGCAATATCCGACTTGCCACCGGCGAACCGGAGAATTACGAGCTTTTTTCCGAATATATTCACGTGGCTCCTTCCGCGGATAAGACCGGCAAGGTGATCCGCACCATCACGTCCCGTTTCGGCATGCAGTTCTATGAGTCGATCTATCAGGCAGCAATGTCCGGCGAGCCATCCTCCGGCAGGAAGATGGACAAGGCAGACGCCATCTATGAGACCATCCTCCTCGCACTCGCAAGCGGAGACGGTCAGAAAGTGCTTCTTTCCTTAGGCGAACCGTGTGTCTACCGGATTTTTGAGCTCTGCCGGGCGACCAACCGCGAAGCCTGCCATCATCTCGAATTTCTGCGCTTCTCCGAGCTTGAGAACGGCGTTCTCTTTGCCACGATCCATCCGAAGGACAACGTCCTTCCCTATCTGGCAGAGCATTTCACCGACCGTCTGCCCTCCGAGAACTTTATGATCTATGACGCCACACATC